>Ga0180438_10012397_pt1 | contig 10147 bp, 10 predicted proteins | sample SS_ome_12_FD_132455 | JGI IMG/M metagenome (GOLD analysis project Ga0180438, IMG submission 132455) | Hypersaline lake sediment archaeal communities from the Salton Sea, California, USA - SS_3_D_2 metaG | ecosystem: Environmental > Aquatic > Non-marine Saline and Alkaline > Hypersaline >...
GTGTCAGTTTCATGGGCTTCACGCAGACTCTGTTATCAGTACTTCTACCCCAAAAAACTATATAAAGCTAGCGGCTTTCATCCCCCACCTGTCGGAAGGGGACTTCCCGCCGATTAAGTTAAAGTGAATTGTGAAAACATAGATCCATGCCAGACATTATTGCACATTTTTCTAAGGAAGTGCTTGACAAATTAGAAGTATTTGTGCAGCAGGGCAGATATGCTGATGTAAAGGAATTACTAAGAGACGTTATTAACTACTACCTAACAAGATCACGTCCTGAACTCCTTGCAAGCAATGAATTCTATAAGAACCCCCAAGACTTTAGATTACCAGAAGTAGAACTAAAAAAACTTGTAAAAATTATTTTTAGTGATTGTTTTGAAAAGTGATATTACTTTACTCTTTGCCGCTGAGTAATTTTAGTTTTCGCTTTACTTTTTCAAATTCTTTGGCATGCCATTCAGTTAATTCTTGCTCAGCTATAATGCCAATAAGTTTTCCATCCTCAATCACGGGTAACCGTTCGATCCCATGACGTGCCATTATTTCTCCAACTTCCCCAATAGAAGCATTTGGGCCTATTATAATAAGCGGTTGAGACATTACTTCTTTTACGTTCGTTTTATTTGGATCTTTGTTCTGAGCAATTACTTGACGAACTAAATCACCTTCTGTAACGATGCCGATTGGTTCACTATTCTCGAGAATTATTACAGAACCTACACTTTTGTTAAGCATTAAGTCCGCAACTTCTTTGATAGAAGCACCACTAGAGATATATATTACATCTTTGATCATAAGACTCCTTACACTCATAATTATCCCCCATGTATCAAGAAAGGACCAGACTTTCAAGATTTATATTGTTTTCCTATATTATCTGAAGAGACAATAAATATACTATTTTTGTCTTTATTTGTCTTTAATTTTTTTTTCCATTTTCATTTGATTCTTTTAAAGCAAAAGCTAATAGAACAGTGATCTCACCTATAATTGCGAGTAAAAGAAGTGCAATAAAAAAGGATCCTGTGAGATCTCTTGTATATCCTACCATTACTGGTAAAATGAAAGAACCTAAATTTCCAAGCGACGAAATAATAGCGGCTGCGCTAGCAACATATGGAGATAACTTGGGATGATCTACAGGGATCATAAAGGCTATTGTCATGACTCCCATTAAAAAAAAGCCTGCTAAGAAAGGAGCGACCCATATAGATATTGAAAAATCCAGTCCAATGAGAAAGATTGCTGGTCCACTAAGAATCCCTAAAATCAGCATAATCCTTTTTCTTGGAAATCTATCGGCTAATGTTCCACTAATCGGACTTGTTATGAGAAATCCTAGAGCTAATAAAGAAGCGATTACTCCCGCCGTAATAAGGGGAAAGCCCTTTGATTCCAAGATTGAAGGCAGCCATAGGCTTAATGAATCAAAGCATCCCATAGCAATAAATATGAGTCCGCTTAGAATCCACGTCTCTTTTTGTCTTAGTATCGTAAAGAAATTTTCTTTGAAAGGTAAAGATGCATTTTTCTGTATTTTCTGAGTTTTTATAGAAGAATTTGGGTATTCTTTTACAAACGCCCACCATACAATTGTTAAGATGATTTCAAAAATGCCATAAGCACGAAATACTTCTCGCCATCCACCAAAAATTGACAAAAGAAATGGTGTAAGAGCTAACCCTATCATATTACCGAAAGCGAAACCTGCTACATATATTCCTGTTGCACTTCCAATTTTTTCTTTTGGGAACCAATTTGAAACCATATGAGGCATTGCAGGGATAACAGCTGAAACCCCAATACCCAAAAATAATTGATAGATTAATAATTCAATAAAAGTTCCACTAAAACTTCTAAGAAAACCAAAAATACCCATAATAAATAGTCCTAGGCCTAGAGATTTTTTAAATCCGATATGATCACAACAAATTCCCCATGGGATTCGAATAACTGTAATTGCTATAATAGAAACTGAAAAAATAAGACTCGCTTGTGTAAAATTTAACGACATTTCAGAGATAATACTTGAAACTAGAGGTCCATAAGAAAACATCAGAAGATGTACGCTAAAAGTAACAAGAAATGCTAAAGTTACTATGACATTTCGGTAACCGGATGAATCGCTCAAGAAATCACCTTATTTCTTCAATTAATTCAAATGATAGATAGCAATCGGAGTGCCTGCTTCTTTTTTTTAACTTATAAAATTTTCTGAACTTTTTTGAAAGTGTGAGAACTGATGGAAACTATTTATTTAGTATTGGCTAGTTCTCCATGAACAAAAATTAACCCTCTCTGCCCAATATCTCGTCCTTGATCAAAATCATCAGCAAATGAACATGATACATTCCAACCAGTTTCTGCTAAGAACGATGGTACAGTTTCAATTTCGAGACCCCATTTAAAGTATCTGGAAAACGGACCAAAATTAAGCTCCCCAAGGATAGGGACGCACAGATCTACGAAGATTTGACTGTTTTCGGCACTTATTTCAGCCGCTTTCTTGAGTAAAGAGGCAACTACTCCTTTATTCATGTAATAGACGAGCCCTTCTAACAACCAGAAAGTGGGAGTATCATTAGAAAATCCGCTTTTCATAAGGAGAGATTTCCAATCGTGGTTTGAAATGTCTCCAGATATCCTTACAAGATCACATAAAGGTTGTTCACCTTGCAAAATCTCCTCTTTGTAGCGGTTAATCATGGAAAAATCGATCTCGAAAATTGTAAGTGTGTTTGTTTGGAGAGGCTTGAATCGATATGCACGCGTGTCTAAACCTGCCCCTAAAAGAACGATCTGTGATTTCTCATGTGTGTTGCACCAAGGTGTTAACAGGTTCTTTTCGATATAATATGAACGTACAATTGGATAATCACCCTTTTCAGCGACAAATTTGTGCTTATCGACATATGAGGGGGTCTTCTTGCGGAGACATGATAAATTCAAGATAAGCAGTCAAACCCTCTTCAGCATTCTTCTTGTAGACTTCAACAATTCCTTCAACTTCAGGGATGATCTTCATCGTGAGCTCTGTTGCAAAGGCTTGTAACTCTGGATCCATTATCGTCACCAAGACATCTCTTCTTCAGTCAGATGTGGTCACTCTTGATTCACCATGGTTTCTTAATCCAGTTTCCCTATCTCTTTGGCACATCTCTTTCAGGTGGGCCTTCGTAAGAGATTTCTTCGAGTGGAACGGTTTTGTACGGTCTTTCCTTTGTAATTTGTTCAAAATAATGAGCAGCAAGTCCTGGAATTCTGGATATAATAAAGAACGCAGTCGCTAGTTTCCAATCAATGCCAATGTCGGAAATTATCGCAGCAATTGTCCCGTCGACATTCAAGATCAATTTTTTACCAACTTGCCGTTCGAGTTCTGTCTCGATAGCTTCAGCTAGTGCTACGTGATCTTTTGCTACCTCTAATTCCTTAGCTAACTGTAATAATTTTCTGGTCCGAGGATCTTCTTTATGATATGCATGCCCATAACCAATGACTCTCTTTTTGTTTTCACGATACTCCTGAACTATTTTTTTTGCTAATGTTTCTACATCAAGTCGAGGATCTTCTTTTTTTCTTTCTAATCCTTCCTGTAGCATTTTTGCGCACGGTTCTATAGATGCAGCATGATATTTGCCGAATGTAAGTATTCCTGCGGCAATTGACGCTTGTAAAGTGGTTCCAGCAGCAGCAACAAAACGTAATGCATCAGTTGAGGGGGAAGCAAGCGAATGGTCAACACATGATGTTAGCATTGCATCCATTATGCGTCCTTCTGCCTCTTTAGGCAGCTTACCTGTGAAAAGAAGATACACTATTTCTGCAAAAGAATAAGTGCCAATCAAATCCTCTATTCTATAGCCTTTGATCAAAATCTTACTAGGTTCTACTTTTGATATTGATGTACGCCAAAATTTCGACATTATACGACCTCCAAGTAAATGAAAATCGGTGAAATCTACTTACTGATTTAAATCGCTTTAATATTTTCGTGCAATATGATTTTGATTGAAAATAATTTTATACTTGTGTACAGTAGGTTAATTAATCAAATTATTGGCAAACTATCCATAAAAAAGGATGAATGGTGTATGGCTAAAAAAATCAAGATCAAAGTCAAACTACCGAAAAATCTTGTTGGCTTTATAGACGAATTAATCGATAGAGGTTATTATGCCTCTCGTTCGGAAATGTTCCGCGTAGCAATAATTGATTTAATTATTGAAAAATTCGATATCGATATTGATGACCTAGAGCCAGACATTCTAGATGCGTTTGAAGAGGAAGAAGACGAAGAAGACGAAGAAGAGGAAGAAGACGAAGAGGAAACAGAAGAGGACGAGGACGAAGTTATAATCGTAGCGCCAACATCACTTGTAGTAACTAAAACAGAAGAAGAAACAGAAGAGGCAGATGAAACAGAAGAAGAAAAAATAGAAGATGATGAGGCAAGGCGAAGAAGAGAAGAAGAAGAAGAAGAAGAAGAAGCGAAATGGAGAATAATAAAAGCGGAACAGGCAAGACGAATCGCGGATGAGGCAAGGCGAAGAAGAGAAGAAGACGCTGCAAAAAAGGTTGAGGAAGAAATAACCGAAAAAGTAGAAATTGATACTGAAGAAGAATCAACGTTAACTGAGTCAGTTGAAATTAAGGAAAAGAAAGATGAGACAATGGTGTAAAAAGAAAAACTGAGCCATAAGATAGTTTTTTAAAACCTCTTGAGAGGCATTCTTTTTTCTATATAGCATGATATACTTTCCTGAGTGTTTGCCATTGCCCATAATATCTTTGTTTTTTATCTTTGTAGAGATCCGCTAATTTTGGATCTTGATCAACTTTTTCCTGATAACGAATTAGTTTTTCTAAATCTTGTGGAGATTTATACAGTTTTAATTGTAGAAGCGCAGGCATAAGAGCACCAATATTTGGTGTTTTTTCTGTGACAATACTAATTGGCTTCTCATATATAGAGGCTCTAAGTTTATTCCAGAAGGGCCATTTGGTGGATTTACCTATTATTTTAACTTCAGAAATAGGTTCAAAGAGTTCTTCAAAGACTTTGATGTATAAAGATTCCATAAGTGTCATACCAGTGATTAAACCTCTTATAAGATCGCCTCGTGCTTTGTGAGATTCTGTATCTGCTGGCCACATATTTAGAAAAGCAGCACCCATTTGCGGATCATCAAAAGGACTTCGATCACCTTGAGGAAAGAATAGGCATTCATTTCCAGGTGAATCATGTTTTTCGGCTAAAGGAATAGCTTCTTCTAAAGGTAATCCAATAATTTTTTCTATAAACCAACTAAAAAAAGAGCCAGCAGCACCTGTTGCTGCACCTGCTAAGTACCCTTTAATCGGATGGCGATGATAATAAATTGCTGGATGTATTGGTAAATCTTCTTTTTCTTCAACAACGATCTTTGGAACAGTTGTACTTCCAACATTGATTCCTGTATCATTTGGGTGTAATAAGCCCATTGTTAAAGATCCTGCGGTCCCGTCAGTCATACCCTGACAGATTGTCGCATTTGAAATACCCAATTTTTCAGCAAGTTCACTTTCTGCAACACCCATTGGGGTTCCTGGAGCGACAATTTGTGGAAGTAAGTCAGAAGTAATTTTTGCCTCTTCAAATATTGGTAGGATCCATTCAGGACGGGATTTTGTAATATCTGCACCTAACTTCAAACTATTTGTCCAATCTGTCTGAATATTATCTGTCCATGTCGAGTTTTTTTCCATTAAGAGAGTATATAGAAGCCATGTGGTTGAGGGTATTATCCAATTAACGTTTTGAAACACTTGGGGATTTTCCTGTTTCAATTCTACAATCTTTGGAAGTGGAGATGTGGTTGAGATTTTACTCCCACCATTTATGAGCTCCTTTATAGATTCACTTTCATATAATTTAGCTACTGTTTCTTTTTTTGATTTTTCGAAATACATAAGTGGTGGGAAGAGGGGTTCACCATACTTGTCGACAAGAAGCATAGTTCCTGACGTTGCATCAACGGTAAGGATTTTCTTGTCAGAGGGAACGTTCTTAAGTAATTCAGCTGGAAATATGCTGATAAGAGCATTAAGCCAAGTATTGGTAGTATGTTCTTTAATTTCTGTTTCCTTAGCAACTATAATTTTTCCATCTATATCATAAACTGCAACACGCATTCCAGAAGTGCCGAGTTCTATACCTATTAAATGTACATCTTTATCATCCAAAACTATTACACCTCATAAATAATGCTTGCTAAAATAAGTAAGCATTTTAGAGTGATTTTGTAAAAACAAAATAGAATGTGTTACTTGTTAATTCAACTCCCTATGTGAAGTTTCTAAGCGAAGTTCTTTTAAGTTTATCTCTTTAAACATGCAAGTATACCTAACTAATACCTCTGAAGAATGCTACAAACGAATTATTATTTCTATTTCGTACTTTTTAATACTAATGATTATAAAAAATACATATTGTAATTAAAAAAATTTGTTGGTTTGTTTTAATTTAACGTGAAATGGAATTCAAATCGTAATGTGGGTTCCTGTTTTTCCTTTAATTGCTTCATCTATTTTTTCAACAGAAGAAATAATAACTTTTTTACCTCCTGTTGATAAATAACGTATTGCTGCTGTGACTTTAGGTGCCATTGAACCAGGTAAGAAATGACCTTCTCCTAGATACTTCTTTGCTTCTTCTATAGTCATAGAATCTAACCATTCTTGATTCGATTTTCTAAAGTTTAATGCTATCTTTTCCACATTGGAGGCAATAAGAAATAAATCGGCTTTCATTTTTTGTGCTAATAGACCTGAAGCCAGATCTTTGTCAATTACTGCGTGATCAACACCTCGTAGGAACCCAGTTTCTTTATCCCTTGTGACGGGGATTCCTCCACCCCCAAGGCAGATTGTTATCACTCCGTCTTTATCTTCGACAAGTTTTGTTATAATATCGATTTCGACAATTTCTATAGGTTCTGGTGAGGCAACGACACGCCTCCACGTTCCTTTTGCATCCTCTTTCATTATCCATTTCTCTCGTTCCATTAACTTTTGAGCAATTTCTTTTTCATAACGACTACCAATTGGTTTAGAGGGATTCTCAAATGCAGGGTCGTTTTCATTCACCACAACTTGTGTTAGTACCGTAACTATCTTCTTTTGTGGACAAGAGCATGTTACCATACAATTGTTTAATGTTTGTTGGAGAATATAACCAATCAATCCTTGGCTTTCAGCTCCACATACATCAAGAGGAAGTGGATACACTTCAGGGCTTGATAATTCTACACGACGAAGAATATGACCAATTTGTGGTCCATTTCCATGCGTTAAAGCAATGTTCCAACCTTCCATTTCAACTATATGAGTACAAGTTCTTTTTGCTACTTCGAGTTGCTCCTCAACTGTCCCTCTCTGACCTTCTTTAATTAAAGCATTTCCTCCTATTGCTAGAACTGCTTTTTTCACAATTACCCCCTCTTATCAAGAGAAACATATTAAATTACAGTAAATTCTTGTTGTGGACAAATTCAGTTAAAATATCTTTAAGTGTTGGTCCGCTAATCTCTTCCAGTTCGTATCTAACACGAGTCATTGGTTTATCACAAGTGATGAGCCTTGTTAAATCAATTGGTGTTCCAATCACTACAGCATCACATTCTGCGTTACATATAGTTTCTTCTAACTCTTGAATTTGGTGATCACCATATCCCATCGCAGGTAAAATTTGATCAAGGTGTGTGTATTTTTCATAAACTTCTTTAATTGAACCAACGGCAAACGGACGTGGATCTATGATTTCAGCGCCTAGGTTTTTTGCGGCTATAGCTCCGGCTCCATATGACATTTGACCGTGAGTTAGTGTTGGTCCATCTTCTACCACTAAAACCCGTTGTCCTTTAATTAAAGAAGGTTGATCAACGGTTATTGGAGATGCCGCCTCTATGACTTTAGCCGATGGATTAACACGCTCAATATTCTCTTTGATTATCCTTACTCCATCTTTCGGAGCAGTCTTAACCTTATTTATGATAATAACATCCGCCATTCGAAAATTAGTTTCTCCTGGGTAATAACTCATTTCATGACCAGGTCTATGAGCATCAGTAATGCAAATAATAAGATCCGAGTTGTAAAAAGAAAAATCATTATTTCCTCCATCCCAAATAATCAGATCACCTGATTTTTCAGCCTCTTCAAGGATGCATTGATAGTCTACTCCAGCAAAAACTGTAAATCCATTTGCAATATGTGGTTCATATTCCTCTCTTTCTTCTATCGTTGTTTCATATTTATCCAAATCTTCAAATGTCTCGAATTTTTGGCATTTTTCTTTTATTAAATTGCCATATGGCATCGGATGTCGAATTATACTTACCTTTAAACCTAAATCTCTTAGGATCTTAGTTACTCTTCTGGTGCAAGGAGACTTGCCTGCTCCTGTTCTTACAGCAATTATTGAAATGACTGGTTTCTTTGACTTCAACATGGTCGTCTTTGGTCCCATTAAGCGAAAATCAGCTCCTTCAGCTAAAACTAGACTTGCTTTGTGCATTACATCTTCAAACGCGAGATCAGAATATGCGAGTATTACTTGATCTATGTTATATGTTTTAATTAGTTCAATTAACCGTTCCTCAGAATATATTGGGACGCCTTGAGGATATAGATGCCCTGCAAGTTCAGGAGGATACCTTCTTTCTTCAATACCAGGTATTTGTGCTGCAGTAAATGCAACGACCTCATATACTTCATTGTCTTTGAAATAGGCGTTAAAATTATGGAATTCGTGGGTTCTTAAAACCTATCACGTCCAGCTGCGCCCATGATTACTGTCTTTATCTTTCTCAAAGACTAATGCACCTCCAAATGATATTATCTAGTTCTAATTTTTTAATTGACAATTTGAACGTCATCAAGTGTTTTATCAAAATCATTATAATTTAAGTTATCTCTTTTATCATTTCTCCGCAAGAAGATGCTTCAACGTGTTAGGGGGGATAAATGAAGTGCGTCTTTTACTTTTTCACTTTCAACGTAGTATCCCCCACCTTAAATAGGTTTTTCGCGGATAGTAACTCTCGTGACATGAATCTCAGGGGAACACAAGGGAGAAGTGTGATGAAACGAACGTATAAATTTCGCCTATATCCGACCACACCACAACAGACTACGTTAACGCAATGGCTTACTACTTGTCGTCTGTTGTATAATACCTCGCTAGCAGCGCGAAAAGAGGCCTGGCACACTCACCACCAATCAGTCAGTTATTATGAGCAAGCAACCCAATTGAAAGTTGCAAAAAAGACCAACCCTTTGTTGAAGGGAGTGCATTCTCAGATACTTCAGGACGTGCTGAGAAGACTTGATAAGACCTTCACCAACTTTTTTAGGCGTCTTAAGAAGGGGGAACACGCCGGTTACCCGCGCTTTAAAGGCAAATACCGGTATGATTCCTTCACGTACCCGCAAAGTGGGTTCGTCCTCGATTACCAAAAGAAGAAACTTCGGCTCTCGAAAATTGGAAGTATCACCATCAAACTCCACTGTCCTATCCCATCCAAAGGAGTTATCAAGACCTGTACTATTAAACGCGATGTCGACCACTGGTATGCCTGTTTTGCAGTAGCACTTCCTGATCCCGCTCCTCGCACACAGAGAGCGATAAAGAAGGCGATAGGAGTAGATGTTGGGCTGAAGAGTTTGCTGACGTTACATAATGGAGACATCATAGCTAACCCCCGTTGGTTGAGAAACTCGGAAAAGAAAGTAGCCAAAGAGCAGCGAAGGCAAGCAAGGAAGAAGAAAGGGTCACATAACCGTCACAAGCAGAATAAAAAGGTGGCACGGGCACACCGGAAGATATGCAACCAGCGTAAGGACTTTCATCATAAGCTCAGCAGGAAACTGGTCGATACTTATGACCTGATTGTGTTTGAGAAGTTTAGGATTACCAATATGGTGAAAAACCATCATGTAGCCAAGTCGATTAGTGATGCAGGCTGGGGGCAACTCATGTGCTTTACGGAGTACAAAGCGGAGGAAGCTGGTACTCTCGTAGAATATGTGAATGCCTATAATACTACACAACTGTGTAGTAGGTGTGGGAAGATTGTGCCGAAAACACTAGCAACACGTA
>Ga0180438_10012398_pt1 | contig 10147 bp, 6 predicted proteins | sample SS_ome_12_FD_132455 | JGI IMG/M metagenome (GOLD analysis project Ga0180438, IMG submission 132455) | Hypersaline lake sediment archaeal communities from the Salton Sea, California, USA - SS_3_D_2 metaG | ecosystem: Environmental > Aquatic > Non-marine Saline and Alkaline > Hypersaline >...
CTTCAGTAACTTCAATTTCCTTAGCCGGAGTCTTGAGAACATCTTTGGCTACCTCCGCAAATACTGATGCAAAAATCTTACCAAACCATGCAAATACTGCTGACCACATTACTTATCCTTCTTAGTGAGCTTAGCAAGAAGTTGCTTGATAAGGCTACCCATTCTTGCGCTACCCATAGTCTTAAGTACATCGAGAGCCGGACCCTTCGCAACGGTCAGGGCGTGAGCAATCGCGTGCTTCTTAGCAGCCTCTACCTCGGCCTTAGTTAACTTACCATCAGCAGCTTTCTTCTTAGCGTCCCGTACAATTTCTTCTTGTGCGGATGCCATACCTTCAAGAAGACATTGTACTGCTTCTTTCTCTGCATCATTTGCATCAATACGCTTCATAAGTTTATTGGCATATTTCCTTAATAACATCATGCCAATCCCCACAATAACTGGAATAAGTGTTACAACAATCTCCATCCACATGCCTGACCATACAACGTCGGTGGGTGCGGCTGATTCTAACATCAGTTATCTCCTTCTCTTAGGCATCCTTCTTAAAGTTTGTGCTAATCTAGCACGTTGTCCAGTAACACCCGGCTTCTTTGCCGCTGCTGCTAACTTTTTCTCTGGAATCTTTTGGCCTTTCTTTACGCCTAATGTTTTTCTTAATGCTCCCGGTTTCTTGATAGCCTTTTGAATCCATTTCTTCTTTCTCTTTTTAGCCACCTTTCTACCTCCAATTAAGTACCGTAACTTGTAGTTGGTTTAAATGCAAAATTCATATTATTAGCTGCATACAAAGCGCACTTAGTATCAGTAGGTGCACCGGGAGCGGCCCCATCATAAATTGTATCATACATGAGCACATAAACAGTGCTCGTAACTTTAGGATGGTTATCTGGATTATCTACTGTAAATTCCTCAAGAGTATTCGCGGCACTAAAAGTGAATGCAGCATCAAAAGCACTACCAGTTGAATAAGCTCCTGCCGCAGAATTTGTTACATTAGTTTTCAGACAATATGGACCAAGATCGGTTTCTCCAGCAAGAGTCTTGCCCATAAACCTAATCTCATCATATCCGGTGGGCGCAACAAGCCATGTATTCGACACTTGCACAGGAAAAAGGATACGGTAGTCATTAGCATTGTACCAACCATAAAGTAATGCTTGACCGACGCCACAATCACTAGAGCCACCTGCACTATTACTAATCGTACCGCCAAGAGCTTTCATTGCAGCCCACGCTGCTGCCGCTGTGGAATGATTGTAACCCTCTTCTTTCCTTACCCATCGATATGTTTCAGGTGAACTAGTCGGATTGTGGGTAGGTATCCAACGCAGGCACTTGTCGATAGCGTACCATAAACCCATTATATGTTCAAGATAAGGGTGGTATGTTGACGCTGGCATATCTTTGCCAAGTATAAGTGATGTTTTACGTGTTGGCCTTAATATCCAATTATAATTAGGATTAATATACCCAAAACCAGATGTTTCTCCATATGTTTGCTGAAGATATGTTTTCATAGATACAACTGACCATTTACCATATAGATTACTAACAGCATAAGCGGTGCCCGGTCGAACATACTGCGTACATAAAGCCTGCACAATGTCTCGCGCAGCTATTAACCAAGTAGGATTAAAAGGATTAGTTGTCGAGAGGCCTTGAGCAGCAGTCTTTTGAGTAGAGTCACCTACCCAATCACAACGCTCAATTAATGCACTTCGTATATCGTTGAAGTGCGATAGTTGCATTTGGGAAGTGCCAGCAACTAGTGATGGAAAATCTGACCAAGCCATATACTACTCCCAGACTACATATAAACCACTTGAATCCTTAGCAAGACCTCCGCCAGATTTAAGTTTTGTATCAAGCTTATTACTAGTAAATTGTAAGCCCGGATTAGTTGCAAGGTCAACTGAGACAACATCACTAGATATATCAATACCATCACCAGCCGTCAATGGACTAACAGGATCACCCCAATAAGGATCAGAGCCGTCCGATAATAATACTTGATCACTGGCTCCAACAGCTAATGCTACCCACGCGCCGGAGCCACCATCCCAATAAAGCATATCTCCTTCGGTACCGCTACCGGGTAAATCGGCAGCATGGAATTGTCCAGTAGCCCAACTGATTCCAGTACCAGCAAATAATGTTCCATCAAAACCATGCTTATGATCAGCGGGAGCTGCAACAGTTCCTATACCGGGAGAATTACCAGTTGTATCTACCTTACGTACACCACTACCATCTAAGAATGTAGAGTCATCAACTTCGAATGCACCATAATACCATTTGATTGTGTACCCCGCAAAATTCGTACCATCAAATGGATGATCATGATCACCGCGTGATACAAGTGAACTTGTACCAGCAGACCCCTTAGTACCTATAACAGTTGAAGGGGTACTATCCCAATAACTAACACTCCCACCACCAGCTTGCCATTGAGGTAAACCGCTGACGAGTGTTAATACATGACCATCTGTCCCCTTAGCGCGTCGTTGCCATCCACTATTATAATAAAGAACATCGCCATTAGCGCCAGCAGTTAAGCCTACACCATTGGAGTCAACTGTTATCATATCTCCGGCTATAACTTCTAAGCCAGAGCCTTGTTCCTGTATACCACTATCAGCGGCTATCTTAACATATAATCCTTCTGCGTCAACATCAATAAGACCCTTTACACTTGTGTAACTAGTCATTAACCGGACTTGTAATCCAGCACTACTAGTTGCAAACTCAAGTGTTGGATAACTTAATGCAGCCCCACCAGTAGGTGTGCCAACTAATTCTAACCCCGGTACAACATCAGAACGTCTAGCACTTGTAGATGCACTAGGCGCACTACCGGCTTCTGATATTATAATCGGTATATCATCAGATAGTGTTACACCGCCACCACTCACTTCTCCTGAACTAGTATAAATAGTTATAGGATCAGAAACATTATTATTTCCTGAATATGTTGCACCTATCCTAAAGCTTTGTTTACCACTGCCACCAGTTACTTGCCAGTCATTTGCTGAATAATTACCGCTACCATCAAATGTTATATTCGCTTTATTTAAACTGTCGCTTGCATCTGTTCCTTCAATAGTTACAGGAACAGTCTGACTGGCAGGTCCAGTAGCCGAAACAGTAAAGTTGGTTCCACGAATAACACTAGCTGGAACAGTAAAAGCGATAGCGGTACCATCCCAAACACGCATACCAATAGAAGCACCTTGTATTTGTTTATTAGTAGGTGTAGCCTTAATAGTAACAGTATCATCCGCAGCGCCACCAGTAATTTGTCCAGTAGCCTCTGTATACAATCCATTTTGTAAAGTAATATTACCCAAGTGATTATAAGTATCATTCGGGTCAGTTGCTTCTAGCGTTAACTCTACTTCGATTGTTCTTGATACCTGATTACCGTCCGTATCAAGTAATGCAAGTTTATACCCAAAATTAGTAGACCGCGGTGTTCCTAATTGCCCCTCTATGAAATGAAGCTTGTACCCGCTTAAGTCTTCAACACCCGGCCTATCATTCCTTTTATTACGCTTCTCCTTTTCTCTGCAACCTTCCTCTTCCTCAACTTCATAGTCTACTTCATCTAAACCTGTGGAGGGATCAGTAGGAACAGGATTACCATTAATACTATAACTAGGATCACCTGTCCAATACTTAGTATCCTCTGTCGGTTCTCCACCTGATTCATCACCAGACTTAGAAGCTATTACAGTTTCTAATCCAATGCTAGGTCGTTGTGTATCTAAGTTAGCTTGCTGCACAACTCCACGTAAGGAGTTAGCACCAAGGATTTCTAAATCATGCAGTACAGTATCAAACGGCTGTAATTCAATAGCTGGCATAAAGGATTGGAACGCAGCCTTACGCCACACATTAGATAGACGATAGCCCCAGAAAGCCGCAGATAATTCCACAAGACTTTCAATATTATAGATAAAGAAGTCCATGTCTTCAATAATTGTTCCATAAGTTGCAATATTATTCTTGTATACAAATATCTTTTCAGTACCATCTTCACCAGATAAATCAGACTTCCAATTTGCATTAATATGTGTAACTAAATCATCAGTAGGTGTAAAGCCTAATTCAAGAGTCTTCATTTCTATAGCTGATTCATCAGCAGTATAGTCTGAAGACGGAATCTCAGATAAATATTTAAGGTAGGCTACACCACCATCTATAATTAATGCACAACGAGACTGCCATGCAATCTGTTCACAAACAGTTATGCAACCCGGTTGATCAAATATAGCAAAATTAGCCGGATACTTTTCATCACCGCCGCCATCACGAAGATCAGCTTTAACTGCATTGAAAGTTGTACTATCAATTGATAGCGATGTGTAAGTTTGTATTAACCACTTAATAATATTAGATACATTTTGATCGGCAGTAGAAACTAATGAGACAAATACATCGCCTTGCCAACCTTCACATTCATAATCGACAAGAGCTTTTGGGAACTCAATTGTAGTACAATTTTGCCCTGCCAGTAGATGATTAGTATTTACAGTGTAATAACTTGAAGGAATCGGCGCAAGTATTGTGTCACTATTAAAAGACCTATGTCCATAGACTTCAAGAATATCTGTTGACTGAATAAGGTTAGCTACATATAGATCATTATAGCCACCATCATATATAACAGGGTCGCCTTCCAACAGCTTGTAACCATCGGGGTCTTTACGAGTCTCAGAGAATCCGATAATTCTCGTAAAATTAGGACCAAGATAATCATCGCCAACCGTCCAATACCAGTTGTACTCTTTATAAGTCGTTGCCCAAGAACCCCTAGGCCAACCGGCTGTTTCACTAATGGTATCGCCACTATCTAAAAGAACCTTATTGACAGAACCATCGATCACTAAATCATACATCCAGTCCTTACGACAGTGGCATCGAGTCCCTACTTGAGACTCAACAAAATTAACCATCCAATTTCCACCATCGTTAACAATAACATATTGGCCCTCAATATTTACAGAACTATCAGACAACCAGAATACAGAGTAGTCATTCTGATATGCACCTGCTACACGTGCAGCAATAGCAAGACTAGTTTCTATTGCATCATTCCTACTAGTGGGAGTGAAAGCATCCCCACTAAAGGAACCTGTCATTTTTATACCTTTAACCAGTATAGCTATAGGAGTACCCTGAGGGAATTTATTGCCATTTTCTACTTGGAAAGAAGGTGTAGGCGTAGTATGATCTACATCTTCTTTTAATGAACCACGAATCTGTTTACGTACCTGTACCGTGGGTACACGCAACGGCTTACCAAAACAGATAGGCCAAGGTACACCAATAGCATCATCATCCAAATTAGACATATCACCGGCTTGTGGTGCAAAGCCGATAGGCGTATCATGAATGTCTGATTCGATATTAAATGCTAATGTCCGTTCGCCTTCATCCCAAACAATATCGGCGGCAGCCTTACCCTTTAGTAAGGTAATTAAATCCGCCTGAGCATTTCCTATATAGTGTAAATAAACTGTTATTAAAGACCCTTCAATAAGTTCTTCATCTACAAGAGTCTTTAGAGTACCATCAGAATCATCAAGCGTTACACCTGACCCACTTACCTGTCCGCTGGAGTCAGTTTTAACCTGAGCATCAATACCACCTAAATCTAATATTCTTCCTACAGCACTAATAGCCCCAACCGTTACAGTTTTATCGGCATAGTAAATTGTACCACTAGGCCACTCAGCCTTAATAATAACTATAGGCTCAGTACCTTTTATGGTATCTGCTTTTGATTGTGCATTGGCTGTAAGAGTACGAACCATTTAGACAACCTCTCCCTCGAACTCTACAGTAATATCATATTCTTCTAAACACGGGTCACTACTAGCAGTGCCCTCTGATATTTGTCGCCTACTAGTAGATTCCATAGGATTAATATTACTAAGTCTCCCACGTAATATCGTACTATCATACATTGTAACTTTAATCTCACGCCCTGCACTTTGTTTCACAAAGTCTAGGAATTCATCCTTTAAGCTTTTACGAATAGCTTGAAAATTCCATAACCATTTTCTAGTAGCTGGTGAATACTTATAAGTATATAACGTATCATCCATTGATTTAGCAAATCGAACCTGAGTATTATGTTGTAACGAGTCCCCGAGAGCAGGGTCTCGTAAAATAACTTCTTGAGTTGGAGAGGCGTAAGGATATTCGAACTTCATATCTTAACCCCTATAAACTCAAAAGATACATCAAAGGAGCAATCGTCCCTTACAGTTACAAATTCATTTTCTGGTGTAGAGATAATACCTCGCCACTCTTGATCTAAATGATCAACTATGCCTATTTCTAATCCAGCATAGTCCTGTAAAAAGGTTATTAAAGCATTCTTCTCAGCAGCCTTAAGTGTAATAAAATTATAAACATTAGTTTGTGTTTGCGGCCAATCATTATCTCTAGTGCCAAGTAACTCGCCGGCTCTAGTTCGCCGCACTATGCCCTCTGTAGTGATACGTTCAATATCACCCAATTCCGGGTTCCTAAGAACCACAGACGAGGTTATTGAACCTATAGCTGGATACTTTAAAGTGAAGCTCACAGCCGAACTCTACCCTGCCTAATCGCCCTACGTAATCCCTTACCAATCTTAACGATATCAACTGATTCGCTGCCAGTGCTTTGTAGCGTGATGTTAACATCACCCACATTTGTTACACTGCCGCCTTCAGCAAACTTAGGTATCGAGCCGCTATTCATTGATACTAATTGACTAAAGAATCTGCGAGTAGCCCTTTCATTTACAACAAACTCACCCGGTGACAATAATGCTGGCACAGTATCCTTACCGTGTGTACGAATCATACCGCCCTTAGCCTTATTAAGCTCAGGCGCTACTTTAAATACATCTGGCGTATTAATTACAATTCCGGCTATATTCTCTTCAATTAAAGCCTTCTTAGCTTCGACTGTGAAATCCTTTAATTTTTGCGTCATAATTTCTAAACGCTGTGCAACGGTCAGAGCCGCGTCACCAGTATCTTGTAGATTCCTAGTGGAATCCTTGATAGGCTTTTCCATTTTGAGTAATTCTTTTGTGGCATTCGCAAATTGTGTAGCTATCTTTTCAACTGCTGCTCGCTTCTCGATTACATCAAATATTCTAGCTAATTCTCTAGCATTAGATACAACTGTATTAATTAAACCTATATCAAATTTGTCTAATACCTTAATATCATCTTGAGAGAATCCTAATCCTCTTTGAGCAACCTTACCTGCAAATACATCCGTCTTTGCTAATTCCTTAAATATTTCTTTAAGTCTATCAGCAGACTTAGTAACATCTTCAGCCGTCTTAAACTCTTCCTTTAAATTCCCAGTAAACTTTTTGGATAATGCAATAGCTTCATCTAATAACTTTAAGCGAGATTCATCAACATCGCCACGTTCAAGCAAGTCATTAGTAAGCTTGCGTGCGATTTCTAAATCTTTAAGAGTTACGCCAATACGTTCCTTAATTTTCTGGACACTAGCTGCATCTGTAGATACTCGTTTACCTTCAAGCTCAATAGCTTTTTGCTGTGCAGTAATTTCGTCTCTTAAAGCTTTACCTCTAGCCCTAAGATCAAGCCTCTTTAGTAAATTAGTTCTGAGCGTTTCGAGTGTTAAGGCTTCTTGGTCTATACTAGCATTATTCTTGGCTTGAGCACCAAGGGCAGTTCGTAATTCATTTTGTTTACGTAGATTTGCAACCTGTTGACCAAGAAGGTCCGTAACAGTTTTAGCGTCCTTAGCTGCAAGAGCTTCTGCAAGATCAAAGTCTCTAACAGCTCTATTAACTTCAAGCAATTCATCAAGAAGCTCTGCCTCAATGATACGTTGCTTCTTGAGTTCTTCAGCACGTTTCTTTTCTTGATCAATAATAGCTTGACGAGCCTTAGCATTCTCTTCAAGAAGCTTGCGGCGTTGTTTAATGATACCATTAATATCAGTATCTACACCCTTGATTTTGAGCGCGCGTTGCAATAAGGCATCAAGATCATCAACCTGTTCGTCTATTAATTCATTACGATCTTCTATAGCCTTCTGACGTTTCTTATCGGTATCAGCTTCAACAATCTTCTTATTAGCTTCTAATAATTCCTTAGCCTGTTTCTTATCAAGTTCTGCTAAGTCCTTACTTATATCTCCTTGTTCCTTAGCAGCGTCCTTAGCAATTTTAATAATTCTATCCTGTAACTTAATACGTTCTTTTAATACTGCTCTTGCACCCTCAATATCTCCAAGTTCAAATAGATCAACACCAACATCCCCGAGACGTTTAATTTCAACTTGAAGTGCCTTAATTTGATCCTTAATATCAAGACCTTCAAGACGGAACTCAAACTCAATCTTTTCCTGTTCTTTAAATGCCTGTTTTGTATCTTCAAATAGTTGTAAGGCATTCTCTCGTGCCTTCTTGATTTCATCATCAAGCGTCTTAATATTTTCTTTAACACCCTTGATGAATTCATCATTAAGCTTTTTGTTTTCTTTCCTGAAGAACTCTATAAGTTCAAACTGTTCCTTAATACGTCTAGACTCAATAGCAATTAACTTAGCATTGAGTCCAGCCGCTAAACGTAGACGTGCTCTAACACTGTCACTAATAATTTTGAAGACAGCTTTAACAGCATTACGTTCAGCTTCAACTCGCGCCTGTCTAGCCTTCTCAGCAGCTTCTCTTAATTCTTCGGCTCTAGCTATAGCAGCATTAACAGCAATATTGAAACCAGCAGCCAATAAAGTTACGCCTGTTAATAAAGCCGTCCACGGATTCGAAGCCGCCAGAATAATTAGTTTAGCCGTTAAAGCTACAACTGCCGGGATTAAAAGGTCACGTATCGTAGTAGCAACACCCTTTAAGATAGGTGTTAATCCACCAATATCCTTACTAAATGTTGCAACTTCCTTTAATATTACGCGGCCAAACTCTTGCGTAAAGAAGTTCTTAACCTTATTAAGCTCAATGGTAATTGTTCTACCAGAGCTTTCAAAAGATATCTCAACAGCTTTTCGATAACTATCAAGTGCTTCTCGGTTTGCTTTCAGATTAGCTTCAAATATTTCAAGACCCTTACCGGTTAAGGCTAAGGCACCAGAAATACCGCGAATACGGTTGATAAGTTTAGCTAATTCTGTTGACTGGCCCTTAGTACGTTCTTGTAAGATTTCAAGTAACTTACCAAGACCAAATACTTCAATAGCCTCTTCACCAGTCGCAACACCCAAGTCCTCAAAGAATTGTTTCATTTCCTTCGTAGGCTTGAGTAATTTAATAAAGATACCACGTAACTGAGTGGCTACCTTATTGTATTTGACACCTTGAATGGTGATTGTAGAAATCGCAGCGCCAAGTTCTTCTAACGTAATACCTAACTGGTTAGCAAGAATAGCAACATCACCAAACGAATTAGCCATTTCCGATGCACGGACACGACCTAATTCGATTGTCTTGAACAGAACGGATGCAGCTCTTTCAGTCTCACTCGCATCCAAACCGAAAGAGTTAAGAGCAGCAGTTAACAGATTTACTGCATCAGTGCTAGAGGTAACAGCAGCAAGAGCAAACTTATTTGACTCTCTCAGGAAGTCAAAAGTCTCTGCACCCTTAGCAACCTGATTAGAAAGAGTCTGATAGGCAGCTTCTGTTTGGTCAAGTATCGGTAGGCCGAAGGCATCAGATAGTTCCCTGACTCCTTGTGCCCACTCTTCAAAAGCTAATTGATTCTGTTGCGAAATAGTACGAAGCTCAGATACTCTAATCTCGAACTCACGTGCAGCATCAATAGAATCTCGAATGCCTTGAATGAATGCCGTTAACGCTCTACGCACTAACTGAGCAATGATAATCCTAGCCATCGTTTGCCACGATAGCGTAAGACTCTTAACACTCTTATTTGCTTTAGCTAAAGCCGGTGGAGTCTGCTCACCGAATTGCTTAGTCTGTTGCTGTATCCCAAATATCCTGCGTTGAACTTCTGCAAGTCGTTTATCATATTGCCTAATATCACCGACAGCAACACGTTTCCATATCTGATTTACACGCTTAACAGTAACTTCATTCGCACGTGCGAACTCACGTAACCTACTTATAGCATCCTTAACTGCA
>Ga0180438_10012399_pt1 | contig 10146 bp, 8 predicted proteins | sample SS_ome_12_FD_132455 | JGI IMG/M metagenome (GOLD analysis project Ga0180438, IMG submission 132455) | Hypersaline lake sediment archaeal communities from the Salton Sea, California, USA - SS_3_D_2 metaG | ecosystem: Environmental > Aquatic > Non-marine Saline and Alkaline > Hypersaline >...
AATCAATATAATCATGTTTATGTTCATTTGTCCAGATTACACACGCATATCTCTTTTTTGAAAATAAAATAAATGGCCACATTACCTTTTCAAATTCCATCTCTATTGGTTTCTTAAATAATTTTGAACACCCATCTGCTGCAATTTCTGAAATTCTAAATACTTCATTCATATGTTCTTGTCCTGTAAACTCTGTAAAGAACTTTACATATATAGAGTCCGTATTATGTACAATTATATTACCAATTCCTGCGGCAAAGTGATGATTTTCTGTAGTTAAATCATAAACATATCCTTCATAATTAATTTTTTGTACTTTTTTAATTTCATTATTAACTTTTCTTTGTTCATTCAATGTTGCTGTAATTCTAAATATATTTTCTTTATCTTTTCTTGTATTTATGGATGTTTTAAAACCTAAACTTTCAAATAACCATTTAATATGACATGCTGATATTTGACTTTTTTGATCAATTCTTATATAACCAGATCTATCTTTGTCTCCGTCTGCATCATATAATCCTTCTAAGAATGCTTCTCTTATTTCTATTGTGCTGTTTAGTATAAACTCAGGAATAATCTTGTTATTTTCTGAATAACAATTTTTTCTATATTCATTTATAAATTTTATTTTTGATCCATATATTTTTGATGTAAAAGTTAATTTATACACATTACTACTTTGAATGGTATCTAATATTTTCCAGTCATATTCAGGATATACAATATCACATAATTCTTTATAATAATTTAGTAGATTTATATCCTTATTATTTAAATCCCATGATGCTTTTTTCCCTGATTTACAATTATAATATCCACAACTTCCATCTCCAAAGAAAAATCCGTAAATTTTCGCTTCTTCAATTGTTATATTATATGAATTAACTATATTTTCAGGATTTTTATAATGTAATAATTTATCTCCTATTTTAATATTTTTTGGACTAATCTCAGTTTTATCTTCTTTTAACAACGAGTGATCATCTGTTACATCTACTAATCCTGTATGTGTTAATACTCTAATCATTGATTTTGATTCATGTAATTTATGTCTAATAATCATTTTAAGATGCGTCCATTTATTTTCTGTCCATGTAAATATACTTTCATTCGATACATCTATAAATTCTTTATCGGATTGCTCACAATACTGCCAAGTTTTATTTGTTAAATTTTCAAGTTCTTTTATTTTTAGAATCTTTAGTTTATTATTCGTATTTATAAATATAGGTGTATAACCTGCAACTGAATCCCCGTACACTACTTTACAATCATAATTTGACTCTACATACTCTTTACATGCCTGAATCATTCTACGACCTTCTGCTGTTGTTGCTGCCGCAATACGTTTTTCTGGTAGTCTTCCAAGATTTGCACCAGTAAAACCATAAATACTATTCATTGACACTTTCATTGCTAACTGAAATCCATCAAGTACGTCGTATTGCATACTAAGTGATGCTTTTTCTTCATTTGTTTTTGCCTCTTTTAACTGTGCTTTTACATTCTTCATTTCTTTTTTAATTGCTTTACGTTCTGTCCATAATTTCTCTAACATAATTGGTAAAATACCCTTTTTATTCTGAACAAATCTTACCTTTTCTACTCTTTCTTGTGGTGTTCCTGCATCTTCTGTCCAGATAATATCTTTATATTCTACTTCATCTATATTATCATATTTTGGTCCTTTAACAATTGTTTCATATGAATAATTATTTGCAATCATAATCGATGGATACAAACTTGCAAAGTCTAATCCAGTAATTTGTTCGAAATGTGCTCCAGGTTCTGCTTCTTGAACTGTTGCTCCTGTAAATTTTTCTTCCTCCTCAATTTCTGATGAATCTTTGTATGGAATAGTTGGCACTAAATAATCATTCAATCTTGCTTGATATGTTAATTGACTATGAACTTTAATTTGCTGTCCTTTAGATTCAATGTACTCCATTGGAACCCATGTTACATTTGCCATTGCTATGTTATTTGTAATTATACAAAGTTTTAGAATCAAATCAATAACTAATGTACAATCCTTAACGCAATAATGAATAACCGTTGCAATTTCTTTTGCTGTCCCTTGTGACATATTAAATAAGTCTAGTGCTGTCATTGGATCTTTTTGATCACCAATATACTCTGTTGCTACATAATCAAGTTTATAACTAGGTAATTTCTTTTCACGCTTAATAATTGTATAAAGGTCACTATTTAAAAGACCTGGTGCATTCATATATTTAAATATATTTTCACCATATGCATTTGTAACTAGTTTTTCCACAACATACTTTGCAGGATAATCATGTAATCTTGTAAGATACTGTAAATCAAGTTCAATCTCTAATAATTTACAACGCTTATATATATAATTCCAATCGAATGTATTAATATTATATCCTGTAATAATATCAGGATCAAGTTTTCTGATAAATTTAATCCATTTCTGTAATAAATCTTTCTCTGATTCACAAACAACTGTCACGATATTTTCTTGTTGTTCTACATATTTATCTTTTTTACTGTTTACTGTAAAACAATATTCTGCTTTAATATTTGTTCCATAAATATGCAATGTACTTCCAATTTGTGTAACTATATCATTTTCTAACTCTGGATCCGGAAAAATGTTCTTTTGTGCTTCGTATCCTCTTTCCGAATATGACTCAATATCAAAACTTAAAATATAAATTTTTGCAGGATTAGTAATGTCAATTGGATTAATATTTTTCCATTTACAAGATACATCAATTTGGCATCTTGAATTATCTTCAATATTATACTTCTCTATTTCACACCAACCACTAAGTTTAATATTTTGAATATGACAAAATCTAATAAATGGTTCAATATTTGCTTCATATAATTTAAAATCAATATCTCTTGATGTAATGTTTGGAATTACTACCTTTGGTCTTCCTTTTCCTGGACATAAAATATATTTACACTTTGTAAATGCTTTTTCATTTTTTACAATAATTTTTAAGAAATTAAAGTTTTCTTCATTTGTAAAACCATCTAAATCTTTCTTTTGAACAACTGAAACTTTAATTAAAGATTCCTTGAATTTATACAACTTATTTTTTATATAAAGTCTTACTTGTTCTGTTTTAAAATCATTCCACGTTTTTTGTAAATGATCTGGGATTTTTGCATAAAAATAAGGAGTAAATTCATTAATTTCTACACATATACTTTGGTTTTTATCAGTAACACCAAAAGCATAAATTTTATATTCTAAATCAAATTCATCATTATTAATTTCTTTGTCAAATTTATTCCATGAAATAATTTGAAATCTTAAAGGTTCTTTATTTGTTTTTACTTTTTCTCTATAATATTGATCTATATTCATTATTATATATATATATGTATTAGATATCCCTTTAAATAATTAAAATGTGTAAATTTTTGTAAATAACGTAATTATTTATGAAGGTTTATTAAAAAAAAAATAAAATGTTATTATTCATTATTAAAAATGTTATTAGGAAAAAGAAAAAATAATCAAGTATTGTCATATTTTGAACCACTTCCTAAAAGATTAAAATGTTCAGTACTTGATTACTTTTTTGAACTCGAAAAAACATTTAAGAAAATTAAACTTAAACATAATAAAGAATGCAAACTTAATTTAAAAATTATTAATAATAAAATTATCTCTGTATTATCAATCGATGACGAAACAATAAATCCATATTTTTTAGACTTTTATTAATTTTATTGACTTTATTGATTTTTATTTATTTAACAAAGTTTATCATTTTTTCTAGATAAATACCACCCAAATAAATTTAAATTGTTTAAATAATTAAGATTTTTAATAATGGTATACTTTTGCTTTACAACTAAATTAGAATCTGTTTTAATATACCATTTACCATTATATTTTTTTAAAGAATCTAAATAAAAATTAGTTAATATTTTATTATTACTTTTAAATAGTTGCTTATCTTCATTTTTAATAAAACAAAATGGATATATTTGATTATTTTTAATATCATTAAGATATCTTTTTATAACTGATAAATAACATAATTTATTTGTGCAATGTATTAAACATTTGTGTGGCAAAGAATCATATTTATAAATTAATTGTTTAACTGATTCACATTTTTTATAACATACATAACATTCTCTGAAATTAATAAATGTGCTCCTTGGCATAATATCTATTTTAATACCCTTGAAAAAATGTTTGTATATATCATTTGTATCTTTATCTATTAACCTAAAATTAAATACATCATGAATATTATTCAATCTTTTAAATAATAATTCTAATATATCATAATTTAACATATACTTTTATTTATCTACTTTTAAAATATTACTTATTTTTCTTATTTTTAATTCAAAATTATTTATAATCATTTCTATTTTTGATATAGTATATTCATCATTGGCATATGTATTAATTAAATTATTTAATCCAACTAATGATAAATTTAAATTATGACTCAAATTTAACAAAATGTTCTCTTTTGAGTTTAAAAACATATTTGAATCTGTATAGTTTTCTTCCTTAACTAATTCCTCAATCTTTTTCGTTATCTCTTTATCTAACATTTCCAAAAATTTTGTTGTATGATCTCTAGAATTGTCACTAAACATTCTATATAAATATTGTAAATAACTTGTATCTATATATACATCATTTACTTGTCCATTATTCTCTTTTATTGAAAGTTTATATCCAGGTTTAAGTTTTGATATTATTTTAAGATTCAATATTAAAGAGTCTAAACTGATGTCAATTTCTTTAATTTCTTTAATTTCTGAATCTTGTTTTTGTAATAAACTATTTTCTTCACCTTGATTGCTTTTAATATTATTTGTTTGACTAACAGGTAATTTATAATTATTTAACTTATTATCTATAATTGGTACTTTAACTGTTTCATTATTTGGAACTATTGTTGGTGATGCTACTGGACTTACGAATGGACTTTCATTTGTAGTGACACTTGTATTACTTGCACGTTCTTTTTTATTTTTTCCTTTTTCTGAATTATCCATACTTAATATTAATTTAATTTAATTTTTAAATTATTTTAATTTTACCTTTTGGTGTTATTATATTTGTTCTTACACAATTATTTTTTTGATTTATTTCTAAAACTTGTAATCGTTTTATATTTGTTCTTAAATTACCTCCAAATGCTCTTGATATTGCAATATCTGTTCTATAAACTTTATTATTACATAAAGTATTTATATTCTTATGCGTTGAATGTCCCATCACTAAATATTGTCCATTATTAAAATATTGAAGCACAGAATCAACTAAATTTATACACTCTGTTTTATTTAAAGATTTTGGATTTGTTAAATTTCTATTAAATAATGGATTAATGTTATCTGAATTATTAATAAAAAATGGTACTTTTTTTGTATTACCAATTAACCAATCTGAAACTATTTTATTTAATTTAGTTATATCCACAAAATTTGAACTACTAGTTTTTTTAAGATTATTCTTTATACATAGTTCTAAAAATTCTTTACTTAATGATCCATGACAAAAAATAAATTTTCCTAATTGTATTATTAATGGTCTAGTTTGACCTAATAACTTTGCACCTTCTCCGTCTCCAGGTTTATAATATTTAAATCTTGAAACTTTATACAACTTTTTATAATTTTCAAGATCTGTTGTTTTTACATATTTATCATTAAATGATTGATCATTATAATAATAATAAGGATAAAGTTCGTGATTACCTAATATAGATATTACTCTACCACCTTGTTTTTTTGCTTGTTTATCTAAATTTAATATTAAATTTGTTATTTCTATTTCACCTGTTGTTTGTAAATATTTACTATCAATATTTATATCTGGTCTTTTTCCATCTAAAGTATCACCTAATTGTATTACAAATGTATCTTTACCTGTCCACTTTAAATCTGAACTTATTACCTTTGCCATTTTAAGTAATTCAATAAAAATATAATAATCGCCATGAATATCACCTATGGCTATTATTTTATTATTATTATAATTGAACATGTATAATATATGATTTACTAATTATTAAATTTATTAAATTTAATTTTTTAAATTTCTAATTTCTTGTTCATTAAATCCACTAATATGTCCATTTGAGTGAACAATTAATGGAACACCATTAGCACCTGTTCTGTTCATGTTTGTTTTACCAAGATCTGAACTTGATTCAACAAAATCATAATCAATTTGTAATTCATCCATTAATTCTTTTGCTTTTCTACAAAATGGGCAACCCATATATCCTATAAGTAGAATATCTTTACCTGATGAATTATTATTAGAGTCATTATCATCAGATTTTAAATCTTCTAATACTTTATCTAATGCTTTAAAACCAACTGATTTTTTACCTGTTTTTGTACATAAAATAGTAGGAGTTCCAGTTACTCCTTTTGCTAATGGATGTTTCATTGTTATTTTTTTTACTTTTGATCCACCAAGCATATTATTATTTTTTGCTAATTGTTCTGACATTTTACGAGAAAATGGACAACCATCTTTTAATGGATCTAAATCATTTACAACCTGATACATATGTGTTTCTTCGTGATCATTTTCTTCATTTTCTTTTTGATTAGAGAAATTATCATTCTTTCTTACTAAACATACAATTAGTACAATAATTAGTATGATTAACAATACACCACAAATAATGTTTACAATATTATTACCTTTTCCCTGCTCAAACATACCAAATGTATTTTTCGCATTTAATTTTCCAAAAAAGTCCATTATACTATAAAATAATATTAATATTATTTATTTTAAAATTTTTACAAAAAATAATAACATTTAAAATTTCGTTTTAACTTTATAATTATATAACTACATTTGATATGCAAAATATTGGAGTTGTTTGTGACACTGCATGGGACAACTATATACTTATCAATAATAAATTTAAAAAAATTAATTCTGAACACTATAGAATAAATGCATTATATGGAAAGACGCTTGAAGTATTTAATAATTGTGCTTCAAATAATAACCTAACTTTAATAAGACATTATTCAGATAATTTATGTAAAACAATTTATAATCTTCTAAAAATATGTGATGTATGGTTAATTTTTACAAATCATGTTGAATATAATACTCAAACTAGACTCGTTGTTGAAAAATGTGAAGAATATAATATTAAGTATATTATTATTTCTGAATCTTCCAGAAATGAAGACTATTACTCATATGAATATGACAAAAATTTATCTTTTAAGAAAAATTTAGCAAATATTACAAAAACTGAAAATAGTAATGTTTCAGAATTTGATTACAAAGAATATAATGATAATTTCAGCAGATTGGGTTCTGTTCCATTAAATATTACACCTGATATTAGAACAAAACTAAAAGAATCCTATGGATCAATTAGTCAACATAAAAAAGAGAGAAGTATTAAATTGTTATATGATAAAGATGAGTTTAAACGTGAAAAACAAGTAAAAAAAACTATTAAAGAAGTTACACAATTAGATTTTACTAGAAATAGACTTAGTTATTATAAAAATTTAAAGTAATTACTAATCTGTTTGTGTAAATGCGTCATTTGTGTTACAATTATTTATTTTTTTTTTTCATTTATAGTTTCTTTTATTTCTTCTAATTTATCATTTATTTCATTTTTGATTAATTGTGTTTCTTCATTAGTTTCTTTATTTGTTTCTTCATTAGTTTCTTCATTAGTTTCTTCATTAGTTTCTTTATTTGTTTCTTTATTTGTTTTTATATTTATTTCTTCATTAGTTTCTTTATTTGTTTCTTGGTTTGTTTCTTCATTTGTTATTTTTTGTGCCTCATTTTTTTCTTTAATTATTTTTTCTTGTTTGTCTAAAATTTGTTCATTTATTTTTAATAAAATATTACTTACTTTATCACATAATGCAAATTTTGCCTGTGATAATCCTAGATAAAATAATTTAATTTTATCATTAAATTTGATATCATTAAAATTATACTTATTTTGATACTCTTCACTAGTTTTAATTGATATAGTATACTCAGTATTAAAATTTTCTTCATTCTGCAAAGTGCAGTTTATAACTTCAGAAATATATTCTATGAATGAACCAATTTTTTTAACTGTATAATCGCCTTTAATTACAAAATGAATATTTTCATCATTTAATATTATATTTTTTGATATACCATCTATACATTTCATACACCCATCTATATAATATTCGTCGTTGATATTAACAGGCGGAAAAATTAAAGGAATACTACATGATGCTTGCAATACTCTAAAAACGTTTGCATTTGGATATGTCTCTATATTAAAACATACATTTTTTCTTTGTGTTAATGATGTTGCAAATAAATTTAATTTAACATTATACTTATTATAAAATTCTATAAATGTAATATTACTATTTTCCATTTTCTCAAATACTTCTTTGATTTTTTTGAAAAAAGAATCAGATATTAACGAGAAACTATATTCAATATTATTAAAACTAAAATCCCAATAATCTTGTAAATTTAAATTTAATAAGATATTAAAAATTTCAAATGGTGTATAACCAATTATATAAAATATTCCTATTATTGTTCCAACTGAACTACCATAAAAATTTTCTATATTTTTTATCATATTATTTTGGTACAAATACTCTAATGCTCCTACATATGAAATTCCTTTAAAATTACCACCGCCAATAGTTAAATTAACCATTTGTTTGTTACATTACAAATTTAAATAATGTTTTTAAATAAACTTAGATAATTAATGATAATTAATGATAATTAATGATAATTAATGATAATTAATGATAATTAATTATTAAAAATGTAATACAAGTTTATTTAAGTTTATTTAAGTATATAAATAATATAAATTTATTAAAATAATTAATGAATAATTATGAAATATTAGGTTTAGACTCAACTGCGTCTATTGATGAAGTTAAAAAGGCATATAAAAAATTGGCAATGAAATGGCATCCTGATAAAAATTCTTCACCTGAAGCAACTGAAAAATTTAAACAAATTACAGAAGCATATTCTAAAATTACTAATCCAAATGCAAACGAAAATGAAATTGATATTGAAAATATTTTTAGCAATATTTTTAGTGAAATTGGTGGACTCGGAGGAATAGGAGGACTCGGAGGACTCGGAGGACTTGCCGAAATGGCCGAAATGGCAGGAATGGCAGGAATAAGTGGTAATGCTATGCCAGGTAATTTAAATAATATAATTGAAAATATGATAAATAGTAACAAAAAAACTCCAAAAGGAAAAGATATACTAAAACTTATAAATTTAACTTTAGAAGATATTTACATGGGTAATACTTTTATTATTTCTTATGACACACAAGTTATAAATAACAAATGTAATACATGTAATAATTGCCAAGGTAAAGGTAAAATACCAACAGTACAACAAATGGGTCCTATTGTAATGCAAACAATAGGTAAATGTGAATATTGTAAAGGATCAGGAATGCTAAATTTATACTCTCCATCAACTGATACTATTGAAATTACAATTCCAAAAGGATTTGATTATAATAATAAGATGACAATTAAAGGTAAAGGATTACCACTTTATAAAGGAGAGAATGGTGATTTAGTTTTATCTTTTAATTTATTAAATCATTCAAGATTCAAAATTAAAAATAAAAACTTGTATGTTAATTTTGATATTTCTTTCAAAGAATCATTATTAGGATTCATTAAAGGATTTGAACATTTAGACACTAGACTTTTAACAATTAATTCTGACTCTATAATCAAACCAAGTACTGTTCATTGTATTAATGATGAAGGTATATATGATCAAGAATCAAATACGTATGGCAAGTTATATCTAAAATTTAAAATAGTTTATCCAAACTCATTAACTGATGAACAAAAAGAAATTATTGATAAATATTTTTAATTTAACGTTCCATTAAATTTTTTACTTTCATCCATCCACCCTGCTGCATATCAATTGCTTTTGCGCTTGGTGGCGCTGGCCATTTCCATAGTGAACTAGATATACCTGTATCTTGTGTTCCTGACCATGTTTTACTTATACTTGGTACCATATTACCAAAGTATGGTAATGCATAGGCACATGAAGATTTTTGTCCAAATCTAGAACGTCTTGAGTGTCTCGAACGTGATTTCCGTGCAGGTGATCTTTTTACA
>Ga0180438_10012402_pt1 | contig 10145 bp, 7 predicted proteins | sample SS_ome_12_FD_132455 | JGI IMG/M metagenome (GOLD analysis project Ga0180438, IMG submission 132455) | Hypersaline lake sediment archaeal communities from the Salton Sea, California, USA - SS_3_D_2 metaG | ecosystem: Environmental > Aquatic > Non-marine Saline and Alkaline > Hypersaline >...
CGCGACGTACGCGAGAGTATCCGGCACTACTGCGTCGCGGCAGTTGCCGGGAGTCTTATAGAAGCCCACCTCAAAGGGCGTTGTCGGGTCCGCGACATTGATGATTCTAAGACCGGAATCGCCCGCACAGACGTAAGCGAACGAATCCACGGCGGCAAGACCAATGGCGACAAGCCATGGTGGCGCATAGAAACCCTCCAACACGAGATTTACCGGGTCTGAAACATTGATGACCTGGAGTCCGCCGTATGCGGTTGCCATATAGGCAATCGAGTCGACAACCGAGATGTCACGGCAGAACCCCCCGGCCGCCAAATGCCCCAGGTTATGAGGCATAAGCGGATCTGCGATACTGATTGTCCACAGTCCTGTCCACCCACTGGCCAGATACACCAGAGAGTCGACAACCACCAGCTTCTGGTTCTCTCCGGGCGTGGTGTAGCCGCCTAGAGGGCGAGGCGTGGTGGGGTCGGAAACGCTACAGACGACCAGTCCGTTCCATTCAACGGCGATGTATGCCACAGTATCCGCCACCAGAACCTCTGCCGCCAGTCCGGCAAACTGCTCGCCAATCAGGACCGGGTTCGTCGGATCACTGACGTTGACTATCCGAACACCGAAACCGTGATCGGCTGTATAGGCGAGGGTATCAGCGACGAAGACATCGTAGGTAGCACCCGTTGTATCAAATGCTCCTATCTCAACAGGATTGGCCGGGTCGGCGATATTGACGATTCTCAAGCCGGAATCCTGGTCGGCGACGAATGCGAGTGTGTCAGTAACGAAGACACCATGTGTCTGATGGGGTGAGCCATAGAAGCCGACCTCAAACGGGTTTGCCGGGTCGAATACATCGACGATTCTCAGACCCCCCAGGTAGTCTGCGACGAAGGCAAGTGACCCCGAGACTGCAACACCCCGGGCGCTGACGGGAGTAGTGTAGAAACCCAGCTCCACGGGTGCAGCGGGGTCAGCAACATCGAGTATCCTGAGACCCTGGTCCCCATCAGCGAGGTAGGCGAGCGTGTCAACCGCTTCGACATCGTAGCCATAGCCCGGGCTGTCGTAGTTTCCCAGCCATATAGGGGTTGTCTCATCGACCACGTCCCATATGTCCAGCCCGGTCTGTCCGTCAGCAACGTAGAGGACATTGCTCGAAGCGTCAAAGAAGAGCCCCTGCACCGTCCCTCTCGTACGGATGATATCCGAGATCAGGCTCGGGTTGGCAGGATCGAGTACGTCGAGTATGTACACTCCCCCTCCGGAACCGCAGAACGCGAGGTTTCTGGCCATATCAAGATCGACAGCGTACGAAGCTCCAAATGGCCAGTTGCCGACGAAGCTCACATCCAGCGAATCAAACCAGAGTACATGGTCGTCGGTGTTCCAGCCTCCACCATCGGCCCGGGCTCCAGGGAGAGGCGCGAGGGTTGCCGCAAATGCCACGCACGTCACGGGAACCACCCAGTAGAACCGCATGTGTCCTCCTTGGTCATTGGACGACAGACAACACGACAACTCAATCAGTCGACGACCACCACTTTGGCAATCTGTCTGATGCGATCTCCCGCGACCCTGACCAAGTAGACACCTGGTGTCAGGTCAGCGGTCCCCACTTCCAGTCTGTGTCTGCCCGGCGCCATTTCGCCGAAATCAAGCGATGTGATCCTCTGCCCAGCCACGTTGTATACTTCGAGCTCCACACTCGCTCTGTCAGGCAGGTCTATCTCCAGACCAATGTGTTTGCCCAACACAGGGTTTCCCAGCACTTTGAGCCCGAAATGAGTGCGCTGAGCGGGTCCGCCTTCCTCGATCCCGGTCGTGACGTGTTCGTACACGTGAAGCCCGGTGTACGAGGCCGCCAGGAAGACGTAAGACCCTGAGACCGCGGCGCTGTAGACAGATGTCGGGGTGTCATAGTATCCGTCTACTTGGGGGTTGGCCGGGTCCGAGATGTCGGCAACCAGAAGACCGGCACTCGCATCAGCCACATACGCGAATGAGCCGGAGACTGCGAGTCCAAAAGACACGCCCTGAGTGTCGAGAAAACCTGTCTCAACCGGGTTCGTGGGATCTGACACGTTGACCACGCGCAGCCCGGACATCCCGTCAGCAACGTACGCCAGTGAGCCCGAAACAGCTACCCAGTAAGCGCTACCGGGTGTGTCGAATGATCCCAGCTCCTGCGGATTCGATGGATCGGAGATGCTTACTATCCGCAGTCCGGACGCATCCTCCGCCATATAGGCAAGAGATCCCTCGATGGCAACTCCGCGCGCGATACTCGCAGTACTGAGAAACCCCAGTTCGGACGGATTCGAAGGGTCTCCGGCGTCGATGACGCGCAGACCGCCACCGCCATCCGCGACGACAGCAATGGAACCTGATACCGCAACTCCGCGAGCGTCGTCCGGCGTATCGATGAACCCTATCTCTTGCGGATTCGCGGGGTCAGCTGTGCTGATCACTCTCAGGCCGGAGCCGGCGTCAGCGACAAAAGCCAACGAGCCTTCCGCTGCCACGGCTCTGGCATATCCCGGAGTATCGTAGTAGCCCATCTCCTGAGGAAGCGCCGGGTTGGAGATACCTATGATCCTCAGTCCACCTCTTCCATCCGCCAGATATGCGAACGTATCTGCAAGGGCTACCCCTCCCGCGTATTCAGGAGTGTCGAAGAAACTCATCTCCTGGGGCAGTGACGGGTCAGAGACATCCACCGTCCAGAGTCCGGAAGGCATACCCACCACATATGCGAACCTCTCAGAGGACGCAGCCCCGTACACGGCGGTTGGTGCATTGAAGAACCCGGCGAGAGAAGGCAGAGTGGGGTCAGCCACGTTGATTATCCGTAGGCCCGAGAAATTGTCAGCCACGTGGGCAAATGTATCTGTGATAGAAACGGTGACTGCCATGTCAGGTGTATCGTAGAAACCTTCCTCTTGGGGGTTGGAGGGATCGGTGATATCCACAACCCTCAAACCTGAGGCTCCGTCGGCGACGTACGCATAGGGGTCAGACAGCGCTACATTGTACGCGGAGCCGGGCGTGTTGTAACTACCTTCCTCAAAAGGGTTCGCGGGATCTGCGACATTGATGACTCGCAGTCCCCAGACCCCATCGGCGACAAGCACGAGCGTGTCGAGGCAAGCCACGTCCCATGCTGCGCCAAGGGTGTTGTATACGCTGATCTCCCGAGGAGCGGATGGATCTGATACTTCTATGATGCGGAGACCGTCCTCGTCATTTGCCACAAACGCGAGGCTCTCCGACGCCGACACTCCTCTAGTGTATCCGGGGATCTCGAGGTAGCCGAGTCTGAACGGTACTCCCGCGTCTGCCACATCCCAGATCTCGAGACCCTCGTATATGGCAGTGACATAAAGCCTCTCAAGGGAGTTCTCGTAGAAGATATCCGTCACTATCCCCCTGGTGTGTATGGTCTCTGATGCCTTGACCGGGTTTGCCGGATCGGATACGTCCACGACATAGACACCGCCGCCTGAACCGCAGAAGACGAGATCTCTGGAGGGTTCGCAGGCAACAACACTTGCGTTGCCGAAAGGCCAGTTCCCTGTGAACCTCACATTGAGAGAGTCAAACCAGACTGCATTCGCCTTCGCGGGACTGCTGAGGAACCAGGGATGAGGCGCGGCGTAATCCGGAGCCTCGCCAGCAGTAAGAACGAGAGCCGCTATCAGTATCCACATATGAGTGACTCCTCCTTCGCTTCTTGGTCACCTCAGCTTGGGGAAGGACGCGCAGAACGGAGAAAAGGGGTCTGGCGCAATGGAACTGACTCTTCAGACGCTGACGATGCTCGGCTGCGAACCTCCCCCTTCGGTCCTCTTCAGAGATAATCCTGACGCACCCTCACGGTGAGATACTTGATCCTACCGTGAATGCGTCTGGATTCGCATTACCCTCGAATCATATTGGTTACAGAGAGGCGAATCAAGGGCAAAATGCCTTGGGCCGGTCGGCGAAGAGTCTCTATGTCGGCTTGTAGATGGGGCATCGTTTCCGAGCACAGAGTCGGAGTGGCTACAGACTGAGCAGATAGGAGATCTTCAGGAGAGCGATTCGGTCCTGAAGCATCATGTCTCCGTCGGTGTTGTCTCTTACCTCGGTGAAGGCAAAGTACGCTCTGCTTCCCGGAACGAATTCCCACTCTATCAAACCATTTCCGGTGTATCTCTTGGTGTAGGTGTTCTGCAAAGCATAAAGTCTGATGTGCAAGTCTCTGGTTATCGATACTTTGACGCGTTGACTGGATGTCCATGACCATTGATCGAGAGTCCAGTCGTCCTCGTACTCGGCGGTGCTCTCGAGGTTTCCGCCAATTCGTATGTTGGTCGACTGCTTCAGCTCCACTTCCAGGTATCCCTTCCTGTAGTGGCCGAAGTACCCGCCCCTGTAGTTATAGGTGTCGTACTGATGGAGACTCATGGTGGCTGACAAAGCGCGCCTGTAGTCTGTGGCGAGCCCCCCGTAGAAGTAGGAATAGGGTCCATCTGTCTCAACTTCGAACTTCCTCCCGAAGTAGGCTCCTGCCCATGGATGCCAGAGGTTCGTGAAGTTCAAGGAAAAGGCCGGGCCTGCATACCAGCTCCAGGTGGATGCTCGTATCTCTTGTCCGTCAGGCAGTTGAGCGAGATGCTGTAGGATCTGATCCCCATTCTGTTCACTCTGGGGTGGAAAATCAAATAGGAGCTCTGGGACTTCTCGCCGAAGGCAGGAACGTAGCCGAACTCCTCCACACGGAAATCACTGCCCACGTCGGTGTATGCCCCGCCTGCGCTCCAGTCTGTGGAGCGGAATCTGCCTGCAACCGATCCAAGGTAGCCTTCTTGAGAGGGGTCTGTATTCCACGTCCGTGCCAGGCGTGCAGCCAGCTCGGTTCCGGATACGAGACGGAGATTGGTGTCGAAGCTCGTGCACCTTGCGTGGCCCCCTGAAGTGTCTTTTCCCGAGACTGTGAAACCCATGTTGGAAAAACCGAAGATGTCCAGCCGCACCCTTCCTATCGAGTAGAGTGCGGGGGGCTCGGCGAAGGAGTCGGTGCGGACACCTTCGGTAGCTGCCGAAGCCGCGAGGAATGAAGTCTGGTAAGCCTTGCCCGAAAGCCTTGCCCCGCCGAGTATCGGGACTTCTGTTCCGTCGGGGAGCCTCTTGCCTATCCTTCTGGAGTAGAAGAAGAGGCTGTCAACCAGCTCCCTGCCTTCCAGGAAGAACGGCCTCCGCTCGGGCAAGAAGTACTCGTACCTGGTCAAGTTTACGTATTCAGGATCCGCCTCCACCTGCCCGAAATCCGGATTGATTGTCGCATCCAGAGTGAGATCAGAGGCGAGGCCCCATTTGAGGTCCAGACCGCCATCTGCTTCGACAGTCGCTTCTTCGTTCTGTCGCATCTGTCCTCTGCCCACGACGTGCGGGAGGGCTTCCAGGTGTATCCCGTGACGGATGTCCTTGACCCCCGTGAGCCTGCCGAAGCGTGAAACCCCGAACCCCTCGGCTCTTGTCACGGGCACCCAGTAAGATGTTTCCTCGAGCCTTTCTATGTACCGTCAGAACTGGATAGCCCAGAGCTGGCTTTCTGAGTAGGGGAAACGAAGCGTTGTGAAGGGTATCTGTATCTCGACGACCCAGCCAATTGTGGTCAGTCTTCCCTCCGCCCGCCAGAGCCCGTCCCAGGATCTGTCCAGAACCGCGCCATCCTCGGAGACCCGCGCGTCGAACTGCACCCCCAGGGCGTTGGTCTGAAAGAGAAAGGCGTTCTGCCGGTCGTGGTACGTATCCAGAAAAACTGCCACGGCGTCTCCCATTTGGGTCGCTTCTCTGGGCGCAAGTTTGGTGCTCATGCCTTTAGGCTTTAAATCTCTGCAGAGGAAGGCGATATACAGGTTGTTGGCGTCATACACGCAGTATACGTGGGTCTTCTCTTCCGATGGGACACCCTCGTGAGGACTGTACTGAGTGAAGCCGGTGACAGGTCTCACAGCCTTCCAGCATCTGTCCGTAAGATAGCCGTCGATTCTTGGGGGTACCGTGGTCCTTCTGGCGCGAAGGACTGGGTCGGCGCCTGCGGGCTTGGGCGCAGAAAGCAGCAGGCAAACAAGAAGGGATAGCTTAGTAACCACGTCGGTCCCGGTCAAATCTAGCAGCAGCCCTTCCTCTTGTCAAGAATCTGCTCTGCCGGGCCGAACGTTTCTGCTCCGGTGTTGTTGCAGTAGTGCGAGACAGCGGTCCGGAATCACCGGGCCTGCTTTCAGAAGCCGGAGGAACAAAATGGCACAGGAGACGTCATAACTCGAAGAAGATCAAGAGAGCGAGAATGGGGCCATGAGCAGATCGCAAACCCTCACCCTTTCGTTCGAGGACCGCAGCCAACGCTCGATGCCGGTCTCTGACGCGGAACTGGCTGTAAGATGCCGGAACGGTGATAAAGATGCCTTTGAGATACTCTACGGGAAGTACAGCAGGAATCTCTTCAACTACATCTACAGAATGATAGGCGACTACGACAGAGCCGAGGATCTATATAACGATGCGTTCATGAGAGTTATAACAGCCAGGAACTACCAACCCCGGGCCAAGTTCTCGACGTGGGTGTACAGAATAGCGACCAATCTCTGCCTCAATGAGCTGAAGAAGAAGAAATGCGAGTCACTTGACGAAAAGCTGGAGCAGGGCTTCGGCATACCGTCGCCCACCATCTCACCTGAGGACTATGCAGGCAACGGAGAACTGACGGAGAAGATCAAGAGAGCGATCGATGGGTTGACAGATATCCAGCGCGCGGTTTTCACTTTGAGACACTATCACGGTCTCTCCTATCAGGAGATCGCCGGCGTGTTGCGGTGTCCTGTCGGTACAGTGAAATCAAGACTCAATTCTGCGATTCTGGCCCTGAGAAAGACCCTGAGAGAAGAGCTTAAGGAGGTCGGCGCAAATGAGATGCAGTCTGGCTAAGAGAAGACTTACAGAGTACGTCTATGGTGACCTCGGAGAGCGCGAGAGAGTCGGGATCCGATCGCACCTGGCGTCATGTTCGAGTTGTAGAGAGACAGCAGACGAGATAAGAGGGATCCTTTCCATGGCTTCTGCGTATGTGGGGAAGTCCCCGCCTGCGGGAGCGTATGCGGGACTGAGGGAGAGAGTAGCCAGTCGTCCCGAAAGGCGAAGATTCAGGCTGTTCGTTTTGGAGAGGCCCATTCCGGCATACGCTGCCGCGACGGCAATAGCCATTCTTGCTGTTGTGTCCGGGATAAGCACAAGGACAGAGATGGCACGCCTGGAGAGGATGAATTCGCTCCTCTCCGATTCACTGCGCGTCCTCAATTCACAGTTCTCCGGCAGGTCCTTCTCCGAGCCGTCAGACAGCGCTGCCCGGGATACTTTGCAGCCACACACCACCGGGTCGGAAGCTCCGCCGGATTCAGGCTGAACTCGGACTCCTGCTCCCCTGAGCGACTCGCTGACAGTTTCGGGTATCACGCTGATCCCCGGACTCGTTTTCTGGTTGCGCGCGTTCCTCTCAACCACTATTATTTCTACAGGACCCGCGAGGAGACCCGGACCTGGCTGCGCGTCGAGGCGTGTCGAACCGGTCCCGTGTCTCATCCTCTGATTTCAGCATACTGTACACACAGGGGGCAAGAATGAGGGGATTATCTTTCACGCTCTTGATGGTCGCCGTCGTGCTGGTTGCGTGCTTCTCTCTGGGAAATACGCGACTCCCGATCCCTGACCTGTCTGACGATACCAGCCTGGAACCATTCGATTCCCTGAATGTCCGTTTTGTGGGAAATTGGCCCTACGGACCCAGTTACGCCGCGCCATATGATTCCGTCAGGGGACTGGTGTTTTGCGCGTCGGGCGGGGCGGTCTATGTGCTCGACGTTGGCGATCCCTCACTTCCGGCCAAGGTTTCCGAATCTATCCGGACGAGAGGTTTTGTCATCGATCTGTTGTACGACCGGGATTCGCAGATGCTCTTCGTTGCCGACCATTCAGCCGGACTGGAAATATGGGACGTCTCTGATGCCGCGTACCCGGCGAAGCTCGGGTCTTTCATCACGCCCTTTCGGTCCTACGGTCTGGCTCTCCTGGACTCATTCGTCTGCGTTGCTGACGCGGATTCAGGTCTTCGGGTCATCGGTGTCGCCGATCCGCAGAACCCATCAGAGATTGGATCCTGCATTCCACCCGGGAACGCCAGGGGCGTTGCGGTATCCGGCTCGATTGCCTTCGTCGCCAGCGGCATCTCCGGATTACAGGTCGTGGATCTCTCGGACCCCAGCAATCCGACAGAACTGGGTTCCTTTGATACCCCCGGTTTCGCCTATGGCGTGGCGGTTCTGGACACCCTGGTCTACGTGGCTGATGGGGATTCCGGGCTGAGGGTGATAGACGTCTCCAACCCGGCAAGCCCGATCGAAGTAGGTTCCTACGTGACGGCGGGTCCGGCTCAGAATCTGACGGTCCGCGGTTCCCTTGTCTACGTCGCCGTGTGGATCGAGGGGTTGAGCATAGTCGACGTCCAGGACCCGACCAGCCCGTCGCTCGTCGGAAGCCACGACACGCCGGACTACGCCTTTCGGGTCGCAGTCTGCGATTCACTCGCGTACGTCGCCGACTCCTACGCTGGACTCAGAATAATCGATGTCACTCTCCCTTCGGCGCCGTCCGAGCTAGGCTTCTACGAAGTGCCTCAGAGCGCCAATGGGGTCGCTCTTTCGGATTCGCTTGTGTACGCGGCATACGGATACAGCGGCCTTCGGCTTATCAACATAGCTGATCCCTCGGCTCCAGTTGAGACAGGATTCCACATCACGTCTGGCGACGCGCGAAGTGTTGTGCTTTCTGATTCATTCGCATATGTGGCCTGCGGTGGCACCGGGTTGAGCATCATAGATGTTTCCGATCCAACCAGTCCTTCAGAGACGGGCGCAGAGGACACGCCCGGTTTCAGCTACAACGTGGCCTTGCAGGGCTCTCTGGCATACGTGGCTGATGGCAGCGAGGGCATCCGGCTCATGAGCGTTTCGGATCCCAGCGCTCCCTTCGAGGTTGGATTCTACAATACGCCCGGGGGCGGTTACGGCGTTGCGGTCTCAGGCACACTCGCGTTCGTGGCTGACGGGACCTCAGGGCTGCGCGTCGTGGACGTGTCCGATCCCGCGAATCCTGTTAGCATAGGCAGCTACATTACTCCGGGGAGCGCGCAGGGGGTCGCGGTCAGTGGCGATCTTGTCTACGTAGCCGACGGCAACGCGGGTCTGAGGATCCTGGATGTGTCGAATCCATCCATCCCGACGGAAAGAGGCTTCTTCGACACCCCCAACTACAGCTGTCGTGTCACTCTCGCCAACTCCCTTGTCTATGTTGGAGATGGGTATGGAGGTCTCAGAGTCATCAATGCTTCCGATCCGGCGAGTCCCTTCGAAGTAGGTTATTATATAACCCCGGCCTATTCCTACGAGTGTGCGGTCTCAGGGTTGTATGTGTATGTCGCTTGCTCGAGCGGTGGGCTTCAGATCTATGAGCATGCGGGGGTGGGGGTCCAGGAGAAAGATGACCCAAGGGTCTCCGATGCACGAATGCGGTTGCTGTCAAATCCGGTGAGAGACAGGACCGCTAAGGTGCTCGTGGATATAGCGCGGGTCGGGGAGACATCGCTCCACATCCACAACGCCGCGGGCCAAAGGCTTTTCACTGTTCCGCTCGGTAGATCGAGTCCAGGCGCCCGGCGTGTTGACCTTGACGTGCGCGACCTGCCGAATGGTGTCTATGTGCTGCAGCTCGAGACCGCCGCGGATACCGTGCTATCCAAATTGGTCCTCATAAGATGATGGAGCGTGAACCTTCCCGATCCCTTTCTCGCCCCGGGAATGTCCCGGCCGGACGCGGGTTTCCTCGGACGCAATCCCGAATACAGCCCGGTTTCGGCAACCACCGGGTTGCGGATTCAAATGATGTCCAGTGTAGTACAGATGTTGAGTGTACGTGACTCTGGCGGGGAGCAGATAAATCGAAAGTTCCGGAACTTCAGGTAGATTGCGCAGAAAGAGGGGGGATTAGATTTTTTTGTGTCAGCTTCTCTTTTTTGCTTGACTTGTATCAGTAAATAGCTATAATAACTGATA
>Ga0180438_10012403_pt1 | contig 10144 bp, 12 predicted proteins | sample SS_ome_12_FD_132455 | JGI IMG/M metagenome (GOLD analysis project Ga0180438, IMG submission 132455) | Hypersaline lake sediment archaeal communities from the Salton Sea, California, USA - SS_3_D_2 metaG | ecosystem: Environmental > Aquatic > Non-marine Saline and Alkaline > Hypersaline >...
CCGCGGACCTGGCCTCGAAGGTCAGCGCCTGCGGCGAGCATCCGAACGAACACCGGATCTCCCTTTGTCACGGCCGCTTCCACTTGCATCCAAACCCGGCCCCGCTTCAGGATGCTCACGGGAGTATACTGTGCCACTTCCGTGGCCGCGGCGTACGGCTCGCGGCCGACTTCGTAGAGCACCACGCCCGGATATTGCTCCGGGTCCAGGATACACTCGGTGGGGTCCGTGCCGACGTCGAGCGTGCCGTTCACGCCACCCATGGCGTCCAGATACATGCGGTCGACCCGCTTGAAAACGGAGGCGCTGTACGTGGTCGTGTTCCCGCCGACGGGCACGGGCACGAGCTCTACCTGGTGGACCCCACCAGGGCCCTCGCCGACCACTTTGAGCCACCCCGCGATCCAGTCCGCGTGGTTATTCCACACGAAGGCGAGACGTTGGGCCAAGGGTATCGGGCCGTCGCCGATGACGCCGTCCAGATCCGTGAGCTCGAAGGTCTGCGCGGTGGCGGCCGATGCGAGCGCGGTAGCGATGCTATCGGTATCGGCAGCAGGCAGCGCCGCGACCGGTTTGACCTGATCGCACGCGGTTCCCGCCTCGCAGATCAGGCCGAAAGTCATGGCCCCGCCTTCGGCGACCTTACTATGGATGTCGTTCCAACCGCAGTCGCCCTGCTGTCCCTTTCGGGCTGCGGTCATGTTGGCTGCGTAGCTGGTCTGGCTCATGATCGCCCCCTACTCTCCGCCAGCGGCGGTGGGGTCCAGCGGACCCGGCGCTTGGTCTCGGGCGGGCTCACCGGCTGCACGTCCGCACGAGGCGCGGCGCCCTTCTGCTGCAGCCCCTCGAGGAGACCCCGGAGATAGTCCAGGGGCTCCGTCCCGTCGAGACTGTACCGATCCTTCAGGACGGTCCGTAGGACATCCTCCTCGGAGCGCCCCTCGACCTGGGCATCCGCGTCGACGCGGCGGACCCGCTCCACGAACGCCACGCGGGCGGCGACGGCGGCGTCCATGCGGACCGGGTCCGTGGCCTCGGCGGCGTCCTTTTCGGCCTTCTCGGCGCGGGCCTCGGCGGCATCCGCCCGGCCCCGCTGCCGCTCGGCCTCGCCCTGGACCTGGGCGACCGCCTGGACCAGGCTCTCGTTGATCTCGGAGTAGTCTACTCCGTTGATCGTGATTTTCATTCGCGTTTCCTCCGTCTGAGGGGGAACCTGGCCCCCGGTCGAATCTAGTCTTAGTCGCACCTCTGGCCCGGCGCGGCCCGTGCCTGGGGGGCAGAGTGTGACGTGGTTGCCACGGATATTACGCTGGATCGCGTCGTATCGCTCGCCGTCCGGTGTCGTGCCCGGTGTAAGCTCCAGGTCCACATCGTAGCCGCAGGACAGCTCGACCCGGCGGCCGTCGAGGATGTCCCGGACCGACCGCGCGTCCTGGACGTGCACCGTGGCGGCGACATACTCCCCGTCCGCCCGGACGTCGTCGCCTACCTGGCCGCGGGCTACCGTGGTCCAGTTCGTGGGCGTGACGGCGGGTGGGTGCGGCCAGTCGGTCACCGTGGCGCCCGCGAAGGACGCGAGGGCGGCATCGGCGTGGACCTCCTCCGGTGGGCGGTACTCTCGACGGACAGAGCCGTCGGGGAGCTCATAGAGTTGGATACCGGTGCGGGCGATACGGGCAGGGATGCGGAGGCCGCCAGAGGGTGTGCGTTGGATGTCGGCCGGAATGGCCGTCGAGTCGTACCGTCGGAGCATGTTTCAGTATACGCAAAATCGCGGAAGTACGCAAAAAGTGCAAGAGGCGGAAAAAGGTGCGTGGAGGAAAAGGGTGCGGGATCGTTACGAAAACCGAGGAATGGGCGGTCCGAGTGTGAAAAAGGTGCAGAGGGCGGATATGTAGAGGACGGAAAAATGAAAGGTTGCGGTCGGCACGGTGCGTGCAATGGAAGGGTCTAGAAGGAGACAGGGACATGATTTGTGGAAGATGCCCGGCCCCCTACCCGGGGGCCGAGGCGTACGCCGCACAGAGGCGTTTCGCCGAAAAAGAGGCGGCCTCACGCGCCGCCTCCCTCAAGGAACGCAGGCTCAATCCCTGCAAGTGCGATAGGCCGAAGGGCCCCTGCGCGCTCTGTGAGGAGCGCGAGGGGTTTTTTCAGAGGGACGGAGAGCTGCTCTGTCCCTCCTGCCTTGTCCTCATGAAGCAATAAGGAGGAGGAGGAGAAAATGTACGGCACAGGACGCAACGAGAAGGGCGCAACCATTTACGCACGAGAAAGTGCCTCAGGTATCTGGGAGTGGGCGACGGTAAATGTCGCCGAGGAGCCCACTACCGAGATGCACTTGCCAGAGGGCTTTGACGCGTCCCCGAGTGAAGCAGTGAAGGCGGTTCGCCGCTTTCACCAATGTTCCGTGAAAACAGCGAGAAGGATCTATGCCGAGGAGGTCCTAGGCATCATAAATGCCACCGGTCAGGACCTTCGCCTTGACGGCGTAACAATCCCCGCTGACGACCGATGGAATGTACGCCTACATGAGGTAGGCGTGGCGATCGGAAACGGCCGCCTGCATGTGGCGACCGAGCTGCTGGAAGGTACTCCGAAAATACCAGCGCCCCGAAAGGGCGTGCTGGTCGTGGTGCCCAGAGCGTTCGCCGAGCGGGCGAGCGCCCGGGGTGATGTCGTCTACTGCAGCGGTGGTCGCCTTTACCAGTCGACGACAAACTGTGCCACATGTGCATTCATGTACGAGCCCCGTTGTGGGCATGAATGGTAACGCTGCAATATGCAAAAAATGCAGGATAGCGAAAAAGATGCAAAGAAGAAAAAGCCATAGGATTATTAGGAAAACACGCAATAGGACGGTTTCGGTACGAAAAGTGTGCAGGGAGGTGTGGTCTATCCAGGGCGGAAAAATGCATGGTTACGGCTGGCACAGGGTGTGCAATAAAATGGTCTAGAAGGAGACAGAGAACATGGACAAAACAAACGAGAGACTGACCCGAGACGAGATCGAGGACATCCTTTATGCCCAAGCCCGCGGGAGCTATCAAAGGTCCCTCATCCTCGGGACCGAGAACTGGTCAGGGTCCTCCCTCAAGGGCAAAGCGCGCGAGTATTCCGGCCGCTACGCCCAGTCCGCGGGCCGGCTCTTGAAGCGGTGCCAGGAGGCCCTAGGGCCGTACGGCTGTAAGGTATACACCAAGAGGGTACCCACCGGCGGGCGGAAAAAGACGATCCGGCGGCTGGTGGTCGAGCCGCCGGAGGGGAAGCCGTGGGTGTTCTAAAGGATGGTGAGGGATGAGCTGCCCTCGATGCGCGCAGCCCGTCCTCCGGGCGTCGTATACAGGCCGTCTCTCCTGCAAGAGCTGCGGCTTCAAGGAGTCGCTGGAGGAGACCAAGGTGTGGGTCAAGGCATTGTTCGCCCTATGGGGGGCGTCCACGCGGATGTCCCCCACCTGAACCTCTCAGCGACACCCAGGGCCTTCGCCAAGCTCCTCTGCTTCCGCCGGAAGTAGTCGAGCTCCCGCCTCTTCGCGTTCCGCTCCTGCGTGTAGTCTTTCATCCCACCCACCTCCTCGCCACGTCCCATACGTGGTCATACAGATGCAGCCCCTTCGAGACCGCCACGATCTCGCCCGTCGAGACGCCCATGCACCCGGCCATGTACTCCTGCATCAGGTGGATCGCGGCCAGGTTCACCGGGAAGCCGCCCCAGAGATCCCAGGAGCGGAAGTACAGGGTGAACGCCAGCTCTCCCTCTTCGATCCTGGTGTCGATCAGGCGAAGGCACGGCGGATCGGAGAGCTCCAGGTCCTCCGGTCGCGCGACCTCGATGATCTCCTGATTCGACCCGGTGTGCCCCCGCCGGATTATCTCCTCCATCTGCGGCGCCACGCGCTGACCGTAGGTGTAGGTCTCATTCTCCTTCGGGGCCTGGTCGGTCATCAGGTACGGCAGGTATTCCTCCACGTACTCCATGGTGGTCGGCGGCGGGATTTCCAGGCCCGGCCGCCGCTCGGGCACGAGGGGACGGGACTCGGGATACCATATCTGTATCATGGCCGGCATCTCCAGGCGCTTCTGTCCCACGTACGACCCGTGCGTGATCTCGTACTCCCGGCCGAACTGAAACAGCGCAGTCAATGCCTGGAACCAGGCGTCGGGGATGTCCCTAGCGACGATGTATATCATGGGTGATCACTCACTATGTCCGCGGCGTCCATTTCCGTCATGGCCGCGTGGAATGTGCCCTTCCTGTCGAGTAGGATCGGGTATGTATCCTCGCGCCCGAGGGGGAGGAATACCTCGAGATCCGTGTTCGTCGCATCGGTTAGGAGATTGACAGGGGCGGACGAAATCGATGCTACCTCCACGCTAGAGAGCTCCCTGCTCCAGATCCCGAGGGACTGGAAATACCCGGTCCATGGACGTGTGAGAGAGCACAACCCACCTGTGCCCAGGGACATACCTACCGGCGTATCTCGGAGGATCGTTGCGCTCAATGAATCGTGTATTTTCGTCTTTCCCGCGGCCAAAGATCCGTTGTGGTACACTTCCGTACCAGCGTACTTTCCCGAGCCGTCGTGCGTCAGACAGATACAGTGCCAGCTCCCGTTGTTCAGCGCTGGGGATGGCGTCCAGTCCACCGTCAACCTATTCGACCCGGAGTTGTGAGCCCACCACCGGAGGCGGTTCGTGGATGCCAGGTACTGCAGCATCCAACCATTGTACGCGCCCGAGTCTAGATACTCCGAAAAGATGTAGGCGGTTGTGGCGGATACGCTCGTCGTTTTCAGCCAGAGGTATATCGTAAATGGTTGATTATACTCTATAATCCCGTCAATCAGCGCCTTGTTCGGCATGTAAATCCGGTCGTCCGTCCCGTCCAGGTAGATACTCGAGTCGTTCGCCCATTGGAACACGGAGGGATCTTCCTCCGCCTCAACCGTCACCTCCGGCGACCCCGTCCAGCCGACGTTGGGCAACACGCTATACCGGTAAGATTTCCCTGCCACGAGGGTCGTCCGGACGGACTGCTGTGCGTACTGATCCGCCCAGACCGTCCCGTCCCACACGACGTATTTCGTCGAGCCGAGCTGGACGACAACGCGGTCGAAGAGGAACGGCGCCGTTCCGGTCGCCTCGATGACTACCGGTGTAGACGCCTGTACGACATCGCTAGTCGGCGAGATCCTTGTGATCGTGACCGTCAATTCGGTAACTCCTTGCAGGGACACTTCTGTTGCGGGGACTCGCAATGGACATGCGTTACGCGGTCGCAGTACACACAAAGAGCCCAAGGTTCGTCGATACGGACGTCCTCGCCACAGACGGCGCAAACTTTGTCAAAAACCAGAAGGTCATCATCATCCATTTCCCACCAACCATTTCGGCGCCACGGGCCGAGCCACGCAGCGGCATTGATAGTCACCCCCAGGGTGTTCATTCCGTCCGCCACCCACAGGCGGGGGGTTATCCCAGGACTGTCGCGTGTTGTGCAGCCTGGCGTGCGCCTCTCGGACGCGCTTGTCCCTGGCCGTGGTCCAGATATACTCCTTGACGCCCACGGACTCCTGCCGGTGCCGGGTCAGCCGGGCGTTCGCCTTGAGGACCTGATCCCGGGCGATGAGCTCAGCCCTGGCCTCGCTGACCCCGTACCGTTCGCGGAGTCCGCCGGCTATCACCTCGACTCGGAGGCCCTGATTATACGACCTCGTGATCACGTCCTGCACGTCCGCGAGGAGCGACTGCCGACGGAGGGGGACCTCCTCGTACGGTGCCATCACCCCGGACTCGATCAGATCGACATGATCGCGGAACCACCGGGTGCGCTCCTCCTGGAGCTGTGGGTAGCTCCTGTCCAGGTCGATGGCTAGGACACGCTGCTGCTGTCGCCGTACGTGCTCCTCGAGCTGGTACACGCCGCTACTCACCGCCGGGACGATATGGGACGAGTCGAACTGCTGCAGGAGCGCCACGCGAATCCACTCGAACTGGCGCTCGATCGTGCGGAGGTTGATCTCCCTAGGCCTCGACGGCGGGGCGACAAGGCCGTCAGGGCCGAAGATCGCCATGGCCTCGGGTGGGTACCGGATGTGAAACGCACCGGGCTGGCGCGTGCTCTCGACGAGAAAAAACTCCTCTTCGCTCCGGGGGCCATACTGGCGCTCGAGGTCGATGGCCTCGCGGACCCGGCGCTGGAGCTCCGTGGGTGTCCCGTCCGCGGACGTGATCCTCCGGACCTCGTTGTGCGTCACAGCCCAGGGGGCCCAGCGGCGGACGTCCTCGGGCTGGAGCTGCGGCCAGAGCGATCGGAGCTCGGCGTCGGACAGGTTCCATATCCTCGGGAGGCGGCCCCTCGGGCTCAATGGGGAGTACGCGGTGGGTCGCTCTGCCGGAGCTCGGGCCGTGACGAATCCCGGGAAGTCCCTCCCGATGTCGTCCCCCCGGTGCGGCCATCGGTCGAACAGGGGGTCGATGCCTCGCTGGATGATCCCCTGCGCGACGCGCCACATATGACGCAGGAGGCGGACATGCTTGATCTCGATGCCTATGGGCAGCGCCGGGATCACTCGATCATGCTCCGTCCCTCGCGGTCGATCTGCGGCGCCGCGTCGCTCCATTCGCCCGTGCCGTACCGGGCCTGGCCCACCTCCTCGGCGGTGACCACCTGGCGGTCTATGTACGCCGCGTCGACGTCCGCGGTGAGCTTCATTCGCTCGGCGAATTCCTTGGGAGTCTCCTGCCAGAGCGACGGCCAGACGATACCCCACGAGTCCGGATCGGGGATGTTCTGTTCCATGGCGATCATCCGGATCACGGTTTCGATCGGTTCCTGGAACACCTTGTCCCGGGCGGACTGGACGATGTCGTACCACTGCCGGGTGTCGTTCTCGCCGGTGGCGTTGAGCCCCGCCGCGGACCGGCCGAAGAGCACCGTCACGGGAACGCCCGTGATCGACGAGATCCGCATCATCAAGCGGTCCATGGTGTCCGGAATGCCCGTGAACGTCCGCTCTATGTAGCGGAAATCCTCCTCCGTATCGAGGGGCATGATGTTTGCAGACCACTTGGCCAAGTTGATCACGTCCAGGCGCTCCTGGAACTGGGTCCGGAGCTTCCCCGCGAGGATAGACCAGAGCTTCTCGATCGAGAGGATACCCATGCTCGCGTCGGTGAGCATGTTTTTCACGCTCGCCCAGGCGATGTTGTAATCCCTCAGATCACCGTACACACGGCGGAGGACACTGTGGTCCCAGTAGCCTAAACGGGACCGCTCGCGGCGCGAGGTCAGGACGCCGCCGAACATCAAGAGCCGGCTCGCGTGGCATGAGAACCGCGTCCCGATCCCGTCCTGCGGCTGGATGTCGTATCGCTCGATCTCCCCGTACTCGGCCGTGAGGTGGTCCGTGTACTTCGTCATGGGGATCAGGCCGGTCTTGTCGTACGCCCGGAGGAAGACAAGCTGGTGCGGCTTCTCGATGTCGAGGGGCTCCTCGAGGTCGGACTCCTCCGTCCCGATGAGCACGCCCCCGCCGCCGAAAAGTCGACCCCAAGACGCCGCACGGTACAAAGCGTCAGCCGCGGCCAGGTCACCCCACCGATCCCAGATCAGGGACTCGGCCTGCGCCTTCGTGTCCGGATCGAGCTCGGAGCTCGTGACCAGCCCGAAGCCCTGCCGGAGCGCGGCGAGAGGCACGGCTTCGACGATGCGTGCGGCGAGTCCATCCTCATAGAATATCGTCTCATACTCGCGGTCCGAGGGCGTCGCGCCCTCCGCATGGTACCCGCTCAGGCGCTTATCCGTCGCGACCTGGCCCAGGCCCAGGACCGTATTGACCCACCCGTCCCATCGTTTGCCCATCATCGGTTCCCCATAGCCTCTCCCATCAGTTTAGCAAATCGGCTGACGGACCCCCCGTGTATTCTTACAAGGACCTGGCTCGCGCAGTCCACCTCGTCCGCCACGTCCGCGTCCGAGCCGGTGAACGCCACGAACCGCTTTTTCAGGTCCTTGATCCAGGGTGTTTTCTGCTGCCGGCCCTTGAATATCTGCCCACGCTCGTCGGGGAAGTAGACGTGTCCGTCTGAGAAGGTGCCCGTGATCGCACGTGCTCGGACGAGCTTCCCGCCCACGCCCGAGATCGGAACCTCCTCGAGGTCGGTGAATTCGTCGCCGAGCTCCTGGATGATGGCCTTGCCGAGTGCCGCGCCCTCCACGTAAATCGTCGTGGTGTAGGGGTGCTTCGCCGTGAAGTCCCGGAGCATGCGCTTCATGCCCGGGTAGTCGGTCTGCTCCCGGACCTGGTCCACGAGGTAGTGGCTCTGTCCGTCCGTCGCCCAGAGCTGTCCTGTTACCCAGGAGTTCGCCCGGGCGCCGAATGTAAAATCCCAGGACTGAACGTACCAGCAGTGCTCCGGGACGAGATCCCAGGAACGGAACCACTGCGGATTGAACACGCGGCCTCCCGGAGGCGTCGGGCGCTGCTCGTGCTGCGCCTCGACGTCCGCCCCCGCGGACCGCATGTCCCGGGCCTCCTTCTCGACTCGCTTCTCGTCCTTGAGCTTCGGACAGAGGAGCTCGCCGCGGCGACGGCGCCGGTCCTTCGGGTGGATGTCGTCCCGGTCGGGGTCGTAGTGCATGGGTAGACAAACCACGCGCCAGTCCCCAGACTTCCTCGCACGGCCAGCCATGTCGTACTGGTGCAGACGCTGCATAATGATCACCCGGGCGAACCGCTGCCCGGGAACGCCGCGGGTCGACATCAGGCCGAGCCACGACCACGCCCTGTCCATGGCGATGCCTGAGGCCAAGGTCACATCAAGGGGCTTGTGCGGGTCGTCGATCACATGCCTCTGAGCATGCCACCCTACGCCACGGGAGCCGATGGCCGAGGAGAACCTAAGCCCATCTTTGGTCGTCTTGAAAATCCCAGCCGAATCCGCGGACTTGCGCACATTCGTGAGGATCTTCACGTGCGGCCAGAGGGACTGATACCAGGGCGTCTCCACGAGGGCCTTCGTCCTCCTCGCGTCACGGAGCACGAGGTCTGGGTCATATGACGACATCATCCATCGGATGGACGGGTCGAGGGTCCATTCCCACGCGGGCCACAAGACGTTTACAATCGAGGACTTAGACATGCCCGGGGGGACGTTGATAAGCAACTGATCCGTTTTTCCCATGGTGACGAGCTCGAGCTCGTCGCAGATCAGTTTGATGTGCCAGCCGCCCACGAAGGGGACGCCTGGCTCGAGCCGCGGCCAGGCATGCTGCACGAATTCGTACAGACCGCCTCGGCGGATCAGGCCCCGGGTCGCGACCTTGTAAACCGCGTCCCGGGCGAAGCCCTCACCCGCCATTGCTCTTCCCGGGCTCTGTGAGCTTCGAGATCAGACGAAGCTCCTCCACGGTGCAGTTCGACTCGTCCAGGACTTCCGTGCCGTCAAGGTCCCCTTCCGCCGCAGCAACAGCTTCCACGAAATTCGCGGCGGCACCCGAGGCGACGTTCCAGATCTGGTGGAACGGGATCTCGGTCATCCCATCTTTCTGGATCTGTCGCCACGCGTCGAGCACGAGGCGGAAGCCGTCCTCGGCGATCTGACGGTACGCCCGGCTGTGCACAGCAGACGGCGGCATGGGGGCGCCGAGGACCTCGCCACGTTCCTCGAGGGCGCGGTCGTACGCCAGCGCCCGCTCGGCCCAGCGGAAGCGCGATTTGTAGCTACGGACGGTTGCAAGATTCAACCCGGACATGTCCGCATAAGCCCTTAGATCTCGAGGCTTTGGGAAGAACAAAAAGCCGCGGAAATTCTGATACGCTTTCGTTGTCTCGCCTGGCTGTCTCAACCAAGGGTCCCCGTTCCAGCTACCTGAAATCTTTGGCATAATCCCTATTGATTGTAGCATGCGGACGTTGATTTGTCCAGCAACACTCAGAGAGCGGTCGGCGCCGCGCGCACGCAGGCGGCCGAAAAGGACATCGGCGAACGCACACTTGCACACATAGGAATACTGAACAAAGTGTAAACGCAATGTCAGCGGATTTCTGAACAATTGACATGTGCATTGCGGTTATTTCCGCCTATATATTATTGAGTACCATTTTCCATTTCGTCTCTTTTCCCATGCGTGGAGGAAATAACC
>Ga0180438_10012404_pt1 | contig 10143 bp, 9 predicted proteins | sample SS_ome_12_FD_132455 | JGI IMG/M metagenome (GOLD analysis project Ga0180438, IMG submission 132455) | Hypersaline lake sediment archaeal communities from the Salton Sea, California, USA - SS_3_D_2 metaG | ecosystem: Environmental > Aquatic > Non-marine Saline and Alkaline > Hypersaline >...
ATTTTTTGAACTCTACTTGCCAAAGTAAGAGGAGCTATTGCTCTAGTACAAGTATTAACACCTATTGGTTGTAGATAAGCAAAAGGATTAACTCCCGCTGGCTTCAGACCAAATAAATGATAACCAGATGTAGGAACCATTCTTATGGAATTTCTGGATGGAAATAAAACGCTTTGTTGAAAGGACATGAAAAATGGAGAAGCTGAATGAGGCATAACAAGGCCTCTTACCCATCTAGCCATAGCTAATGGTAAACTATTAGCTATTTGAGATGGTTGCGTTATCTGTCTTATACCTTTTAATCCTGAACTACTTTCTAGAGGTTCTATTAAAATTCTTCTTGATACAGTTACAGTTGGCGAATTAGCTGAAGGGATAACTTCATAATTAACCATAATATTTACAGGCGGCAGGCGAGGATGATTTAAATGCCTAATAACTTGAAAATGTTGCCTAGATTGTAGCTGCGTCGCTGATGCTAATAATTGCAACTCTCTTGGTTGTATAGGTTGTGATGCTCTGGAAAGTAGAGATTGTACAATAGGAGGAACTCGTAAAGCTGATCTTTGAAAAGCTAACGGTAATCCTCTATTACTACCCAACAAAGAAACTTGTCTTTCATTTGCTAAAGTCATAGAAGAAGGTGCTGAAGCAAAAAGAGATGGTGGTATTACTTGAGAGTTAAATCCTGTTCTTCTAGGAGGAAACATTGACATAGCTAAAGCAGGAAGTAATGGGATAGGAGAATTAAACATGCTTGCATAATCAGGAGAAAGACTTCTCATGTGTCCATCGTTTAAAGAGGCTACATGATCAGAATAAAATTCTTGTACTGGAGGAGGTAGTAAATCTGCTTGTCCTGGTGGTTGAAATCTTAACACTCGATTATACGGAAATACTCCTCCCATTAAAGGAGCTAATAAAGGATTAGGCGCTTCATCTCTTACTTGTTCTTCTTCAACTTGTTGCTGATTTGGTTGAGAGTGAACGTGTTCTACTTTTTTAGGAGATGTTTTTAAATGTAAATAAAGTGCAGTTGAAAAGAGTACTACAGCTAAAGCTGCTCCAATATAAGGCAAAGCAAGTGTAAAAGCTGTTACAGCTAATACTTTAGCTAAAACGATTCCTAAACCTAAAGAAACACCAGATGATGCGAAAAGACAAATCTTTGCAATCTTTCTTCTTTTTAAAGAAGTTATTTCCTGCTGCTTTCTTAATTCAAAAGCTGCAATAAATGTTTCTCGCATTGCAGGCCTTACATTTCCTACATCACCTGCAGAGAAAGATCCTGAACGAGGTCTTACTTGTTGTAATCCTAAATGAGCAGCTTCCATAATTAAGTATATAGTTTAATTTTTTAACTATAAGTATTATAGCATGAGTTGTGGTTTTTTTAGTTTGATTTTTTTTATTAAAATTAATTCTTGATAATAAAAATTTTTAATTAAAAAAACTTCGTCTCTCTGACGGAAAAAGAAAAACAAAGATAAGTCTAGCTGCAAGCAAAATCTTTAAACCAAAAATTATTTGAGGAAAAAAACGCTGAAAATAGGGCGTCGTTAAAGTAATAATTTTTGTACTAAGAACATAAAGAGCTGCACTAGATGTACCAGCTAAAAGACCAAATGCTAAAGAAGTACAAGTCTTTGCTAGAATAGAAGTGTTTTTTTCAGCTGCTTTTTTGTAATAAGCCCAAGATACAAAAACACCTATCGTTATGGCAAAGACATGATTGTTCAAAAATGTTGTTACATAATTAAAAACTTTAATAGTAGTTGGCCAAAGCTTTTGAAAGCAGGTAGAATGACCATTTTTAAAAGAAGGATTTCGAAGAACACCTTGTATAGCCATAATTAAGTTCTCAAAAAATGATTTATCTAAGGTAAAAAATAATAAAATAAACACCCCTTTCTGGGCAATCTTTCAAATTTAAAATTATTACTTACTCTTTATCAAGAAAGATAGGCTTTGTGTTTAATCTTTTTGCTGTATTTTGGTATGATAAAAGGAAAACGAGGCGTATTTATGAGAAGAGTTTCTCTTCTTCCCAACATCGTCACAGCACTTAATCTAGCTTGCGGGCTTTTTGTAATTTTTAAAGTTAATATGTTAGAGCCCGGAACAGGTTATTTTCATGTGATGAAAACTTCAGCTTTAGTTTTATTGATAGCTGCTTTTGCGGATTTTATTGACGGGGCTATAGCAAGGATTTTTCACGCTGAGAGTGAATTTGGTTTTGTCTTTGACTCACTTGCCGATGCGGTATCTTTTGGTGTCGCTCCAAGTGTTGTCCTTTTAAAAAGTTTGTCTTTGGAGCAGGGGACATGGCTTTCTTTTGTAGGAGGCATCTCTGCTATGATTTACGCTCTTTGCGGCGTTTTGAGACTAGTCAGATTTAATGTGAAAACAGCCCAGTCGAAAGGTAACCTTATCGAGATGTCAGCGCAAAAGAAAAATTTTACAGGTCTGCCTATCCCAGCAGCAGCTGCTGCTATTATTTCTGCAAACCTTTTCTTTTTATCACCACAATTTGTAAAAATTGCTGAGATGAGCCAAATGCTAAGAGCTTTGATTCTGTCTGCTATGATGGTGGTTTTAGGATATTTCATGGTCAGTAGATGGAAGTTCCCAAGCTTAAAAGCTCTCAATTTAAGACTTGCTTCCTTTCACTTAGCTTTTTGGGCTGTTGTCGTTGCCGTATTATTTTTATATGGGCTTTTATATTACTTCCCACTCACTTTGCTTGTCATCTCTTGGGGCTATGTTCTTCTAGGCTGGATTTTTTCTGTTATCAGATTAATTGCAGGTAAAAAATCTAAGACTCTAGTGGATTTTGAGCCGGAGGAAGAACCCTCTGATATGGAAAAATAAAAATTCTTTTTTAGATCAACTCTTTTTTGAAATGCTTTTTTGTGTTTAAGATAGAAAAAACACGGAAAAGCTTATGTTAGAAATTTATATTTTTATCCCTATTTTTGTCCTTTTAGCTGTAGCTGTCATTTTTCTTTTGAAAAAAAACATGGAAAAGACCTTCAAATCACTCTCTTTCGATGTAATGGAAAAAAATCAAAGCTCTTTTTTGCAGCTTGCTTCAGCTCTTTTAGATAAGCAAAGACAAGAAGCAACAAGAGACTTAGAAGAGAAAAAACAAAATATTCAGACGATCCTTACGCCCTTGAAAGAAACTCTTTCTGTTTTACAAGAACATAATAGACAGATAGAAAAAGAAAGAAAATCCGCTTATGGTTCATTGACTCAGCAGCTTGATGATTTAAATAAATCACAATACCTCCTCCAGCAAGAGACAAAAAATCTATCCTCTGCTTTAAAATCACCTAACGTTCGAGGTATGTGGGGACAGATACATCTTCGCCGAGTAGTAGAAGTAGCAGGACTTTTAAAGCATTGTGATTTCTTTGAGCAGGTACATAAAACAGATGAAACAGCTATATACAGACCTGATCTATTAATTAAACTGCCACAAGATAGATGCGTGGTTATCGACGCTAAAACACCTATCGAAGCTTATATGGAAGCAATGGAAGAAGAAAGTGAAGAAAGAAAAAAAGAAAAACTCGCAAAGCATGCAAGTCAAGTAAGAAAACATATCAAAGATCTAGGCAAGAAAAACTATTGGAAGCTTTTTTCACATTCTTTGGAATACGTGATACTTTATCTTCCTGCTGAAGCCTTTTTTAGCTCAGCAATGGAAATGGATCCTCTGCTTTTAGAAATGGCCACATCTTTTAATGTTATTCTAGCGACGCCGACAACGCTGATTGCTATTTTAAGAGCTATCGCTTTTAGCTGGAAACAAGAAGCTATTTCTACTAATGCAAAAGAAATAGCACTGATCGGAAAAGAGCTCTATGAGAGACTCGCCAATATGAATTCTCATTTTGTTAAGCTCGGCAAAGCGATCTCTTCTTCTGTCGATACATATAATCAAGCCATCTCATCTTTAGAATCAAGAGTTCTAGTTAGCGCTCGTAAGCTAAAAGAATTTTCTTATTCCTCTGCCAAAGAAGAGATATTAATCGATGAAGTAAATAAAACTACGAGATCTATAAATAAAGAAAGAGAGGCTATCGAAAAAAAATAGCCTCTCTTAAATAATTACTTAGTTGAATGTACGAAATAAGCAGGGTAGGCGAAGTTGTTATTAGGTCTTAAAGATCCTTTAAGGTTTACTTCTTTCCCTTCTAATTTTGAAAGATCCATTTTTGTGCTGTAAAGATAAGCTACGCATTTGCCATCTTTTCTTAAAATATAATCGCCAGGTTTGTCTTTAACGTTTTTATCGTAATTTTCAATAACGCCTTCTAGCGCAAAACAATTGATTTCTTGTTCTTTGTAAAAATCATCTACATTTTTTTCTGAGTGAAAAGAATGCCAGCTAGCAAATAAAGACTCTTCCACTGCATTCCAAAATTTCATCTTGTCGTTTAGATTTTCCCCTTTAGGAAAAGCTTTTTTGTCCACAGTGATTTCTTTTTTCTCTTCGATAGCAAATGAAGCAACTTGCTGAAGAAGTTTTTCTTTTTCTGCTTGATCGATATCTGCTTTTGATTCTAAATAAGTGATTTTTTTCTGAAGATAAGTATCTTGAAGAAGGGAAAGACCTTCTTTTGCTTGTTTCACAGCTTCTGGGAAATCGCTATAACCTTTAATGATAGCTTCAAATTGAGCTATTGCACTTTCGGGTGTCATTTCGTTAAATGGTTTTTTACACTCATCTTGAGTTAGAAAAAATGCAGAGTTTAAAAGTTTTGTCACTTCATCTTTTCTTTTGAGCATTTTAGAAAGATAATTTTTATCTCCTACTTTTTCTACATAGTCTCTAGCTATATAAAAACACACATTTTTAGGAGGTGTGATTTCCATCCATTTATGATTTTTTTCATAAATATGACCATCAATGCGTTGTGATTGTTGCAGTTGTCCAATAATCGGTCCTTCTAGATCTGGCTGCAAACGAATATTCACACGATTCGCTTCCACAACATTGTCGATAATATAACTTCTGAAAACATAGACTTTCATATCAAAAGATGGAGCCACACAGAAAAATTCATTTTCTTCTCCAGTGACTAAAACTAGATCGTCTTTGTTCAGTTGTTTTACTATAGGACTTTGAATATCAGCGCCTGTTCTCATACGAACTTTTGTCGCATTAATACGGCCAGTGTAAGTTTCAAAAACATCTTTTTTAATAGCTTCATCTTTTGCTTCTTGTGAAAAGAGAAAAGATAAAGGAAGTATAAGTATGCTTAAAAAAGAGAGAATTTTTTTCATTTTGCTTCGCTCCTTCATTTTTATAAATGATTACTAAATCATGATAGTAGAGCGAAGAGAATTTTTTTTAAATCTGTTTTTGATCTAAGAGTAAAATATTAGCTATTTAAAACAGCTTTGATGTGCTCACAGTTGTTATGCCCACAAGTACAACCAATCGGATGACCAAGGAAAACATTATATTTTTCCTTTTTATCTAGTGGATTTGTAACGATGTAGAGCTTATCTGTTTTTTGTTCGATGTCCCAAGAACGAAATTTCAGCTCATCATCACTTACTTCATCTGCTTCATTTTCTTCTTCTATGTGAGATTTTTTATGCATAGCTCTTGCCATTTGACAGTGAAAACAATTGCAATGAGGTTCTGGTTCAGGAAGATTTTCGATCTTATCGAGCCCAAGGGCTTTGGCAACTGTGGATATTTTTGCTAGCATCTCTGCTGGAAGATCCGGTCCATCTTTTTGATCTGGGTTATGTTGCATAGCAGCACCTAACCCTTCGATACCCCCGCCGTCTTCTGAAAGAGGCAAGCTAAATCCAACAGGACCAAAAGGATTTTTTGTAGAAGGATTAGTAGGTGATGAAAGATTTGAAGAAGGATTTTCTAAAAACTGCTGATGCGCTTCAAATACTTTATTCGCATCTTCTTTGGACAAATTAGGAACTAAACTTTGGGATTTATCTTTAAGATTTACAGTAAGAGTACTGTTCTTTTCATCATATGAAAGTGAGCTAACCTCGTTCCATGATGTAGAGATATGAGGTGGAATAGACAGGATTTTATTTGTTATTTTCATAAATTGTTCCCCCTAAAAAAGTTTAGATTTTTCCATTATTTTCTAATAAGCATTATATCGCAAAACAAAAGTTTCGTCAATCTTCATTTAGCACTCCGACTTTATGACTGCTTAATATTTTTTGTAAGTTTTTAAAAATCAGCTTTCTAAATAAAAAACAAAAAAATGGTAAATAATAATTTTAATTACCTGAAGTAAAGTTAGTTTTTTATTTTATTACTTTATGTTTTTTACAATTAAAGATTTAAAAAAAAGATTGTCACAAGTTTCATTTTTGTTTATTGTCCAAATTATAATGATAATAAATTACTACTAATTTTTCTCAGGGGAGTGCATGGGTCAGAAGATCTTTATCATAGATACAAACGTCCTTCTCCATGATCCCGCCGCCATCAAAAAATTCGAAAACAATGAAGTCGTTCTTCCACTAAGTGTATTGGAAGAGTTGGATTCTTTGAAGCGAGTGGTCGGGGAGAAAGGAGCCAATGCGAGAAATGTTTTAAGATACATAGATTCTCTTAAGACAAAAAGTACGGGGGATTTTCAAAAGGGAGTTGTTTTAGAAGAAGGACCTACCTTGAAAATCTATCTCGATATAACAAAAGAAAAAATCAAAGGTTTTCCTCTTCCTTTGGATCGTCAGAGTAATAAAACGCTTTTTGTGGCTTTTTATTTAAAAAAGAAAAAAGAACAAAGAGTCATTTTTGTTTCCAAAGATTTTGTTTCGAGAGTCAAAGCAGAAGCTATGGGCATCGAAGCAGAGGATTATGAAAACCTCAAGGCGAGCTATGCTACGATTCATAAGGGAGTGAAGAAATTTAAAGTAGAAAAAAGAGAGATTGATCTTTTTTATAAAGAAGGCAAGCTTACTTTAGGTAACAAGCATTTTTCTCCTAATGAGTATTGCATACTAGCCTCTCCTGAAAAATCATCTGCTGTTTGCCGCTTTGATAAAAAATCATCTAAATTAGAGCCGATTTTGCAAATAGACAAAGGCATTTGGGGTATTAAGCCGATAAATGTTGAGCAAAAGTGCGTAATGGATCTTCTTTTAAGAGATGATATTAAGTTGGTATCTCTTTTAGGACCTGCGGGAACAGGAAAAACTCTTCTAGCGCTAGCTTGCGGTCTTTTTAAGGTTTTTGATGAAAATATTTTTTCACGTATTTTGGTATCGAGACCTATTATGCCACTCGGTAAAGATATTGGTTATCTTCCCGGTACTAAAGAAGAAAAACTTTATCATTGGATGCAGCCGATTCATGATAATTTGGGCTTTTTATGTGAAACAGCACATGGAGAGGATAGCAAGGAAGCTACATTAGAGTGGATTATGGAAAGCAACAAAATTGAAATGGAAGCTGTCACATACATTAGAGGAAGATCTTTGCCGAAGACTTGGATGATCATCGATGAAGCGCAGAATTTAACGCCTCATGAAATGAAAACGATTATTTCTAGAGCTGGTATGAGAACAAAAGTGATTTTAACAGGCGATCCAACTCAGATAGACAACCCTTATCTCGATCAAGATTCCAATGGACTTACTTATGTGGTGAATTCCTTTAGAAATGAAGCCATACATGGGCATGTCTTTTTAGATAAGACAGAAAGATCAGAGCTTGCGAAGATAGCTGCTAAGATAATGTAAATAGAGAGATAAATCTTTATTAATGAAAGCAAGCAAAAAAAATAAATACTATCCTACAATTGATAAATTTTAAACGTCATATGAAATATACATATTCCAAAGATAGCATTTGATTTTTTTCTTATTCGACTGAATAAAATTACTCAGAAGCTTAATATAAGAAATATTGTTCCAATCATTATTAGCCTTATTATTAGATATTTAAGTTGCCGATTTTAGCTCCAGGCATTACATATAGGTTATTTTATTTCTGAATTATATAACAAATAAGTTATAATTTATTGACAAAATATAACCAATATGTAATAAATAAGGGAAGAGGATAAAGGGAAAGTCATTTTATGAAACAGTTTAGTTCTGAAAAAAAATTTTTAGATAAGATTCTAACATTTGGGAAAAGTCTTCCTGAAGAAATGATAATTATAGCTCCAGGGCTATTAATTTCCATGTTAAGAAAAAGACTGAGAATGTCTCAAAAATATTTGGCTCAAAAGCTGGGAGTATCTCAGCCTTATATAGCTAGAATTGAATCAGGCAAATCCATTCCTTCAAACAAGACATTAAAAAGAATATTTAATGTAATGGGCTGTTCGTTTGCGATTATTCTTATTCCTGAAAAAATGCCTGATGAGATCCTGCAAGAACAAGCAAAGAAAATAGCACAAAAAAGAATTCAATATGTTGAAGGAACAATGTCTTTAGAAAGTCAGCTCCCAAGTAGGGAAGATATGAAAGAGCTATTGATTGAAGAGGAAAAAAAATTGCTTTCATCAACCAGTGAAAAATTATGGGAGATAGAAGATGAAAAATAGTCAAACGAAGCACATAGATGGGTGTACTCCTATTTTAGATTTCAGTGGAATAAAATTAGATTGGGTACAAACGATTGACCAATTAAATTTAGTAGAAGCTGAAAATATTTTAAAAGCATATAAGAAATATTTTTTGAGGCCATTAAATTACAAAAATAAGTGGTTTACACTTTCATTTTTAAAAAGAGTTCATTTAGAAATGTTTGGAAATATATGGGAGTGGGCAGGACTTTTTAGAAAAACTACAACAAATATTGGAACAAAGCCTCATTTAATTCCATCAGAGCTCGCTCTACTTTGTGAAGATGTAAAATTTTGGCCTGAAAGTTCGAGTATAGATGTATTACAGCAAAGCATAAGAATTCATCATCGCCTTGTTAAAATTCATCCATTTATTAATGGTAATGGTAGGCATGCTCGTTTTATTGCAGATCTTTTTTTACATACACTAAATGCAAAAAGACCTCTATGGCCAAATGATCTTGAAAAAGAAGGAAAAAGTAGAAAGGTTTATATTTCAGCTTTAAAAGAAGCAGATAGAGGAAGTTATGATTTGTTATATGAATTTACACTTAGATGTGGAGCCAAAAATAAGAAATGATGGAGGTTAAGAGAATTGAACTTTCGTTCTTGCAAAAGGTTTTTTTCTTTTGCTAATCTAAGGTTTTTTATCGGAATTTTTTCATATGGCAGCAGATATTTCTACTATTTTATCGACAACATGCACTCGAAGAGTTTTAGAATTATGTGACATGGACGAAAAAAACCTTGAAAAATGTAAGAAAACTTGTAAAAGAGTTCAAGCTTTCATAGGAAAGTTTTTGATTTTAGTGAATGCAGTAGATCAAAAACTACATTTATTGATAAATGATAAATATCATTGTTCTTATACCGTTTCAACAGCAAAGAAAGGCGAAGGACAAGAGATAAAGAGTGGTAGAACACCTTTAGGTCTTCATTTGATCAAAAAGAAAATTGGTGAGGGGGCTGATCCTTTAGCCATCTTTCAATCTCGCATAAATACAAAAGAAAAAGCGCCTCTTAACAGACTTTCAGATCATATCGTTGCTAGAATCTTACGGCTTGATGGATTACAAGAAAGGTACAATAAAGGGCTAAACAGCGAGGGCACTTTAGTAGATTCTTATCAAAGATACATTTATATACATGGGACTAATGAAATCCAAAAAATAGGAAAACCGGCTTCTAAAGGCTGTATTCGTTTGCATCCTATTGATATGATTGATTTATTTGATCAAGTGGTTACATCCACTTTAGTGTATATTTATGCGGATTAAATGGAGGTGGAGAGAATCGAACTCTCGTCCTTGCAAAACGTTCTCAATATGACTACATGCTTATCGTCTCCTACTTGTCGGATTTACTCCTATGGAAGACGCCCCACTTGAAGTAGATCGTTTCCTCTTGAAAATCTCGAAAAGAAGCTAAGAGAAACAAGAAGCTGTCTTTTCACACCAAGAACACCGACGGTAGGAACCAACAACTCTTGGTCAGATTATTTGGCTACCGAGCAAAGTAATACTGTTAGGTATTAAGCTGCTTGAAGAAGTTCACCTTCGTCATTTAA
>Ga0180438_10012405_pt1 | contig 10143 bp, 8 predicted proteins | sample SS_ome_12_FD_132455 | JGI IMG/M metagenome (GOLD analysis project Ga0180438, IMG submission 132455) | Hypersaline lake sediment archaeal communities from the Salton Sea, California, USA - SS_3_D_2 metaG | ecosystem: Environmental > Aquatic > Non-marine Saline and Alkaline > Hypersaline >...
CGAATACGGCGGTGAGGGCGTAGAGGCGTTGACCGTGCCCATGCGCTCCACCATCACCAACATGGGGGCCGAATGCGGCGTCACGACCTCGGTCTTTCCCAGCGACGAGGTGACACTGGCCTTTCTCAAGGCCCAGGGTCGCGAAGAGGAGTGGGTGCCGCTCAGCGCTGACCCGGACGCGTCGTACGAACGCGTCGTGGACATCGACCTCAGCAACCTCGTGCCCCTGGCCGCTTACCCCCACAGCCCGGGCAACATCAAGACGGTGCAGGAACTGGCCGGACTGGAAGTGAACCAGGTGTGCATGGGCAGTTGCACCGCCTCCTCCTACCAGGATCTGATGACCGTGGCTCACGTGCTCAAGGGCAAGACGGCGCACCCCGGCGTGAGCTTTGTCATTGCCCCCGGCTCGCGCCAGGTGCTGCAGAATATCGGGCTCAGCGGGGGCCTGCAGGATCTTGTCGCTGCTGGGGCCCGCATCGCCGAATCCGCCTGCGGCTTTTGCATCGGCAACAGCCAGTCACCGCAGACGAACGCCGTCTCCGTTCGCACCAGCAACCGCAACTTCTTGGGCCGTTCCGGCACCAAGAGCGCGCAGGTCTACCTGACCAGCCCCGAGACTGCCGCTGCAGCGGTCATCACCGGCAAGCTGACTGACCCGCGTGACCTGGAGCAGATGGGCATCCGCTATCCCGACATCCAGATGCCCGACCGCTTCTTCATCGACGACAGCATGTTCATCTACCCGGGCAAGCAACCCAAAAAGGTTGAGATCTACCGTGGCCCCAACATCGGCGAGCCGCCTTCCAGCGAGCCGCTGCCGGAGACCATCGACGGTGTCGTGACGATCAAGGTGGGCGACAAGATCACCACCGATCACATCATCCCGGCCGGCGACAGGATGAAGTACCGCTCGAACGTGCCCAAGTACTCCGAGTACCTGTTCGAGATCGTTGACCCGACCTTCCACGATCGCGCCAAAGCCATTCAGGCCGCAGGCAAGCACAACATCATCGTTGGCGGCGTCAGCTACGGCCAGGGCTCCTCGCGCGAGCACGCCGCGCTATGCCCCATGTACGTGGGGGTCAAAGCGGTCATTGCCAAGTCGCTGGAGCGCATCCACAACGCCAACCTGATCAACTCTGGCATCGTGCCGCTGACCTTTGCCAACGAGACTGACTATGAGGGCATCGAGCAGGGGGACGAGCTAGAAATCCCCAACATCCGCAAGGTCATCGAGCAGGGCGGCAAACTGGTCGTCAAGAACAAAACCAAGGGCACCAAGTTCGAGGTTGTGTGTGATCTCTCCGAACGCGAGAGGGAGACCATCCTCGCAGGCGGTACGTTGGCCTACATGAAGGCACAGGCGGCATAGAGGCCAATCTCACAGGTCAATGTCGACGGGAGAACACGATGGCACAACGAGGTATACGCGAGTTTGACGGCAAGCGGCTGCTGGCCCGTTACTGGTCGAAGTACATGGAGAACGTCCCGCCCTTTCCCGGGCAGATGGTGCTGGTCACGCCCGAGACCGACCTCTCGATGCTAGAGCGGGAACATCCCTGGCTCAGCCAAGGCAAGCTGGTGGTCAAGCCGGACCAGTTGTTCGGCAAGCGCGGCAAGCACGGCCTGGTGAAGGTCGCCGCTTCGTTCGACGAGGCTGCGCAGTGGATCAAGGAACGCATGGGCGTGGAGACAACGGTCGGCAAGGTCACCGACAAGCTGACCAACTTCCTGATCGAGCCCTTTGTCCCGCACGAGGGTGAGTACTACATCGCCATCAAGAGCAACCGCGACGGCGACACGCTCTACTTCTCCAACCACGGCGGCGTGGACATCGAGGAGGTCTGGGAGACGGTCGCCGAGATCCAGGTGGGCGTGATGGAGGACATCGACATGCTCGATGTGGCCTCCCGGCTGCCGCCTGACACGCCACCTGACAAGAGGCAGCTGCTCGCCGATTTCGCTTGCGGGCTGCTCAAGCTGTACCGCGGGCTGGGCTTTACCTACCTGGAGATCAACCCCTTTGTGCTGTCCGACCACACCATCGTGCCGCTGGATCTGGTCGCGCGCATCGACGACACGGCGCACTTTGAGCTCGGCGACACCTGGGGCGATCTGACCTTCCCCGCACCTTTTGGGCGCAAGCTCTCAGCCGAAGAGGCGTACATCAAGGATATGGACGAGAAGAGCGGTGCCTCGCTCAAGCTGACGGTCCTCAATCCGCACGGCAGGGTATGGACGCTGGTTGCGGGCGGCGGCGCGAGCGTCGTCTACACCGACACCATCGTCGATCTGGGTGCGGACGCAGAACTAGCCAACTATGGCGAGTACTCGGGCAACCCCTCGACCGGCGAGACGTACGAGTATGCCAAGACCGTGCTCGACTTGATGACCCGAGAAAAGGACCCGCAGGGCCGGCCCAAGTTCTTGCTGATCGGCGGCGGCATCGCCAACTTCACTGACGTAGCCAAGACCTTTACCGGCATCACCATGGCGCTGAAGGAATACAAGCAGAAGCTGCGCGACACGGATGTGCGCATCTTTGTGCGGCGCGGAGGGCCGAACTACGAGCAGGGCCTGCGCTTGATGAAGGAGCTGGGCGAGGAGTTGGGCGTACCCATTGACGTCTATGGACCCGAGATGCACATGACACGCATTGTCGACCTGGCTCTAAAAGATCGGGCTTCTGTCTCGGCCAGGAAAGGCAACCGATAGGTGGTAGACGATGACCGACAACAGACCTGACTACATCCTCTTCGGCAAGAATACGCAAGCCATCGTGTACGGCTATCAGGCCGCCCCCATCCAGCGCATGCTGGACTTTGACTTTGTCTGCCGGCGACAGTTGCCATCGGTGGCCTGCATCATCGATCCCACGCAAGAGGGCACGCACAAGTGCTTCTTTGGGACCAAAGAGATCCTGATCCCCATCTATCGCTCGCTGGACACGGCGACGGCGGAGCACCCCGACGCCGATGTGGTGGTGAACTTCTCCTCGTTCCGCTCGGCTTACCCCACGTCACGGGAAGCGCTGGAGAGCGACACCATTCGCACGGTGGCCATCATCGCCGAGGGCGTGCCCGAGCAGCGGACAAAAGAGCTGATCCACATTGCGCAGCAGCGCGGCAAATGGATCATCGGGCCAGCCACGGTGGGCGGAATCGCCGCAGGGGCATTCCGCATTGGCAACACAGCCGGCACCATCGAGAACATCATCGAGTCGCGCCTGCACCGGCCGGGCAGCGTGGGCTACGTCTCCAAGTCAGGCGGGCTGTCCAACGAAATGAACAACATCATCGCCTTGAACAGCGACGGTGTTTACGAAGGCATCGCCATTGGCGGTGACCGCTACCCTGGCTCGACCTTCATTCAGCACCTGCTGCGCTTCCAGGCCAACCCGGATATCAAGTTGATGGTCATGATGGGCGAGGTCGGCGGGCTGGACGAATATGACGTGGTCGAGGCGCTGAAAGACGGGCTGATCACCAAACCGCTCGTCGCCTGGTGCATCGGCACGTGCTCCAAGGTCTTTCCCGCCGAAGTTCAGTTCGGGCACGCAGGCGCGCGGGCCGGCGCAGAACGGGAGACGGCCGATGCCAAGAATGAGGCACTGCGCCAAGCCGGCGCAGTGGTTCCCGATTCCTTCAGCGACTTTGACGCGGCGATCCGCCGCACCTACGAGAAGCTGGTCGAAGAAGGCGCGCTCGTTCCGGCGCCCGATGTGGAACCACCGCGGATCCCGGTGGACTATGCCGTGGCGATGCGCCAAGGCCTTATCCGCCGCCCGACAGAGTTCATCACCACCATCTCAGACGACCGCGGTGAAGAGCCGGTGTACTGCGGTGTGACCATCAGTGAGGTCATTGAGCAGGACTATGGACTGGGTGGCGTGCTGGGGCTGCTGTGGTTCAAGACGAAGCTGCCCCGCTGGGCCTCTGACTTCTTGGAGATGGTCGTGTTGATCACGGCCGATCACGGGCCCGCGGTGTCGGGCGCGCACAATGCCATCGTTGCCGCCCGCGCAGGCAAGGACCTGGTCTCCGCCCTGGCCAGTGGCCTGCTGACCATTGGCCCGCGTTTTGGTGGCGCGGTGAACGACGCTGCCGAACAATTCACCCACTATGTGCATGCTGGCATGGATGCTGACGACATGGTCAAGGACATGAAAGCCCAGGGTAAGTACATCTCTGGCATCGGCCACCGCATCAAGTCGGTCAAGAATCCCGACAAACGTGTGGAGCTGCTCAAGCAGTATGCCCAGACGCACTTTCCAACGACACCGTATCTGGACTTTGCACTGCAGGTCCAGAAGCTGACCACAGCCAAGCGCGATAACCTGACCTTGAACGTCGACGGTTGCATCGGCATCCTGATGTGCGACATGCTGAGAAGCATTGGCTACACGCCAGCGGGGGTCGAAGAATTCATCGCGCTGGGGGCGCTCAACGCCTTTTTCGTGCTCGGCCGCAGCATCGGGATGATGGGCCATGTGATGGATCAGAAACGGCTCAAGACCCGGCTGTATCGCCAGCCGTGGGACGAGATACTGTTCATGGTGCCCGACAAACCTGAGGAGGGAAAACGAGAATGACGGCAGAAGCCATTGAGAGAGCAAAGGACCACTTTGGCCAGGTGCTGGCCAAGGAACTGCAGCGCGTCGAGGAGATGAAGCGCGGCCAGGACTGGATGGACTACAGCAAGCTACACCCCATTATCATCGGCATCGCCGGCGGTGATGGCATCGGCCCCTATATCTGCGAGCACGCCCAGCACATCCTGGAGTTTCTGCTTCAGGACGAAGTCAGGAATGGCAGGGTCGAACTTCGAGCCATCGAGGGGCTGACCATCGAGAACCGCGCCGCGGTCATGAAAGCCATCCCAGATGACGTACTAGCGGAGATGAAGCGTTGTCACGTTATCTTGAAGGGCCCCACGACGACGCCTAAGAAAGGCGATCCGTGGCCCAACATCGAGAGCGCGAACGTGACCATGCGCCGCGAGCTTGACCTCTTCGCCAACGTGCGCCCAGTGAAGGTACCTGAGCAAGGTATCGACTGGATGTTCTTCCGGGAAAACACCGAGGGTGAGTACATCCTGGGTAGCAAGGGCATCAATGTGACCGATGACCTGGCTGTCGACTTTAAGGTGACCACGACCCAGGGCAGCGACCGCATCATCCGCCTGGCTTTTGACTATGCGCGGCGGAACGGCATCAACCGGGTGAGCGTGGTGACCAAGGCTAACGTGGTCAAGACAACGGACGGCAAGTTCCTCAACCTGGCCGGGCAAATCGCCAAGGAGTACCCGGAGGTCAAGTGGGACGACTGGTTCATCGACATCATGACCGCCAAGCTCATCGATCCCTACCGCCAGAGCGAGTTCAGAGTAATCGTCGCCCCCAACCTCTACGGCGACATCATCACCGATGAGGCGGCTCAGATCCAGGGCGGCGTAGGCACAGCCGGCAGTGCCAATATCGGCAAGCGTTATGCCATGTTCGAAGCCATCCACGGCACCGCACCACGCATGGTCGAGGAGGGACGCACGCAGTATGCGGATCCGTCGAGCATCATCAAGGCAGCGGCGATGCTGCTCAATCACATCGGCTTTGCTGCACAGGGTAAGAAGCTGGAGATGGCGCTCGACATCTGCGTCCAGTATGAGAAGAAAATCAGCATGACCGGGCGAGCGGACGGTGCCACGGGCGCCGAGTTCGCCGCGTACATCATCGAGACGCTGCAGAGCCCCGACCTGCAGCAGAAGTGGAAGAGCTATCAGTAGGCAATCGGGCCAGCAAAGGGGCCTTTCCCCAGCGCGAGGAAAGGCCCCTTTTGGGTACCTGGCAGCAGACAGATGAGGGATTGTAGGTGACACAAGAAGACGAACTGCAGCGCGAGCAACATGAGCACGCTTCCGTCCGCCTCTCAAAGGTCGACATGATACGCGCCAAAGGGATCTCCGTGACCTTGGGTGGTGTCGGTCAGGCCAGCGCAGAAACCATCACCGTCAACACCGGTGGCATCGCGGCAGCCTCGGCTATGTCGATCGACGTCGCAATGGGTGGTGTAGGCTTGGCACGCGCTGAGCAATTCCGCTTGGACCGAGGCCGCGCCATGGCCGTGAGCGCAGGAGAGGCAAAGTTGCAGGACACGATGGTAGGAGTGCTTTTGGCACGAGAGGTCCACGGTGATGTGCGCGTGTTGCTGGATCGCAAGTCCGTGGCGGTCTTTGGCCTGGCCGCAGGACTGATCCTGGGGCTACTCCACCTGTTGTCCGGCAACAGGAACCGCTAGTCTCGGGGCAGAGCCAACGCCGTGTCGCGCGCGTCAGTGCCACGCAAATGAATGCGTTGAGCTGGGAGGGCTCAGCGGAGTCGTCTGTCCATCCGCGCCTTGCACAACAATCACATTCCAGTACAGCCGCCTGTCCTCATCATCGGGATACCACGCTGCAGGCACCTCGCAGGAGGTGTCACGCGTCCACAGCCGGTGCTCCTCGTCACGTCCGAGCGTCCAGACCCAAACCTCATACCATTCGGCTTCGTCCAGCAGCCCCACTGATGTCCACTGCAGCACGACAGGCGTCACCTGCCCGCTGAACAGGGCGCCGTCACGGGGCAGAAGCAGCGCCGGTGGCGAAAACGGCAAGCCAGGCACTGGCGTGGGCGTAGGGGTTGGTTGAGGGACATCCACAACCAGCGGGGTGCTTTGCGCATTGACGATGACCAGCTCCTGGCCAACGCTGATCAGGTCGCTGTCTTCTAGGCCGTTCCCTTGCAGCAGCGCTTCCACGCTTGTCCCGTACTGCTCGGCGATCAGGCTGAGCACCTCGCCTTCCTCCACCACATGGATCAGGGGCAATGGCGTGATGGTAGGCACAAAAGCCGTAGGGGTCGGCTTGCGTTCCGCCACAGCGCGCGTCACGGTAGAAGTGAGCGTGGGCACGAAAAAGCCCGGGCGCTCGCTGTCACCGCGAAAGGGCGAGAGCCACCACAGAGTGGCCAGAGAAACGAGCACAGCGAAGGCTGCGCTCAGCCGAAAACTCGCACTGACGTATCGAAAGCGGCTAGCTTGCTTGGCCAGCCAGTCCCAGCTCTTCTGCAATGCCTTTCATCGCCTCCAGCACCAGCGGCACGTGCTCTTCCCACAGATCGACACCCAGAGCCGCTGCGCCGCGCTCAATATCCTCGCGGTTCACGCCAGCAGCAAAGGCCTTGTCCTTCCATTTGTTCCTGACCGACTTGATCTTGGTGATATCGCGGATATCCTTACTAGGACGCACCAGGGCTACCGCTGTGATCAGGCCGGTCAATTCGTCCACCGCGTAGAGCGCCTTCTCCATGCGCGTCTGGCGCGGGATATCCAGATAGTCGGCGTGCGATTCCACGGCCCGTGCGATCTCTTCCGGCCAACCCAGTTCACGCAGGATACGCGCCCCCTCCGCTGCGTGCGGCGGCATGGTGGGGAAGCGCTCATAGTCAAAGTCATGGACCAGGCCGACGGCCCCCCACTTCTCCTCGTCCTCGCCAAAATGCCGCGCATAGGCGCGCATTGACGCCTCAACCGCCAGTGCGTGGTGGATCAGACTTTCGCTCTTGGTATACTCGGTCAGCAGTTGCCAGGCATCTTCACGGTTCATTATCGATTCTCCCAGTTGTAGGTCTGTGACGAAGCACCCTGCTTGTTCGAGACAGTCTAGCGTAGCGCCGCTTTCTGAGCCGCCAGCAGCTCACCAATGCCCTTTTCCGCCAGGGCTAGCAGCGCGTCCAAGGTGTCGCGGGCAAAGGGCTGGCCTTCGGCTGTGCCTTGCAGCTCGACGAAGCGCCCCCGCGCATTCATCACCACGTTGAGGTCCACTTCGGCCTGTGAGTCCTCCGCGTAGCACAGGTCCAGCAGTGGCCGGCCCTGCACCACGCCCACGCTCACCGCGGCAACTGGCGCGCGCCACACGTTGCGATGCACCGCCCCCGAGTCAACGAGCGACTTCACTGCCAAGGCAAGCGCAACATAGCCCCCGCTGACGGCCGCGGTGCGCGTCCCGCCGTCGGCCTGGATGACGTCACAGTCGATGGTGATGGTCCGCTCGCCCAACTTGCTCAGATCCAGCGAGGCGCGCAGGGAGCGGCCGATCATGCGCTGGATTTCGTGCGTCCGTCCCTTGATCCGGCCGGTGCGCGACTCGCGCGGCGTGCGGGTGTGGGTGGATGCCGGCAGCAGACCGTACTCGGCCGTCACCCAGCCTCTCGCTTGGTTGCGCAGCCAGAACGGCACTTCTTCAGCCACGGATGCCACGCATAGCACCCGCGTTTTGCCCATCTCTGCCATCACCGACGCAGGGTTGTGGTCCAGGTAGTGCGGTGCCAGCACCACCGGTCGCAGTTCATCATCGGCGCGGCCGTCAGGTCTCACTGTCCAGCCTCCTCGCTCAGCCACGATACGAATTCCACGCACGCGAGTATAGCACCACACGTGCCTTTTGTTCAAATGACCGCTGGTCTGACTGCACTGCAGCGGGCGAACTCCGGTCTCTCCAGTTCCACAGGGCGGGGACAGGTCTGTCCGAGTAGGAGGTGCCGTTCGCAGATCACTGGAGTTGGGGTATGAGGTCGGACAACGGACGCTGCGGACTTGCCCGTTTCGACAGATCGAGTGAGGGTTGGAGCCTCTCGCGTTCCGCCTCCGCTACGCGCCACTCCAAAGGCCTAAGCGTTTCGTGTCAGGCATTCGCTGGGCGCTTGGGCCCTTCTTCCTGCCAAGTCACATGCCGTGCAGACTCTGCGGCCAAGGGCCGCAGGCTCATAGAAGCGCCAGGTGCTGGTGATATCGCAGGTGCCTCCAGCGGTGCCGATACCAGCCACACACAGCAGGGGGCACAAATCGCGTGGCTCAGGTGAGGGCGCATCTTTGTCGGGGGATGCGCCCTCACCTGAGCCACTTACAAAGGAGGAGATATCCCCGTTGGGGCCAGGGCTCGTGCTTGAATCCCTACCCCAAGTTGCACTGGCAATGGGACCACGGCAGGCAATGAAAGACCAGGGATTGATCATCCCACATTTCTGTAGCGACATCAGCCGGCTGCAGTGAACCAATGTCAATCAGTTGCTGGTTCTTCTGTACTTCGCCTTCCCCTCCTCATAGGCGTCTGCCCCATAGATGTCGTTGACCACGATGGCAGGGAAACCCTCCACCTCCAGCCTGCGCAGAGCCTCCGCGCCCAAATCCTCGTAGGCCACAACCTCCGCTTTGTTGATAGAGCTGGCGATGAGGGCTGCGGCTCCCCCCACGGCAGCGAAGTAGACCGCATTGTGTTTCCTCAGCGCCTGCCTCACCTCGGGACCTCGGTTCCCCTTGCCGATCATCCCCTTCAGCCCCTGCTCGAGCAGGCGGGGGGTGTACGGATCCATCCTGTAGCTCGTCGTCGGTCCAGCTGAGCCGATGGGCTTGCCTGGCGGCGCCGGAGAGGGTCCCATGTAATAAATGATCTGTCCCCTGAGGTCGATGGGCAGAGGTTGACCGCTCTCGAGCGCTTCCATGAAACGCTTGTGGGCAGCATCACGGGCCACGTAGATCGTGCCACTGATCTCGACCCTATCGCCGGCGCGCAGCCTCTCGACGACTTTATCGGTCAGGGGAGTGGTTATCTTCACTGCGTCCTCCTCGTTTGGAGATCCAGGATTCGGGGCTTCGGGGCTGCCGGATTTGCGAATCTACAGAATCGCCTGCTTGTGCCTAGCCGAGTGGCACTGGATGTTGACCGCCACGGGCAAACTGGCGATGTGACAGGGAAAGGTTTCCACGTGGACGGCCAAGGCTGTCACTGTGCCGCCAAAGCCCTGAGGGCCGATGCCCAGTCGGTTCGCCTGCTCCAGGATATCAGCCTCCAACTCAGCCAGTTCGGAGTCAGGATTGGGCTCGCCAAGCTTGCGCAAGAGGGCCTTCTTGGCGATGAGCGTAGTCTGCTCTATGGTGCCACCGATGCCAACCCCCACGATGACGGGTGGGCAGGGGTTTGCCCCCGCGCGATCCACGCACTCCACTACAAAGTCGATCACTCCTTGACGTCCCGCAGCAGGGGAGAGCATCTTCAGCTGGCTCATGTTCTCGCTGCCGCCTCCCTTCGGGCACACAGTGATCTTGAGCC
>Ga0180438_10012406_pt1 | contig 10143 bp, 7 predicted proteins | sample SS_ome_12_FD_132455 | JGI IMG/M metagenome (GOLD analysis project Ga0180438, IMG submission 132455) | Hypersaline lake sediment archaeal communities from the Salton Sea, California, USA - SS_3_D_2 metaG | ecosystem: Environmental > Aquatic > Non-marine Saline and Alkaline > Hypersaline >...
GCAGGTACACGTAGGCTCCTTCCTGGAACTCGGGAGTGAAGACCAGGCGAAAGCGCCACGAGCCATTCAGGCCCTGGCGCATCTTGGCGATATACGAGTGTCCATCCAGAGGATTGACCAGCAGCCCAGTGAAGCGCGCCCCCTCAGGTGCCACTGCCCAAGCGACGAGATAGGGGAGACTGCTGGCAGTCAGCACTGTCAGTGTCACCAGCGCAACCCAACGCCACTCTGTGCGATTCACACCACTTCCTGCTGTGCCCACCATGTGCCAGATTGTAGCATAAATCGCTTTCAAGACCAAATACCGGTCTCCGAGCCGAAACGACAGACTCCGTTCATTTGATCTGCATTAGAAGGAGTGGATTTCAACCTCAGGGTATTGACTTTTGCGGGATTTGCTGTTATAATAAAGATGACACGGATCATAAAAATTCGGGGGTAACAAGAATGACAAGCTCAACCTTTCATGTCCCGAACATCAGTTGTAATCACTGTGTGATGACCATCAAGCGAGAACTGGAGGACCTGGATGGCGTCACCAACGTGACTGGCGATGTGGAGACGAAAACCGTCACCGTTGAGTGGGATTCGCCCGCCACTTGGGATAGCATCAAGTCCCTGCTGACCGAAATCAACTACCCACCAGCGGAATAGGACGGAAAACACAAGGCATGAGAAGCAGGCATCACGCATCAAACGTGAGGAGAGCCCAATGTCTGATCGCAGCCGCGTTACCCTGCCAATCACCGGCATGACGTGTGCCAATTGCGCTTTCACCGTGGAACATAGCCTCAAGAAAGCGGACGGCGTGTCTGACGCGGTGGTGAACTTTGCTACCGAGCAGGCGACGGTGTCCTTCGATCCAACGCTACTCAAGCCCGCCGCCCTGGTGCAGCGGGTACAGGACGCCGGCTATGGCGTCGTGACGGCAAAGGTCGAACTGCCCATCACCGGTATGACGTGCGCCAATTGCGCCGCCACCGTCGAACGGGCTTTGAATAACAAGGTGGACGGCGTCGTTCAAGCCAACGTCAACTTTGCCACTGAGCGGGCAACCGTCGAGTATATCCCTGGTGTTGCCTCTGTGGCGGCGATGGTTGGCGCTATCGAGAGGGCTGGCTACGGCGTGATACAGTCCGCAGGCGATGTGGACAAGCCCCTGGAGGACATAGAAGCTCAGGCGCGCCAGGCTGAGATCTTGGATCAGACCCGCAAGTTCTGGGTCGGCGTCGTTTTCGCCTTGCCGCTCTTCCTGCTCAGCATGGCGCGCGATTTTGGCTGGTTGGGAGATTGGTCCCACGCCCCTTGGGTCAACTGGCTCTTCCTGGCCCTGGCAACTCCCGTACAGTTCTACACCGGCTGGGACTACTATGTCGGATCCTGCCACGCACTGCGCAACCGCACCGCCAACATGGACGTTCTAGTGGCGATGGGCTCATCGGTCGCCTACCTATACAGCGTGGTCGTGCTCCTGCTCCAGCCCGCAGGCCAGCACGTCTACTTTGAGACATCAGCCGTCATTATCACCCTCATCAAACTGGGCAAGCTATTGGAGGCCCGCGCCAAGGGCCAGACAGGTGAGGCCATTCGCAAACTGATGGGCCTGCGTCCGAAGACGGCCCGCGTCGTCCGGGACGGCGCGACGATGGATGTGCCAGTCGAGGAGGTGCGCGTTGGCGATCTGATCGTCGTTCGACCCGGCGAGCGCATTCCGGTGGATGGGATCGTCGCTGAGGGCCACTCAGCGGTTGACGAGAGCATGCTGACCGGCGAGCCGATTCCGGTGGACAAAAGCCGTGGTGACGAGGTCATCGGTGCGACGATCAACAAGCAGGGGTTGCTCAAGTTCGAGGCCACACGGGTCGGTGCAGAGACCGCTCTATCCCAGATTATCCAGATGGTACGGGAAGCTCAGGGGAGCAAGGCCCCCATCCAGCGGTTGGCCGACAAGGTGGCGGGAGTCTTTGTCCCTGCTGTCATCATCATCGCCCTGATTACCTTTGCACTCTGGTGGGCCATCGGTGGAGACTTCACTGTAGCCATGATCCGCCTGGTATCCGTGCTAGTCATCGCCTGTCCCTGCGCGCTAGGACTAGCGACTCCGACAGCCATTATGGTCGGCACCGGCAAAGGGGCAGCACTGGGCATCCTTTTCAAGAACAGCGAAGCGCTGGAGACCGCCCATCGCCTCCAGACCATTGTCCTGGACAAGACCGGCACCCTGACCAAGGGGGAACCCTCCGTCACCGATGTCCTCACCAAAGCCTCCGATCCCGAATTCCGGATCTCGCTACTGCGCCTGGCCGCCTCCGCAGAGCGCGGTTCGGAACACCCGCTGGGGCAGGCCATCGTTTCCCGAGCCGAAGCAGAGGGGATAACTGTAGCCGATCCACAGGACTTTGAGGCGGTTCCTGGCAAGGGCATCCGAGCCCAGGTGGAGGAGCACGCAGTGCTGGTAGGGAAGCCAGAGTGGCTGGACACGGAAGGTATCCCGCTGGGAGGTCTGACTGCCGAAGTGGAGCGGCTACAGGCCGAGGCCAAGACTGCCGTAGTGGTGGCGATAGACGGAGAGGCGGCAGGCGTCCTGGGCGTGGCCGATACGCTGAAGGATGGCTCGGCTGAAGCCGTGTCGCAACTGCACGCTCTGGGGTTAGAGGCAGTGATGCTGACCGGCGACAACCGCCGCACGGCCGAGACGATCGCCGGTCAGGTGGGCATCGATCGGGTCGTTGCCGAGGTTCTGCCCGCCGACAAGGCCGCGCAGGTGGAGCAACTACAATCAGACGGCCGCATGGTCGGCATGGTCGGCGATGGCATCAACGACGCACCAGCACTGGCCCAGGCCGACGTCGGAATCGCGCTGGGCACTGGCACCGACGTGGCGATGGAGACGGCTGACGTGACATTGATGAGGGGCGACCTACGAACCGTGCCACAAGCGCTGGCCCTCAGCCGTGCCACGATGCGCACCATCAAGCAGAACTTGTTCTGGGCTTTCTTCTACAACGTGATGCTCATACCCGTGGCGGCAGGAGCCCTATACCCTCTGCCGTGGGAATGGGTGCCCGATATCCTGCGACAACTTCACCCGGTGCTGGCTGCCTTCGCTATGGCATTCAGCTCCATCACCGTCGTCAGCAACAGCCTGCGACTTCGCGGAGCGCACGTGTGAGACAAGGATATAGAGCTGAGGCCGCCACCAATTGGGTGGCCTCAGCTTAGCGATGTAGATGTCAGACCCCTAAGAATCGCTTCCGCTGTTCAGGGGTCAGTAGATTGAGAACGTTGGGAATCTCCATCGCCTTTTCAGGCGGGATTCCCTCCAGAAAGGCGCGCAAAGCCTGTGCTGCCTCAGTCCTCTTTGGATCTGCCTCCAGCCTGCCCAGCAACTCATCCATCTTGCCGACCGTCATCGATCCGATGAACTCGTCCACCGGCACGCCGATCCCCTCAAGGGTCTGGACGGCCTGGCGAAGTGAAGCCACAGAGATTCCACGCCTCTCCAATTCTGGAGCCACATAATCGTTAAAGAACTTGGCGTCGAGAATGGACTGGCGACCGGCCTCGACGTCTCGCATCTCCTTCCACAGGCCACGGCCTTTGACCAACCCCTCGATAACGCTGTGAGTCAGTTCCGTGCCGCCCCACCCGACGATTCCCGCCGTCATCACCCAGTCAATCAGCGTGCCTACAGTAAAGTCATCAAGGATCCCCCCGATACCCGCGTTGAACAACACGAGACCGGGAGACGAGAAGAGAACGTCAAAGCCCAGCAAACGGAAGAGACGCACGTTAGTCAGGCCGATCGCGATCACGGCGACCAGGGTCCCCAGCCAGTGGGATCTCACCCGCTTCCACGGGACATAGCCCGTAACAGACGTGTCCTGCCCCGCACGGTTGGGCCAGAGGCCAACCCCCTCCCACCGCTCCCAGAATACCTCCAGCACGCGCTCAGCGAAGGTAGCGATAGCGATCAGGGGAGCTAGTGTGACCCACAGTACGTCAGCCGAGACGTCCTCATCCTGCCCGAGTGGAGCGATGTCCCCACTCGCCCACGCAACCGTCGTGGTTATTGCCAGAAGCATCAGCACTCCCAGCACGATCCAAATACCCCGCCTTCTCATTGCATGCACTCCTTTCTCAATTGGGATTTACTATGCGTCGATGATCTTGGGCCATACCCTTGCCATCGACGATTCACTCATCCCCTCACGTCGCTGCGCCTTCAGCACCTTCATTCTACCTCCGGTGCCAGTCGGACGCCTGCGACTCGAATCAGATCTCCCGCCCCATCCCCCGCTCAACTTCTCTAAAACGTCGCTCACTGGCTCGTTACCCGCCTGGCCCTACCCGCCCTCACCCGGCAAAGAAAAGCCAAAACGACTCCCGCGGCCCACTTCGCTCTCCACCCACACCTGCCCACCGAGCTTCTCTACGATGCGCCGCACGATAGAAAGCCCTAGCCCGTGCCCCTCCACGCCAATCTGGTCAAGTTGCGTGAAAGGCACAAAGAGTTTGGCCTGAGCCTCTGGCGAGAGACCAGGGCCGTCGTCACGTACCCAGAAGTGGACCCTAGGCGGCGTGCTTTCCGACTGCACCTTCGCGCCGAGCTCTATGTGCGGCGGCCGACCACCGTACTTGATGGCGTTACTAACATAGTTGGCCCACACCTCTTCGACCCACGGACCATAGCCTAGCGCCACCGGCCAGGTATCGGGAAAGACGATCTCAGCCTGGCTCTCCTCGATCATACCGATCAGCCGCTGTAGCGCCTCGGCCACGATGCTGCCCATATCGAGTGGTCCCATCTCGACCGCCTTCTTGCGTACGCCCGCCAGCAGCAACAACTCTTCAATGATACGGGTCATCTTGTTCGCGCCCTGGGAAATCGTATGCAGACATTCCAGAAGCATTTCCTCGGGGAGCTCCGCATAAGTGCTTTCCAACATCGTGGCGTAGCCAAAGATGCTGGTCACGGGATTCTTCAGGTCATGAGCCACGGTGTGGGCAAAGGCGTCCAGTTCTTCATTCTGTGCCTGGAGTTGAACAGTGCGTTGTTGTAGCTGGACCGTGCGCTGCCGCAGTTCCTGGAAGAGCCGCGCGCTCGCGATGGCGGCAGCGGCGAGGGGGGCCAGCACCTCCATCCACGCAAGGTCCGCGGCGGAGAACGTCCCTTGATTCTTGTTGACCGCCTGCAGAACGCCAGTCCCTGTCCCTCGCACCAAGAGCGGTACGGTGACGAGGTCACGGGTGTGGAATCCAATCTCCTCGTCCACCTTGGGATTGAAACGGGGATCGGTCTGCGCATCGGGCACCAACGCCGATTGCTTATGTTGAAGCACCCAACCGGCGAGGCCCTGTCCTGGCTCCATCCGCATCCCCACTAGCTGCTTCGCAGCGCTCCCAAAGGCCGCCTGGCATTTTAGATACCCATCCGATTCCCGCAACCAGATGGCTGCATCCTCCGTATCCATCTCGACCATCGTGATCTCCATGACACGCTCCAACACACTATCCAGGTCGAGCGTGGATAGGAGAATCCTCCCCGCCTCAATCAGGTGCTCCATCCTGCGCTGTTGGAGACGCTCGGCCAGTTTCCAGGCAGTGAGCGTCCTCACCCGCGCCAGCAGCTCGACGGGCTGAACCGGTTTGGGGAGATAGTCGTTTGCACCTGCCTCCAGCACGAGCAGCCGGGTGTCCGCATCGGCCTCCACAGTTAGAATGACCACAGGCAGGAGGTCGAACCGTTCATCGGCCCGTATGCGCCGCAGGAGTGCCAAGCCGTCGGTGCCAGGCATGTTCAGGTCGAGCAGCAGCAGGTCCGGTAGAGGGGCCTTGCGCCCCACCCCTGCCACCAGGCGATCCCAGCCGCTTTCCCCATCGCCGCACGACTCGACCTGATAGCCCTCAAGGGAGAGAATGCCAGTCAGGGCTTCGACGACGGCAGCGCTGTCATCAACGATCAGAATTCTAACGTCCATCGCCCCTCCGATTCCTACTCCTCAACCAATCGAAGTTTATGTTACTCTCCATACATTCTCGCTTCTCGGCCAACTCGGTCGAGTACATTTAGTATATTGCAACTTCCCGCGAAAGTCAAAACAGCGCCCAGCCGCTTTTTGCCCCCTACTTGGGGGGCCCAGACACGCCTGTTTTGCAGTCCCTAGGGGTTGTAGTACAATGTGCGAACCGTGTCGAAGGGAGGGCCGGCCGTGGGTGCAGAATCAAACAGAAGTACCACTCATCGTCAGATCATCAATGCCTGGTGTATGTACGATTGGGCCAACAGCGGTTTTGCCACGACAATCATGGCAGCCGTGCTGCCCACGTTCTACAGCGAGGTCGCCGGGGCGAACCTGAGACCGGTTCAAGCCAGCGGCTACTGGGGCTACACCAATACCATCGCCATGCTTATGGTCGCCTTCGCCGCGCCTATCCTGGGGGCCATCGCCGACCACAGCGGGGCCAAGAGACGCTTCCTGGGAGCGTTTGCCGGGCTGGGGATCATGTTCACGGCGCTTCTGGTGCTAGTGAGCACAGGGGACTGGCTGATGGCCTCAGCGTTCTACATTCTGGGCCGCGTCGGCTTTGCTGGAGGCAACATCTTCTATGACTCGCTTCTACCTCACGTCGCCCACGCCGATGAGATCGACCAGGTCTCCACCAAGGGGTATGCCCTGGGCTACCTGGGCGGTGGGTTGCTGTTGGTGCTCAACCTGGCCTGGATTATGAAGCCAGCGTGGTTTGGGCTGCCGGACGCCGAAGTCGCCTCTCGCCTGTCGTTCCTCAGCGTCGGCATCTGGTGGGCGATCTTCTCAATCCCCCTGTTCCGCCGGGTGCCCGAGCCCCCCTTCGTTCAGGAGCGAGGAGAGAGCGCCAATCCCATCCGCGCCGGCTTTCAGCGGCTGGGGCAAACCTTTCGGGAGATTCGCCACTACCGAGAGCTGTTCAAGTTCCTGATCGCCTTCTGGCTATACAACGACGGCATCGGGACTATCATCACGATGGCCGTGATCTTTGGCAAGGAGATTGGTATCGAAACGGAGGGTCTCATCGGCGCGATCCTGGCGGTGCAGTTCCTGGGCATTCCCTTCTCCTTCGCCTTTGGCTGGCTGGCACGTCGTCTCGGAACCAAGCGCTCGATCCTGCTGGCGCTGGGAGTCTACACCATCATCTCCCTCGGTGGATACTTTATGCAGACCGGCCTTCACTTCTGGATCCTGGCCTTCCTGGTCGCAACCGTGCAGGGCGGGAGCCAGGCCCTCAGTCGATCCCTCTTCGGACGGATGGCCCCCAAGGCAAAGACGGCAGAGTTCTTTGGCTTCTACGACGTGAGTTCCAAGTTCGCCGGTATCGTCGGGCCAGCCCTGTTCGGCATCGTGGGCTACTTGACCGGCTCCAGCCGCCTGAGCATCGTCTCCCTTGTGATATTCTTCCTCGTGGGCGGCGGGCTGCTCCTGTGGGTGAACGAACGGGAGGGAATCCGCCTGGCGGAGGAGGAGAACCGGGCCGTAGGACTGGTCTAGCGACCCGCAAGAGGAAGAACATCATGAACCCTCCCAAGAGCTACCTGATCGATATGGACGGTGTCCTCGTCAGCGGGCGCACCCTCATTACCGGCGCGGACAGGTTCATCGAACGGCTGAAGGCACGGGGAGCGGAATACCTGGTCTTGACCAACAACTCGCTCTACACACCTGGCGACCTGGCGCACCGATTGCAGAGCATCGGCCTCGATGTTCCCACTGAGCGCATCTTCACCTCGGCGCTTGCCACCGCTCGCTTTCTGCACGCGCAGAAACCCAACGGCACGGCTTTTGTGATCGGTGAGAGCGGCCTGACCGACGCCATCCACAGCGCTGGATATATCATCACCGACCTCGACCCTGATTACGTAGTGCTAGGCGAGACCAATACCTACAACCGGGAACTCATCACCAAAGCCATCCGGTTGGTCGCGGCAGGCGCGCACTTTATCGCCACCAACCCCGACCCGGCTGGACCGGGAGAAGGCGGACTGGTGCCAGGCTGTGGCGCGATGGCAGCCCTGATCAAGGAGGCCAGCGGCGTCAGCCCCTTCTTCGTCGGCAAACCCAACCCCCTGATGATGCGCACGGCCCTCAACTACCTAGACGTTCATTCCGAAGACACAGTGATGGTCGGCGACCGTATGGAGACAGACATCATCGCTGGCGTCGAGAGCGGGATGGAGACCATCCTGGTGCTGACCGGCGTCACCGGCCGTGAGGGTGTAGCACGCTATCCCTACCAGCCGACGCGGATTGTGATGTCGGTTGCCGAGATCGAGCCGTGAAAGGCGAACAAGAGGCAGTTTGCAGAAAAGCAGCTCCCAACGGTGACATCACCGTCGGGAGCTGCCATCTTTGGCTCCAGGCCCAACGCAAAGACGCGCTACTTGGGTGGATACCCCGTGATGTGCCGGATATCCTCGTAGAGCGGGCGCAACTTTCGGTACATCTGCTTATAAACCCGCTGGTATAGCCCTTCATACACGTCGCGCACATCTGAGCGTGGCTCGAAGGTGCGGCTCACCCGCGTCATCTCCGCCACGGCCGTCTCAAAGTCGGGATGTAGTCCCAGGCCCACTGCCCCGTCCATTGCCGCGCCCAGGCCAGAGGTCTCGTAGACGTGAGGGCGGCTGGCCGGCAGATCAAAGATGTCGGCCGTGATCTGCATCGCGACATCCGATTGCGAGCCGCCACCAGAGACACGCACCTCAGCCGTGCGCACCCGCAGCCGCTTCTGGGTGCGCTCCAACCCCTCCCGCAGCGCGTAGGCCAGCCCCTCCAGGATAGCCCGGTAGACGTGGGCTCGCGTGTGCACATCACCGAAGCCGATGATAGCGCCCTTCGCCTCCGGCCCAGGGGACTTGAGCCCAGGCGACCAGTAGGGCTGCAACGTCAGTCCCATCGAGCCCGGCGGTACTGCTTCCACCAGTTCATCGAAGAGCTCCTCTGGCGTGCAGCCCTGCTCACAGGCCAGTTGCTCCTCCCGCAGACCGAACTCTTGTTTGAACCAACTGACCATCCAATAGCCTCGGTAGATCTGAATCTCCAGGTTGTACGCCCCAGGGACTGCACTGGGATAGGGCGGAAGGAGGGGGATGACCTCAACGTAGCGGCGGCTGGTGGTGTTGACGGTGGCGGTGGTGCCGTAGGAGAGACAGGCGACGTCGGGCTTCAGCGCCCCTGCCCCCAGCACCTCACACGCTTTGTCAGCAGCAGCGGCGATCAAGGGGAGACCGACCGGGATGCCCGTGTCCTCCGCGGCCCGCGGCGTGATCTCGCCCAGCAGCTCGGTGGGCGGAAGCAGGTTGACCAGGAGTCGCTCGTCCATCGGCAACACCTGCCACTTCCAGTCCCACCTCTTCGACCACGTCAACCGCTTGTAGTCGAAGGGGATGTACCCCACCTGGCAGCCCACGCTGTCCACGAAGCGGCCCACCAATCGGTAAGTCAGATAGCCGGAGAGAAACATATATTTGTGCGTACGTTCCCATACCTCCGGCTGAGAGATCCGTAGCCAATTGGCCTCTGCTTCGGCTTGGAGGTAGGCGGCCGTCTCGGTCATCCCGCCCAGGCGAAAGATCATGCTCCAGAGTCCACCAATCGGCGGCAGCCCCTCCGTGCGGCGCTGGTCGAGCCAGATGATGGCCGGGCGAAGCGGCCTTCCCTGTCGGTCCACGTTGATCACCGTCGCCCGCTGAGTAGTGAGGGCCACCCCGGCTACCGCATCCTTGGGGACAGGACTCTGCTGCCACAGCCGCTGACAGGCCGTGCAGAGGTTCTCCCAGAAATAGTCGGGATCCTGTTCCGCCCAGCCGGGCTGCTTTGAGTAGTAGGGCTCGATGGGTACTCGGACCTTGTGAACCAGGTTGCCACGCGGGTCGAAAAGAAGGGCACGGATCGACTGGGTGCCGCAGTCAATGGCAAGCACATAGTCTTTGGACATAACTCCCTCTACTCGCCTACCCTTTGCAGGCAGACAAGCCACCCCGCCCAACAGACAGTCGATGATGTTTGGCCGATTTCCACGTAGACTGCTCTACCTGCGACACCTAGTTAGGCACACGCTTGAGACTGAGGACAAGCAACACTGAATACGATCGCTTAGCACAGCGGC
>Ga0180438_10012408_pt1 | contig 10141 bp, 8 predicted proteins | sample SS_ome_12_FD_132455 | JGI IMG/M metagenome (GOLD analysis project Ga0180438, IMG submission 132455) | Hypersaline lake sediment archaeal communities from the Salton Sea, California, USA - SS_3_D_2 metaG | ecosystem: Environmental > Aquatic > Non-marine Saline and Alkaline > Hypersaline >...
GAGTATGAGGAGATTGACCTCTCCAGCCTGGAACCGCTGATTGCCTGCCCCTCATCTCCTGGCAACGTGGTCCCCGTCCGCGAGGTGGCCGGGATAAAAGTGCATCAGACAATTGTGGGGAGTAGTGTCAACTCTTCTTTTCGAGATCTAATGGTAGTGGCAGAGATCGTCAAAGGACGTATCGCCCATCCGGGTACTTCTTTTCACATCAACCCGGGCAGCAGACAGGTGCTGGAAAATGTGGCTGCCCGGGGCGGAGTTATGAATCTGCTGGCAGCCGGAGCCCGAATCCACCAATCCGGTTGTCTGGGATGCATTGGCATGGGCCAGGCACCGGGTACCGGGCAAGTAAGTCTCCGCACCTTTCCGAGAAATTTCCCCGGTCGGTCGGGCACGAAGGACGACCAGGTCTATCTTTGTTCCCCGGAAACAGCAGCAGCGGCAGCTCTCAAAGGGGTGATAACAGATCCCCGGGACTTGGGCAAAGAGATGGACTATCCTAGGATTAAACACCCATCGCAATACATCATCGACAAGTCTTCCATTATTTTTCCCTCAGAGGAAGGCTATAAAACCGAAATCGTGCGAGGGCCAAACATAAAGCCTTTCCCACCACTGGTTCCCCTTCCAGAAACACTTGCGGCAGAAGTGGTGCTCAAAGTGGATGACAATATTTCCACCGACACCATTATGCCGGCAGGAAATACGGTCCTACCTTTGCGATCCAATATCGAGGCCATAAGCGAATTCGTCTACTACCAGATTGCCTCAAATTTCCATAGGGAAGCCAAGGAAATTGGGGATGTGATGATCGTTGGTGGTGAAAACTATGGACAGGGATCCAGCCGGGAGCACGCAGCACTAGCCCCTAGATATCTGGGGGTCAGAGCCAAGGTTGCCAAGAGTTTTGCCAGAATACACAAGGCCAACCTGTGCAACTTCGGTATCCTGCCTCTCACTTTCAAGAACTCGGCAGACTACCAGGGACTGAGCAAGGGAAGCAAGGTGGTCTTCCGTGAGATAAGAAAGCGTATAGAGCAGGGGGATACTGAAATCCCCATGGAAGTTAACGGCCAGCAGATTGTCACTCTTCTGGATGTGTCCCAGCGTCAGCGTCAGGCTCTGCTGGCAGGGGGAACTCTGAATTTTGTCAAAAAAGAACTACAATCACAAATCAGCTAACATTTTGGGGTGCAGTCATGGAAGATAAAATACGCTTGGGCATAAGTACCTGCCTGCTAGGCGAGAATGTTCGTTATGATGGTGGGCACAAACGTGATCGATTCATCATCGATACACTTGGACAATTTGTCGACTTCGTTCCGGTCTGTCCCGAAGTGGAGTGTGGCCTCCCCATACCCCGCGAATCAATGCATCTGGCGGGTAATCCAGAGTCACCCAGGTTGGTTACCACTCGAACAAAAATTGATCACACCGAGAGAATGGAGAACTGGGCCAGAAAAAGGGTCCGGGAACTGGAAAAGGAAAACCTTTGCGGATTTATTTTCAAGAGTAACTCTCCAAGCTCGGGAATGGAGCGGGTTAGGGTCTATAACGAGAAAGGAGTACCTCAAAAAACCGGGGTTGGCATGTTTGCTCGGGCCTTTATGGATCATTTTCCGCTCATTCCAGTTGAAGAGGATGGGCGTTTGCACGACATCAGGCTGCGGGAGAATTTCATTGAGCGCATATTTGCTCTCAAAAGATGGCGGGAACTCCTGGACCGCAACCAGGCCAGAGGAAAACTCGTCAACTTCCACACGCAGCACAAATTACTCATTTTATCTCATAGCCAGAAACATGCGCGCATTTTGGGTAAACTTGTAGCAGAAGCTAAAAACATTCCGGCGGACCAGATCTATTCGCAGTATCAGATGCTTTTTACGGAAGCACTCCGACTTAAGACAACGATCAAGAAAAATATTAACGTGCTACAGCACATGATGGGCTATTTCAAAAAACAGCTTTCAGCTGACGAAAAACGAGAACTATTGGAGACCATAGAGCAATATCGGAATGAATATATCCCCCTGATCGTGCCTGTTACGCTGCTCAAGCACTATGTTCGAAAGTACGAGCAGCCCTATTTGAAACAACAACTGTATCTTAACCCTCATCCCATTGAGCTTAAGCTCAGAAATCATGCCTAGTCTGCATACTAGGCGACTTAGTAGTGGGTGTGTAACGCTTTAAATTCGAATATCTAATATCTAAATCCGAAACAAATCCGAATGTTCAAAATTCCAAATGCCAAACGACTGAATTGAGAATTTGAATGTGTATATGAAGTTGTGGACATTTGAATTTTGAATTTGGGATTTGTTTAGTATTTCGTGCTTGGGATTTAGGATTTGGAGAATATTACTTAGGGTGGTTCTCTGCTGCCACCAGATTAGTTTAGTGGAAAAGAGCATATGTCTTCTTGGTTAGAAACCTATAAGCCCGTCGCCTCGAGCCGACTACAACTTTTGTTGGCGGGGTTGATGTGGAGCTTGGTGGGTGTGGGATTGATTTGTGTGGGCACCTACTGGATTCTGAGCACCTCCAGTCACATCATGGGCCTCCTGGCAATTTCACTGTGTATCGGACTTGCTAAATCACTTCTGATTTTAGACCGGGTGGCTAGCCAAATTGTAAAACGTATCGCACTACGGGGTGAAGGTCGATGTATGGTGAGCTTTTATTCTTTACGAGTCTGGGCCATTGTAATCATTATGATGCTAATGGGTCGAATACTCCGTGGCACAGGCATATCTTATTCCCTCCTAGGTCTAATCTACGCCGCCGTAGGCACCAGCTTACTCATGTCCAGCCGATCCATTTGGCTGGCTTGGAAAGACCATCCCCAAGCCGATTAATCGGCCGAAGGTAACTGGGTCTGCCTTTCAGCTTTTTCTAATATTTCCAGAAGATTTGAGTTGAACTTCCTTGCTTGGTGCAAATTTGTGCTTATCTTTAATGGTACTTTTTTGAGTTCATGCAACCAATAACTTTCCACATTTGGGAAGAGGAGGATAAGAAATGAAAGACAAGCGTAATTTGCACCTTGAGGTGCAAGAACACATAGACTGTTTTGCCAATACTGATCCACTCAAAGAGATGTCCGAAATTACCAAGGATGCGGACAAAGATCAGGCTGCTTTGAAATGGATGGCCCTGGCAGTTTTGCACGGCATTAATTTCAATGCCAAGAAAATCTCCATCAGAACGGCACCCGATGGTACTACCACGGTGCAGGCAAAGTATCGCGAGGCAGAACTTCCATCGCCGGGTGGAGATATTGGCCGGCACATAGTTGAGGCAACACGTCGAATAACTCATTTCGAGGGCGACAAAGGTAAAGGTCCGTTAGCACTCGGTGTTCGCAACGATAATCTTGAGATCGGTGTCAAGGTGAAACGGGACGAGCATGGGGAGACGGTTACTTTCAAGTTTCCCAAATCCAATTAACAGTTGACCTTGGGAACCAAGCTATCGGGGGCAATGGCCCTTTTCTGTGGGAGCGGCTTTCCAAACCCTGAGAGAGTAGACCTGAGCCAGTGGATAGGTATTGTCGGTGGATAGCCGCTGCTGACATTCCCTAGTGAGAACTAAATCGTCCCTTGAAAGTCACTCCCACATTGTGTAATCCTAGCAAGGCATGGAACGGGTAGGTTCACAGCAGTATTTCAGGAAGTTATCTTGAAAGGAGAAAAGATGAGTAGTTCCACAGAAAAGCGGATAAAAGCCTTGGAAGTGGCCCTTAATAATGAGTCGAGGGAGAGAGATTTTTATCTGAAGCATGCAGAGAGAACGAGCAACTCTTTCGGTAAGATGATGTTTCAATCCATCGCCAAGGATGAGGACGAACACTACCAAAAGATCCTGGAACTACACAAGAATTTAAAGGAGAAGGGTAAGTGGCCAGAGACCATACCCTTGAAGGTTAAAGGGGTGGATATGAAATCGGTCCTCAAGAAGGTCATTGCTTCTGTAGACACTTCCGCCAAAGTCGACACCGATGATATGGAGGCTGTGAAGATCGCCATAGATTTCGAGTCGAAAGGCGAGAAGTTCTACAGCGATCTCCGCGACTCTGTTGACGATCCTATTGAAAAGGAATTCTATGGGATGTTGGCCACCATGGAGAGGGAGCACCGTCTTTCCCTTGAAGATACTTATGATTATTTCAAGGATCCCGAAGGGTGGTATCGGATGAAGGAAAAACGTCATCTTGACGGTGGTTAAATCAATCAATCTTCCCGGGAAATTCTCCAACCCCTTTTCCGTTTTATGTAGCCTCGGTGCTTCTTGTCGGCGAGCCGCTTTTCCTTTGCCACGGCTGGCAGTCTAGTTGGCTTTCTCTCAGGCCTCGATTCCAGAGCTTGCTGCAAGAGCTCGACAAAACGCTCCAAGGCCACCTCCCTGTTGGCAGCCTGACTTCTGGTTTTCTGTGAGACAACCCGCAGCTCCCCTTTTTTACTGATTCGAGTCGGTAGTCGCTCTAGCAAAAGCTGTTTCTGATCCGGGCTAAGGCTTGGTGAGTTAATCAGGTCAAACCTGAGTGTTACTCGAGTGCTGGCCTTGTTGACGTGTTGGCCTCCTGGTCCACTGCTACGGGAAGCGGTGAACCTGAGTTCGTCCTCCGGAATCGAAAGTTGATCGGTTATGCGAATCATAGGAATAATATAGCATATTCGCCCTCACGTCTCCCATCGGTTAGGAGTAAACGGTAAACGGTGAGCGGTAAGCAGTGAGCAGTAAGCGGTGTAAACCATTTATTCTGAGGTCTCAACTTCGAACTTGAAACTTGGAACTTAAATCGTCTGACCTCCGACTTCCGTCCTCTATCAGCTGTATTTCCCTATGCCCCGTGCTCTATGCCCACCGTCATCTGGCGTCTGGTGGATTACTTTGGTTGGTTCGAGCGCGAATCAGCTCGGGTGCCAATTCATCTTTCTCACTTCGTAATTGCAACATCACTATTGCTGTAATCACCAAAATGCCGCCAAGAACCTGGAAGGGTTCGAGGGTTTCACCGAGAAAAAGGTAGGCAATGAAGCCGGCTGAGATTGGTTCTAAGGTGGCGGTGATCGAAGCACGGGTTGAGCGGATGTAATTTATGCCGACAAAATAGAGGCCAAAAGGAACAGCGGTACCCAGGAATGCTATGTATAAAAGTCCTGTCCACTGGGACCAGGTGAATCCTGCTACCAGGTAATGGAAGGGAGGATAGAAAATGTACCAGGGGATGGCTGAGAACAAAAGGGCGTAGAAGAGCACGGTCCAGGGCGAGTAACGATGCATTGCCCGTTCGCCAAGCAAAGCATATGAAGCATAGCAAACTGCCGAGGCCAGCCCCCAGAATATTCCTGCACGATTCAGTTGCATAAGTTGGAGATTGTATCCTCCAACCACCAAGTAGCAGCCAATAAAAGATAAAAACAGGGAGAGCAACTTCAACACAGTTAAACGTTCTCGCCAAAAACAAACTGAGTAGAAGGCCACCAGAATTGGAGCCAGATACTGAAGCAGTATGGCTGCTGCCACTTGAATTTTGCTGATGGCAGTGAAGTAGGTCAACTGAACCAGGGCCATGACCACGCAGCCTAGGAAGAGGAAGAACCAAAAGTCTTTGGTTCGGATTCGAAAAAGATGTCTGGCGCGGATTCCAAAGAATAAAGCAAGGAGTAGAGATCCAAAGGTGGCCCTGACCTGGACAACATCTAAAGGTGTAATTCCACCAGCAAACAGTCCTTTTCCGACTGTGCCAGAGGCAGCCCACAGTATGGCTGCGCTTATCACACAGAGATATCCTTTAGTTGAGTTAGTCGTCGCGGCCATAAGTTCGACGTATTTTCTTGAACAGCGGCTTCAGGTCATACATGTAAGATTGTTTCTCTAAGCTATCCAATTTGTCCAACCAAGTTTGCCGATAATCTTCCTGGCTTTTTCTGAATGGCACCGAGGTCCGTAGCCAGCTGGGATGGTCCATTTGCGTCTTCAAACCGTCCAGCTCGAAGAGAATAGGAAATAGTCCCTTGAGCCTGACCTCACTATTTTCGCTAGTATCGACATCCTCTAGATAGTTTAGCTTTCCTGTGGCCCAGAATTTAGCGTGTGTTTTTTCATGCTCAACAACGCTTTGGAAATCAGCATAAGTGAAAGCGGGGTGGAACATCTTCGGGCCAAAAATCATTCTAGAAGGATAGCCCCTTCCAATAGCTAGGGCATGACTAGTGGTTCGATAGCTTCCATTTTCAATCCTTACTAGTGGGTTGGTAATAGCAAAGACCTCTACTTCGTTGGAATATAGAATCTCCAGTACATAATCCGGTAGCCCCTCCCGTTGCACGTATGATTCGATGAAATTGTTGCGCAAATGTGACTCTCTCTGAGCCTGAAAAAAAAACTCTTGGAGGTCATTGGGATGGCCCGTAACCATGTCGATGCAAGGTGGTAGGAGGATAATCATCAGCACAGTGGCGAAAAGTGCATTTATTTTAATGTTCGAATGGTTGCCTTGCATTGCTCAGACCTGCCGACTGTAGAGTTCAGGTTTCAGCTGTCAGGTGTCAGGAAAAAGAATCATAGAACCTGACACCCAAAACTTACACCAATTTCAATCAGACCGGGGTTAAACCGAAGCGAACTGCAATTGGTGCAGACGGTAATAGAACTGTCGGCGCGAAAGAAGATCCTCTTGGGTGCCGTGTTCGACAATCCGTCCCTTGTGTACGACCAAAATCCGGTCAGCTTGGCGTATGGTTGAAAGCCGATGGGCAATAACCAGGGTGGTTCTCCCTTGAAAGAGTCGTTCCAAACCCTGCTGAATCAAGTACTCTGTCTCACTGTCAATGTTTGCTGTGGCCTCATCGAGAATTAGTACTTTCGGGTCATAGGCCATAGCCCGGGCGATAGCGAGAAGTTGCCGCTGCCCGGTGGAAAGGGTGAATCCACCTTCGTGCACCTCCGCATCCAGTTTGCCGGGAAGGCGGGAAACCAGATCTTCCAGGTGAGCCAGCCGAGTAATTCTCTCGAGTTCTCTCGAGGAGAGGTCGCGATTTAAAGAGATGTTTTCCCTCAGCTTTCCGGCAAAGAGAAATACATCTTGCATTATCAGCCCCACCTGAGATCTAAGCCAGGGCAAATCCAGATCTCGAATGTCTCTCCCATCAAGAAGAATTTTTCCCCTTTGTGGTTGGTGAAATCTCTCTAAGAGATGCATAAGAGTGGTTTTGCCGGCGCCGGTGACACCCACAATCGCAAGGGTTTCGCCACTGCGGACCTTGAAGGAGATGTCTTTCAGCACCGGTTCGTCGTGATGATAACCAAAAGTCACCTGTTGAAACTCAATTTCACCCTTTAGGATGTCAGGTTTGGTTTTGCCAGAAGCGTATTTTTCTTTCTCCTTGTCGTCCAGGAGAAGAAAGATGCGCTCGGCAGATGCCATGGCGGACTGCATAATAGAGTACTTTTGTGAGACATCTCGAATGGGTCCAAAAAACATCCGTAGGTAGGAAATAAAAACCACCAGAGCGCCCAGACTCAGCATGTCTGCCAAAACCTGTCGGCCCCCATACCAGAGGAGCAGTGCGATGGTTGTGGTGGCCAATAATTCAATGCAGGGAAAGAAAACTGCTTGGAGAGTTATTTGTCTTACGGTGGCGCGGTAGTAAGCATGGTTGAGAGCTTCAAAGCGACTCGAGGTCGCCCTCTCCTGGCGAAAAATTTTGATTACTCTAATGCCAGAAAGATATTCATTCAGAACAGCATTAATCTTGGCCAACTTGGCTCTAATGTCTCGGTAGGCCGAGCGGACTTGTATGCCGAAAGCACGAAAAAGCACCACTATGAGGGGGATAACCGACAAGGTCACCAGGGTAAGATCCCACCTGAGGTTGAAGAGGATCACCAGAATACCACAGAGAAGTACCGCATCTTTTAAAAGAGTCATCACCACGGATCCGAACATCTCGTCCAGGTTCTGAATGTCATTTGTCAGACGGGTTACCAGTCTGCCAACCGGATTTCGGTCGAAGAAGGAGAGAGACATCTTTTGCAGATGGCTGAAAAGCTGCATGCGCAAGTCATGCATCATGTGTTGGCCTGCGTAGACCATCAAGAGATTCTGGCCGAAGGTACAAGCTGCGCTAAGGAGAAGAAGGAAGACAAAGATGAATCCCAAGCGGTAGAGCCCGGAGATGTCTTGCCTGCGCAAGGCAACAATTTCGCCGGCTGACAATTTGGCCTGATCTTGGTAGTCAACATAAGCAATTCCATTGGCACTGTGAAAAAGGCTGGGATGGGCGAGAACTATTTTTCTTTGGGCTTCGCTTTGGATGGGGGTGAAATAGAGACGCTGTTCGGTAATGATGCCCTTTTCTTCAAGCCATCTAAGCAGGCGAGGATCCACCTCGGTCAAAGTTTGTCCGGTGATGAAAAATTGTCCAGGTTCAGGACCCCAGTTTAATTTTCCACGGACCTGGTTGAGAAAGCGTGTGAGTGGTGGCTCCGCCGGGGCTTCCGGCACCCTCACTTGTCGGGCAGAAGGCAAGATATATTTGTCTATGCCCACCTTGAGCAAGTAGGGTAGGGTGAGGTCGAAGCCGGTTAGTAGCAAAATAAGGACGCAGCTCAGACCGATAACTTTTAAGTAGGTTCGTGCATAGCTGGCCAAGCGACGCCAGAGTGGCCAGTCATATGGCTTTCCTAACTTCCCTTCCTCAAAGTAGCCGTAATTACCGTGCATAGTTACAATTGCCTAAAGTTGGTGATGGCTAATAGCTCATAGATTATGGCTCATAGGCTGTTAAAATCGTTCAAGCAGTTGAAATCGTTGAAGTCGTTCAATACGTAAATGGTAAACGGTGAACGGTAAACCGTATTCCATATCTCACATCTCACATCCCAAATTCGCATTTCGAAATTCTAAAATCTGTCCTCTGTCCTCTAATCTCTGGCCTCCGATCCAATCCTTGCTTCCTCGTAGAACTCTTCCTCCAATTTCTGCCGGCGGTACAGGGCAGCATAGAGCCCATTCTGCGCCATAAGCTGTTCGTGGTTTCCATGCTCTTGCAACCGCCCCTGGTCAAAGACAAAAACCACTTCAGCAGTACGCATGACCTCTAAGCGGTGCGATGCGATAATGGTAGTTCTGTTTTCAAAATAGCGGTTGAGATTGCTGAGAATGGCCAGTTCTGTTTCAAGATCCACTGAAGAGAAACAGTCGTCGAGAATTAGCAAAGGCGTTGGCAATAGCAATGCCCTAGCAAGAGTGAGGCGCTGCTTTTGCCCGCCGGACAAAGTGACGCCACGTTCTCCCAGCAGGGTGTCGAACTGCTGGGGCAGGGCGAGAATTTCGTCGAGCAAATGGGCCGCCTCAGCAGCCTTGGTAATCTCTTTCTGGCTGGCCCTCGGATTGCTGAAACAAATGTTAGCGAGAACCGTATCTGCAAAGACAAAGGGATCCTGGGGTACCACTGCCATGGCTCGCCGAAGTTCTTGCAGAGGGTATCTATGTATTTCCTCCCCATCAAGGAAAAGCTTGCCGTGAGGCATATCGTAGAGGCGGGGTAATAGCTGGCAAAAGGTGCTTTTTCCCGCACCTGTGCGGCCGACAATCCCCACCACCTGTCCAGGTTTGATCCTAAGGTGGACATCTTCTAGAGCCGGTGATGTGGAACCGGGATAGGTAAAGCTAATCCCCCGACCTTCAATGGCGCCCTGGGTAAGGGGTTGCTTGGTCAGTTCTGACTTATCATCGATTTCAGCAGGGGTGTCCAGAATTGTTCTAAGTCGGCCCAAAGAGGCTGATCCCCGTTGAAACAAATTTATCATCCAGCCAAGGGCCATCATGGGCCAGCTGAGGATGAGCAAATAGCTGTTAAAGGCGACGAAGTCACCAGTAGAAATTGTGTTTAGGATGGTAAGCTTGCCGCCGACCACAAGGACCAGGGCCATGCTCAGGTTGGTAAATAGAAGGCTCATGGGGCCGAATAGACCGCCAATTTTAATCATGCCGAGGTTTTCTGCAATATATTCCCTTCCTGTCTTATCAAAACGGCTGGCTTCCGCCTCTTCCTGAGTATAGGCCTTTATAGCGCGTCTACCGGCAAGATTCTCTCTGGCGCGCTCTGTCAAGCGGGAGAAGGAGGCCTGC
>Ga0180438_10012409_pt1 | contig 10140 bp, 9 predicted proteins | sample SS_ome_12_FD_132455 | JGI IMG/M metagenome (GOLD analysis project Ga0180438, IMG submission 132455) | Hypersaline lake sediment archaeal communities from the Salton Sea, California, USA - SS_3_D_2 metaG | ecosystem: Environmental > Aquatic > Non-marine Saline and Alkaline > Hypersaline >...
AATCCATTACCTCGCTCCTTGCACAGATTTCTGACTCTCTTGCACTGGAGGCAATTCTACCCGATGCTCGCCCAGATGGCAATATCTAATTATGCGATTGTTAACGTGCGGTCAAAGGTCACGCTAGGCAAAAACTCGCCCTCATCTCCGCCCCGACTGGCTTCGGCAAGACGACGCTGCTGGGCGCATGGGTCGCTGACTGCGAGCGGCCCGTCGCCCGGCTCTCATTGGACGAGGGCGACAATGACTCGGCGCAGTTCTGGGCCTACTTCATCGCTATCCTGATAAAGGTTTTGCCAGAAATCTTTAATAGGTGTATACTCTACTCAAGTTGTCTTTAATACACCCTTCCTCGTGAGGGACAAGGTTACCGCTATGAACCCTGAGGCATTCCGTGACAGCCCGGCCGGACGTATCGTGCGCTCCGTCGAAGGGGAGTATTGGGCATTCGTGCCCAACGCACTCCCACCGAAACTGGCCTGGACCCCAAGTCTGGTAGCTGCGTTATCAGATGCTGACCGTGCCCTGGGTGAGTTATCCGGCCTGGGCCGTTCCATTCCAAATCCACATTTGCTTATGATTCCCTTCGTGCGTCGTGAGGCTGTCCTTTCCTCGCGTATTGAGGGTACTCAGGCATCGCTCTCTGATCTCTACGCTTACGAAGCAGCACAATTATCTCTCGAGCAGACACCCGACGTCCGTGAGGTGTACAACTACGTGCAAGCGCTGGAATATGGGTTAGAACGGCTGCAGACATTCCCATTGACCCTACGGCTCATTCGCGAAATCCACGAACACCTGATGACAGGCGTGCGTGGAGAACACCAAACCCCCGGCGAGTTCCGTCGTAGCCAGAACTGGATTGGAGCACCAGGATGTACGTTGAACGATGCAACCTATGTGCCTCCACCAGTCCCAGAGATGCTTGAAACTCTAGACGCGTTCGAACGCTTCCTACACGCGCCCTCATCGCTGCCACCTTTGGCACGCCTGGGATTGATTCACTATCAGTTCGAAGCTATTCACCCCTTCTTGGACGGTAATGGGCGCGTAGGTCGTTTGCTGGTCACATTACTTCTATGCGCGTGGAACCTTCTTCCCGAACCACTGCTCTACTTGAGTGCCTACTTCGTCGCCCATCAGCAGAGCTACTACGACCTGCTGCTGTCCGTAAGCCAGCGGGGCTCGTGGGGAACCTGGTTGACTTTCTTCCTCAATGGCATATCCTCCCAGGCGTGCGATGCTGTTGCCCGTGCGCAGCGGATGCAGAATCTACGAGAGCACTACCGGGAACAATTCCAGACCGTTCGCGCTGCTGCACGCCTGCTGCAGGTGGTTGACTTGCTCTTCGTCCGACCACTGCTAACCACGCATCAGGTCGAGGACAACCTGAACGTCAGCACCCCGACAGCGCAAGGCTACATCAATCGCCTGGAGGATGCAGGTATCCTCCGTGAGATCACCGGGCAAGCCCGCAACCGGATCTACCAGGCTGATGAAATACTGAAGTTTATCGAATCACCACTGGAGTTGGAAACAGGAGAAGTATGGTAGGGTTATGCCACGATGACCACACCGCTCCTGACCTGTCCTGGCCGCTTTACCCATCCACCGGCTTTTATGTGCTGAAATCACCGAAATCAGGTGTCATAGGGGGTCCATACTGAGGGTCATCAGCGTTTGCTAGATCGCAGCGGCTTGTTTTGCCTCTCCCTGTGTCACACCCAGCATACACAGGATCGCCAGCACGAAAAAGGCCGGCGCCACGACAAAGATGAGGTTATAGTCGCCGCCACCCCATTCCACGATGTAGCCGTTGATCGTCGGCCCGGCCACGGCCGCCAACTGGGAGGCGATGTAGTATAGTCCCGTGTACGTCCCCAGGTCGGCGTCGGAGGCCGAGGTGTCCACCACCATAGGAAGCGAATTAATGTTGAAGTAGTCCTCATCCCACATCTCCATCTCGTAAATGTGCCAAGTTCCCACAAATTCCATCTCGATCTCCCGAATCTGTTCCTGTGACTTGCCAGCGGGCTAACGAATAAGGATTGTTGCAGCGCGCTGAGATGTACGAGTCTAGAGCAGCCCGGCCAACCTCGTGGAGCAACCCTCTTCCCAGCCACCGCATAATCACGTTGTGCTGCTTTCATATTACCACAGATCGGCGTGCAAGTCTATGGGTTGGCAGAATCAAGTCGAACACTTGCAGAGAACTGGTAGAATGTGGTATACTAACATTGGTGGGCCTCACGAATCTCATCGGTCCAAGGTAATGACCACGATACCCCTCGCTACCTAGGTTCGAGTAGGTGCCTTGTTCATCAGCCGCAGGAGGTGCTTATGTCTCACGCGTTCGCTCGCGGCTATGCTCTGCTTATTGGTGTAGACGAGAACAAAGTTAGTGGGTACGCTTTACCCGATGTATCGAAGGACATCAAAGCACTAGCAGATGTGCTTGTCCATCCTCAGCGTTGCGCTTACCTGAAGGACAACCTCAAGATCCTCACTGACCAAGAAGCAACCCGTCGGGGCATTCTGGACAAGCTAGAGTGGCTCCAAGAGCGCATTCAGGCCGATACCAGCGGCAATGCCACAGCCATCGTCTACTTCACAGGACATGGCTGGTACACCAACTCCAACGGCGAATCTGAATATTACCTGATCCCCTACGATTTTCGGGAGGGCGAGATCAGATCCCACGGTTTGCGGGCGACGGATTTTGCTGAGGCAGTGGCCAGACTGGAGCCTCAGCGGCTTTTGGTGATCCTCGACTGCTGCCACGCTGGAGGGATGGGCGTCAAAGGGGCTACTCTGCCCACTGGATACACCGAGTCGGCCATATCGCCCTCGTTGCTGATGGGAGGAGAAAAGTCTGTCAGTTCTGGAGCGAAGGGGCTGGAAGCATTGGCGACAGGAGTTGGCAGAGCCGTGCTCAGTTCGTCGACTGGGGATCAGCCCTCATATATGCGCAAAGATGGCAAGATGAGCATCTTCACCTATCACCTGATCGAGGCGCTCACAGGCCACGCGGAGCCGGAGGAAGGGGCGAAAGAGGTCCTGGTCTCTGATATCATGGGACACGTCCATAGGCACGTGCCCCAGAGCGCCAATGACGACTGGGGAGTGGAGCAGACGCCGGACTACCAGGTCAGTGGCAACTTTCCCATCGCGCTGCTCTTGGGTGGCAAGGGACTGAGCAAAGGGCAGCCCGCGCCCGATCCGCTTGGTGAACTCGCCGCCAGGGCTTCCGAGCCCGCGGGACGCAGGACCGAAGTGAGGGATGGTGTCTACGTTGAGGGGCAGGTCACTGGCGATGTGGCCGGCGACGACATAGACAAGAGGACTATCGAAACTGATGGTGGTGCATTCATTGGCGATGGTGCGGACATCGGAGGAGGCACGCTCGTCGGGCGTGACAAGATCGTCCAGGGCGACGAGGTGCGTGGCGACAAGATTGAGGGCCATGTCGGCGACGTCGGCTCTGGCGCGCAGGTGGCGATCGGAAAGGACATTAAGCAGACGATTACACAAGCCCGGACGGAGCTCTCTGCTGCTGAACGTAGCGAGATCGCTCGCTTGATGGCCGAACTCAAGGGCCAGTTGGCGAGCCTTGATATCCTTGAGGGCAAAAAGCTCGTCGGGCAGGAGTTCGTGGGGCAACTGGAGCACGAACTAACACGGACGGATAGGCCTCCCGATGGTAGCACGATCAAGGTCGTAGGTGACTGGCTTCTGGAGAATATCCCAGCTCTGGCTGGCACGATCACTGGTGTATTCGTCAACCCTGTCGTTGGAAAAGCGGTGAAAGCAGCGGGAGGAATTGCTGCGGAATGGGTCGCGAGGCGCTTTGGAGGTGAAGCCTAGGTCCGTGGCAACGAGTTCGGCGGGCCATTAGGCTGCAGTCACGGCTGCCGCTATGATCTGGGTGAGGAAGGCATTAGCGCTTCTCTCGTCAAGATCGCCCTATGGTGGAAAAGGAGGGGTAACTATGTTCAGCAACAGGGGATCTCTGATTAAAAGCATCGCCTTCACAATCGTGATCGGACTGCTGTGGGTGGCGTGTGAATCCGAGGAGCCCGGGGCCGTCGTGGTCGAGGAGGTCGTTGAGGTAACTCAAGTCGTCGAGGTCGAGGAGGATGTCATCGAGGAAGAGGAAGTCGTCGAGGAAGAACAAGTCCCCGCATTCACTATCCCTCCCGGAACAGTGAGACTCTGGGTGCCGGATTATGGGGACGGAGAGGAGGTTATGCAGGCACAAACCGCTGCTTTCATGGAGCAATATGCCGACGTCGAGGTAGAGCTGGTGGTCACTCCGTATTACGACTTTGACAGCAAGCTGTTGACGTCACTGGCGGCCGGGGTGCCGCCGGATGTAGCCACAGTGCCCTATAACCTGGTCAGCGAGTTACAACGAGAGGGCTATTTGGCGACGCTGGACGAACAGGTTGACCGGTTCGATTGGAGCGACTTTATTCAGGAGTCGCTGGACAGTGGTAACTTTAACAGGTCAACCTATGGTCTCCCCTGGGGACGGGCTGCCTGCTCACCCACCTATCGATATCTGGTACTGTTTGAGAGGTGTGAGAACCCCGAGGCGGCGTTCGCACTGATGCACTTTTTGCTCCAGCCAGAGCAGCAGACCCAGAACTATACCGAACTCCAGTGGTTTCCAACGCGGCTGTCCGTTTACGAAGAGCAAGGGGTTGAATGTCCTATCTTGGAGGCCATCCGCCTCGCGCCGGAAGCGGTCGCCCAGACGGTGTCGCTGGTGAGTGAGCTCCAGCCTGTGCTGGAGGGCGTGTTGGAAGGGCAAGTGATCAATCCTTACGAGGCTACCGCAGTGATCGAGAATGGTGAGACTCAGGGCACGGCAGCGCCAGTGATGACCTCGTTCCCGACAGAGGTGTTTGATGAGGCGCTCCTAGAGGGAGTGGTAGTTGGCGCGTTGTCCGTGGAGCAGGCCCCGGAATATCCACCTGACAGCTATGCGGTCAAGTGCCAGGATTACGAAGGAGCGAGGTGCTACCTGGTTCCCTCGGAGGGTGGTGAGCGAATCGAAATCGATCTCGAGATCTTTGAAGAGACACAAGGTCCAATCCTTCAACCGTCCTGCATTGTGGAAAGGGGCTCAAAGAGAGTGTGCTTCAGGATCGACAGTCGGAGGATTTGCTTCAGGGTCGGTTAGATCAGGTGCACATATCGGAGGGGTGATTCGTGATGACCCTTTTTATAGAGGATTTCGTCAACCGAGAGCAGCAACTCGCTACCCTGTGGAAGGTCATCCACCAGGAAACACCTCAGCGAATCCTGCTAGTCCTCGGCGAAGACGGCATAGGGAAGACATACCTCCTGGACGAACTCCAGGCCGAATGCGAGGAAGAGGGAGTCGCCTGTGCTCGGGTGGACTTTGCTGAGCTCTTGGACCAGAGCTATATGGCTCTTGTGTTGAGCGTATGGAACCAACTCGGGCCGGCGGGCTTTGAGCACCTGGCCAAGACCATCGCAGACGCTCGCGGCCTCGGCAAATGGGACGTGGTTGGCGGAGGTAGCGGCAGCGCTTACTCGGGCAATCCGCACCCGATCCAGAGCAGCAATGTCGGGGGCGGCACGATTGAGGGGCATGTCGGCGATGTGGGCCCTGGCGCACAGGTGGCCATCGGGAGAGACATCACAATAAACCGTGCTGACGTGATCAACTACAACTATGTCATCCAAACTGTTCGGCAGGACGAGCAACAGGCCCAAGATCTGATCCAGGTCCTGGTTACGGCCGCTTTCCAAAAGTGTCTGATCGACCTCACAACGACGCGCGAGGTCGTCCTGCTTCTTGACACTTGGAACAGGTCCGTCCCCTCCATCCGCAACTGGCTCCGTCTCAATCTCTTGAGCTGGATCGCCAGCGAGCAACTGCCCAAGGCCTCGGCTGTGGTGGCCGGCCTCCAGGTCTCTGATTTGCAGCGACCGCAAAGACGCATCGAACGGATGACATTGGCGGGTCTACCTGCTGAGGCCGTGAAGATCTACTGGATCGAGAAGCGAGGTCTGCCGCCCGAGGAGCTGCCCCACATTATCAGGCTCACTGGCGGGCACCCCTCGACAGTGGCCTTGCTGGCTGACAGGCAGGCTGTACCGGAACCACCTTCCGTCTAGGAGTACCACGTGGAATCGACCGACGCAGGGCAAAGCTCAGACATCGCTGAACAGCGAGCGATTATCAGGCGTGCCGTTGAAGGAATCTTGGCATCCATGCCTCCACGGGTCGCCGCTGCCACGCGACTTGGAGCGATCCCCCACTGGTTCGACAAGGAGTTGCTCGGTCGCTTGGTTGGTGACGAGGGTGACCTGGACCCGGTGTTAACGCACCTGCGACGCTTGAGTTTCGTCCGGCAAGATGCTCGGGGACACTTCAGATACCACGATCAAGTGCGCGACTATCTGCTCGAATGGTGGCGGCAGGAGCGAGTCGACGAGTATGAGGCAGCCAATCGATCTGCTCTGGCCTACTTCCGCGCCCTATCCAAGGCCGCCACCAGCTTTGAGCGTCCGATCTATGAGCGCGAAATGGTGTACCACCTGTTGGGTGTGGACGAGGCCAAGGGGCTGGAATACCTGAGTGTTCAGTTCGAGGATGCCTGTGGGCGCTATCAACTGGATATAGCCGAGCAGTTTGTATCCGTGGTAGCAGAACTGAAGGCCTCCCTCACCGAGGGGGGGCGCATATGGCTGCGGTACTTTGAAGCTCGCTTGGACCTGGTCTACCGACGAGATGATGCGGGGGAAGCCACATTCCAAGACTTGGCCAACCATGCAACCGATCCAGTCCTGCAGGCTGTGGCCCGCTGGAGTCTGGGTGAAATCCGAGTGAGTCAGCAGTACTGGTCCCAGGCCACTAGACTCTACGGCGCCAGTCTCGATTTTCTCCAACAGGAACGGGCGTTGATGTACGGTGCCCGAGTCATGCTGGCGCTCGGGGATGCCTATCGCGATTTGGCCCATAGCAGCGGTGGATTCTATGCAGGGAGTGCCGAGCCCGTCGACACGGCCAATCGATTCCTGCACATCCTCCAACATCTGCCCTTCCTCATCTATGAGTGGCTTGTCCGCCGCGTGAGTTTCCTTCCCAATTGGTACTTTGGCACGAACTACCAGGACTGGATCATCGCCTATCTTCTGATAGAGGCAATGCGTTGGCATCGTCGGGCCGAGAGACAGCTCAGAAAGATAGGAGACCACCAAGGCCTGGCTGAGGCACGCTCGTCTCTGGCAGAGCTTGAACATCAGCTAGGCCGCTGGTCTCGGGCGCGCCGACGATACGCCACGCTACTGAAGACAGACGAAGTAGCAGGCAGCCTCTACCGCACGGCCCGGGTACGGATGGGGCAGGGACGGGCGTTCTTGGATGAAGGAGATTTGACCAAGGCTGAGATGGCCCTATCCGAGGCCGTCGAGACCTTTCGCCGTTTCAACGATGATGGCTCTACCGGGGTCACGGCCGCATTGCTCGGACGCCTCTATGCTGCCCTCGACCGGCCGGGGGAGGCTGTGTCGGCCTATGCGGAGAGTGCTCAAGCCTTCAGGGCCGTAGAGGATCATCTGGCACACACTCGGATCGTCTGGGCTCTAGAGGACTTGGCACGGCACTCCACGCTACTCGACGAACAGAAACAGCAGGTTGACGTCGTCGTCGCCCAAGCGATAGAGCGACATTACATCACTCGCTTCCCAGACGCCCTGCTCCGTTGGTTCCGCCGATTGGCACTTTGGGGCGCGCTGCCTCTGACCTATGGTTTTGCCTTTGTGGTCGGTCTGGGGTTGACGCTGTCACTGACAATCATCGAGGGCGAGCTCCGTCTATTGCGGACTGGCGCGAACGTGCAGACGACGATCACCGACACCGTGGTCTTGGCCATATTCGCTACTTTGCCCATCCTCTTAACCCTGTGGTTCTACCGCTTTATCTACAGCCTTATGGGCATTGCGGTCGCTCATTTCTTGGGCCGTCAGTTGATTCCCATCGAACGGGATCAACCAAGCCGCTTTGTTACCGATGCTACAGGCCTTACGCACCATGATATCAGCAGAGGTGTCAGCCAGACCGTGGCGTGGTCGGATGTCTCTACGCTCGCCTCGATAGACTACTGCCAATGGCGTCAGCCGATCGGCTTGATCTCCAGCATGCTTGTCGCGGCCAGTTCCGGAATGACGGCGGTGGTGGACGCTGTCACGGCAGGTTATGACCACTTGAAACAGGATATAACGCGTCACGTGGACTGCCGGTGGCAAAGCTTGGATTTTGTCATTTTCGACGGCCGCTGGACGCTCGCCTCCATCGCGATCTCCCTTGCCTTCGCCCTATACCTGGGCTCCGTTGTCTCCGGCGACCTGACCTATCGAAACGAGCACGCGGGTCAAGAGGTGGCGGTGCTGTGGTCATATATTATGGTCTATTTTATTCCGACACTGTTCCTGGTCTTTCCCGCAGTGGTTCTCTGGCGCTTGGTTGGCCACCGCGCAACTGTCCAAAGCACCTTCAAGGTCCAAACAAGGGCCGTTCTCTCTTGGTTGCTGTGTCTGGCCGCCATTGTGTGCACAGCGATCACCGCTCTCTGGATCGTCTTGCTCACCACCACAGATTTCTGAAGCACAACCTTGGCTAGCACTTTGTCCGAGTGACTACGCCAGCCCGCACCGCGCATATGTGTGTCATTGGCGTGTCAGGAAAGGGCAAATAAGCCGCTAGAGCATTGCCTCACGAATGAAGCATACCGTAATGGACATATTGACAAATTCGCCTATGGCGGGTAAACTAGGAATGCAGCAACACAGAGGGATAAGATATTCGATGGAAACAGATACAGTTACGATTGAACTACCGACCCAATTCTATACTGAACTGCAAGCGTTGGCGGCAGATGAACAAATAGACCCCATTGAGTTACTCATCCACTTGATAGCAGTAGCGAGGCAGCAACGCGTTCAGCCCCAGTCGCCTACCCGCGCCTTTCAACGCATCTGGGAACGTGCCATCGACCTTGGTGTCACGGACCTAGCCGAACAACACGATCATTACCTCTATGGCGTGGACAAGCAATGACCCATCCGATTTTCATTGATACCGGCTACATTTTGGCACTAGCCAACACGGCGGACAAGTACCACGAACGTGCTTATGCCGCATCACTCTTGGTACAGCCACCGTTTGTCACCACAGAGGCCGTGTTGACCGAAATCGGCAACGCTTTTTCCAGAATTCGCTGGCGGGCGTTGTTGCGATCATCAATGATCTGCGCACGGATCCCAACATTGAAACCGTACCAGTTGACGCTGCGTCTTTTGACCGCGCCGTAGAGTTATACGGCTCGCGTTCTGATAAGGAGTGGGGGCTGACCGATTGTATCTCCTTTGTCGTGATGGAAGAACGAAGCCTTACGCACGTCTTGACCACCGACCGGCATTTTGCGCAGGCTGGTTTTCAAAACGCTATGCTGGACTTGCCTCCTAACCCTTAGCTGGCATTCTCACCAGAGACAGATTGCAGGGATTTCCCGTTTGTTTCCCACGTCTTGGTGATGTGTATCCTGCCTCATCCACCGCATGGGTCTTCCCGCCAAAAAGCGGATTCGTTGCCGCAGGTGCCCGCGTGCCACGCCAGGCTCTCAAAAGTCGCCGCATCCCCTTGGCAAGGGGTCTTTTATCCCGAGGACAGGGATAGGGCGGTCTCGGGACAGGACCTGGAGTCGTCTGGCCGGCCCGAACTTTGCTAACCTGCTCGACTCGCGATTTGTTGTTTTGCTCGCGGGGCGCGAGTATGCTATAATCGTTTTCAAGGCTTTTGCAGGTCAGGCAGCAAGCAGAGAAGCAGGTGACGATATGGAAGAGGCACTGACAATCCACCTTCCGGGCAACATCCGGCAGATGCTCAATCGCACGCCAGAGGAGCTATCTCGCGATGTACGATTGTATGCGGCCCTGATGCTGTTCCGCCTGGGCAAGCTATCGTCTGGCGCGGCAGCCGAGATGGCTGGTTTGCCGCGCGTGATGTTCCTCGACCTATGTGCCGAGTATGACATCCCGGTGTCGCAGATCACCGCTGACGATCTCCGCCGGGAGTTGGATGGTGCTTAAACAGACCATAGTATG
>Ga0180438_10012411_pt1 | contig 10139 bp, 10 predicted proteins | sample SS_ome_12_FD_132455 | JGI IMG/M metagenome (GOLD analysis project Ga0180438, IMG submission 132455) | Hypersaline lake sediment archaeal communities from the Salton Sea, California, USA - SS_3_D_2 metaG | ecosystem: Environmental > Aquatic > Non-marine Saline and Alkaline > Hypersaline >...
CACCGGACGAACAATGCGCGAGTCGCCGGCTGCGCTTCGTGAACAGCACTGCCGCCGGAACAGGTCAGTATTTCAGTACCATGTACAGCTGCAAGCCGGAATATTCATAAGCCAGGGTATTGATGAAAACGACCCCGTTGTGCTGAACGCTGAGGTTGAATGCGCCGATCGATGAACCCAGTCCGAACTGTTGTGTAAAGTAGTATTCGGCGCCCAGGTTGGCGGAGAAAACATAGCCATCGATGTCGCTGATGGTGACATCGAAAACACGGGCCTGTGCCTTGACTCGCCAATTCTCCTTGAATTCCCATGCGCCTGCCAGGCCGATTAACGGCAGCGGCGCAATCAGGCGCTGATTGGCTTCATAATCCGAACGAAACTCGGGTTCGGTTTCGCCCTCGAGTATGACTTCGCCCGCGGCTTCAAGCTCAAACACTGAATTCATCCAGTACAGGCCGGCGCTGATACCCAGCTCGATATTCGGGCGCTTGAAAAAACTGTATACGTACTCGATATCGAACACGTGCGTCCTGGCCGAGGTTCCGAAAAATGCGCCGGCCTTGATGACGTTCTCCCCAACATTGATATCTGACTGCGATACGAATTCCGTTGCGCGGCTGAACCGGGTGTAAAGCAGGCTCAGGCGGTGGCGTTTTGCCATCCGCCAGTAACCCCTGATCCAGGCTGATCTGATGGTTGAGTCCAACCCCAGGTCATCCTCCAGGTTTATCTCGTCGTCAATAGAGTTATCCCGGGAATTGATACGCAACGAGGTTTCGAAATCCGTGACCAGGCCACCGGCGACCAGCCTGTAGGTTTCATCAATGGCCGACCAGGCGGGCGATGCCGGAAGGCTGACGGCGGCGAGCACCATTAGGCAAAACGCGCACCGCCTTGCGGATGCTTTGCGAGCTTTGTGCCTGGCAGCGCTATGGAACCTGTATGTCATGAAAGGTCAGAAGCGGTAACCCACACCAAAGCTGAAGGCGTTTATGGTGAGGTCAAACGGGAACCGGGATGTGTCCGCGAACAGGTCGAGCTGCTTCATGTGCCTGAACTCGATCTGCACCATCACGTTTTCCGTCACGTAGTGACCGCCGCCAATACTCGCATAATAACCATAGCCGGTATCTTTCGATGAGTCGATGCCGCCCGGGATGCCGGCGCCGAAATCCTCTTCGACCTCCAGTTCCGTGCGCCAGTACTGCAGACCCAGCCTGCCGTAGACTTCGTAAGGCGAGGAGAACCTGTACCTCGGCTTCAGGCCCAGAAGGACAGCCTGGCTCTGAATGCTGGTACGGTATGCGCCCACGATATCCTGTCTGCTTTCTTCCAGCGTCTTGTCGGACACATACAGGCCAAGGTCGGCTGCCAGCCAGTGCTTAAGAAAATAGTCGAAATGAACCGCAAGCGCCTTGCCGCTTTTGAAATTATCGTTGCCGCCCGCATCCAGGCGTGTCCACCCCAGGTTGACGTCCAGCTGCATATCCCCGGCATGTACGGCTGACGCCAGGCAAGTAAAGAGAGCAAGAAGATGGTGCCGGCGTATCGCTCGCATAAACGGGGCTAGTCCAGGGTCACCGCGGGGATATACAGTATGGTTACCTCGCTGCTGGTGCTGCCGGTCACGGAACCATCATCGAACGCCGTATCAAACTGTCCCTGGCGCCGACGCTGCAGAAACAGGCGGATCTCGCAGTTACTCTCGATCGGATTGGCATTGCGCTGCCTCAGCAGAAAATCCGGGTCGATGTTGCCTGCACTCAGCTGGTTGAGCAGTTCCTGCATCAGTGCGAGCGCGGCGTCGCTCAGGAACTCGATCGTCGATGAGCCCTGGTTCAGGTCAAATATAAACCTGTCCAGGCTTATCGGTTCAACACCGTCGTCGAAATCCAGGCCGGGAACAGCCTCTTTTTCAACAACCGTGCCGTAACTGGACGTCGCGAACCCGTCGGTGCATTCGATAGCCGACAGCACCCGCATGTCATCGTCAAAGTTGTCACCCTGGATCCAGCTAAAGTCGACCGTGTCGGTGATACTCGTATACACGGTGTCGGCAACAGGCGTTTGAATCGTGACCGGCAGCGGAAAACTGACCATTGCCGACTTGCCGACCAGCTCACCGGGGCCCGGGTCGATGTTGAGCAGGTCGACCGGGTACCAGCGGCTGGCGCGCGCCTCGACGGGCTCATGCACGATGTTCAGAAACACGTCCTGTACGCTGTTGTCGACCGGCAGCGATTCGGCATAACTGCCTTCGACCGGCCCCGGCTTCATCAACAGGACCCGCTCGGTTGCGGTGCGCGCCTCGAAGACGTCCCCCCCGGTCAGGTTGACCGGGACGCCGTCATTGAACACCGCCGCTGCAACCTGGGCTTCATCCTCGGCCTCGTGAAGGTTGACCTCCGCGAGCATGAACAGCCCCTGGTCCGGCACGCGCGGCAGGTTGTCACTGCCGTCGATTTCGCAACCTGATAGCACGAGCACAGCCAGGACGATACCGGGGATCAGGGCCATTCCTTCCGACCCTTTGGATACGGCCGATGGGCCTGCCCTATCGCTGACAAATCCAGAAATACACATCTGCTATATTTTACACTTCAGATTCAGAATTGGTTGACCAATTGCGACTCGACATTTTACATTTGCTTAACCGGGCCGCCAGAACCGCGCTGCTCACGCTGGCGTTCATCATGCCAACGCAGGCAGGCGCAACTGCCGGCGAAGCGGTTGCCTGGACCACCACGCGGGACGATGGAAGCTCACTGGTTCACCTTTACTTTTTCTGGTCGCAGAAGTGTCCGCACTGCCTGAAGGCGCTGCCGTTTATAGACACGATCGACCGGGAACACGGATGGCTCGAAGTCCATTCGGCCGAGATCAGCCAGAGCAGGCAGAATGCAGAGCGCTATATCGCGATGGCCGAATCGCTGGACCTCGAAGCGCGTTCGGTGCCCGCGTTTTTTGTCTGCGGCCGCATGATCACCGGCTACGACTCACCAGCCGGAACCGGACAGGACATACTCGCGCTTGCGCAGGCGTGCAGAGGCTCTCCGGGCACCGCGCCTACAGCACCGCAGGATGAAACGCAGCTCTCACTGCCGTTTATCGGCACCGTCAGCCCGCAGGGCGGCTCCCTGCTGACATTCACCCTGGTCATAGCGGGCATGGATTCCTTCAACCCCTGCGCCTTTTTTGTATTGCTGTTTCTGTTGAGCCTGATGGTGCACGCGCGCAGCCGGACCCGGATGCTGCTGATAGGAACCACCTTCGTGATGATATCGGGACTGGTGTATTTCATGTTCATGGCCGCCTGGCTGAACCTGTTCATGATGCTCGGCGCGATTCCCGTGATTACCGTCATCGCCGGCGCCATCGCGGTCGCGATCGGCCTGATCAACACCAAGGATTATTTCCTGTTCAAACAGGGCCCTTCACTGAGCCTGCCCGAGGCCGCAAGGCCGGCGCTGTTTCGCCGCATGCGCGAACTGCTCAAGGCGGAACGCACCCCCACGATGCTGCTGGGCACTGCCGCGCTTGCGGTCGCTGCGAACAGCTACGAGCTTTTGTGCACGGCGGGATTTCCGATGGTGTACACGCGCATCCTGACCCTGAACGAACTCGGCGCCATCGAATACTATGCCTACCTGCTGCTGTACAACCTGGTTTATGTGCTGCCTTTGCTGGCCATCGTGCTGCTGTTCTCGTACACGCTCGGCGCACGCAAGCTCAACGAGCGCCAGGGCCGGTTCCTGAAGCTGCTGTCCGGCCTGATGATGTTCGGCCTCGGCCTGATGATGCTGTTTGCACCTGACGCCCTGCTGGCCAGTATCTGGCCGGGTCTGCTTCTGCTGCTGATCGCGGCGACCGCCGCAACCGCGATTCACCGACTTTCGGGGTCGGACCCTGGCAAGCGCTTGTTTTAGTAGAGTTTGGCTGCCCCACAGGACCCTTTTTTCGCCTTAAACATGCTATTTCGCATATGAAATTGCCAATCTAAGACTATTGCGAACGTTCCGTTTCTGCACTTTTCTTACAGACTGATTTTCGGGCATCAAAACAGTGCTCTAAGCGCTGTAATCAGGTCTAATTCCGGGCTTTTTTAAAGATTTTCAGTTGCTTAGCTCGGTCCGACCCGGCTTTCGGCTTTTATAAAGCTGCCTGCTGAGTGCGCCCAGGCCCGCCAGCAGCACCGCCCAGTTCAGCAGGCTGCCCAGCAGCGGGACCAGGTTGACAATCGCGAGCGCGATCATCGCAACCGACATCGCGGCCGCCCGCACGGCTTTGCCGGCTTCGTCCCTGCGCAGCATCCCGAGCCCTGCGTTGCCGATAAACAGGGCGCCGATGAAGTAACCCGCCAGCAACATGACCAGGTAGAGCGCGAGCAGGATCAACGCCAGCCAGACGCCGACTGCGGTAGAGAACAGGATTGCGATCAGCAGCGGCACACCGGCAAACACGGCCAGCCCGGTCAGCAGCGATGGCCAGGGCTCGTCGCCAACCGACCGGCTGACGCGAAGCGAATAACCCGGAAACAGCAGGTACAGCACGACAGCCGTGATGATCAGGCTGATGAGCAAGGCCAGCATCGCAAACATTGCGCCTGCGATGAGTGGACGGATATCAACATCGACCGGCGTGTGCACGACACCGCCGCCGATGCGTGCACCGTCCGCGATACTGGCCGCTTTCGCACTCCTGTAATGCAGCTTGCCGGCTATGACCGCGGTCTGACCGATAATGATTTCGTCGGCCCAGACCTCGACATCGCCGTCGACGCTGCCGGTAATCACCACGCGACCGCCGCTGGCACGCAACTGGACGGCGACCTGGCCATCGACACGCACCTCGCCACCGCTCAACCAGGCGCGGCCGCCTATGCTCGCGACAGGACTCAGATGAATTCGTCCACCTGCGGCAACCAGGTCGTCACCGACCGCACTCGACACGCGTACATCACCCCCGGCAATACGCGCGTCATCGCCGACACGGCCACGCAAATCGATTTTTCCGCCCGCGGCGATGACGTCCGCCGCCACGTCACCCTCGAGATGCAGCTGCCCGCCCGCGACGACGACATCGCCGTTGACAGTCGCGTAGAGATCCACCTGGCCTCCGGCCAGGTACAGATCATCGTCCACGGTACCGCGCTTGATCACCACGTCACCGAATTCCTGCGCGTAGGACGGGGCAGCCAGCAGCGTGGAAGCAACTGCGGCGGAAAAGAACAACTGAAGGGAACGTTGAAAAATGTTCATGCGGTTATCCTCGGCGGTGGTTTATGATGCCGATGATAACCAAAAACGATGACGATAATGCGGGGACAGGTTAAAAACGAGGGGACAGCATACTTAATCTACTGAAAGTGAGATAAATATACTGCCCCCGTTTTCGTTTCGGCTTGATCAGGCCATGGATTTCTTGATGGCCTTGACCAGCGCCTGGCAGGCATCTGCGCAATCCTTGCATTCGAAGTGCTCGTCGTGCTCCCTGCAGATTTTTTCACAGTCGCTACAGGCCGTGATGCAGATTTTCGAGTATTCCTTCGCGTACTCGGAATTGCCGGTCACCAGTTCTGCGAAGGTATCGCAAATGGTCTTCATTTCGTGCACTTTGCTAGCGCACTCGGCCAGTTCGGTGTCGCCCTCGGTGAAACTGACCAGGCAGTGCGCGATGCAGCGCCGGCCAGTGTCGGTGCACTCGTTTGTAGCCTTGAGAACATCTTCATGCTGGGGCTTGTGGTGAGCGTGGCTGTGCCCCGACATGGCGGCCGTCGCAGAACCCGCATAGGCAGCCGTGGCCGCTGCGCCCATGGCCAATAGCAGATCGCGGCGCGCGATTCCGCTGTGCTGCTCACCGCCCTGCTGCTTCTTCAAATCTTTATCTTTCATTAATACGTTCCTGTGTGGTTATCAAGGGGTAAAATACACCCCCTACTATAGTAAATAACTGGCCTTGATGACTACCTGCAGGGCATTATTGAGCCCGGCACAGCGAAAAAAAAGGTAACAAGTCACAATCATGCGATTTCGAACCCTGTTCCAGACGACGCGGCCGTCATTCCTTGTCCTGTCACCGGCATGCGTGTTTCTGGGCGCTGCGACCGCGCTCGCCCAACAGGGCAGCGTCAGTGCCGGCCTGCTGACACTGGTCGTCATCGGTGCGCTGTGCGCGCATATCAGCGTCAATATGCTAAACGAGTACGCTGACTTCAAAAGCGGCCTGGACCTGCTGACAGAAAAGACACCGTTCAGCGGCGGCAGCGGCGCACTGCCCGCTGATCCTGCCACGGCCTGGATGGTGCTGGCCACCGGTGCGGTTACATTATTCATGACCTTCGCAATCGGTGTTTATTTCGTCAGCAGCCACGGTACGCCGATACTTGTCATGGGTGGAACCGGCATCGCCATCATCCTGACCTATACCCGCTGGATAAACCGCTGGCCCCTGTTCTGCCTGATAGCGCCGGGTCTGGGTTTCGGTATCCTCATGGTTGCGGGCACTCATTATGTACTGACGAGCAGTCTGAGCACCGCGTCCTGGCTCGCAGCACTGGTGGTTTTCTTCCTGGTCAACAACCTGCTGCTGCTGAACCAGTTTCCCGACATCGAGGCCGACAGGCGCATCGGCCGCAATCACCTGCCTATCGCTCACGGTACCCGTATCAGCAGCCTTGTTTTCGGTGCCTTCTCCATTCTCGCCTACCTGACCGTGGCCACGGGTATTCACTACGGCCATTTTCCGTCGCTGAGCCTGGTTGCAATCCTGCCGGCCGCACTGTCACTGTTCGCGTTCGCCGGGGCCTGGAAACAGGGCGACCGGATCGGTCACAGTCCGCAGTACCTGGGTGCCAACGTGGCCGCCACGCTGCTGACGCCGGTGCTGCTGGGCGCCACGATAATCCTCGCCTGAATACCGCAGCAGCGACGCCGACATGGCCGATCTTCCCCGATTCGGCTAACATCGAGCACCATGCAAATTCGCAAGGCCACGAAAGATGATGTTCTCGCTGTCGCCCGCCTGGCCCTGATCGCCGGGGAAGGCATACCGGCCTGGTTCTGGGCCGGGTCGGCGAAGCCCGGTGAGACGATCGAGGAAGTGGGTGCAAAACGGCTGCTCTCAGAACAGGAAAATTTTTCCTACCGGAACGTCCACGTGGCAGAGTCCGGTGACGGGATTGCCGGAATGATCCTGGCTTACCGGCTGCCGGATGCGGAAGACGCCGAGAACCTGGATGAGCTACCCGGGTTCATCCGACCCCTGGTGGAACTGGAACAGCGCGTGCCGGCGAGCTTTTATATCAACATGATCGCGACATTCCCGGAGTACCGCAACCAGTCGATCGGCACACGCCTGATGGGGACCGTCGACGACCTGGCCAGGCAGGCCGGCTGCACGCTGTCCAGCCTCCAGGTGTTCGACCAGAACCGGGCCGCACTGCGGCTATATCAGCGACTGGGTTACAGCGTCCTGGACCGGCGGCTGGTTGTACCGCACGAAAGCCATCCCTATGACGGCCATATCGTGCTGTTGACCCGCGCGGTCGCATCCTGACTACGGCAGCATGACGATTCCAGGCCGCGACAAGGTGGACCGACGCATCCCGGACTGGGCACTGCTGGCCACCGTGTTCATAACCGGCGCCTGCGTACTGGTTATCGAGCTCATCGGCACCCGGATTCTCGCCCCCTATTTCGGCAGCGGCATCTACACCTGGAGCGCGCTGATCGCGGTCACGCTCGCGGCACTGGCGCTGGGTTATGCATTCGGCGGGCGCCTGGCCGACCGGCTGCCGCGCGCGGACATCCTGTACAACCTGTGCCTGGCCGCCGGCCTGTGGACGCTGTCAACACCGATGCTGGCAGGGCCGCTGCTGCCGGTGATGTCGCAGATAGCCGATATACGCATGGGCGTGCTGCTGTCCAGCCTGTGCCTGTATTTTCCGAACCTGTTCCTGCTCGGCGCCGTCGGTCCTTTCGTGATCCGCCTGATGACCCGGGAACGCGAGGCCGTCGGCTCGGTCAGCGGCCGGGTGTTCGCGGTATCCACCATCGGCAGCCTGCTGGGCGCGCTCTGCACCGGCTTCGTTCTGATACCCAATGTCGGTGTGCTGGCCATATTCGCGTTCTGCGGCAGCCTGCTGCTGGCGCTCGCGATACTTGGCAATTTCCGCCCGAAATTTATCGGCTTCACCTTTCTGCTGCTGATACCCGTAGCCGTGATGCTGGCCACGGTCGACCGGCCGGCGCCGGATGCGTCCGTCAAGCTGCTTGCGCAGACGCCAAGCTACTACGGCAACATACAGGTCATACGCAAGCAGAACCAGAAATCCCTGCTCGTGGACGGCATCGGCCAGAACTATGTCTACGATGATGGCCGCTTTTCCACCGGGTACATCAATTTCATCGCCGCCCTGCCGCAGATAATCCCGGCGGAGACAAGAGCGAACAACAATGCGCTGGTTATCGGTCTCGGTGCCGGGCAGCTGCCCATGCGGCTGCAGGAACTCGGATTCCACGTGGAGGCAGTCGAAATCGATCCGAAAATCGGTGACATCGCGAGACAGCATTTCGGATTCGACCTGCCGGAAGAGCAGCTTCATTACACCGACGGACGCGTTTTCCTGCTGCGCGCCGGCAGAACCTACGAGTACATCGTGGTCGATGCCTTCAGCGCCGAGCAGGTGGCAGCCCACCTGGTCACGCTGCAGGCATTCACGCAGGCCAGCGCCCGTTTGTCCGATACTGGCGTGCTCGCGATCAATATCACTTCCAGCATCGACGGCGAAGATGTGGCCGCCCTGGAAAACACGCTTAAGGCCGTGTTTCCGCACGTCCGCAGTTTCAGCCCGGGGCTCGAAGGTGAACTGGCCAGCATCGTGATGCTCGCGTCGCGGTCGCCGATCCACCTGGCGATCGACCGCAGTCCGCCGGGCACGCCGCAAACCAGGGATGTGAAGCGCTTCGCTGCGGGCGAACTGACCGGTCTCAACAGCGATGTGCTGCTGACCGACGACTACAATCCTGTCGCTTTCCAGCGCAGGCAGGTGCAGCTGATGTGGCGAAAGCTCATGATCGACTACCTGGGTGAAGACAACCTGGACTGGCTGTCGCTGTAAACCGATTTGCAAGTCAGACGTTTGTATATAAAATACGCGCCTTTTTATCAACCTGATTGAGATCTATATAATGGCAATGTCTGTAGAACGCACCTTATTCGCATTTGGCGGCACCATGGTCATGGCGACCAGCCTGCTGGCCCTGTTTCATCACCCGTACTGGACCTGGTTTACGCTTTTCATTGGCTTCAACTGCTTCCAGAGCTCGTTTACCGGATTCTGCCCCCCGGCCTGGCTGATGCAGAAATTCGGCCTCAAGACCGAGGCGCAGCTTGCTACGGAAAACGGTTAGTTAGCAGCACAATTGCCCGGAATGCGCCGCACCCCGGGTGGTTGATTTTGTTCACCGCAGAGGCGCAGAGAACGCAGAGAGTTTATTTCGTGTTGTCATTTCGAAGGCGCAACAGCGACTGAGAAATCTCCTCAACCTGGGAAGATCTCTCCCTTCGGTCGAGATGACATTAATATATTTTCTCTGCGTCCTCTGCGTCTCTGCGGTTGAAAGATAAAGCTTTGCGCCTTTGCGGTGCCCCCGCGACCGCCAGCCTCTGTGACGGCTGGCATCAGGGTAGGCAGTGCCCACCCTACAGCTGCCAGGAAAAACAGTTAGTTAGACGCCTACTACCCCGGGCGTGCTGTAACCTCCCGGGTGGTCTGATTTTTCAACGCAAAGGCGCGAAGACGCAAAGGACGCAGAGGTTTTCAGTGGGATACTTGTAGGAGCGGCTTTAGCCGCGAATCACGCTTTGGCCGAAGCAAAACAATAATGTCCGCAAAAAACGCAAATAACGCGAAGACAGGTATTCACAAACAAAAATATTTGCGTTCTTAGCGTCTTTTGCGGACCAGTTTTTCCTAATTTGTAGTAGTCGCGCTGGACTGACACGCGATGTCAGGGCAGCGCCGAACGACAACACAATGTTCGCAAGATTCACTGCGTCGACCGGATCTCTCGCCAGGGCGCAAAGCTCGCAAAAGATATTTTTATTATTCATGGTCAACAGACAAAAACAATTACAGC
>Ga0180438_10012412_pt1 | contig 10139 bp, 7 predicted proteins | sample SS_ome_12_FD_132455 | JGI IMG/M metagenome (GOLD analysis project Ga0180438, IMG submission 132455) | Hypersaline lake sediment archaeal communities from the Salton Sea, California, USA - SS_3_D_2 metaG | ecosystem: Environmental > Aquatic > Non-marine Saline and Alkaline > Hypersaline >...
CTCTCCCGACGGAAGGCAAGAATCGAGCAGGAATACCGCCCCAAGAGCCTTGAATCAGCCGTTCAGATGATGCCCGATGCCCAGTGGGTGCTCGTCTCAGTCCCCGGACGCTATGCCGCTGGCGTGGCCAGCCAGGCGCTGCGTCTGGACAAGCACGTATTCCTCTACAGCGACAACGTGTCCCTGGAAGACGAGATAGCTCTCAAGCAGACCGCAGTCGAAAAGGGGCTGCTGGTCATGGGGCCAGATTGTGGCACAGCCATCGTCAACAGCGTGGGGCTGGGCTTTGCCAACCGCGTGCGCCGAGGGCCGATTGGCCTGGTGGCTGCTTCGGGAACGGGGTTGCAGCAAGTGGCTGCCCGCGTGCATCAACTGGGCGGTGGCATCACCCACGCCCTCGGAACGGGCGGACGGGACCTCTCCGCGTCGGTCGGCGCGGTGACGGCCCGCCAGGGGCTCGATCTCCTCAACCGTGACCCCGAAACGCGGGTCATCGTACTCATTTCCAAGCCACCATCGCCACAAGTGGCCGGAGAGGTGCTGAACGTCGCCCGGTCGGCGGGCAAGCCGGTGGTGGTGGATTTCATCGGCTACGCCCCCTCGGTTCGCCAGTTGGACAACCTGCACTTTGCCGCTACGCTCGACAAAGCCGCCGATCTGGCCGTGCGGTTGGCCGCGCAAGGGACGGCGGACAAAGGACAAAGGGCGGGGCAGCTCAGCGAAGCCACCGACCTGGACCGTTTCGCGCCGGGCCAATGCTACCTGCGTGGCCTCTTCTCCGGCGGCACCCTGGCCTACGAAGCCCTGCTCATCCTGCAAGATTATCTGCCCGCCGTCTACTCAAACGTCCCGCTGGACGAAGCGTATCGCCTGGCGGACTCGTTGGTCAGCCAGGCTCACACGGTGGTTGACCTGGGCGAGGACGAGTTCACAGTGGGCCGCCTGCACCCGATGCTGGACAACAACCTCCGCATCCGGCGACTGCACCAGGAAGCCGACGACCCCGAGGTGGCCGTTCTGTTGCTCGACGTGGTGCTGGGCTACGGCGCTCACCCTAACCCGGCAGGCGAGTTGGGTCCTGCCGTCGCCAGCGCGCGTGCCCGGGCAGCAGACGCGGGACGGCATCTGGAGGTCGTCGCCGTCGTGGTCGGCACCGACGAGGACCCACAGGGCTTCGACGCCCAGGTTCAACAACTCGAAGAAGCTGGCTCGCGAGTGGAGACCAGCAACGACGCAGCCGTCCGCTGTGCCGGCCGCCTCCTCCAGTCCCTCGAGCCCCAATCCCCAATCCCCAATCTCCGATCCGTAAACCTGGCCGTGCTGCATCAGCCCCTGGCTGCTATCAACGTGGGTCTGGAGTCATTCACCGAGAGCCTGATGGCGCAGGATGCAGCGGTGATACAGGTAGACTGGCGGCCCCCGGCCGGTGGAAACGAAAAGTTGATGGCGATATTGGAGCGAATGGGGCGATAGGACAAACGACAAAGGACGAAAGAAAGACAGATGCCTTTCAAGTTCGAGAATCTTGAGGTATGGCAACTGGCTCTAGATTACATTGACTTGATCTACGAGATTGCCAACCAACTGCCACGGAGTGAGGCGTACAACCTCAAGTCGCAGATCACCAGGGCAGCGACGTCGGTGGCACTCAAGGCTCGACCGGCCAGACTGACGCCGAGCAGGCGCGCTTCCTGGGCCTGGCCATTCGGTCTCTGCTGGAGACGGTGGCCTGTCAGCACATCATCAGCCGCCGCAAGTTTCTCCAGGGCGCAGCCTCCCTTCGCCTCGCATACCGCCAGGCGGAGACCCTGGTGGCAAAGCTGCACGCCATGCGCAAGGCAATCGCGCCCGAGCGACCGTGGTTGCGTGAGGAGCGAGCGACGTACGGAATAGCAGACGAAGGCCCAACGACGGAAGACGAACAGTGACCTCGTTTCGTCCATCGTCTTTGGTCCTTCGTCCCCGTCGTCCCTGCCCCACTCAATCGACGTTAGGAGAGGAGAATATGGACATCGAAAAAGCGAATGCAGAAGCGACAGAACGCATGATGGAGGCCCGCCCGGTGCTGGTCGGACTGGGCAAGGCCCGGGATGCCATCCCCGGCATGCGCGACGACTTGCTGTTGCACGCCGGCCCGCCCATCACCTGGGACCGGGCCTCCGGGCCGATGCGCGGCGCGATCACCGGCGCACTGATTTTTGAGGGAAAAGCAGACGATGAAGCCGGAGCCCAAGCCCTGGTCGAATCAGGCGACATCGCGCTCGAGCCCTGCCACCACCATCAGGCCGTCGGGCCGATGGCCGGCGTCATCTGCCCCTCCATGTCGGTCTACATTCTTGAGGACAAGACCCACGGCCACAGGTCCTTCTCCAACCTGAACGAAGGCTATGGCAAAGTGCTGCGCTACGGCGCGTATAGCGACGACGTGCTGGAGCGCCTGCGCTGGATGGAGGACGTGATGGCTCCCGTCCTGGCCGATGCCATAGAAGCCAGCGGAGGGATCGACATCCGGGCCCTGCTGGCCGAAGCCTTGCACATGGGCGACGAAGGGCACAACCGCAACAAGGCTGGCTCGATTCTGTACACCACAAAACTGGCGCCTTTTGTCGCCAGGGTTGCGCCAAGCGGCCAGGTCGCTGCGGACGTGTTGCGTGCGCTGGGCGACAACGCGCTGAGCGTGCTCAATCCAGTCATGGCCGCCTGCAAGGCGATGGCCGACGCCGCCCATGGAGTAGAGGGCAGCACGATTGTCAGCGTCATGGCCCGCAACGGCACCGACTTTGGCATCCGGGTCAGCGGTCTGGGCGACCGTTGGTTCACCGCGCCGGTCGCAGTGCCCAAGGGCCTCTACTTCCCCGGCTTCAAGGCGGAGGACGCCAGCGGCGACATCGGCGACAGCACCATCACCGAGACGGCCGGTATCGGGGGCTTTGCCATGGCCAGCGCGCCGGCCATCGTCACCTTTGTCAGTGGCACGCCCAAGGATGCGCTGAACGCCACGCTAGAGATGTACGAGATCTGTTACACCGAGCACAAGTACTTTACCATGCCCCCGCTGGACTTTCGGGGCACGCCGACCGGCATTGACATACGTAAGGTCGTAGAGAAGGGCATCACGCCACGCGTCAACACGGGCATTGCCCACAGGGAGGCCGGCGTGGGACAGGTTGGGGCCGGGCTGGTCCGCCCGCCGATGGCCATGTTTGAGGAGGCGTTGGTGGCTTTTGCCGAGCGGTATGGGTATTAGGGATTGGAGATTAGAGATTGGAGATTGGAGGGAGGGAGCGAAGGTGGCGATCAAGAGCTATCGCGATTTGGAGGTTTATCAACGTGCCAAGCCGTTGGTGGTTCCTATACATCGCCTGGTCACAGAGTTTCCCGCTCATGAGCGATTTGACCTGTGTGATCAGATGAGACGTGCCAGCAAATCGGTGGTGGCCAACATCGTGGAAGGCTATAGCCACAAAGATACACCTGGCAAGGCCAAACAATTCTGGCGCAACGCGATGGGATCGGCCAACGAGATGGTCGAGCATCTGGAAACAGCAGTTGCGTTGGGTTACGCTTCCCAAGACACCTGTTGGCCTTACATCAAGGAATATGCCATCACAGCCAAACAACTCAACAGGCTGATCCAGAATTGGCGAAAACTCTAACCTCCAGTATCCAACATCCAACATCCAATCTCCAATCTCCAATTTCCACACAACAAGGAGAGGAACACATGAACCGTGAACAATTCACCAAGGTCATGGCTGACGCCAAGTTGTATGACTTGACCCAGGGTTGCAGCATCTTTACGCCCCCCTGGCCTGGAGAAAAGGCCCTGGAAATCCATTTCTTCAAAAGAGTCACCGGCGCCTATGGTGGCGGACTGGGAGCCAACGGCCAGTTGCTCAACTGGAGCAACACCGTAGGCACCCACCTGGTCGGCGAACGAGCCTTCCATTCCGCAGGCCGGGCCATTGCCGACGTCCCGCTGGCAGACCTTTGCGGTCCTGGTGTCGTGGTAGACATTTCCGATCTGGTATCCGATTATAGTCTCTACACGCCTGAGATGATCATGGACAGGGCCACGGTCAAAGAGGGCGATATCCTGATCATCAATACGGGATACCATAGATACTCCTGGGATCAGCCAGATGTCTACAGCGAGACTGCCCAGGGCGGCGTAGAGTCCAAGGAATTCGGCTTCCTGGTGAGACATCCCGGACCCTCTCCCGATTTCTTCCACTGGGCTCTGGACATGAGACTGAAGGTCATCGGTGTGGATTGTGGCGGCGCCGAACATCCCATGAACACCCCCATCCGCTATATGCACGAGCGTGAGTTCCAGAAGGCGGAAGAGAAACTCAAACAGGAATATGGCCAGACGTGGGACGAGATGTTCCCCCAGGACGCGTATTACGCGCTGACCCATATGGCCATGCCCAAGGCCCATCTGCTCCTGGCCGAGTCCATTGTGGGTGACATCGAAAGGCTGAAAGATCAGCGGGCATGGATCATGATCCACCCCATTCCTTTCATGGAAGTTGAAACCGCATGGTCGCGCGTCTGCGCTTTGCAGGCTCCTGAGGGGATGGATGAAGAGGAATTCTTTCAGGTGATGGACTCGGCCGAGATGCTGGACCTCACCATCCCCTTCAGTGTCCAGACCCCCCAGTGGGCGAACTATGTCCCCTTGACCGTGACGTACACCAAGCGAGTTGGCGGCCAGTACTTTGGCATGGGCCGAAACGGATCCATCTGCAACGCCAGCATTCACCTGGCGACTCACATGGACGGCGAGAAGCATTTCTGGCCGGCGGGTAGAACCATCGGCCAGGTGCCGCTTGAGGAGTGGGTTGGTCCTGGCGTCATCGCCGACATCTCCCACCTGGTCAGCAATTCCAGTGTCTACACGCCACAGATGATCGAATCCGTTGTCGAGGTCCGTGAGGGAGACATCCTCATCCTCAAGACCGGCTGGCACAGGTACGGCTGGAACAGCCCGGATTCGGATGAGTTTCGCTACATGATCAAACACCCCGGTCCCTCGCCCGACTTTTCGCAGTGGTGTGTGGACAAAAAGATCAAGTGGCTGGGCATTGACGCCGTGAGCCAGGACCATCCGATGAACACCATCCAGCGCATTTGGCATCCCAAGACTTTCGAAGAAGCCAATCGCAAGCTCATGGAGGATTTTGGCAAAGACTGGGACGAGATGTTCCCGCTGGACAAGTATTACCAGGACACCCACCTGAACCTCTTCCCGAAACAGATCGTCCACGCTGAAAACCTGGGCAAGGACATCGCCACGGCCGAGAGCGGCCGGTACTACATCGGTTGCTACCTGCAGAAGGGCGTCGAATGTGCGTCCATGTGGGGACGATTCGTTGCCTTCAAGGAGGGGAACTAGTCCACATGCCCTGGCAGTTGCGGGACGGAGGACAGAGGCTGGACCGTCTGGTTATTCGTCGTTCGTCATCCGTCGTTCGTCTGGAAAGGAGCTAAAGAACTCATGAAACCCGCCCCCTTCAAGTATTATGCGCCGACCACAGTAAAAGAGGCCGTGGCCCACCTGGCTGAGCACGGCTGGGATGCCAAAGCCCTGGCCGGTGGGCAAAGCCTGATTCCGATGATGAACTTTCGTCTGGCGCAACCTGCGGTCCTCGTCGATCTGAACAATGTTTCCGAACTCTTTTACATCCATCCTGACGAAAACGGTGGCTTGCGCGTGGGAGCGATGACCCGCCAGAGAGAGTTGGAGCACAGCCCATTGGTCGCCGAGCGAGCGCCTCTCATCCAGGAGGCGATGCCCCAACTTGCCACCCCCCAAATCCGCAGCCGGGGCACCTTTGGCGGCAGCATTGCCCACGCGGATCCCTCGGCTGAGCTGGTGGCGGTGAGTGTGGCACTGGACGGACAGTTTCGACTCCGCGGCCAGGCGGGAGAACGACGGGTCCCCGCCGACGAGTTTTTCGTGGGGATGTTTACCACGCTCTTGGAGCCCGATGAACTGCTGGTGGAGATTGCGCTGCCCGCCACGCCGCCGCACAGCGGGTGGTCTTTCCTGGAGGTAGCCCGCCGCCATCACGATCTCGCTCTGGTGGGCGTCACGGCCGTGGTGACCCTGGACGAGAGAAACCAATGTCAACGGGTTCGGCTGGTGCTCTTTAGTGTCGGCGACGGACCTGTGCTGGCTCGCAAGGCCGGTGAGACACTCATCGGCCAGTCGCCCACGCCAGAGGCCATCCGCGCGGCTGCCGAGACTGCCGCCGCCGTTGATATTGATCCGGGCAGCGACATTCACGCCTCGGCGGAATATCGCCGGCACCTGGCTGAGGTTCTGTCCCGCCGGGCTCTGACGCAGGCTTTTGAACGGGCAATGTCCAATACCTGACATCCGGCAGCCATCAGATATTGGACATGAGGGATTTGTGAGGAGGTTACGATGAGCGACCAACACACCATAATTGTCACCGTCAACGGCACCCCATACGAACGTACCGTCGAGCCCCGTCTGCTGCTGAGCGATTTCCTGCGCCACGACCTGAGTCTGACCGGCACACACGTTGGCTGCGAGCACGGCGTGTGCGGCGCGTGCACGGTTCTGTTCGACGGCCAGCCGGTCCGCTCCTGCCTGATGTTTGCCGTGCAGGCCGACGGCCACGAGGTCCTGACCGTCGAGGCGTTGGGAACGCCTGAGAACCTGCATCCCCTTCAGGAAGCATTCCAGGAGGCTCACGGCGTGCAGTGTGGCTTCTGCACCCCGGGCTTTCTGATGACGTTGGTGCCTTTCCTGGAAGAAAATCCCAATCCCACCGAACAAGACATACGCCACGCTATCTCTGGGAATCTCTGCCGCTGTACCGGCTACCAGCACATCGTTGACGCGGTGAGACTGGCGTCGGAAAAGATGAGAGCGTGAGTAAAACGTAAGACGTCATGCGCAAGCTCTACGTTTTACGCCTTACGTTCTAGTACTACAACGTGACTTCGCTCCAGAAACCCGTTTTCTGGAGCCTACAACTCAATCCATCGACGTTGCAGAGCCGATTTGCCAACCAGAGCAGCCCCAGGGCGGGAGAAAACGGGTTTCTTTTAAGCCGTTATGTCAAAATAACGTTGTAGTGCTAGTTAGAACGGGAGTGAGACCATGATAAAAAAGTATGTCGGTCAACGTATGACACGATCCGAAGACCCCCGTTTGCTGACCGGGCAAGCCCTGTTTGTGGACGACGTAGAGATACCCGGGATGCTCCACGCAGCCTTTCTGCGCAGCGACTATGCCCACGCGCGCATCAAGAGCATAGATGTTTCTGCTGCACGGGATCGGTCGGGGGTGGTAGCCGTTTATACCGCTGAGGACCTGGGTGACTTTTGGAGGCATGGTCCTCCGTTGGTTCCTGCTCCACATTCAGTCGAAGGGGTGGTTTTTCACTCACGGACCCAGGTTCCTCTGGCCAAAGACAAAGTCCGGTACGTTGGCGAGGCAGTCGCTGTTGTCTTTGCCGAAAGTCGCTACATTGCCGAAGATGCCCTTGAAGACATCATGGTTGATTACGAGCCTCTGGAGCCTGCGGTGGATCTGGCGCGAGCCCTGGAGCCGGACGCCCCGCTCGTCCACGGTGATCTGGACTCTAACCTGGCTTCACACCTCACTCAGCGGAAGGGTGACTATGCAGCGGCTCGGGAGAAGGCCGACCTGGTGGTCAAGCGGCGCATCACCATTGACCGGGGCGCGGCGGCGGCGATGGAAAATCGGGGTGTCGTTGCTCATTGGGATGCGAAAAGCCGACATTTGACGGTGTGGGACACGACCCAGGCGCCCATTCCCGTGCGCAATGACCTGGCCAGGATGTTGGGCCTGTCTGAGAACCAGGTTCGGGTGATCGCACCGTTCGTGGGCGGTGGCTTTGGCCCCAAGATCATGATGTTCCTGGCCGAGGAAGTTCTTGTCCCCTGGGGAGCGATGCAGTTGAACCGACCGATCAAATGGATCGAAGATCGGCGGGAGAACTTTTTTGCTACCACCCAGGAACGAGGGCAGACACACGATGCCGAAATCGCTCTCACCCGCGATGGGCGTATCCTGGGAGTGAGCCACGAATTCCTGCACGACACTGGCGCCTATAACCCCTATGGCCTGACCATTCCCCTTAACACTCAAAGCCATGCGATGGGGGCGTACGACATCGCCAACTATTACAGTGACATGAAGGTCGTGTTCACCAACAAGATGATCACCACTCCCGTGCGCGGGGCCGGGCGGCCGCAGGGGATATTCTTGATTGAACGGTTGCTGGATATTGCCGCCAAAGAGTTGGGCATAGATCGGGTTGAAATTCGCAAGCGCAACTTTATCCCGCCCGAGGCGTTCCCCTACAACCACGAGATCATTGACCAGGCTTTTGCGCCCCTGGTCTTTGACAGCGGGAACTATCGACCGGCACTGGACAAGGCAGCCGCCATGATCGGTTACGATCAGTTCTTAAGAGAGGAGCAGCCGCGCCTGCGCGCCGAGGGCCGTCACGTGGGCATCGGCATCGTCTCCTTTGTTGAGACGACCGGTGTCGGCCCTTACGAAGGATCGCGCGTCACGGTCGAAGCCAGCGGCCAGATCAGCGTGGCGACCGGCGTCGGTACCCAAGGACAGGGCCACTTTACCTCCTTTGCCCAAATCGTGGCCGATCAGTTGGGGGTGAGCCCACGCGATGTAAACCTGGTGACCGGCGACACGTCCGAATTCCACTGGGGGACGGGCACCTTCGCCAGTCGCGGATCGGTGGTCGCGGCCAATGCTATCCACGCAGCGGCCAAGTCTGTTCGCGCCAAAATCCTCAAGCTGGCCAGCAGGGTCCTGGAAACGCCCGAGGAGGAGCTGGAGCTCGAGGGCGGCCAGGTGCGGGTGGCCGATGTCCCCTGGCGATCGATTGGCCTGGGCGAGCTGGCGGTGCTGGCCAACCCCCTGCGAGGGGCAGTCGAGCCGGGCACCGAACCTGGCCTGGAATCCACTGCCTACTATGGGCCCCAATACGGAGCTACGGCCAGTGGCACCCACGCCATGATCCTCGAAGTAGACCCAGAAACGATGATGGTGGAAATTAGGCGCTACGTGGCCGTCGAAGACTGCGGCACGATGCTCAATCCACTGATCGTGGAGGGCCAGATCCACGGTGGCGTGGCACTGGGAATCGGCAATTCTTACTATGAACAACTCGTCTATGACGAAAATGGGCAGCTTCTCAACGCCTCCCTGGCGGACTATTTGATCCCAACGGCTTCCGAGGTACCCCGGATCGTAGTTGGGCATGAGGAAACACGTTCACCGCTCAACGAGTTAGGCAGCAAGGGTGCCGGTGAAGCAGGGACGATTCCGGTTCCGGCCCTCTTTGCTCAGGCCCTGGAGGATGCCCTGGCTGACTACAACGTGGAAATACTCGAAGTTCCTATGAGCCCCAATCTACTGTTCGAGTTGCTCCACGGTCGAACGTAAGTCGATTTGGCAAATCGACCTACCGACGTTTGCGTTGCTGCAAGGCCGGGCGTAAGTCGATGTGGCAAATCGACCTACCGATGTTTGCGTCGCTGAACGGTCGAGCGTAAGTCGATTTGGCAAATTGACCTACTGACGTTTGCGTCGCTGCACGGTCAAGCGTAAGTCGATGTGGCAAATCGACCGACCAATGTTTGCGTTGCTGCACGGCCCAGCGTAAGTCGATGTGGCAAATCGGCCTACAGACGTTTGCGTCGCTGCACGGTCCAGGGTAAGTCGATGTGGCAAATCGGCCTACAGACGTTTGCGTCGCTGCATGGCCGGGCGCAAGTCGATTTGGCAAGTCGGCCTACAGACGTTTGCGTCGCTCCACGGTCGAGCGTAAGTCGATGTGGCAAATCGACCTACAGAGGTTTGCGTTGCTGCATGGCCAGGCGTAAGTCGATGTGGCAAATCGACCTACCGATGTTTGCGTCGCTGCATGGCCAGGCGCAAGTCGATTTGGCACATCGACCTACCGATGTTTGCGTCGCTGCATGGCCGGGCGCAAGTCGATGTGGCAAATCGACCTACAGACGTTTGCGTCGCTGCATGGTCGAGCGTGAGTCGATGTGGCAAATCGGCCTACAGACGTTTGCGTCGCTGCATGGCCGGGCGCAAG
>Ga0180438_10012413_pt1 | contig 10139 bp, 6 predicted proteins | sample SS_ome_12_FD_132455 | JGI IMG/M metagenome (GOLD analysis project Ga0180438, IMG submission 132455) | Hypersaline lake sediment archaeal communities from the Salton Sea, California, USA - SS_3_D_2 metaG | ecosystem: Environmental > Aquatic > Non-marine Saline and Alkaline > Hypersaline >...
TGCGCGGAAATGGCCTCCGTGTTCACCCAGTCTGGAGGAGTCTATGTTTATCTGAAAGAGTCCTTTTCCCCGTCTATGGGGTTTTTATGGGGCTGGGCCATGTTTTGGAGCGTGCATTCCGGAATTATCGCCGCCATCGCGGTCATTTTTTCCCGCTATTGCTCCTATTTTTTCCCTATGAACGATGTCTTGATCCGAGCTGTTTCCGTTGCTGTCATAATGATCTTATCAGCAATCAATTATGTCGGAGTCAAGCAGGGGAGTACCCTCCAGATGCTTTTTACCGCAGGGAAAATCCTGGCTATCGTTTTTATCATTATTGCCGGTTTTGTGTTGGGAGCGCGAATGCCCGATCACTTTGTCGGTGGCGAGACCGTTGCCAACAATATCTCATTAAACAGTTTTTTCCTTGCCCTGGTTGCCGGGTTGTTTGCCTTCGGCGGCTGGCACATGGTCACGTACAATTCCGAAGAGACCTTAAATCCCCAAAAAACGATTCCTCGAGCTTTGCTGTTAGGGATATCGATCGTTACCCTGTGTTATATCGCTTTGAACGCCGTGTACATGTATGTTCTCCCGCTTGACTCCGTTGTCTCCTCCTCCCGTATCGCTGCCGATGCTGCGGATGCCCTCGTCGGATTCGGAGGAGGAGCTTTCATGTCAGCCTTGGTTATCTTCTCTACCTTCGGAGCTTTGACCGGCATCATCCTTTGCGGGCCAAGGGTTTATTACGCTATGGCTCGGGATGGATTGCTATTCCGATGGATCGGAGACATCCATCCGCGTTTCAAGACGCCTCATAAAGCGATCATCCTGCAAGGCGTATGGGCCTCTGTGCTTGTTGCTACCGGGACCTATAGGACGCTTTTCATACGGGTGATTTACACGGAATGGGCCTTTTTCGGCTTGATGGCTGTCGGATTATTCGTCCTGAGGAAAAAACCGGGGATAGTCCGAGAGTATCGCACATGGGGATATCCTGTGATCCCCGCAATTTTTGTCTTATTCTGCTTTGTTATAATAGCGAATCAGATCATATCCGATCCGGCAGAGAGCCTGTTCGGTATTTCTCTTGTGCTGATCGGGCTCCCGGTGTATTATCTGTGGTCAAAAAGGATTCGCAGAGGAGGCGAGCCATGAGAATTATCGACTTTCACAACCATTTTTACCCTCCGGAGTATCTGGAAGCCATCCAAACCGGGCCCAGCAATGTTAGATTAACATTCGATGCGGATAACAACCCCCTCCTCCACTATCCCGGTGATTATAACATCGTGGTTCGCGGTCACAGAGATATCGAATACCGGGCGGAAGTTTTGGAAAAGACAGGAGTCGACAAACAAATTCTTTCTTTCACGACACCTGGAACACACGTCGAGCCTCCTGAACGGTCCGTTGAGCTTGCCCGTCTTGTTAATGATTCTTTTTCAAAGATCATGAATGAGAGGGGGGATCGATTTTCGGCGATGGCTACGCTTCCGTTGAACGACCCTGAGGCATCGGTCGGAGAGTTGACGCGAGCGTTTCAGGAACTGGGATTCAAGGGCGTAATGCTCCACAGCAACGTCAATGGCATTGCCTTGAGCGATCAGCGGTTTTGGCCCTTGTACGAAAAAGCTGACAGCCAGAATGCTGTCCTTTATATCCATCCGTCTTTTCCTGTCGGTGTAGAGGCCATGACGGATTTTTGGCTTATGCCCTTAGTAGGTTTCCCGTTTGATACCACATTGGCAGCGGCAAAGCTTGTTTTCAGCGGTGTCGTCGAGAAATACCCTGGAATCAGGTGGGTCCTGGGTCATTTGGGCGGTGCCATCCCGTATCTTGCAGAACGACTCGACCGGGGATATTTTGCTTTTGAGGAGTGCCGGATGAACATCAGCAAACCCCCGAGCGAATATCTAAAAGAATTCTATTATGATTCTGTCAATTTCGATACCAAGTCTCTGGAGTTCGCCATCGGTTTTGCAGGGGCCGATCATCTTGTGGCAGGCAGCGATTATCCTCATAAGATCGGCAGTCTTGAGATGATGGTGCGCAGCATCGAAAATCTGGATATTTCTGTAGAAGAAAAAGCCGACATCTATGGAGAAAATGCGGCAAGGCTTCTCGAGTTATAAAATCATCAAACGGATCGGTTTTTTAGCCCCCTCTGATTTTAGAAATTGAGAAAACAACCGGATTGTTGGCATCGGGGCAGGCATGAGTTTTGGTATCCTTATCCTCGAGCCAGGGAAACTGGGCATCGAACAGCATGGCGAACACCGCCGGCATCATGCTGTAGAGGGCATGGATACAAATTTTTCCTTTGACACCAGATTCCGTGAATTCCGCGACATCCCCGATTTTGTGCAGGTCGCATGATCCTTTTATCACCTTCGCCTGCACCGCTGTTATATTTTTTGGCATGCTCGCCTCCTTAGTGGAAGGTTTATTGGCAAATGTTCCATATAAAAGGACAGGAAAGCTTGACGCTAAAGCGGCACATGGAATTTTCTTGCAAAATTCTCGTCTTTTCATCGATTTTCCTCCTATTCTATCCATAAATCCCTGTCTTGATCTTTCCAGAATTCCATTTTCATGCTTCTGTGGTCGAATACGTCGGTGTAGTATGGGTCGTTTTTTTTATACTCCTCGTAAGGGCCCGAATAATCCGAACGCTGGGCTTTATATGCTTCGTAATTTGCCAGGCTTTCGTATTCCCACATGATGAAGTGACGGTTGGATTCTTCTCCTGCCACGGTTTTGATAAAATAGCGCACGCTCTTCCACTCCCTGAAGAGTTCCCGATGGCCGTTCACCCATTTGAACCATTGGCGGATCGCGCGGTCATGTTTTTCCTGTTTTCCCTCAGCGACAAGCCAGCTTTCCACTTCGAAAACCGCCATCACAGCCCTCCTTTTGTTTTCCCGAATTCCCCTCCGTATTTGCGCAATAATTCGAGAAATTCCCTTTGAGGGTTTTCCGATAACAAGGTGTCTTTCTGGAAATCTCGATTAGATCGAGGCCTTTTAAGAGCAACTGACTTCCACAACGAAAAAGGAACGGCAAGGATCCCTCCGGCTATCCCGGTTGTTAGAAATGTCCTTCTTTCCATAGGTTTTCTAAATCCATCCATCCTCACCTCCACGAAATTCTTGAATTATGCCATTTGGCATGTATCTTATAAAATTTATCTCAATTTTCCAACTCCAGGTGCCGGTAATTTTGACATTGGGTTTTTCCCATGATATAAGCCAAAGGGATGCATGAACTCTTCCATTCGAGGACGAGATCGGGGAGAAAGGCAATGTTAAAAAAATCGTCTTTTGTTTTTATCGTGATGATTCTTTTTTTCGGCTGCGGTCCTGTCGTGTTGATTCCACCTGAAATCGACTTGATCCCGTTTGAAAGAGTGGGCTTGATTTCTTTTTCTCTGGAAAATGCCGCCGGCCGGATCGATGAGATAGCCACCCAGCGTTTTTTGCAGGAAATCATTTTCCATCAAAGGGGGGTGCAAATCATCGAACTGGGAACTATCGATGAAGTGCTGGCAAAAATCGGGGAATCAGGTATCGGCCCCGACACAGCTGCAGCGATAGGGGAACAATTCGAAGTCACCTCCTTTTTTTACGGAAAAGTGAGCGTTTCGGATGTTAGACCGAAGATCGACATCAACCCATTTATCAAGGGCATGAGGGTCCAAGCTGTCTTCAGCATATCCGCAACAGCGAGGTTTTTATCCACAGAGACGGGGGTCACGTTATGGACGGATTCGGTTCAGATGGAAGACTCCCTGGCGTATATGAGCATGGGGCATGGCCAGGTCCCGTACTTCGACCTCAGAGATCAAGAGGATGCGTACAGAGAGCTCATCGAAAGTCTGATCCATGAGTTAACGAAAGATTTTCGACCCACAAAAAGACGCCTTTGAAAGGAATTATTTCGAAGGTTCTTTTTTGAGATAGGGGATACCTTCCGTCATCCATTTTGGGGCGGCTTTATCTTTGAGGTAGTGATCGTAAAATTCCTCCATGCGTTTCTGAAAATCGATCTGATTTTCGAGCTTGTCCAAATGATGGCCCTGGCCAGGATAAGAGGCCAGGATGACGTTCTTTCCGAGAAAGCGAAGGGCATTGTAGAATTCGATGGCTTGCAGCCACTCCACTGATCCGTCATCCGTTCCATGCAGGAGGAGCAGGGGGGTGTCCATGGTTTCCGCATTGAAGAGGGCCGATTCCTGGATATAAAGCTCCCGGTCATCGAAAGGGTTGGTGCCGAAACGGCCCTGACCGTAATAGTCATAACGGTGCTGGTTTGTGCCTGCAGATTTCCATAGCTGGTTAAAATCGGATATGAGGTTGGTTGCTCCCGCTCCGACCACGATGGCAGCGAACATTTTGGATTTTGTCGCGATAAAAGCGCCTCCTTGTCCGGAGAAGCTGTGCCCATGCAATCCTATCCGGGCCGGATCCGCATATCCCATCTCGATGACTTTTTTCACCGCCGCTTCCACGCAGCCGAGCATATCGGAGTGTGTGGTCCGGGTGTTGAAATGCACATCCGGAAGAAGAACCAGATATCCGTTGCTCACATATTTGTAGAACATGGGCGTGTCACGGTAAACCAGGCGGGAGAACCGGTAGAGATTTTGCGAATTTTTCTCGTAGAAGTCGACGAGCATCGGGTGTTTATCGCCTTCCTTGTGATCCTCGGGGATCATCAACACGCCCTGAAGCCGTTTGCCTTCTTTGTTCCTGTACTCGATCAGGATATTGTATCCCCAATTGAATTGCTTCTGATGCGGATTGGCATCTGTAATACGCCGGGGATTTTGAAAGGTTCGATCCGCAACATGATAATCGGGAAAATATTCATAATCCTCGATGGTGTATAAATAACGGTCGGCATTTTTAGCCTTGTCGGTGCGGCCGAAGTGTTTTTTCGCCAGCACCAGGCGCTCGAGCTTGGTTTTATCCAGGCTGTAAAATCCGGCCTCCTTGGTCCACTGCCCGTACGCGGAAAGCAAAAGAGGTTCGCCCAGATCGATGAATTTGGCTTCCGGATCTGTTTGGATATAGCGGAACCGGATTTCTTCCTTATCGCCTGTGCCCCCGGTCAAGTTTTTTGCCGGGCTTCCATCCAGGGTCTGCAGATACAGATCGTACTTGTGATCGAGGATAATGGCTTTTCCGTCCTTGGTCCACCCGGCCAATCCATAGGGAGGTTTTGTGTCCGGGTGATCGTACTCCTCATTGACGAAGCTGACCGGCGCATCGACGGTCAGATTGATGTTTTTTCCGGTTGCGATCACATAATCCCACACATGGCCGTCTTTCCAGTAAAGAAAATGCCTTGAATCCGGGGAGAGTCCCAGAGTTTGTTTTTGTCCTTTGAACATCAGAGTTCGCTCTCCCGTCTCCGTATTCAATCGATAATAATCCGCTTGCGATTCTTTCCAATCGGAGATGTAATCCTTCTCATCCTGCCCGATCGCCCATTTTCCGTCCTGGGTGATGGTGGCGGTTCGCATCCGCTCATCGCAAATGCGGATAAAACGTTCGGCCTTGAGGTTATAGACCGATCTGTAAGTGAAGTTCCGGTCGCGGTCGGCTCGGATTTTCTGGACCGATTGGATCTGTTCGTCCTCCCAGTGCCAGATATCCACATCCGGAGGAGGATCTTTTTCCATTTCATCCTGTGCTTTTTTTTCTGCAGGTTTTTTTTCAGTGGGGGTAGATTTTTCTTCCTCTTGGGGCTGCTCTTTCTTTTTCGCTTCTTCCGGCTCTTTTTCCTGCTCTTTGATGCCGCAAAAAACTTGTGTGCTGTCTTCGCTCCAGAACAAGTTCCCTCGATCCGAAGAAGGGGAGCGCCGGAACCGGGATCGTCCCGAAGAAGCGGTTCGTTCGGATATCACCATATCCTTCGGAAAGTTCGGATCTCCGGCAGGGTCGTATGTAGTTTTTGTCTGATTTTTTGTTCCTACACCGGTAAAAGCCAGGAGAATGTTGTCCTTTTCTTTGTTCTCTTTCTGTTTTTTCCCTTTGAGGGCTGCCAAAGCCGTTCCCTTTTCGTCCCAGGCCAGATTGCTGTAGTCGGAGTCACCCGAGTCCAGAACAGTGAGGATTCCCTGGAAAAGGTCCATCAGATACAGCCCATTTCCTGTCTTATCGGCCGCATCGATGACATAGGCCAGCATGGTTCCGGGTTTGTTGAATTTAAATTCCGATACATTCCCCAGGTTGTGGAAGGCCCTCGTTTTGAGGTTGTATAAAACCAGATCCGTACCCTTGTGATCGACTTTCTGACCTGTCGCGGCTTTTTTGATGGCTAGGAATGCCGATTCCCTAGCAAATTCGAAAGATGAGACATTTTCAAACGTGACTTTTTCTCCGGTTGAAAGGTCTATCAGCTCTGCTTTACGGGGGACAGGTTTCCTTTCTTTCCGTAGCTTTTCCGCTTCTTTCCATGGCAAGTTCAAGAAATAAGCGGCCCATCTGGAATTATCGGCGAATTCCGGGTCTGATGCTCCGATGACCTTGAACTCTTTATCCGTTTCGAGGTTTTTTAGGTAGAATTCATCATCTGATTTTGTCTTGCTGTAAGCGAAGGACACCCAGTTGCCATCGTCCGAGATGGATGTGGACGTGATGCTTCGCCAGTTGGCATAGTCGTCGATCGTGAAGGGCCGCTTTTCCGCAGCCTCCGGCCATGTGTAGCTCGATATCAAACATAACACGAGCAAAGCTGGTACGAGTAACCTTACTGATTTCATAACGTCCTCCTTTACGTCGCGAGGTGCTCGAAGCGAATGACATACGCGAAAAAGGATTGTATTATATGTGAAATCAGGTTGCAATCCGAAGTTCGCGGAGACTTCCGATTGCGAAATATTTCTTGACCTTGGCCTGAAAATTATATACGTTGCACTTTTGGCAGGTTAGATAGCAATAAGCGCAGGATGTCCCAGAGACTAACAAAATCTTCATTGGTCCTTTTCTATAGTATGAGGATCGGCATTATTCCCGTTCGAATTTTTTAAGAGGAGGGATAAGTATGTTCGCTTCATTTTTAAAAAATTTCAAAGAGCAACCTTTAAGGGCGAGGTTCATCACCATTCTGCTGGCTTTCTGTTTATTCCTTCATCTCGGATCAGCTCCTGCTGCGGCACAGCAGAAGACCGATGAGGAATACACGGCGAAGATCAGGGAATTTTCGACGGATAAGCATTTTCTTCCCAAGTGGATGGATAACATGCCGTATGCGGAAAATATTCCCACACCGCTTGACATCCTCGGGCACATCGCTGGCGCAAGGGATATTTTGACATATACCAAGGATATCAACAGATATATGAAAGCACTCGCGGAGGCTTCTCCGAGGGTGGCCGTTTTTCCTGGAGGAACGTCCGAAGAAGGGCGGGAGCGGATCTTCGTCGTCGTATCGGATGAAAGCACGATCCAAAACCTCGACAGATACAAAGAGATCAACGCCAAATTGGCCGATCCGCGGAAAATTAGCGAAGCGGAAGCCAGTGATCTAATAAAAGAAGCCAAACCCATGTACTGGGCAACAGGGGCCATGCATTCGGGAGAGACCGGATCTCCGGAAATGTTGATGGAACTGGCTTACCGGCTGGCTGTGGATGAGTCTCCATTTATCAAAACCATCAGGGATAACGCCATTGTCTTGATCACACCCGTTCTGGAGGTCGACGGCCGTGAGAAGATGGTGGATGTTTCCATGGCCAAGCGAAAAGACCCCGAATCCAACTTCCCCTCCCGGCTTCTCTATTGGGGAAAATATGTGGCCCACGACAATAACCGGGACAACCTGGGTCTGACCCTGGACTTGAGCCGGCACATTATGGAAACATTTCTGGAGTTTCATCCCCAAGTTCTGCATGACCTTCATGAATCGGCTTCTCATTTGTACGTGTCCACCGGAACCGGCCCTTACAATGCCTGGGTGGACCCCATCCTAGTGGATGAATGGCACTTGATCGCCTACCAGGAAGTCAACGAGATGACTAGGGAAGGCGTGCCGGGAGTCTGGACGCACGGTTTTTACGATGGGTGGGCGCCAAATTATGCCTTTTATGCCGCCAACGGGCACAACGCGATCGGCCGTTTTTACGAAACCCAGGGCGCCGGCGACGGCAGCACCCGGATCATAACGACGCGGGGAGATCGAGCCTGGTACCGCCCCAATCCCCCTCTTCCTCGCACCCTCTGGTCGCTGCGCAACAATGTCAACATGCAGGGAAGCGGTGTCCAGATCGCCATGAATTATGTGGCATCCAATCGGGAAAAATTCATGGAAAATTTTTACCTCAAGAGCAAGCGATCCATAGCGAAGCCTCAGAACGAAGGACCGGCCGCGTATGTTTTTCCCGGCGACGATCCGAGGCCGGGGCAGGTCGCCCGCCTGCTGACGCTTCTCAAGCATCAAGGCGTCGAAGTCCACAGGGCGGACAAGGATATCAAGATGGAAAAAAATTCTTTCCCCAAAGGGAGCTACATCGTTCGGATGGACCAGCCCTTTTCCCGGATGGCCGACATGATGCTCGACCGCCAGTATTTCAATATCGACGATCCCCGGCCCTATGACGATGTGGGATGGACCATGGGGCCCTTGTACAATGTGAAAACCGTCCGTCTCGAGGACACGGCAATTCTTTCCCAGTCGATGTCTCTGGTCGATGAGATCATGGTTTCCGGAGGAGTCGAGAAACTCAAGGGAAGCGGGATCGAAGCCTTTCTCATCGATCATAACGCCGATAATCCCCTCGTGACGTTCCGGTTCAAGAATAAAGATCTCAAGATGCATGCGGCCGAAAAAGAGTTCGAAGTGGCAAAGAAAAAATTCAATGCCGGGACATTCATTATCAAGACCGCAGATAATACCGGAGATCTGGAAGCTATTCTAGACGAGGAAGGAAAAGCCTTCGGGTTCACGGCGTGGGCTTCCCCCAATCTGCCTGATGTCCCGACGCATGAGCTTGCGGTTCCCCGCATTGCCCTGATGCACACCTGGCAGTCTACGCAGACAGAAGGCTGGGTTCGTATTGCCCTGGATGAGCTCGAGATCCCGTATGACTATATTTCCGTGCACGATGTCCGTGATAACGGGCAGCTCCGGGAGAAATATGACGTCATCCTCTTCGGCCCTTCCTCCGGCAGCGCGCTGAGCATCGTGCAGGGTGTCACCGGAGACAAACCAATGCCGTGGAAAAAGACGGCACTCACCCCCAACCTCGGCCGCCAGGATTCCACCGACGATATGCGGGGCGGATTGGAGCTGGAGGGAGTTCTCCATCTACGGGATTTTGTCGATGAAGGAGGTCTGTTGATAACCTTGACGAACAGCTCCTCCCTGCCTATTCACTTCGGCCTGGCCCAGGGAGTTACCATCAAAGAGACGGACGGATTGTGGGCAAATGGAGGGGTGTTTCAAGCGGAAAAGGTCGGTTCGAGTCCGATTGCATACGGCTATGACCAGGAGCTGGGCGTTTATTTCGACTCCTCGCCTGTATTTGCTCTTGGAAGGATCGGTGGCCGTGGTTTCCGGTATTTCCAATCCGCTTCCCGCGATCGGGTAACAGGACGCGGCAGCAAAGACGATCCCGATATTCCGCAGGGAAGGCCGAGAGACCTTGGCAAAGAGACCATCGAAGCATTCCAGAAATTGCAGAAGGAAGAAGGGGCGAGTGAAGAGGAAGGACCGTTCGGTTCGCGGGCTGAATCATCCGGGGAAGAACCCCGTGTCGTGATCCGTTTCGCAAAGGACGAGAAAAAACTCCTGATCAGTGGCGGGCTATCCGGGGGGAGTGAGCTAGCCGGCACCCCAGCTGTCGTGGACTGCAAGCTGGGTAAGGGCCATGTGGTTCTATTCAGCATCAATCCGATGTGGCGCCACCAGACCCATGGATCCTTTTTTCTGGTCTTCAACGCCATGCTGCATTTCGATCACCTGGATGCCAGCAAGTAAATGCCGGAAGCATCCCTATTTCCGTGACAAAGAAACAGTCAGATAATCTACTTCGTCAGGCCGGTGATTTTCCCCAGCGTGGAAAATCCCCTTATTCCTCAGCTCGCTCTCCTCTTCGAGGAACCATGCCCGCTCGCTTCCGGATGCCCTCCGAAACAGATTACCTGACTCAA
>Ga0180438_10012414_pt1 | contig 10136 bp, 6 predicted proteins | sample SS_ome_12_FD_132455 | JGI IMG/M metagenome (GOLD analysis project Ga0180438, IMG submission 132455) | Hypersaline lake sediment archaeal communities from the Salton Sea, California, USA - SS_3_D_2 metaG | ecosystem: Environmental > Aquatic > Non-marine Saline and Alkaline > Hypersaline >...
AGAAAACTAGGGAGATAAAAATTTAAAAAACAATAATTTCTCCTCGCCTTTTGGGCCTTTTGGTTTTTTATACTCACCAATTAACTCTAGCCGAGGCATTTGGTCTTCCCCGATTTTAAACCGGGTGTTGTTGACTACCAGATAGGCTTCTTTCTTTTCATCTAAGGCATCAAGCAGTTTTTGGTTAAAGCTGACAATCGGCTGGCCAACACCGAAAATATCAATATTTTTCTCTCCATCTAAATAAATCTGCAGACCATTTGGCAAGGTGCCAAAATAACCCTCGGTTCCAACGACAATTTGTTTGTCTTTAGGCAGGTTTTTAAGATACTCAGCTATTTCCCTTATGCCGAAACCAGCTGACCACTGGTAAAGATATTGTTCTTTTTCAGCATGGTCTAAAGGCGCTTTGGCAGGGTTTGTCAAAAGACGGAAATCAAAATAAAGCCAGTTTGCTAAAAAGAGAACTGTTAGTATACCAGCAAAAACTTTTAAGAGAACTCGTTTTTGTGTTAAAAGCTTATCAAGCGTCCAGCTTAAAATGATCAGAAAAAACGGAGCAGTAATTAAAAGATAACGGGGGTAAATGATTTTGCCGATTAAGACCTGAACTATAAAAGGAACAGCTATCCACAAAAAAAGTAAGCCAATTTCTTTTTTTCTTTTTTTAAAAGCCAGTATCAGGCCGGCGGCCAAAATAGGTATCATCCACCAGGAAAAGTAACTGACGAGCCACAAAAACATTACTTTAGCTGTATCCGGAATATACTCTAGGCCATTGCTCAGAAATTCTTGAAAAGTACGCATGTAATCAGCGCTTCTTGAGCCTAACATATGGAAAGCCGGTGAGAGGCGCAGGACATTGAAAAAACCCAGAGCATAACCGCTGGCTAAAATTGAGGGGAAAAGGAGCTTTTTTATTTTATCGAGCCATTTTTTGGTTGGGAACAAGAACATGAAAGCCGGTGTTAAAAAAGGAAAATAAACGCCTGTTGGTTTGGTCAGCATTGCTCCGCCCCACAGGGTTCCCAAGATTATTCCTTTACCAATTGTTGGTTTCTCAAAAAGAAGCCAGGCGACATAAAAAGACCAGACGCCAAAAGCAGTCAGCATACTATCAACTAAGGCCAAGCGGTCGTAGAACAATAAGAATGGTTGAAGGACCACAAAGACACTTGCTAAAATAGCGACTTTTTTTGAAAAAAGCTTTTTTGTTAAAAGATAGGCCCCGATTAACCCTAATAATCCTGATAAAACAGATAGCAGCCGGCCAGCTAGAAGAGGGTCGCTGAAAGCTTTTAAAAAAGGCACCATCAACCACATAAAAAGCGGCGGCTTGCCGTCAGATAAGGAGATAAAGCGGTTTGCGGCATCATGCCAAATCACCTGGGCCCAGTGGATGTAAATTGCCTCATCGGCAAAAACCGGCAGAAGGGTTAGGTTTAAAAGCCGAGTGATTAAGAAGATAAGCGATAAAAATAAGAGAATCAGCATTAATAGAATCTTATCACAAAATAGCTGGTCGTTTCGGAAAAACCATTATCCATCAACTCGCTAGAATTGGTGTGGTCGAGAATTTCGAAATTATTATGGCCTGTCTTTTGCATAACTTTAAGAAGCACGGCAGTTGACGCTGGTCCGTCTAAGTAATCGCTGTTTAAACTTATCAAGCTTTGATAGTCAAAGTTTTTAATAATCTCTAGGGTTTTTTTATCATTTTCTTCAGCTTCTTGTTTTTTTAAATAATGAGAAAAGTCAACACTGGCGATTAAAACTGTGTCTTTGTTAACTGCTTTTGATAACTGATCAGCTAGGTTTTCTATTTCTGACAAACTCATTTTATTGCTTAGAACAATTGGGGAAATAATAGCTTCTGGAAGATACTTTTCTATAAACGGAAGAATGTTGGTGATTGAGTGCTCTTCGCTATACCACCCCCGAGCGAATCTCTTACTCACCCCCGAGGTGAAATCTGCAGACACCTCGGGGGTGGTTCTGTGATCAGGTCCTACAAGAATAATCCTTTTAGGTTTTTGGCTAGACAGCTTTTCAAAAAACCCATCAATTAACTCCCCTGCTAGAAGATGATGCGGTACCACCCCGCCAACAGCAAAAACATTTCCGTTTTTATTTTGTTGTCCCAACAAAAACCCCAAAACTCCCACGAAGAAAATTATTAAGCCTAACAGTAAAAAAAGAGCAAATTTTTTATAGACATTTGTAATTTTCAATTTGTAATTTTAAATTTGTGTGATACCAAATACCAAACCCCAAGGGTCAGAAATGTCCCGCCGCCGACGATGGCAGCAACTACTTCTTTTTTCTCCCAGAGCTCTTTGGATTTTTGTTTGACAAACTGCTCGGCTGCCTTTAAAGGCGCCAATTTGGATTTTTCAGCAACCTTCACCACCCCTGCCTGGGTTCTGGCATTTATTTCCGGCGCGTACATTAAAAAAGCCTGAGCCGGAGGGGTGTTAAAAACTCCTTCGCTTACTACCCGCGCTTTGTAACTAAAAGTATGCGTCCCAGGCTCGACTTTGCGCAAAGACAAAATCATTCCATTTTCCGTTACCTGCCGGCCAAAAACACCTTTTTGATATTTTTGTTCGGTAAACTGCTCGCTTTTAAAGGCCGGGTTTATGGGAATCATGCCCGAAGGCAGTTCGTCAACGACTACTCCATATTTTTCCTCTGCCCCAAGCCCGGAGAGAGTTAACTTAACTTCAACAGTATCGCCAACGCCCAGGCCGTATTCAACGCCTTTTTCATTGATATACTCTCGGTTAATCGCAAGATTATTACTGAGAGCTTTAGCATTTTTGTCTGTATGAAATTGGTTAATTACCAAGGTTGAATAAATCTCGCCCTCGCCGCTTATTTTTTCAACCGTTATTTTAGAGTCTTTTTTAACTTCTGTGCCTTTTAAGCTAATTTCCTCCAAAGGCTTTTGCCAATCTTGGGCCCAGCCCTGAGCAAGCATTTTATCATCAAGCTTGACCTGGTATTGGTAATTCGGCGCCAAGCCTTGCTCGCTTTTTGAAAAATCAATAACAGCGCGAACTACCTGGGCAGTGGCGAAAGTGTTTGACCAATAGTGTTTTTGGCGATTGCGGGTCAAAAAGCGCACGCCCTTGGCGGCAGTTTCTCTATCACCGCCTGCCTCAAGAATCGCCCGAATGGCCAAGGCAGTCGAGGCGTTTTCTGAGCCAAAATAGTCATCTTTGCCCGCTTCCCAGAAAAAGCCATCTCCCTGGGCTTTTTTCATTGAAACAAGTTTGTCAAGCCCATTTGTTTGCGGATTTAAATCTCCATTTCTGGCATTGGTTATTGTGGCAAACGCCAAAAGGTCTGGTGTCAACTCGTCAAAATTTCTAATGTTTTCTGTCTTTACGCCCAAAAGAGCCAAGCCATAGTTTTTGGCAACTATTTTTTCTTTTGTAAATCCTTGGGGTTTGTTTTCCTGCAACAAATAATTTTTTGCCTTTTGCAAAACCTCGTTCTCGACTGTGAAACCTGCCGCTTTTGCCTCGCTTAAAAACTCAAGAACATAAGAAGTGATAAAATGGTCAGAAGCATAAGGGCTGTTTGGCCACCATAACCAGCCACCATCACTATTTTGGAAGCTTTTAAGTTTTGAAACACTTTTTTCAATAATCTCCTGAGCGTTTTTCTCTGCCAAAATCGTCCCGAAAATATCAGGGTTTTGGTAAGCTAAAACAGCAGGAATTGCCTGGCTGGTTATTTGTTCAGTACAGCCGTAGGGGTAGCGGATTAAATATTTCATTGCCGAAGGCAAACTGCCTAAAAGACTTGAGGCTAAAGACAGGTTGATTTCTGTTTTTTCCTCGTCTATTTTTGATCCAAGGTTTAAAACAAACTCTTTACTGCCGATTGCTGTTTCTCCTGTTTTTTCCCAAAAGCCGAACTTTTGCACCGGAACTTGCTGGACAATGGTATCGCTAACTTCTCTGTCGGTGGTTGATTGGCTTGTGAAGGTAAGTTTAGCCTCTTCATTTTCCTTTTCAGGCAGAATTTTCCAAAAAAAGCGGTTAAAACCATCGGCTTTTACTTCCTTCTGATAGTTGCCGGATTTGATTTGGCCGGAATCAAAAGAAAGTGAAACATCAAAAACACGGTTCTCTTCCGTGTAATTATAGACAGTCGTTCCTAAAACCAGATGGTCGCCGATTCTTAAAATGTTGGGCAAAGTTGGCCGGACAATGACATCTTTGGTGACCATAATCTCTGAAGTTGTTTGGCCAACCATCGTATCTAGTGTTGTCGACACGGCCGCTACTACCCAGGTAGTTAAGTTGTCTGGTAGCTTAAAAGAAAGCCTGGCTTTTCCGAACTCATCGGTTGCCACCTTAGGGTTCCAATAAGCGGTATCCTCAAAAACTTCCCGGATATCACCACCGCCTCCGCCTCCACCGCCTTCGGCCATGGAAACATTAATGCCTTCAAGAGAATGGGCCTGGGAAGTGCCGTCCCCACGAGTGTTCCAAAAGGTTTTTATGATATCCTCATGCCTCTCTGTCAGTTCAAAAATTGCCTTGTCAACTGCCCAAACAGCGGTGTCGGCAGAAACAGGATTGCCTTTCAAGTCAGTTGTTTTTATAAAAAGCTCAATAGTTTCGCCGGGCCGGTAGCGTTTTTTGTCAGCTGTTACTGAGACTTTAATTTTTTTAGGGTCAGAAGAAACAATAATTTGCTCGCTGTCATTGTCTAAAAAGTTATTGGAAAAACTGGCAACTTTGACAAAAATATTAGGAATGTCTGTTTCAACTAAAGGAATTTCTATTGTTTTGGTTTTGCCTTCTAGGTGGACAATTTCAAAGCGGTTTACCCTTTCTCTGTCTAAAGAAAGGAAAATATCACGGTCCGGGATTTCTGAAGTAATTGTTATCTTGGCAGTTTCCGTATGCTGGTATTTTTCTTTCTCAGGTTGGACAGAAATGCCTTTTTCTCCGCCGCTGCCTTTGTAAAGCGGTTTACCTTGGGCAACAACCCAAAGATGGAATTCTTTAGTAACCAAATTGCCTTTTTCATCTTTGCCTTCAATAGTTAATTGGTAAGAGCCTTTTTTAAAAGGTGTAAATTCGAAAGTCAATTTTCCCTCTTGGTCGCTTTTGGCTTTAATTTCCGGCAAGTCTTCTTCTTCCTTTGTCCAAGCTGGGTATTTTTTACTAGGTTCCTGGTGGGCAATCCAGGTGGTTCGTTTGATTTTGGCTTTTAAAAAAACTCCTTTGATTTTAGTTTCCCGGTGGGGAACTAAAACAAGAGGTAGAGAAAAGGCTTCTCCTACCCGGCCGGTGCGATAGCTTTCGCTTCTGTAGATGCCATACTCGCTTGGGTAAACCAAGATATTTTTCCGGCTAAAAACCGGATTGCCCGAGCCGTCATCAAACTGAGCCTCAATGGCAAAAACTTGGGTTTTTTTAGTGTCTTCAGGCAGTTTGACTTTAAGGTCAACCTCGGCTTCGCCCTGGGTATTGAAGATTGCCTTGCCTTTCTCAATTTCCCTGCCAGACCAGCAGCAGTAGTTGAAATCATCAGAAAGCCGGGAGGCAATGTCGGAAACATAAGAATATTCATAAAAGTTGCTGGAGGTGATTTTGTAGGAAACTTGCTTGTTTGAAAGCGCCTGGCCTGAAAAATATTCGCCGGTTATTTTAAATAAAGTTTCATCTCCTTGGATAAATTCTCTTTTAGGCACCTCGATATCAATTGAATATTCCGGCTTTCTAAAGTGCTCAATGCGAAAACTGGTTGTCCCCTCAAGCCGCCAAGCTTCCCAAGTATCTTCAGGTGTCGGGTCTAAATCAGTTTTTAGCTGATAATAGCCGGTGGCAACATCTTGCGGAATCTCTATTTCGCCATAAACAGTTCCCTCGGCAGTGATTTCGTAATCTTTTTCAAAAATTGAGTTTTCCTCCTTCCAGTCTTTGTAGACTTTTACTTTGGCCAGGCCTTGAGGAATGGTATAGCGGGCGTCATTGTCATCTCTTATAATAGTTTTGAAATAAATCTTGCCGCCCGGCCGGTAAAGCGGCCGGTCTGTAAAGACAAAAAACTTGGCCTGTCTTTGTTTTTCTTCAAAGCGCTTATAACTATAACCCATATTAAGGTATTTAAGGTTTATGGGAACAAGGGCTAAATCGTTTTCATACTGTAGCAGGCCAATGTCTACCTCAGAAGTTAAAGGAAGTTTGGCAATGCCTTGGTTGTCAAGTCCGCTTTTACCAATTTCTGAAACTTGACCTACGAGGTTGTAAGCTGTAAAAGTGCCTTTTTCAAGAGATTTTTTAGTTTTAAGGTTTTGGCCCCAAACAATAAACTCGCCATCGCCTTCCTTCAAAAGTGCGGCCACTTTTGAGCGGATGACAAAAACACTCTCAATATTGCCGGCCAAATTAAGCTCAAGATACCAGACGCCTTCGTTTTCTATTGGCAAAGTGATTCGGTTTTTTTCTTTATAGCCTGACTTTATTTGTTGGTTAAAGGTAGTTACCGGCTCTAAAGCACTTGTATCAAGATGTTTGTTTAACTGCTTGCCTTCTTTGTCATGGACAAGATAGTTAAGCAAGTCCTGCTTGCCGGCTTTGTAAAGGTTAATTTGGGCATTGCCGGAAAGCTCCCAGCTTGAGATTTCAACCTCAGGCTCGCTAAAGCTTGAGAGAGTAACCACGCCGCCGCCATACTCTTCCTCGCCATGAATGAAAATCTTCGGCGCCATTGTTGTCTCACCAAGGACTTGTTCTCGCGGAAGGGGAACTATCGGAGTTAGCTTACAGATTATAAAAACTCCTAAACAAAGCAGAAAAATTAGAAAGAGTAGTAAAAAAAGAAGCTTTTTAGAGAAAGTTTTGGGCAGTTTTTTCATCTTATTAAAGGATAAATTATAAAAAGTTAAAAAACAAGGGCGAGCGGTCATGTTATTTAGTGTGCGATGAATCGCATCACTACAGTTGAATCCCGACTAAAAATGTAGTGATGGCATTTATGACACCCTAAATTACGCGGCGTAGCCGTACCATCTTCAAAATCGGCAAAGTAAGAACTGCTGAAGTAGTCCAAATGACATTCCTTAGCATGTAAACGGGTGGATCCCAGTGGCCAAAGTAAAGATATGGGGCGTAGCGCAAAAGGGCGCCGAAAGTTAGGGCAGTGAAAAGACTGACAATTAATTTACTTCTTGATAAAACCGCAAAAGAAAATGCCCAAATCAAATACCAGGAGTGAAGCTGGTCTGGGCGGGTGAAGATTATGGCAAAGAGGAGAATGGCGGCGAGAGAAGGAATATCTAACAGATTAACACGACGAACAAAAACTTTGATTAACCAAAGCGGCAAAAGAACGATTGTAGCGTATTTGATAGAAACTGATAAACCTAGAAATAATAAAGAAAACAATAAATTTTTATCAAGAAACTTTTTTGTTTTTAACAGGAAATAATAACTAACAAGTGCTAAAAACATCATCACCACATCATTGTGGCCGACTACCAGAGTTTCTATTAAAACCAACGGGTTTAAGGTAAACAAAAACCATCTATAATTCTCCTTTGGAGAAGGAAATTCTTTTTTAATAATTTTTTTCAAAACCCACAATTGTCCTAGCCAGAAGCAAGCAATAAATAGCTTCATTCCCCAAAGAGAAAGTTTCAAACTTTGCGTTAGAGTCAAGATTCCGGGAATTAAAGAAAGCGCTGTCCAACCATAGGCATAGGGTGCCGGTGTGTGCACATTGTGCATAAACCTGAGCCAAACGTCGTGGACAAAATAGGCGGCTACTTGGTTGTGGGGATTTTGCTGGTAAAGCCAAACCATTTTGGTATTGAATATGTAATTGAAGATATCATGGGAGAAGAGGGGATAGCCGAGGAGGAAGATTATAGCAATTAGCAATAACGGCCGTTTTAGGTTTTTAAGGCTCAAGCTTTTTAATCGTGTAATAAGTAATAAGTAATAAGTAATAAAGACAAAACAACAAAAATTGTTGTTGAGAGCGGGCGGTGATAGTAGCCCAAGCTAGTCATTTGCTTTTGAAAAGCAAGGTAGAGCGGATTTTTGGAAAGAGTAAGATTTAAGTCAATCTGGGAGTAGGAAAAAACAGAGAAGGTAATAAGTAATACGTAATAAGTAATAAGTAATATTTTAGGCTTCATAACGACCAAACAAATCATAAAACCTGATTTTTATAACATCGAGGGCCATCAAAACTGAGTCTTTTATTGGGTTTACCCTTTTTGTTTCTACATGCTTCCAAAAAATTGGCACTTCGGCGATTTTGTAGCCAAACTTTTGGGCTAAAAACAATATTTCCACATCAACAGCACCGGTAAAAGCAGTGCTAATTTTTTTAGGTTTGTAAACTTGAAGTTTTTTGAAAAGTTTTTTAGCTACATTTCCTTTGAAGGCCTTAAAACCGCACTGAGTGTCGGAAATTCCTCGCAGGGCAATTATTTTTATGCCAAAATTAAAGCCTTTTCCCATCAGGTGCCTATAAAAAGGTTCTTGTTCGCGCTTGGAGCCCTTAACCTCTCTAGAGCCAATGACTACGTCAAAACCTTTTTTAAGATAGGGGTGGAGTTTGGTAAATTCAGAAAGAGGGGTTGCTTGGTCAAAATCAGTAAACAATATATATTTACCAGATGCCTTTTTAACACCGGTAATTATAGTGCCGGCCTTACCCATATGGGGATTTTTAATTAAAATAAAACTTTTATGTTTTTTAGTAAAATTTTCCAAAAGATTTACTGACCCATCAGTTGAGCCGTCATCGACAATTAAGGCTTCCCAGGAATATCTTTGCTTTTTTAGATACTTATAAACTTCGTCTAAGACGCCTTTTTGGAAATTATCCTTCTCATTGTAGGCAGGGATGACAACCGACAAATAAACGTTTTTCTTGGTCATATAATTAGGTTTTTTTATTTTTATATATTTAGGTTTGTGTTTTTTATTTTTTATTTTTAATATTTAATTTTAATTAATTTGTATACCCACGGTCCTTCCTCAACCTTCCTCTCCCCTACCACCTCCAACTCCCCTAGCGACTTGATTTCCCACATATCTAAAGCCTCAAAATCGCCAATCTCATCCGGCGAGATAACGTATAAAATCTCCGCCTGAGGATAATTTTCAGTGCCTAAAGGTGGGCAGCCTAAGATCTCTAAAAAATAACGGTAGTTCATTGCCCGGTAATCTTTAGTAGCATCTACTAAAACTATATTGTAGCCCTTTTCCGGGCATTTTTGGGCGATTTGTTGGGCAATCCTCTTGACATCATCAATATTCCAGCCTTTTTTAAAAAAGATTGGGGATTTGTAAAGATTTACTGCTAATAAACCTATTAGAATTACTAGAGAAACGGTTTTTCCCAGTTTCTTCTGCCACAGAAGCGAAAGACCATAACCAACTATTATAAAAGGCAAAGGGAAAATAAAGCCGATATAGTGCGGGTAAACATCGCCTTCATATAAAGCTAATCCAATAATTGTTGTTACAAGCCAGCTGGCTAAAAATAAAAGCTGCTTTTTTCTTTTTTTGGCAAAGTAAACGCTGCCAAAAGAAGCGGCAATAACGATCCATGTGATTGCGTTGCGCCAGAGATTTGCCGGCAGACCTAAGATATTGCCGACTACTTGATAACTGCGGCCCTGGATATCTTTTATGATCTTTAAAATATTGGCATTGGTATGGTGGCCTTTTATAAAAAATTCTTTTAAACCATAAAAATTTATTAGGTTATGCCTTAAATCAAATATTAAAAGCGGAGAAATTAAGGCTATCAAAAGAAAAACGCCCAGAAAATTTGCTAAAAATAAGTTTTTTAATTTATCAGGATTTGTACGGACTTTCCATAAAGCCAAAAACATAAAAAAAGTTATAAAGGGAGTAAGGATTAAAATCATATAATGAAGCTGCAAACAAAGCCCTAAGAATAAAAAGACGCCAATTGTCGCTTTAAAGCTTTGGTTTTGCCAGGCTTTATAAAGATTGTAGATTAAAAGAAGGGCAACTAGGGGCATTGGGTTAGGGTTCCAAGAAAAGCGGGTATTTGAGATTGCCACATGGGAAACAGAGTAAAGAACCGTTGTAAAAAAAGCTGCCCTTTTTCCTAGCAAGTTTTTA
>Ga0180438_10012415_pt1 | contig 10136 bp, 11 predicted proteins | sample SS_ome_12_FD_132455 | JGI IMG/M metagenome (GOLD analysis project Ga0180438, IMG submission 132455) | Hypersaline lake sediment archaeal communities from the Salton Sea, California, USA - SS_3_D_2 metaG | ecosystem: Environmental > Aquatic > Non-marine Saline and Alkaline > Hypersaline >...
AATACTATAGCTTTTTGTCGGCTCGACTTATGGCTTTTTTCAAGAAGCTCACAACGCTTTTTAGGCAGGTAATGCGAATAACCTGACAAAACCCAACGAACGCAATCACTCAACCAAGGCAACAGAAGCTGCCGACACAAATAACGCATTATGGCTAAAATAGGCCGAGACCCGCAAGGGCTTTCCCAAGAAACCTATGATCTGATCATCGTAGGCGGTGGCATCTACGGAGTGATGTTATCCTTCGAGGCTGCCAAAAGAGGATTAAAATCGCTGCTTCTAGAGCAGGGTGATTTCGGCGGTGCAACGACGTTCAACTGCCTTCGGATTATACATGGCGGCTTTCGATATCTACAGACGATGGATTTGCATCGGTTTCGGGAGTCTGTATCTGAACGAAGGTGGTTTTTGAAAGCATTCCCCGAGTTGGTATCTCCGTTGCCCTGCCTCATGCCTCTTTATGGTAATGGCTTGCGACGTCCACTATTTATGAGACTTGGGGGATTGGCCAATGACTTCCTATCTCGAGATCGAAATACGGGCGTTAAGGCGGAGAACGCTTTGCCGTCAAGCCAATTCCTTGATGTCGAAGAAGTCGCACAGATTTTTCCGGAAGTCGATCGAGCCGGATTGAAAGGCGGCATTCGTTGGTATGATGCGATAATACCGGACCCACAATTCGTCTTGATGGAGATTCTAAGGCGTTCGGTCCAATTTGGATGTCCTGCACTGAATTATGTGGAAGGCAAATCTCTTATCACCGCGAATAATCATGTGTCTGGAATAACTGCCCGCGACACGTGTAGTGATCGAACATTTCTCTTTAGAAGCAATGTGGTCATCAACGCGGCGGGCCCTTGGTCCCGGCAATTTGCTTCAGCATTTGATAGGGATTACCCTGAGCTCTTCAAAGGTTCACTCGCATGGAACGTACTGTTCGATAAACCGGCACTATCATCACACGCGCTGGCAATTGCGCCGAAACAACCGAATGCCAGGACATACTTCCTTGTCCCCTGGAAAGGAAGACTACTTGCCGGTACCGGCCACGCACCCTGGAACAAGGGATCAAAGCCGCCGAAACCTACAAAGCATATGATGGATTCTTTTGTAGATGACCTGAATTTCGCAGTTCCGAATGTCGGCCTCACCCGGGAGAACATCCTTCACATATTCTCAGGATTGTTGCCCGCTACGCGGGAAGGTGGTGTCGGGCTCACGAAAAGAGAGGTCATCCTTGATCATTCAGAGCATGGCGGGCCAAAAGGTTTTTACAGTGTGTCAGGTGTCAAATTCACCACCGCTCGGTTGGTTGCCGAAAAACTTCTGCACAGGATATTCCCTGATACAAGCGCTCAACACGATCTGCATTCTGAGGTTTTCGAGAATTCAGGAAACGGGCGCTGCATGGCGAGGGATTTTGAGGCGGACCGAACCGAGGGGCTGGATACCGCTTCGCTCGAAATACTTCGAGAAATCGTGGATGCGGAGGCTGTGGTGACCTTAGATGATTTGCTGTTCCGGCGTACGGATCTTTGGGAGGCTCTGTATTGCAACAATGATCTAAAGATGCAACTGCGACAGCACCTATCTTTATCTGACTTTCCGATATCCAGAAGAAATGGAGGCGAGTAAATAACTATTCCAAAAGTCTCTGCCAGAAGAAGTCTTAATCACAGTTGGCAAAACGTAGAATCATGGTGTGGGCCCCCGATTCATCCAGGCTAAAGCATCGGCTTTGGCGTATTGCGAAACATATTGCACTCGCATTTGGACTTGTTTCCCTATTATTGACAATTGTGTTCGCAGTCAGCCCTGTTGGTTTTCGAAACCTTGTTTTCACTCCGGGACGAGAGCTATCCTATTTTGTGACCGAATTGGATTTGTTTTCCAATTGGGGCCAAATTACAAAGATCGAGACGTCAGTGCCACAGGTCATCCATATACCCGGAGATAACTAGCAGAATTTCGAAATCGTTGCAGATCTCCACATGCCAGAAGAATCAGGTGTGTCCCCGGCTGTTCTGTTGTTACATGGTGCGACCCACCTTGGCCGCAAATCCGGTTTAATCGTTCTTCTAGGGCACTATTTTCAGCAAGCTGGCTGGATCGTGTTGGCTCCTGATGCCCGTGGCTTCGGAGATTCTGTTGATCCTGCCGACATTGACTCACCAGACTCGTGGAACCCCGAGCACGATATTCGCCGTTGCATCGACTATCTCTATTCCTTACTGTCAACCGACAAAGATCTGGTTTTTGTCATCGGGCACTCGATGGGAGCCGGACACGCACTTGAGTTCGCCAACAAAGATCCCCGAATCAAGGCGATGGTATTGATCTGTCCTCCAAGCCATATAAACGGCATCCAGGATTCCTTTTGGCAAAGAATCAAGTTCTCAGCAGTAAGGGGCCTAAATGATCCGATTGCCAGTAATGTATATCTGGTCCGAAGTCGTAAAGCAGACATCCAGACTTATTTGGATGGATTTCTCAGTAGAACCCATTTACCTGTCCTACTAGTCGGTGGAGAGAGGGAGGGGATGCTGAATCGAGACTATCTGTCTCGAATTGCAGAAAATGTCAGCCAACCTTTTGAATATTTGACCTTGAAGAAATTAGGGCATTACTGCGGGGTATACAATCATCCCTTCACTGGCACAGTATACTATCGTCCGGACGCGTTCCAACCCTTTTTTGCGTTTCTTATGGATTATCTTAATGCCAGAAACCCAGCTGTTCAAGCGAAGGTTTCCAAGACATACCAGCCATGAGGAACGGACTTTCATGCCAGTTAACAATGTTTCAGAAGACATTAAGAAGAAACTGCAACTAAAAGCCCTCCAAAAGCATACCGGAGCATTTAATGCACATGACGATGCTTCTAGTCAGACGCTGTAATAATGACGGCGCCGAGAATTATTGTCTCAGGGAAATCGGCCGCAATCGGTCGTTGGCAGATCATGGAAACAGAAGTATCCTGACAGATGTCTCAACTGTTGGGTGATGAAATATTGCTTGTAAAGGATGATAGGCTGCCCTTTTCAAGTAATGGTTTTGACCGTGTGATTGCGATCGGTGCACATGCGCACTTGCCGTACATACAACGGTTTATGAGAGGGTCGGAATCTGACATAAGGATGATATGAAGATTGCCTATTTCAATTTATTGCTCACATTACTACGATGCATTATGTCGTCCACTATTTTTTTGGTGTTGTTCTTAATAGTGATAGAAGTCACCCTTGTCGGCTGTCAAGACAATCGGCCGGAATTACCCTATTCCACCATTAAACCCTTGATTATCCACACGGATTTACCTGAGGAGGATGATGGCAGAGGCGGTGTAATTGCCGTTGATCTGACCGGTGACAATTATATGGACTTCATCGTCACCAAGCCTGGACATATTGCGGCTATTAGCAATTCAGGTGAGACTCTGTGGCACAGACAAGTAGATATTCAACTCACTCGGAAATCAGAGAAATTTGGCCTTCCCGGCCTGCATGCACCGGGTGTACAAGCTGCTGATGTTGATGGAGATGAGAACGTTGAGGTACTCTTTCTGACTCAAGACGGTCAATTGTGTGTTATTGACGGCAAAACCGGTAAGACTCGTATCAACGTGCCACTGGAGCCTCCAAATGGGGCGGAGCGCTGGGAGCACCTGGTTGTATCGAACATGTTGGGACAAGGCGACTCTGCCCTAATTCTACAGGCAACCAATGCAAGAGGCTATCGCATGGGATCGCACGTTGCTGCCCTCTATTTGGGATCGCTTATTGAAGTTGACATAGCCACATATTTATGGAAAAGGGATGATTTTCTAGCCAATGCTCATAGTGGAACCCGAGTTGCTGATGTTGATCTTGACGGTAAGGATGAAATCACTGGAGGGATGATTCTCGATCACAAAGGTCATGTTCTCATTACACTCCCGCTTCTAGGCCATATCGATTCCATTTTTGTGGCAGATGTTCGGCCTGATCTGGTTGGACTGGAGGTTCTTGCCCTGGAAGAAGAAAACGGCTTGTGGCTTTTTTCGGGTCGAAATCCTATGTCACGCCTCCTGAATAAACTCATCAATGGAATCTACATCCGCCTATTTTCAAAAGGCAACAACGTTTACCTCTACAATCATGACAGCCTCATCTGGAGAGTCGACTACAGACAGCGGGAACCTCAAAATGCAGGTGTGGGTGATTTTGATCCGAGTCTGCCAGGCCTAGAAATCTGGTGTAGAAGTCGTTTTAATACCCATCAAAAGCCTTTCGTGCTTGATGCGTATGGGGACCTTATCGCAACCTATGAATTGGACGACCTTGCACCAAAAGGCTGGACCGTGAAGGGCGTTGAGGAGATCTCGACGATCGATTGGTCCGGCGATGCAAAGCAGTTGCTTGCGGCAAAGGAAAGGCACGTTTCGGGCAACGTCGCGGTTTTTGATGCCATTAGTGGCACTTTTCTGGAATTATTCAACGAAAAAGCAGATCGCTTGTACGTCGCGGATGTCTATGGTGATTTCCGCGAGGAACTGATCATTATGAATGGAAATGAACTTCATATTTATGTAAACGACCAAAGGAACCCAAACCCATCAACTTCAACCTTGTGGCAGAATAATTACTACCGCCGCAGCAAAATGACGTGGAATTACTATAACCCATAGAGCAGGTTGGCTTGGGCCTGCGTAATGCTTACCTGTCACCTTTTTCGTTGATTGTATGGAGAAATAGAAATGGATTTGAATGGAAATTGGCAGTTAAAAATGTTTCAGAAGACATTAAAGAAGAAACTCCGACTGAAAGCCCTTCGAAAACACATCGGATTACTAAATGAGCATGACCGATGTCTTCTAGTCACGTGCGGTGACAATAATGGCGCCATGAATTATTACCTCAGGGAAATCGGCGGCAACTGGTCATGGGCAGATTATGAAGACAAAAGTATCGGCGAGATGTCTCAACTCTTGGGTGATGAAGTCCTGCTTGTAAAAGACGACAGATTGCCGTTTTCGAGTGACTATTTCCAGTGTGTGGTAGCGATCGACGTGCACGAGCACTTGCCGAACATGCAACCCTTTACCCGCGAGTTGCGGCGAGTTGCAAAGAAGGGCGGCAAAATCATCGTAACAGTGCCCAACGGGGACGAGAAAAAACTTGCTACAAGGATCAAAAACGCTGTTGGAATGACCAAAGAAAAGTACGGTCATATCCGAGAAGGCCTCGACCTGCCCGAACTGCAAGCCCTCTTGACAGCCAACGGGATTCAACCGACTGATTTTTCCACCTTCTCCAAGCTTTTCACCGAGATGTTGGAGCTTTCAATCAACTATCTCTATGTAAATATTCTTTCAAAGAAAAGCTCTGCCAAGGTGGAAAAAGGTACCATTGCACCGGCTACTTCAAACCAACTGAAATCGATTGACAAAACCTACCGTATGTACTCAATTATATACCCCTTTTTCCGAGCCATATCGTCGCTGGACGCCTTATTCTGGTACAGCCGGGGTTATGTTGTGATCGTGGAGGCTAGAAAGGAGTAGCAAAATTGGTCAGCAGCAAGATTCTAATCACAGGTGCAGGCGGATTCATTGGATATAACCTATGCGTGGCGTTGGCCAAGGAAGGACACCGTATTATCGGAGTAGATCTGCATTATCCGGAAAGCGGCCTGCAGTTGGGCAAAGAACCTTTTGAGGCAAACATCGGGGATTTCAGAGATACGGCCAAAATGGAGAAATGGCTGCTGGGGGTCGACTACGTCGTACATCTAGCAAGTGCCCACTTGCAGATCAGTATTGACGATGCTGCTTACTGGGACGTTAATGTACACAGCCTCAAACCCTTTCTAAAACTCGTTCAAAAGGCATGTGTGAAGCGATTCATTCACGTAAGCTCCGTAGGGGTATACGGCAAATTGCAGGAGCTGCCGGCAGATGAAGAAACGGTTTGCAGCCCTCAATCCGTCTATGGGGAGACCAAACTTGCGGGTGAAAGAGAGGTATTGGAATTCAGCCGAACATCCGGCCTGTCCGCCACTATTTTGCGGCCGGCGTGGGTGTATGGCCCCTACTGTCCCCGAACAGCCAAGATTTATCGTGCGCTCAGAAAAGGGCGTTTTGTCATGATTGGCAAAGGGGAGAATCTCCGCCACCCGATATACATACTCGATATGATAGAGGCATTCAAATTGGCAATGACATCGCAAGCGGCCATCGGGGAGGCACTGATTATCGCAGGACCCAATGCAATTACCACCAACGAACTGGTCGAAACGTACTGTGAAGTGATGAAGATTCCCCTACCCAAAATCCGTATTCCTCATTGGGTCGGCCTTATTTTGGCAAGTGGAATTGAATTTCTTTCATCGGCTATGGGAAAAGAACCTCCCATTTCGAAGCGCTCTCTAGAATTCTTTGACACCAACAATGCGTTCGATATTACCAAATCTAGAAAACTCCTTGAGTTTGAGCCCCGGTATTCTTTTGAGGAAGGGCTTTCATCTACTTCAGACTGGCTATTAAGCCAAGCGTAGTTTTATCCAGTCATCTATCGCCAGCAAGGCCTGCCCATTTGAAATGCGGCCCCCCCCCGTTTCAAAGCGTGCGCCCACTCAAAGCGAGAACTTGCTCAATATGCTTAGGTCATCCACAGCTCGATATCCCCTTTTCCGGTGAAGGATATGTTCAACAAAGACCTTCTTCTCCTCACAACCTTTCGTCACGGTATGCGGTTAGTCAAAGACCCTGGCCAGTGAACTTCCTTCTGTATCCTGAAGAGTTGTTCGCCCTCTACGGCATTCTTGCCCTTGATGAAACAACCTACTGCTACTAAATATTTCGGATGTATTGTCACCAACAAATGAATTTGCCCCATAAGGTCACCATCCACTACCCCTCTCTCTTTTTGTATTGACGAGATCCCTGGAGACCTTCTCCCGCTTTCTGGAATAGGGTGTATGTCTACTTGTCCGGCATTTTGACATCCCAAAAAGGTGGCATGTGTAATCCCATGCTCTATGGCTACGCCTTTCACAACAAACATCGACAGTGCCTTTCCCGGTCAGCTTTCAGTGCCATACGTCCCGGAGCCTCGCCCCCATACTTCAGGAATTATCAAACTCTTGGAGTCTCTTTACAGAGCCCCGAGCTGCGAATCTCTGTTAGCAATTCACGTTTTGCTTGCCTAGCGTTGTAAACAGGGAGTAAACATGAAGATAGATAATGCATACTCAGATCATATGTTGATTGATGAAATACGTGATTATTGGGACAAACACCCACTGGGGAAACAATACGTTCATAAGAGGGACGTCGATATCGGGAGTCAGCACTTTTTCTCTCATATCAAGCCCTGGATGAATCCTTACAAGTTTTCCTGGATAATGGACCGGATTGAAAGAGAGGCTGAACTGGTCAAAGAGGGTCACTTGCTAGAGATTGGATGCGGCCTTGGCTATGACAGCCTTGAATTCCTGAAGCGCGGTGTAAAGGTTACGGCGACCGATTTAACTCCCACAGCAGTTGACCTTGCTGCAAAACACTTCGCAATGGAGGGTTTTAGTCCCGAAGACGTTCGTGTTGAAAATGTATTAGCCTTGACTTTTGAAAATAATACCTTCGATGCTATTTGGGCTAACGGAGTGCTCCATCATACTGGTAATACAAACAAGGCTCTGGAGGAGATTCGTCGCGTTCTTAAACCTGGGGGGCGAGCTATCATATCACATTTCTATCGCAAGCCCTCTTGGATGTACTGGATATCACGTTTCGGAAGAGAGAATATTGAATACAAAGACGAGGACCCCCCAGTCACTGAATTCTTAACGGAAACCCAGATTCTGGAAATGTTCCAAGGCTTCATCATTGAGGAAGCCGTACAAGACCATTACCGGGCGCTGCCAATTGCTCGCACTGGATTAAAGGCAATTCTCTATATGCGCCTATTTAGACCACTATATAATCTGTTGCCTGAGAATGTCGCTCGGCAATTTGCTTACAAGTTTTCGGTGACAGCAGTCAAAATGCATTAATGATTAATGCTTTGATAGATTTAGAGTGAGTATTGTACTTCATGTAATACAACGGAGACAATTGAATTGACAATCATGTGTCAATCTCGAAGCTGAAAAGTCTCCAACGGTGCCACCGGATATGTATGGAAGAAATTGGAGCCAAAGCGGCAGAGTTAGAAATATCAACATATTTCCAGGTTCACACACATAGGGCAGATGAATTCTATGCTTAGTAACCATCAAGAATATGACGGATTGATCGATAAAGTCTCCAATGGCAGGCATTCCCTTTTGGCGAAATATCAGGATCTCTGCATAGGCAACAGGTCCCTTGCGTTTCTCCTAAGGTATGAGCTCCTGACGTCCCTCATTTCACCGATTCCGGGGGCATTAGGCTTTTTCTTGAGACAATTCTTCTATAAGAGACTGTTTGCCAATACTGGAAGGGGGTTGGCCATAGCAGCAAATATTTCCACCAGGTGCCCTCAGCAGGTGTCACTAGGCGACAATATTTTTCTTGACTCTGGGGTCACATTGGACGCCATAGGCATTCGATCTCACATAACCATCGGAAATTCAATCTTCCTAGGCAAACACTCGCTACTCTCCTGTTCCTCATCCACTATAACACTTGGGAACCATATCTCCATCGGCCCAAACTGCTACATAAGAGCAAGCCGTGGGCCCGTGACTCTTGGATCTCATATAACGATTGGTGCCCACACCGTGATTATTTCCGGAGGCCCTCACTACAAAAGACTGGATATTCCAATGATGAATCAGTCTGGTACCGCTGACGGAATTACCATTGGCGATGATGTCTGGCTGGGTGTTGGCGTACGCGTTATCGATGGTGTGAACATCGGCAACGGATCTGTGATAGGAGCTGGCGCAGTTGTTACAAAAAGTATACCGGAATATTCAATCGCGGTAGGTGTGCCGGCCAAGGTCATCCAAAGCCGAAAATCACTTTGAGAAAAAGCACCGTTGGAAAGCCAGATCTTTGACAGATGCCAGCACAGTTGAGCGTTAATTGAGGTTCTAAAAGGATTCTGTAATGTGCGGAATTTGTGGATTTAACTGGCGTGACGAAGAGCTGTTGCAGGAAATGAAAGATGCGATTAAGCATCGTGGACCTGACGATCAGGGATCTTACTTTGGAAAGGCCGTATCTTTAGGACACACACGCCTCAGTATTATCGATCTTTCCGAGAATGGGCGTCAGCCAATGTCAAACGAAACCGGAACCGTCTGGGTAGTCTATAATGGTGAGATATATAATCATAGAGAACTACGGCAGTTTCTGGAAAAGAAGGGCCACGTATTTCGAAGCGCTAGTGACACAGAAGTGATCGTTCATGCATACGAGCAATTTGGAACCGAATTTGTCAGCAGATTGACCGGAATGTTCGGTTTGGCAGTTTGGGATACATCTAATAACAGATTGATATTGGCGCGGGATAGGTTGGGCCTTAAACCGGTTTATTACTACTATAGGGATGGTAAGTTTGTTTTCGCTTCGGAGATTAAATCCATTCTCTGTGACTCCAGTGTGCGCCGTGAAATTAATCCCCAAGCCCTTTTTGATTTGGTTGGGTACGAATTCGTTCCCGCTCCAAATACGTTGTTGAAAAACACGTTTAAGCTGATGCCGGGTTGCCTCCTGATATTTGAAAACAATGGCCCGCCTAGGATTACGCGTTACTGGAACCTTGAGGAGAAGGACATCGATCCCTCAGGTGAGGCCCTCTTGGAACTACTCAGCGGTGTGAGTGGCGAACATCTAATGAGTGATGTGCCATTGGGCGCGTTTTTGTCGGGAGGTATAGATTCGAGCACCATTGTCCACTTTTTGTCCTCCGCAATCGATACACAACTAAGAACGTTTTCTTTGGGATACCGAGAGTCCACTTTCAGTGAATTCCAATACGCAAAGAAAGTGAGTGATTATTATAACACGCAACACCGCGAGTTGATGATTCGCCCGGTGGACATAAATGTGATCGATAAGTCCATCTGGCACCTGGACGAGCCGAACACGGATCCTTCCAACATGCCGTTTATGTTGATCTGCGAGCAGGCAAGCAGATTTGTGAAGGTTTGCCTTAGTGGAGACGGCGGCG
>Ga0180438_10012416_pt1 | contig 10135 bp, 11 predicted proteins | sample SS_ome_12_FD_132455 | JGI IMG/M metagenome (GOLD analysis project Ga0180438, IMG submission 132455) | Hypersaline lake sediment archaeal communities from the Salton Sea, California, USA - SS_3_D_2 metaG | ecosystem: Environmental > Aquatic > Non-marine Saline and Alkaline > Hypersaline >...
CAATTGGGACACAAGGTAATCTTGATCATCCCACACCTCCCGGTTTGGGCAATAATATACGCGAGAATGCATAAAATCAAAATTCTGACCCATGGGATAGGCCCGAAGGTTTTTCGATGAGTCACGTTTTTAGGTTGAGTTTCCGCGAGGAGTACCCCGACCACTGGTCGGAGTCTCCCCTGGGAACTCAGTCCCTCGACGCCCACTCTCTTGTGGCGTCGAAATACCCGCTCTTGAACTCGTCGATCTCCTTCTGGGCGGCTTCCAAGGCCGCCTCAAGTTCCTCATCCTCGAGGCTGGGATCAACGATCCCAACCCCATACGGGTGACCCGTTGTCGAACCGAAGGCCATGCGGGCCTGGCCCGCAGCCTCCTGGCGGTCATTTCTGCAATAGCTCAGATAATCCTCGCACTCTTCGAACCCGACACTCCGACCCAATTCATAAAAATTAACTGACTTCATGGCTTCCTCCTTCTCGCCCACGCGCCGGGCGAATAATTGACTAACTAACTAACTAACAAAAAAAAAATATATATATATAAACCCTATTCAGGCATACAACTAATAACTAACATACTATAACCTGTGACCTATCTTAGACCTCCCTGGGATAACACTTATCTAAGACTTTCACTTATCTAAGATAACACTTACCTGAGGACCATACTTGCCTAAGACCATACCTAACTTAGACCAGGTCCAACAAGCCGTATCAGCTACATTTTATTTCCATTTTACCCACATATAACCCTCCTCTACCTAACAGGAAGGGAAATTATATCCGCCGATCAAGGCGAATATTTACATCATCTGAGACATCAAGCGAGGGAAATTATCACCCTGTTAGAATAAAACACACATATATAGATAGATAATATAACCTGTACCCTATAGCACAGGTTCTTAGGCTACTATCGGATCTCTCCACATTAATTCTGTATAAGTATTTAAATTATTTACATTAGCCCGCCCAAGCGGGCATATATTTACCTGTTATAGGATGGTACCCTTACATTAATGACTAATAATATTAGGCATACCTAAGTTACTGATATCACTAAAGGCGGTATCAGTCCTGGTATATACAAGGTATACCAGTTTTTAGGAACATACCTAACATCATTAGTTAGATACCCTATAAGACCCTCCAATCATTAGACTGGAGGGTCCTAAGGAGACCTAACTACTTGCAGACCTTACGGAAAAAGGCCTGCAGCAGTCCACCTGCCTTGCGCCCGTGCCAGAGGCGCCAGGCTTCCTTTCGCTCCGGAGCCTGCAACTCCTTACAGGCCCGGTAGAAGTTTCTGCCACCAGACTTGGTGGCAAAACAGGCGGGGCGGCCCAGCCGGTCAGCCTTACAGAGCTGACCAACTAGGAACTCGAGGCGGCTAACGGACTCAGTATCCTGAAGGCACCTGCGGGCGTTCCCGAGGCGCTCTTTGCGCCACGACTGCAGCTCGTCCTGGTACATCCAGGCGAATTGCTGCAGGAATGCTACCGCCTCCTTCCGAGCCCGCCACATGGCCCGGAGGGCACGGATCTGGGTCGTCCACCGAGCAGGACACTTCTTGCCCCGGTACTCCAGGGCACGCATTTCCTTCTCAAGTTTCGCAGATATTGTGTCCTTTCTGAGATGCGGCTCCCTGTCATCGGGAACCCACAACTCGTTATTATCAGCCTTGTTGTAGTACTTCCGGAAACGCTTCTTGGAAGTACCCGGACAGATGTCTACTTCGCATAGCTCGGCAGGGCCGAGCGGGCGGAAGAACTCCTCTTCCGCGTTGATGTTCTTGACCAGATCGACAGAGTTTCCATTACGGTCGAACATAACATAGTCCTTTCTGGCCATCGTCATGGCCATTAGGTTACGCTAGAAGCCCGCATTATCGCCCTGGGCTCGGGCAACCTTCGCATAGTATGCTCCAGCTAACATACTATGAGGCTATCTGTCTGCTATCTGTCTCTCCTCTACATTGCCCACGGGTCGGGATCGGAGGATGACGAGAGAACTTCGTCATAGCTCCGAGTCCCATCTAGCCCCAGAAATACTCTCCAGGGTTCGATGTGATAGTAGACGAACTGCTCCGCGTAGGAGCGTGCTTCCTCGATGGTGTCGAACAAGATGATCGTGTCTTCGTCGACGATAACGGCATAGGCTGCCGCTATCGTCTCCCCATCATGCTCGTATATCTCCACATTATCTGTGGTGTTGTCGATAACCTTGTTCATGACTCTCTCCTTGTACGTTAAAGTTAATCATCTCATCCAAACCCTTGAATATCTAAATGGGTGGGCTCGCAACGAATGATAAGGGTCCCATAAAACTTCATTCTATACCTGGTCATTAAGTATTAGATTTCAATTCTGAGTTTACAATTCCTCACTTCTATTTTTTATTTTATTCTGAATTTGACTCTATTAAGGCTTTCATTTACTTAAAGTAGATATTAGACTGCTCCTTTAAATCTCTTGACCGGCGGGATAATTACTGTCACTATATAATTAAACTTATTAGATACGAAAGGAGACCATATTATGCCTACTAGCAATTATCCTTTTAATGTTTCTCGGACAGATGTAGATGCAGTATACCTTAAATTATCTAAGTTAACTTCTAGTCCGAGCTACCCTTATTCTATTACTAGTGCTGGCAATTATGTGACGTATACAGGTAGTGCGTGCTACGATTATGATATAAATTCAAGATATCTACGCCATTGTTCCGTTACGGGCAAATGGATACTGGTAGAAGCCTCTGATAATGCGAATGGACCTCCGACCCCTCTTACCGAATTAGAACGCAAGGAAATGGCTCTAACGCCTTCTCAGAGGGAATTCTTAGATATTAGGCTGGAATAATTCTTCACATAAAGGGCGGCAAATGATTCTTTTCCTGTTAGCAAGAAGAAACACATACGATAAAGAGGAATGCATAGAAGGGAGTCACATTGATAGACTTACCTACAGAAAAATCTTCTACCAAATTATCTATAAATACAGTATTGTTCCAATCAGACAAATCTTTAAAAACCAGCTTAGAAATATATAATTATTTAATAGACAAGCAATTACATCCAGATAACTATTTATTAACCACAATTAACGGCGTATTAGAGTTAAATATAAATAATGTAAGGAAGGAAGACAGTTCAGCCCGTGTAATGATAATCCGTCAGATAGGATCAGAACCGTACCTAACGAGAATAGCGGGTATAAACGGTCACTTGAGCTTTGCTGTTGAAGAATTCCCTGAGGCTCCTATCTATCTAGCAATAACATTTAACAACCACAATGGGATCTATATGTGTGCGTTACAGAATATTGTCCACACTGACGTTCGTTACATAGCAAACAAGACAGCTTCAATTAGTGAAACATTTAAGGGTTATGAAGAACTTATATTAAAGGGACTACATTATATACCTCTTGAAAAGGTTTATAAATCTAAAGAGTTAAAAGAGATGACGTCGATAGAAGAAAAACAGTAGTATACCTATATTATTAAGTACACGTAATAAATTATTAAGACATACAGATTATCTGTGGTTCTTTACTCTTATAAAGGGGAAGTTATGTCTATAATGCCAAGTTATTATATTGAAGAGCTAGAATATCTTAGAAAGATACTAGAATGGTTACTTAGGAAGGATTTACTCCAAGACCTGGTAGATCTTAAGGAATTATTAGATAAGTCCTATGTTCATAAGTATACGGAATTAGTAGAAAAGATAGAACAAGGAGAGGATTGTGGCTTTGCTAAGAAAGCACAAGACCTTTTCTATACATTCCAAGAAAAAAATATATCTGATAAGATAAAACAGATTTATGAAAGTTATATTAGAGGTGTAAAAGAGTAAATGTTAAAGTCGTTTATTAAGAATATGAATAATATTGGTAACAGTGCCTTCCACTTCGCCGAAAAAAATCCGTTGACAGCTGCTGGGTATGTTGTGGGTGGAGGAGCTTTACTTGGAGCTTTCGATTCACATGGAAAAGCTAGAGGTGGAGCTATTGGAGGGCCGATAGGAATGGGAATAGGAATGGGAATAGGCGGAGCAATCGGGTTAACTGCGTATAAAGGCACGAGTGGCTTTAAACGTTTTGGACAGATAGCTGGTAAATTCTTTTCAAAAGGTTCTGGTATTCTGGGTAAGTTACATCAAGGGGCGCTGGGAGCGTGGTATGGTCTTGGTCGGTATGGAAGATTTGGAGTAGTAGCTGGGGCAGGTTTAGGTATGCTCGTTGGGTCGGCGAGGAAACATACTAGAGCAGTGAATCCGATAAGGGGACTAGGGCATTAAATTCATATAGTTATATTATATTAAGTAAAGGAAAAGGAAATGAGTATACTAAAAAGTTTCAGTATGGGTGCCAGCAAGTTTATGGGTCGAGCAACAGGCCTTCCTTCTGTAAATAAAGCATTTAATTGGGCAAAGAAACATCCTTATTTAGCGGGAGGAGCAGTACTAGGTGGAGGCATGTTATTAGGCGGCCTTAGTCCATTTGGAAGCGCTATGGGCGGAACAATAGGGGCACCAATTGGAGGAGCCATAGGAGGTTTAGCTGGAGGATACTATGGGAAGACCATGGCATCGCGGTACGGACGTGGCTATTATCTACGATCACAAATGGGTCGGCTGGGGGGTCCAATCTCGGAACAAATAAAAAAACACTCTCTTGCAATATGGGAAACTCTTGGACCAAAGGGTCAAGTCGGGGCATTTGCTGGAGCTGTTATGGGAGCTATAGCAGGAGGATTAATAGGAGGCAATAAACATACTCGAGCTACCAATCCGATTTAATGGGCTATAATTAATCTATTACATTAAGTAAAGGAGAAGGAAATGAAAGTTACTTTAGAGCAGATCAAGAACTCACATGAAGCTGTAAAAAAATTACTTAATACTGAATTACCAGTTAGGGCTGCGTTTAGATTGAGTAATTTAGCAAAAGCAACAGTAGATCTTATAGAACGTATTGAAGAAACAAGAATGGAATTAGTAAAGAAGTATGGGAAAGAAGATGCAAAAGGTAATTTTAATGTAGAAGCAGAAAAGGTAGAAGAATTCTATAAAGAATTCAATGAGTTCTTACAAGAAGAAGTTACACTCACTCTTGAGCCGTTAAATATAGACCTTATAGAAGGGGTGAAATTAACTACGATAGAATTAATTAGCCTAGAACCTTTTATGGCTACTGGCTAGGCGTTTATAGATGGGAGGGCTTATTATGCTCGAAAAAGTAACTATATGGCTATATGCCAAATTGGGTTATTTAATGATGAAATACTGGTATGGACCATGGTCTAGATTTTACAGAAAGCTATTCGAGCGTAAGTACAAAGAACTTCCCAAAAAGTGGACAGATAAACAAATTCTTGATTTTTTTAAAACATGTGATTGGACAAAAGATAAATGGTATATGCTATTCGATGTTATCTCGAAGCCAGAGAAATTATACAAGAAACGCAAAGGAGACTGTGATGAATATGCAGCCTTTGCAGGAGAAGCCGGATTGCATAATGGCTGGATTGTATCCGTAACCTGGTATGCTCCACATAACAAGTTTTTTTCGAGATTTAAAGGACATAATGTTTTTATATTTCCTAAAGATGCGAAATGGTGGCATATAGGGAATTGGGGTAGATATGGACCATATAGAACATTCTTTGATGCGTTACATGCTATCTATAAGATAGGAGATAGAGATGCTATACCGTGTGCTTGGTCAGTTAGAAGTCCTTGTAGCAAAAACGGAGAAAAAGATTTAGCATTTCTTATAGGCGGGAGATTCAAAAAGGATAAAGATGGAAAACGAGAAACAAGAGAAGGATAAAACAATATTTAGTTTAAAGGGCGGACTTATGAAGCGCGAGAAAGAAGCGCCGGAAAAGTCCAAAATGTTTGATATGTTTAATGTTAATTTGGATGATTATTCTGACATCCAACTAACATATGACGAGCTTAATCGCGTTAGAATGCAAGCGCTTAAGCTTAAACACGGATTCCAGGCTATGGCTCCTATATACTGCCTTGGTCCTAAATCGTGTCCGTTTATTAAACAATGTCCGTTTGTTGATATTACAGTCAAAGATAGTGAAGGCAATATAAGTTATGATAGTCAGGATATTAAGAAATTCCCACTTGCTAGACCGTGTCCCATTGAAGCCTCTATGATTGCCTATAAAATACAAGCATATGCAGAGGAATTCGAGATTGATACTGATTCTCCAAGTGAACTTGGTCTTATATGTAAGTTAGCCGAAATTGATTTGTATGACTATAGAACTACAAGAGTTTTAGCCAGCGCAGACGAAGATGGCGACGGCATGAGTCTTATGAAAAAACAGATTAGCGGATTTACTCCAAAAGGAGACGAAATTGTTCGTCTTGAAGAACACCCCGCCTTTATGTTAAAAGAAAAACTACATCGCCAGCGGATGGATATTCTTAATGCTCTTGTTGGAACAAGAAAAGAGAAATACAAGAAGGAAGCAGCATTGAAAATAAGAGAAGGTAATGATGCATCTACGGTTCAAGCTGATTTACTTAAAAAGATAGAAAAACTTAATTCAGAATCCGTAGTAGACGCAGAATTTGAAGAAATAGAAAATAAGGAATTTCCTGAAGAATAATGAGTTTTTATTTTTTTACTAACAACACCGAGGGTTTACGCCACGACGGTATAGCCGGAAAACTCCGGTCAATGAATACCGACTTCGGCTCGGGATACCAAGGACCAGACAATAGCAACTCAATTATTCATGTTGGTCTACGAAGAAATTTAAAAAGTATTAGCCAAAAAGGCTTACAGCCTTCAGAAGCTGGTTTAACTTATAGTTTGATTGGTGGGCGCGGGAATGTAATATATGGTCTTCCTGAAAGAAAATTTAATTTCTTTTTAAAAACCGATCAAGATAAATTAATCGGTCTTGGTGTTCCTCAGACTGGTATAGTTTATAGAACCCAAGTAGATCCATCAAAGGTATACGCCGGTTATTTTTCTGGATTCCTTAGCCGTGATGTATCTTATCGGCGAGAAAAATATTCTGATTTTCTTAAGAGAAAAGACAAACCAGAACTTTATGAAATTTTAATGCCCGAGGCAATACCTCCTAGTAATTTAGAAATATTAGGCGAATTACAGAATGGAGAAATGGTACCTCTAGGTACCGAAGAAAAACCGAGTTTATTATGGAATGCCACCAGAACAGCAGCTTCATTTACTCTGTTGGCCGCAGGTATAGCTTCAAAGAATATTCCTTTTGAGGAAACACTGCAGAAATGGTTTAAGGGAGCAGCTCCAGCCGTACGTTATGCGCCAGCTGCACTTTGGGGGCTAGGTGAAATATCTAAATTCGGAGAATACGAAAGCCCTGGTAAATCTTTTGTAAGATTAGGCGGCAGTATCGCAGCCTGGGAAGTATCCAGAAGGCTTGCTGAAAAAATTACAACTCCTCTAGCCCAAAAACTTGGACATAAAGGACTTCCTGGTATTATTGGCCATGCTGCAGCTCTATTGAGTGCCGGAATATATAGCAGTCATTTTTCGGCAAAAGACGATTACTATAATACCATCGAGGGTTTACGCCACGACGGTATAGCCGGGAATCTCCGACCAATGAATACCGACTTTGGTTCGGGATATCAAGGACCGGACAACAGCAACTCAATTACTTCAAATGTTTTTGCAGCAGAAATGGGTGTAGGTACCGGCTATGGAATATATAAGACTTTCTTCCCATGGACGGAATCTGAATTACAAAAGTATCCAAAATTACAAGCTCTTAGAGAGCGTGGGAAAAAATACGGAATAAAGTTATTTGCTTCAGAGGGCCCTTTGGCTTCAGAAATACCCTGGAGCCAAGTTGCTCGCGGTGAAAGATTAACAAGGTTAATTGACCGTTTTATTTTAGGACCACTCAGGCCGACATCAAAATATAAAGACATTAAGAGCTTTAAGGGTGCAATTTATTTGCGCGGAGATAGCCCGGATTGGGCTGAAATGTCTTTTGCCAAAGGCGCTGCATTGTCCGAGGATATAAGATATTCAGGCTTAGCTATTGGTGGCGACAAAATAACAACATGGAGATATTTTGAAGCGTTAGATATTCAAAAATATCATGTTCCTACTCTTGCTGGAGAAGACCTTTTTTCTGAGTTTTTCGAAGGATTATCGGCTCAAGGAGAAGAATTTCTAAAAAAATACGGCGGCACGGAAAATATGGTAATAAAATCCAGGTCCGGGGCACGAGGAGTAGGCGTATGGATGAGCATAAATGATATGCCAGAAGAAGTATTTCGGCAATTCAGGGCTACTCCTGAAGAATTTCTGCTTCAGCCGAGACTTGATTTAGCAGAAGAGTTTCGGGTAGTTACAACGGGAGGTAAAGCAACGCAAGTAACTTATAGGTTTGGCACTCCATGGATGAGAAAGCTTGCGAAAAAACTAGGTTATACTCCAACTAAAGATTTAGTAGAAAAAGTAGCAAGAGTTTCTCCTTTTGAAATTATTGCTCCGGTTTTACGTAAAGACTACAGAAAACCTTTAATTGAATTTGCAGAAGAAGCAGCGGCGAAACTACCCTATGATATAGGGGCGTTAGATATAGGATTAACAAAAGAAGGAAAGTTCTACATTATTGAAGCACAAAAAGAATTTGGCAATATTGGAAACCCTATGGTTGTACGACGGATTTCAAATTTAGCAACTGGTAAATCAGGCGGACTTGCTCTTGGGGCTTCTATTGCGGGTGGGTTTGCTGCTTATTCTTTATTTGCTCCAGAAAAAACTATTCACGAAAAATATAATACTATTGAGGGGTTGCGTCATGGCGGTGTAGCCGGGGTTTTGCGTCCAGAGAATACCGATTTTGGTTCAGGTTTTAAAGGACCTAGAAAAGCAATAGAAATTATTAGTAGATTTTTTAAATCTGTTAAGCGCCCGCCTGCTGCCGATTGGGAAGCCATACATAAAGTTGCAGATCCCTTAATTGCTTTAGATAAGGCTGTAAAAGGTAGAGCTGTAGATTTTGTTCAGCGAGCACCAATTGTAAAAATGATTGAGCCTGGCGAAGAATTTACTAAAAGATTTTTTGGTAACCCAAGGGCTGGACGCACATATGCATCTGAAACTGCAGTTATACCAATGATTACTTCTCCTTCTCATATTAAAGGAAATTTATTAAGAGAATACGCAACAGAATATAAAATGGCTGGCGTTCATGAAATTGGAGAAGCTGCCTTTGCAAATAGTCCCTTTGCTCTATCTCCTGCCGGAGCAAGATTTTTAAGAAAAACAGGCCATTATGATCCTAATGTATTGAGAGTGCAAGGCTTATATGCTCAGCAAATAGGTATTTCTATGCAAGAACTTAAAGTGGCATATAGCGAGATCCCCGGATTTAAGTATATTAAGGAAGGATGGAAGCATGGAATTAAAAGTGGCAGGGTTACTAATCCAGTAAACCCAATAAAAGCACACGAGGGAAATCGCTGGGGGCGCGAAACAATAATGAGTTCTGGAGATTTTAGACCTGGTTCTAGCTGGAGAGGAGACCTGGTACCTTTTGCAGAAAAACTTATTAGTATGTTTAATGAGTCAAGAACATTATATGAGTTTGGAATTAAAACTGGAACTAGAATGCTAGAGCGAGCTACAGAAGCTTTTCCTGAATATAAGTTCGCATTAGGTAAAGCAAGAACTGTTTTTACGACTGAAGCAGGTGAATTTGGTCTTAAAGCAAGGAGCCAGACTGAATTAGATGCAATACAGGAAATTATCAAGACAGGTAATATTACTTTAGTTCCCACAATAGCCTCGCCTCGCGTTCTTAGCAAAAAATATTCTGCACAATTTTTTAAGAATAATCCAGAAGCTCAAAGAGTTTGGGCTGGATCGGTAGCACATGAGCAATTTGAAATACATGTTATGAAATTTGGTAAACCAAACCTTGAATTCGCAAGAGCCTATGGACATGTTAGTCCAGATGTTTTACGAGCGCATGGTTATTTTATGCAAGGCGTTGGAATACCAGAGAAAACACTTGAGAAATTATATAGGAATATGCCTGGTGATCAATATAAGTATTTTTTGGAAGGCTATCAGTACAGGGCAGCAAAAATGAATACAAGA
>Ga0180438_10012420_pt1 | contig 10133 bp, 10 predicted proteins | sample SS_ome_12_FD_132455 | JGI IMG/M metagenome (GOLD analysis project Ga0180438, IMG submission 132455) | Hypersaline lake sediment archaeal communities from the Salton Sea, California, USA - SS_3_D_2 metaG | ecosystem: Environmental > Aquatic > Non-marine Saline and Alkaline > Hypersaline >...
ATGACACCTACGCTGGACCATCAAACCTGTATGACTTTGCAACCGGGGTTGATCTCGACAGCAATGGAGATGCAATCGTGGCCGGTTACATAAACACGGGAACTGACAATTCAGATAATGCGGACTATGACTGGCTCGTTATCAAATACGACAAAGACGACGGGACACGTCTCTGGACCAAAATATTGGAAAGCGCACCGGGAAGAAGCGAAGCTGCCAATGACGTCATTGTCGAACGCAACGATAACGTCATCGTGAGCGGCAACAAGAGGAATGCGGCCGGCGTGGCCAGTAGAGCGCTTGTGCGTCTCAGAGGTTCAGATGGAAGGCTCTTGAACGCACAGTGGTGGAATTCGGCAACCAATGAGGGCGCCTACAAAATGAGTCATGACTATGGACGGCTTGCTGTCGGCGGATACATGAACAACGGAGTAGACAACGACATGAAGTTTCAGTCTCTCGTCCCCCCACTGACACACATCCAGCTCGAAATGCCGGCCGATGGGGCCGCTCTCACTGAGCCCCCCACATTCAAATGGAATCCGGACGGTGGGGAGATAAATGCGTATTCGATCGAGATCGCTTTTAAACCGAGTGGCCCATGGCGTTCGACCCAGGGGAATCTCGGCATCACGATCTGGGACAACAGCTGGACATGCCCGACCAATGTGTGGAACAGGCTTCCCACCGGTGTAACGACGTACTGGCGAGTTGTGGGCAGAGATACGACCGTCACTACTCCTACATACATCACAAGTTGTGAGACCTGGACATTCATTAAGAACTGAATAAAAGAAGACACTCAAAAAAACCGCCCTTCTGAAATCAGAGGGGTGGTTTTTTATTTATGGATCCCCGGATCATCAGAAGCTCTTTTTTCCAAAGATTTAGGGATAAAAAAGCTAGCGGGGGACCGTCCGAATACGGATACTGTTTGCCCAAAGGTGAACAAAGAGTTTCTTCGATGATGGAGAGCAATCCCTAAAGACGTGTTGGTATATTATTTGCAGTTGCATATAACCAAACAATAATTCTCGTATTAAGGAAAATAAAATGAGCCGATCCATAAACAGACGGGATTTCATCAAACAATCGACTATGGGTTTTGTAGGCGGAAAAGTATTTAGCAGGAGAGGGTTTTCTAGATCGATCGGCAGACAAAACGATGCCCCTGAGAACATGCCACACATCAAGGAATACCGTACCCTTGGACGAACAGGATTCAAGGTCTCGGACATCGGCGCGGGCGACTTCGACGACCCGGGCCCTTTCAGGGCGCTCCTGGATGCGGGAGTGAACTACATCGACACCTCCGAGACATATGGCCAGCACGGGCGGAAGATCGGAGAGGCCATAAAAGGACGAGACAGAAGCTCTCTCTTCATAACCTCCAAACTCATGGCCGATACATCGAGCCGGAGAATACGGACCATCGGAATCGATAAGGAAGGCTTCATTACGCGTGCGCATCGAGTAATGGAAACGATGCAGCTCGATTACCTGGATTGTCTGATGTTATCCAGTCCAGAAACAGTCGAGATGCTAAAAACTCCGGGATTTCATGAAGCGAGCGAACAACTTAAAAGAGAAGGAAAGATCCGGTTTGTGGGTGTCTCCAATCATGGGTCCCAGTGGTGGATGAAAAAACCCAAGGAATCCATGGGCAAGGTCCTTATGGCTGCCGCGAATGACGGGCGTTTCGACGTGATGCTCCTGGCTTATAATTTCCTCAAAGAGGATGGAAGCGAGCGGGTGCTCGAATTCTGCGGCCAGAAAAACATAGGGACCACCTTGATGAAGACCAATCCCATCCGTCATTACAATACCATGAAGCAGTGGATCGAAAGGAACCGAAGCTCCAAAGGCAAGGAACTGAGTGGAGAAGAAAAAGAGAATGTGGATCGCATGGAAAAGAAGGTGGAGAGAGCTCAGGATTTTATCACCAAGTACAATCTAAAAAGCGAGAAAGAGATCAGAGATGCGGCCATCAGGTTCGTTTTGAGCAATCCGAAAGTTCACACTGTGTGCACAACGGTGTTGAATTACGATGACACGCGAGAATTTCTAGCGCTTTCGGGTGGTCGGCTCGACACCAAAGATAAAGAACTGTTATCAGCGTATTCCCGGGAATGCGGCACACTCTACTGCCGGCATGCGTGCGGTCTCTGCGAACCCCACTGTCCACACGAAGTGCCCGTCAACACCATCATGCGGTATGACCATTACTTCGTTTCTCAAGGCCGAGAAAAACTTGCCATGACCAAATATGCAGCACTCAAATCGCATAACGCCGATAAATGCCGAAGTTGTCCGGGATACTGCGAATCCGTCTGTCCCTATGATGTGCCTGTGCGAGCCCTTCTATCGACTGCCCATGACACACTCACTTTGGTTTAGTTAAATCAGGAAGCCACGGAGGCTTTCGCTCATTGCGTGTTTTTTTTGAATATCTGACCCTAATCACATAATATTACCAATCGAAATTTGGACAGAATCAATGATATCGCGCCCAATGAATGAGATGAGTATCGATCCATTTTGATTTTTCAGTATAAAGAGATTAGAGTATTATCATCGACAAAACTCAGGAGGCAAACGATGCCTGTTATTCATGTTAATGTCTGGGAAGGATTTGGACAGGACAAAGCAAAAACAACAATCCGAAATATCACTCAAGTCTTTGTGGACTTAGGGATCCCCACGCAGGCAGTCGAAGTGATCATCCATGAAATCCAGAAATCCCACTGGGGAATCGGAGGCGAACCAGCCTCGGAAAAGTTCAAAGATATGTCCGTTTAATCGTTCATATCTCCTTCGGCTTTAGCTCCATATCGAACGGCATCCACATCCCTATCATTTTCCGGCAAGACATGCCCCCAATTCCATCACATGCTGAGAACCTCGTTCAAATCTTATCCTGAAGTCTTTTCCCCTTCCCTCTATCATTTGAAAATTTCTTCTTTTGCCCCTTCGACACTCAGTTGATGTGCACAATGTTTATTCTGTTCGAGCATTAACATAACTATTGATAAATGATATAAGTATTTTCTATAGGAATTAGAAAATCCCAAAAAGAAGATATCTGCCTATTTCTTGTAGATAAAGATAGGGAGCGCAGGCTAATGCGGAAAAATATGGATGACTCAAGCATATCCAGGTGAGAATACATTCTTTCTCGATGTAAACAGGCAAAGATAAGGGTAAACCATTAAGGGAAGTAAAAAATGAAGATACCGCGAGAGATTATTTTAATGATTCTGGTGTTTTTTTCCGCTTGTTCCATGGACAAAAATGCCCCCACCATCAGATTTCCCTATTGTAATATTTCATACCCTCTCGCACCAAATACAAGCTATACTAACTTACTCCTCAATGCTTCATAGGGTGTTTTGCCCTTAAACGCTCCATGCGGACGATCAAGGTTATAAAACCGTTCCCATTCCGCTAATTTTTTATTTAAATCTACATCATCCGTATAAGTCAACAGTTGATAAAATTCTTCCTGATCTGTTCGGTGAGACCTTTCGACTTTTCCATTGAGCTGTGGAGATCGATGTTTAATGTAGACATGTTTTATGCCTTTATCTTCAACATGCCAGTGAAACTGCGCTTGAAACTCATGGCCTCGATCAGTTCTTATGGTATGGATTCGGAATGGAAACTTATCGATCACATAATCAATAAATTTAATGGCATTCTTTTGAGTGCCCTGATTCGAGTAGCATCATCAATGGCTGTATATTGAAAACGCCTGACTCTGTAGCCATCAAAATTCCTCAGAGAGACAAACTTCACATCAACCTGGATGTGATGGCCTGGAACCTCTTTGGCATAACGTCGAGTGTGAATGGCCCTGCGTGGTGAACTCTTCGGAAGGCGTCTCATTCCGTTTCGAACGAGGGTGCGGTAAACACTGGACACGGAGGTTTTTATTCCATGATAGCGTTCCAGGTACCATGTGATTCTCTCAGGCCCAAGTTTATATGTCTGTCTCAATTCAAGGATCTGATCAACAACTTCCTGTTTCAAACTTCTTGGGTGGTTATGCGCAATGGGTTTTTTCCTGGCTAAACCTGCCTTTCCCTCTTTTTCGAAGGCTCTTTTCCATCCATAAAAAGTTGACTTTGGTACATTGAAAGCACGATAAGCCTTGGCATCCGTACGATTACCTTTGGCGAATTGAAGAACTGACCATTTGAATTGGACTAAGAATGCCTCTCTAACTTCTTTTTGCATCTTTCAGACCTCCTTTTTATACCTTAAAAAATAGCATAAAGTGTCCAAGAGGGTCTGAAATACCTACAATATTTTATGAGAAAACGGATTGTATTGGGTGACAAAAACTTTTTTTGCCTTGGTTTGTATATCAGATACATCCCGAAAACTGAGATATCCTAATCCTAATAACATTCCCTCACACTGATTTCTAGGTAAATGTTTCTTTAGTTTCTTGAAACCCAGATATTCTGCATATTGGGAGCTGTCTCTATTCAAACAATCAACAAGGAGCCTTATCACAAATTTTTCCCACGTTACATGAACTTTTAGAACAAAGGCTTCAAAGATTTCGCTTTTTTCTGCTTTGTGGAGTTTCATCTCATCCTCAAAATATACTTTCTGTAAAAATTGATAATAACTGTCCATTCGTAATGCAAAAATACCGAAAGTGTTTTCCATTTGAGTTTTTCTCATTTTGACCCCAAAGTTAATCTAGTTGAATAATAGCTGTACTAAATGGATTTTTCAAACAGGCGTTATTTGATTACATAATACTTTGTTGGTATTTCGAATTAGAGAGAAAATATTTACATACTTTATGCCATGGGGGGAGACGGGGTATTGTATTGTGCTAACAATGTTAGAAATAACTTATCATTGAGTATTCAACCCAGCCAGCCTCTCCCTCGGAATCTCAGCCTTCGGGAAACCAGGGCTTCAGGGTCTCTGGCTTCTTAACTATCTTGAAATATATAATCCTGCTAATAAGCCTACAACTAAAGCAACCAATGGTAACCTTTCAAAATCAGAGTAAATATACATCCCACCAACTATAAAGATAATATTCCAGACAATAATTATCCATTCCTTTGTCTTTAGATAAAACATTGCTTTCTTGACTCTTGGTATCATGAGGTTTCTAAAAAACCACACAATTCCCATTACTCCAAGTCCAAATAAGAATGAGCCAATAATGCTCCTAGTTATACTCATGTTATTTATCAGTGACTTTAATAATTTCTTTCATATCTGTCTCAAGCACTTCAGAATCCTTCTTTATTTTCTCCCAAATCTTCAAAGCCTAATCCCACTTTTCATCTTATCCCTCCATTTCACTTAATATTGTCAAGGCAACAATTTGCCATTTTTTAATCTCCCCGTTTAATATCAACGTGATTTATTTTCCCACTCTTTTCTTTAAAAACGAATCTCATGGGACCTTTCTCGCTTCCCGTTATCGATTCATGAATTACTACTGATTTGAGAGATTTTATTTTTGAGAAATATTCATTTGCTTTAGCTGTCACCTCTTCTAAAGTATCATAAGATTCACTATCATCGACTTGGAGAGCTGAAATATAAAATTTTTCTTTCATCCTTCTCACCTCCTCCTTTTAAAAAAATTATCTTCAATAATCCCCAGATTCAAGAAAGAACGCAAGCACGATTTAAGGCTTCATTGGAGATATGTTTGAAGTTGAAGAAGTTTCTTGAAAAAGATAGCAGTAGCAAATTTAAGTCTTAAATTCAATTTTTTTATTATGTTCACTTGAAAGGTTTTTGTATTGATTTAAAAAGTGTTCAATAATTTCATCTATTGTAATATCAGAGATATCATAGTCCTGAATACCTGTCCTTAATAACCCTTCGACTCTTAATCTCCTACTACTTGCCCACTCAGTATAATGAATTACTGGACGAGGAAATGCAAGGCCTGGATATAACATCACTTCTATCGAATAATCAAGCTCTTCCTCACTCTCGAACTGTACAATAATTGATGCAAAATCTCTTCTTTCGGTATATACCTCTACTTCTCTTCCGTGTTTTTTTAATTCAGACTTAAGCTCCTCAAAAGCGGGATTTACAATCGTTGAATAAAATTCCTCAACTCTCAATTTTTCTTGACTACGCCTTTTTTCTTTCTCCCCTGTTTCTTCTTTTTGTTCTTCAAAAAAGCTAGCTAATTTTTTTTGCCAATCTTTCATTCATTCCCTCCTTGCTGGATTCATATTATCCCCCAACGGTGACTCTTTGACTTATATCACAAAGAATAAGGTGATTCAATAAGAGGGTATAGACTTCTCCCCTCTCACCCTGCTGGTGACATTTTGGTGACATAAATTGATTAAAGATGCCTAATTTTGACTAATGGTGAGTAAAGGCATAAAGGCCTAAAACGTAAAAATTGACAGAGGAAAACAGGAGTAACAGATGGTGGAGCTGATGGGATTTGAACCCACGACCTCTTGACTGCCAGTCAAGCGTTCTCCCAACTGAACTACAGCCCCACCTGGGGAGTAACATATTACAGGAAGACAGCTTTTCAGTCAACCTGTTCTGTGGAGCAGACCGTTTGGGAAGACGGCTAGGTCAGATCGCAGAGTTGATCCTTCCTTGTGCTGTTTTCCGGTCCGTCTAGGAAACGAGCCCTTCATCGGGCTTTTTGAACGCTGGCGCTACATGGATCAATTCTGGCAACTGCCCTACGATCTATGGGTTGAGATAGGGGGTATTTGTGAATAAATGTGGCTCGATTTTTGTATAAAACAGTAGAAGATCTGCCCATTTATGGGTTAGTCTGAGATATAGTGGATTAATTCCGACAAAACCGAAGAGTTTTGTTAACAATTATTACAAATCGTGCTAAAATAACTGAGGAAAAGTGTTATGGACAAACCGAGAAAAAAAGGCCCTATAAAAACATACAAAAACCTGCTTTTTTGGGTCGCTGCAGGGATCCTCATCATCGTGCTCTGGAGCCTCTTCCAGAATCCTACAGCCGCAACCAAGGAAGTGAATTTTAGCGAATTTATGGACCAGGTCGAGAGCGACCAGATCGCAGAAGTCACAATCAGCGGTAACCAGATCAAAGGAAAATATGTGGACAATTCCCAGTTCAAGACCGTTTCTCCCACACAATTCGACGACCTCGTGAAGATCCTTCGGGAGCATAAAGTGAGCATCATCGTCAAGGACACCTCCCGAAGCCCCTGGTTCTCCTACCTATTCACCTGGTTTCCCATCATCCTTCTTATCCTGTTCTGGGTGTTTTTCATGCGCCAGATGCAAGCGGGGGGAAACAAGGCCATGTCCTTCGGGAAAAGCCGCGCCAAGTTATTCTCAGGCATTCAGAAGAAGGTGACCTTCCAGGATGTGGCTGGCGTCAAAGAAGCCAAAGAAGAGCTTCAAGAAGTCATCGAATTCCTCAAAGACCCGAAAAGATTCCAGAAACTGGGAGGCCGCATCCCCAAGGGTGTACTTCTGGTGGGTGCCCCCGGAACAGGGAAAACTCTCCTGGCGAGAGCGGTGGCTGGTGAAGCGGGCGTCCCTTTCTTCTCCATCAGCGGTTCTGATTTTGTGGAGATGTTTGTCGGTGTCGGAGCCTCCCGTGTGAGAGACCTGTTCGATCAGGGAAAAAAGCAAGCTCCGTGTTTAATTTTTATCGACGAGATCGATGCGGTCGGCCGGCAGAGAGGCGCAGGGCTCGGCGGCGGCCATGATGAAAGGGAGCAAACCCTCAACCAACTTCTCGTAGAAATGGATGGATTCGACTCCAACGAGGGTGTGATCCTCATCGCTGCGACAAACAGACCGGATATTTTGGACACAGCACTGCTGCGACCCGGGAGATTCGACCGGAGGATCGTGGTCAACATGCCCGATGTCAAGGGACGTGAAGAAATACTCAAGGTCCATGTGAGGAAGATCCCGCTGTCGAAGGATGTGGACCTCAGCGTTCTTGCTCGTTCGACACCCGGATTTAGCGGGGCGGATCTTGCGAATCTCGTGAACGAAGCGGCGCTTCTCGGGGCCAGGAACGGCCAGGAGAGCGTCATGATGCAGGACCTGGAGAGCGCCAAGGACAAGGTCCTCATGGGTGTCGAACGAAAGAGCATGATCATCAGCGACGAGGAAAAAAAGAGCACAGCCTACCATGAGGCAGGACACGCTCTTGTCACAGCCCTCATCCCCGAAGCCGACCCCATACACAAAGTCACCATCATTCCCAGAGGAATGGCTTTGGGTGTGACACAACAGCTTCCCCTCGATGACCGATACACCTATTCGAAAAAATATCTCGAAGCCCAGCTTTCGGTCCTGATGGCAGGGCGAGTGGCGGAGAAGATGTTCCTTGACAAAACTACCACAGGCGCTGCCAACGATTTCGAGAAGGCGACGGAAATCGCCCGAAAGATGGTCTGTCAGTATGGAATGTCTGACTTGGGACCTCTGACCTTCGGTGAAAGGGATGACCTTGTCTTTCTCGGCAAAGACCTGGCCATGCACAAAAACTTCAGCGAAAAAACAGCGGAACGTATCGATGATGAGGTCAAAAAGATCGTCACGCGAAACTTCGACAGGGCCAAGGACATCGTCGAAAAAAACAAAGAAAAGCTCGTGAAAATTGCCGAGGCTCTGCTCGAGAAAGAAGTTTTGGACTCCGACGAGATCGAACTCATCGTGTACGGGAAAAAAGCGAATAAAGCGGCCTCCAAGACAAAGAAAACACCGACAGAGAAACCTAAAAAGGATTCGAAAAAAGCAAAAACCCCGAACAAGGTGGAACCGGTTCAAGCATAAAAGTGAGGAAAGAGTATATTCTCTGGGTCAATGGCAAGAGCTATGTTTTGGGCCATCGCACCTGGATCATGGGGATTCTCAATGTCACTCCTGATTCCTTCTCGGATGGGGGTCTCTATCTCGAAAAGGACAAGGCTATCGAACACGGGCTGCGGATGATATCCGACGGTGCCGATATCATAGATGTGGGTGGCGAGAGCACTCGCCCCAGCTCAGATCCCACTCCTGCGGATGAAGAACTCAAGCGCGTACTGCCTGTTATATCGGGATTGAGGAAGCACACAAAGAGTTTGATCTCTGTGGACACATCCAAATCGAAAGTGGCGGAGCACGCTATCGCAGAAGGTGCCGATATCATCAACGACATCTCCGCTTTTAGGAACGATCCTCAGATGATATCCGTCGCCGCGCAAACGGGAGCTCCGGTTGTTCTCATGCATATGAAGGGCACGCCGAAAACCATGCAACAAGAACCCAGCTACGAAAACGTCGTCTCCGAGATCAAATCTTTCCTTCAGGAGAAGATCGCATTTGCCGTCCAAAACGGCGTAGATAGAGAAAAGCTCATCGTCGATCCTGGAATCGGGTTCGGGAAGAGGTTCGAGGACAACCTGACTCTGATCCGAAAACTCAACGACTTCGCCGCACTCGATCGACCTATCCTTGTGGGCATATCCCGAAAGTCCTTCATCGGAAAGATCCTGGGGTTGCCTCCTGGAAAAAGGGAGGAGGGCACCCTCGCCTCCGCGATTTTAAGCGTGATCCAAGGAGCACATGTATTGCGCGTGCACGAGGTCGCTCCGGTCAAAAGAGCGATCCTCGTCGCCGAAACCATTTTGGATGAACGGTGGATAGACGGATTGTTCGAATCCGAAGGGGAGTTTAAAGGTCGCCATGTTAACTAATATCATCAACGCACTTCAACGCTTCACCCTCGGCGACTTCCTGGATATCCTTCTCATCACCATCATCCTCTATTCTTTTTTTCGTTTGATCAAAGATACAAAAGCGTATCAGATGGCCATCGGAATCGCCATTGTCGGCCTTCTCTTCTTCCTCACACGGTGGGGGCGATTAACAGCTTCGCATTGGTTGATTCAAAATTTCATCAATTACTCCATCATAGCGATCATCGTCCTCTTCCAGGGCGAGATTCGGCGATTCCTGACCACGATCGGATCTCAGTCTTTACGAAGATCCTCTTCCATAAAAGTCTTCGAAGACCGGCTGGAAGATCTCTTCCTGGCAGTGGACTATCTCTCTTCAAAAAGAATCGGAGCTTTGATAGCCATTGAGAAAGAGATCTCGCTGAAGAGTTATGCCGATCGGGG
>Ga0180438_10012422_pt1 | contig 10133 bp, 7 predicted proteins | sample SS_ome_12_FD_132455 | JGI IMG/M metagenome (GOLD analysis project Ga0180438, IMG submission 132455) | Hypersaline lake sediment archaeal communities from the Salton Sea, California, USA - SS_3_D_2 metaG | ecosystem: Environmental > Aquatic > Non-marine Saline and Alkaline > Hypersaline >...
CGCATTCGCCTATGAAAACTAGATCTTCTTCAACGCTCGCAAAACCCGCTCGGGCGTCATAGGCACATCAACCCATACACCAATGGCATTATACACCGCTTGAGCAATTGCCGGGGTCGGCACAGCTATGGGAACGTCATGGGCTGACCGTGTGCCAAATGACGATACACGATAGGCCAAGAAATGGCTAGCTATCATCCGGCGGCCATCTGATGGTGATATTGGGTGTTGACGGTCCCTTGCCGTCACAGGTCCGGGGGGGGGGTCGTTCCGTCCCCCCGGACCGTGACGGCGCTCACTCAGATACTAACAAAAACCAGAACTCCCTTCCATCTTGATCAATTGACTTTCTAACGAAGGCTGAGATGGAATCAGGTCCGTTCACTCCGTTTCTTGGGAATTCCGTCATAACAATGGTCCACGAGGGCTCTCAGGTCAGATTCCGGTTTCAGGTATTCTTCCTTCAACTTCTTGGTCATGTGCACACCCTGCCACTCGTATTCTTGTCCGGCATCGTGTTCCGGGTAGCCCTCCATGTCATCATTGACCGATGTCCGCTGCATCTCATACGCCAACAGTTCTTCTCTGGTCGGTTCGAAGATAAAACCGCAGACGATCGTGGCGATAAGAGAAATCGAGGCGCCCCAGAAGACCGGGAATGCATACAGACCGACGATCATGCCCAGTAAACCCGGTAGGGACTCCGAGTAAACCAGAATCGACTCGAGCACCCCGCCGACCATTTTACTGTCAGTGAGGAAAAAGGTGAGGATGATCCAAACCACCAGGCCGGCCGTGATGGCCACCCAGTTGGCTTTTGCCGAGAGGCGTCTCCAGTAGGGCCCTAGGACCACCGGCCAGGTAAGGGAGACAAAAATGACCTCGAACACGGCATACACCAGAACGAGGGCTTGCTGGAAGAACAGCGCCATCAGTGCCGATATGATCACGGCGACCAGTACCATGATCCGGGAAACCCTGAGCAAGCGTTTCTCATCCATCTTGGCCCCCATCATGTCCAGACCGATATTCTTGATCCACATGGCCGTGGAGGCAACATACGTTGAATCGAGGCTCGACATACCGGCAGCGATAAAAAGCGTCAACAGGGCTCCTGCCGCCACAGGAGGCATGTAATCGACAATAAAGTTGATCCACAGCATCTCGAAGTTTCCTTCGAAGGCGGGGTATATGATCTTCAGCCCTTCGGACGCAAAGGCGGGAACCAGACCGAGGACACAGAGGATTCCACCGGCCCAGAAAAAGGCCTTCCTGGTGATCCGAGGAGTCCTTCCGCCGCAGGCCCGCTGTCCCATATCGCAAGCCGGAATATCCCCGATGGCAATGGACAAAAAGAGAAACCAGAACAATGAGCCCTTATGGGTGAACAGGTGAGTCACGTTCCAGTGTTCGGGGCTGAACAGGGCTCCCGGCGCGAGGACGGCGGCCTTGCCCAGAATAGCAAACATGATGACAACCATACCGATTGCGGCGAAGATAACCTGGAGGGAATCCGTATAGGCAACCGCCCACAAACCGCCGGCGATACAGTAAATCCCGATGATGCCTGCGTAGAGGATAATCGCCGTTGTGAAGGAAATGCCCATGATGGCCGACAGGAGATAACCACCGGCCACACAGACCCCACCGGCCATGAAGAGCGTGGTGCCAGCGGCCATGATGATCCCGCAATAGCTACCCAACCCTTTACTGGCGAAGCGCAGTCCGTAGTAATCCGCCATGGTCCATCCATGCAACCGCCGGAGAGGGGCAGCCCAGAAAACCCCGGCGAGTACAAGACAGACACCCAGTCCGAAGGTGGTCGTTATCCCTTCAAACGCACCTTCCTGAATACCCATGGATACCGAAGCCAAAAAATACGAGGCGGTAGCCAAGCTGGCACTCAGGGTACCGACGAGAATCGGTAAAGGAATGCTCCAATTTGAGACCAGAAAATTCTCGATATTGACCGCTTTCTTGTACGCTCGTATCCCCAGATACATGACGGGGATCAGGTACAGCAGATAGATAATCGTGCTCCATATTTGTTGAGAAGTCACTCGGTAGCCCTCCCTTCAAATCTTTGAATTGAATGTGGCCCGTTCTGAGACATATTTTTTTCCTTCCATAGAGCATATACCTTACAGTTCTGCTCCATCTTGAAAACAGTATACCGATACGATTTTCATACGAAGAGCGTCCTTCATAAAGGTCAACAGAACTTCAAAACCCGTCCTCACCTCCTTCCTCTTCTCGGTAAACTCGGCTTCCCTGTCCAACACACAACCTTGGCTTTGCTGGTGGCGTCCAAACGCCGGGGAATCAGTGCAAAACTCGACCGTAACAACTCAGCAGCAGAAACACTCAACCCAATGCTTCCAGTGAGTCGTGGTCGCTGTAAGAGTGATCTTCAGGACGAATATCAATACACCACCAGAATTGACAAATGGATCTAAGCGTGAACTTGCAACCGATCAATTATCTTCAATGTGGAGCCATGTTTTGATTTTGAATGCAATTTTGTTCTGGTTTCTCTACCATAGAGATGACCAAATCGCCAGTACTTTTATTATCTTCCGCCTGACTTTACAATGTTCAAAGATCAGTCATTTAATAGTCATATAAAATGACTAGTTTGATGACCGACCTGTTTATCGGGTTTAGAAAGCCGAACCGAATCGCGCGAGTTCCACAGGGAGCCAGCAGACCGGGAACCGGCAATCGCATATCGTGACTATTGGCCATTTTCCCTGGCAAAAATCGCAGCTCCCAGGCAAGCGGTTATCTGAGGTTGCTCAGGAACAATGACCTCCCTGCCGAGTTCCTCCTGAATAGCCCTCACAACCCCGATATTCTTGGCCACACCCCCCGAGAAACAAACGGCTGGCTCGTATGTGATTTGGGCCGCATGGCCCATGCTGATCACTCTTTTTGCAATGGCCCTGTTCATGCCGCAGGCGATATCTTCCCGGGACCTATTTTCGGACAAGTAAGAGATGACCTCAGATTCCGCAAAAACAGTGCACACGCTACTCAAGGTGCAGGGTTTGGTACTCTTCAGAGAGAGAGCACCACACTCCTCAATCTTCACGTTCAGAATTCTTTCCGACAACACTTCCAAAAACCGTCCGGTCCCGGCCGCACACTTGTCATTCATCTCAAATCGGCTGACGATTCCATTGTCATCCAACTCGATGACCTTACTATCTTGCCCCCCAATATCGATGATGGTCCTGACCTCAGGAAACAGCGCCTTCGTGCCCTCCGCATGACAAATGATTTCAGCGACCGTATCATTGGAAAACGTCAGCGTCTTGCGGCCGTAACCGGTTGAGACAATATACTGTACATCAGCTTTTGCCTTTTTGGCTTGTCGTAAACACCGGTCAAAAACTTCTCGACCACAATCATCTCGATCGTGACCTGTGGGGATGACGGAAAATCCCAAAACTTCGCCCTGCATATCGATAATCAGAGCCTTTGACGTGACCGAACCAATATCAATCCCGACAAACACCGGTCAGCCTCCTCACGACTTTCGCATTTTTACCACAGAAGCCACCGTTTCGATTCGTGTTCTTAACGCCTCTGGGCTGTAGTCCCTGTCTTCCCAGATATCTCCCTCGATGTAAAACGCCGGCACCCCCGTTTTCTCTTCCACCATCTTGCTGAGGAGTCGATGGTCACTGCCCAGCCATCGGTCAAAATCCAGGAAGCCAAGGAGCATACCATCAACACCATAGGTCTCGATTTTTTCACATATAATTTCACATTTGTAACCCACATTAACGGTCATCGAATACTTGAGCCAGCTCTCAGCCGCAGCCATGTAGGGATCCTCGAATCTGGACGGTTGCAACTCTTTTTTTGACGGCATAAGCCCTTCGGGAAAGGGCACCCCCACACCGCATTCCTCGAACATCTTCACGATCCACGGATTCGCAGCGGGTGTGAGTATGGACATCAGTTTGGGCGCCCCCTTCGGGAGTATACCTTCCCCTTTTGCCACTCTCTCTTTGACTTCACCGATGAGAATATCCAAAGCCTTCTCCATGGTTTCTATACCCGTGTTAAAGGGAATCTGGAGTGGCTCGGCAAAAAAATAGACCTCCTCCCCGCTCAGGGGCTGGGGATCCCTGGCCACGAGCTGGAGCAGCTCTTCCAGCTTGGGTGCATATCCCAACCACAGCATGTCGGATGCTGCCTTTATCTTCTCCTCCGGAACCTTGAGACCGATGTGCTGCTGGACCGATTCAAAACTATCTTTCATCTGCGCGGCCAGGTACTCAACCCTCTCGTCCACTTCATCCTCTCGAGTGCCGAGGGGCTGATCGTGGGGCATGGTGGTCACAAGGGTTTTCCAATCAGGGGCGCAAGAATCATGGATAAACTCATCCGTCTTAGCGGCTTCGTCACAGACAAAGCTCCACAGCCAGCTGACGGACGGAGACGCAATAAGTTCCGATCTGCGCGACCAAAATCGCGTCTTGTTTAGAGCACAGTGACGGCATCCATACAGCATGCCTGCCTTCTCAGCGCCATCCAGATAGGGATTGAGCCTGTGGAAAAACGCATTGAGCACGTAAACCAGGTGTATGTCCGGGAAGGAGACAAAGACGTTGTCGGGATCTGCCATTTTGAAGGCATAGTAAAAGGTGGCGTGGGCAGGCAGAATTCCATAGACCGACTTCATTCCCTGCTCCTTATACTCGTGTGTCCTTGTCAAGTCGATGGCTTCCCTGATCCACGCCCCTATCATTTTCCTGACGCCTTTCAGTTTCACATCGAAGTGGCGAGGGATCCATTGTTCCATGGCGAAACTAATATCAGCCCCACTCAAACCCAGCTTTTCAGACGCCTTGCGCCACAGGGGCAGATATTCAGGGATTTCGTTCTTCTCAAACCCGGTAAATTCCAAGAACTCTCGGTGAACATCCGCTGCCATCTTTGTCACTCCTTATCTCTTCTTCAATGATTCGACAAAACTCTCCACCCTTGTGCTCAGTGGGCCCATCGCCTCTCGAGAATATTCATAGGAGGACTCTAACTTCAGAAATGGGATTCTCATCTGCTTCATCCTCCCCGCAATCAGAGAGGATTCCAGACTATAGAGCTCATCAAATGACAACTGGTACCATACGACGCCGTCGATGTGAAAATCGGCGATGATTTGCTCCATTTGTTTGATTCTCTGGCTCCATGCATAGTTGGAGCGAGAAGGCGGCGTTCTTTGCAGATAGTATGTTTCCGCCAGATTCTTCACAAGATCACCATCCGTTGGTACATTCCATTGAGGATACCTGATTCCTTCATCCAGAAATTCCGCAGCGATCACAGCTCCAGCGTTTTCAATCAGATTCAAGACAACATAATCACCCATAGCAACCAAATGCCCAGTCAGAAGGACCCTAGGCGCTTTCTCCGAAAATGCGCCCCCCTCTTTTCTTATCGATTCGTGTATGTTTTCGAGCTTTCCGGCCACCTCCGCAACATCGCCACAAAATGAAAAATGATTCAGCCGAATAAAGTCGTAGCCCCCTATGGGAGGTGGGTTCTTCTTCCTCAACTCGTTGATTTTTCCTAATGTATTTCTTATTTCGTTGAATCCTTCGATTGACGCCCTCAAGCGCTCATCTGTGATTGAGTTGCCGGTCATCTCTTCCAATCTTCGCTTGAGTTTTGCCAAACCTCTGCAGTAATAGTCCTGAGAAATCGGTTTGTACCAGTCCGAGGGAACCCCCACCTTCATCGTTGGTAGCTTAAAGTACTCAAACATATCCGCAAGTCTTGCCATGTGACAGTCCGTGCATTGCGCCACAATAAGATCAAGCATCGGAACGACTGGATCAATTCCCAGAAGGTGGTATCCGATTTGCGCTCTCGCAAAGGGACTCATAAAACGAAGCATATAAGGTAATACCGCATCGGGCGGTTCGGGCTCACCACCTCTGCAAATGAGATATGATCTTGCTCCTGCCGCATCGATGAGTTCCTCAGGAATGTACCTTCCAGTGAATCCGACGAGCTTGGTGCCTTTCGTTTTTTCTTTCTTCAGCATTTCCGGCCAAGCCACCACATCCTTTGCGAACTCGCTCATCAAAACTCTCGCACTCGAGTTCATGGATAACTCCCTTTTGTTTCTTGAGATTTCAACTCACTGACGAACAATTCCGGCCTGTATAAAATGTTACACCCTGTGATCGATGGCGCCATATTCCAGCCCGAGGGCCTGCCCGACAGCCTCATAGGTCGCTCTGCCCTTGACAACATTGGGGTGCCGCATTGAGTCTCCGGATTTTCTTGGCCGTCAGATCATGCCAACACATTCTTGACTGCGTTCAGCCTGTGCTCTTTCAGGGCCTGAAACTTGCCCCGAGCAGACAACACCATTGATTTCTATAGCTTCAAGGGCTGCTCTATCAGAGCAGCCCTTGAAGCTCACAGAATAACCGATACAGCCAGCATGATCGATCTGGCCTAGATTCCCTCGATCTGTTTGGGAAAATAATCCTCGCAGTTCCCTTCCCGATAGATATCCACAGTCGCACAATGGAGACCACCGCCAAAAGGATACACGTCCCTGAAAGGCACTGGAACAACTTCAAAACCAAGCTTATCGAGCTGCTCCATTTGATACACTTCACTCGCCTCAACACACACAACATTCGGGGCCAGGCTAAACGTGTTCATCGAAACCCAGACGGTCGAGTAACAGAGCGGCGGCGGCGAATCATGGGCCGGCTTGGCAGCCTCAACGATCTCCCATCCATTCTTTTCGAAAAAGGCCCTGTGCTCCGGAATTAGTTTGCGATGTGGATTGTTGAGCGCCAAACCAGGCCGGAGAGCAACGAGCGTTGCGTCAATATGAGTCGGGTAGGGGTCACCCGGAAAATTCATGGCGTGGATCCGGAGGTTTGGAAAATGACGGCGCAGCCAGTCAATACCGGCCAGATTCGCGGTAAACCCGTGCTGAACGACAATATCTTTACCCATGCGGGAAAGCTCGGCCGCATCAAAGAGCGGCTCAGCTTCAGTGGTCACAAAGTCTTTGGCGGCCGTCAATCTTAGCCTATCTTCGATGGTCATGACCCGGCTGATATATCCCTCCTTATACGACCGATCCGTCAAACGCGGTTTGGGAGCCGCCTCCCATCTCATGTTCGGATCCTCTTTGTAGTACTTCTCAAGCAAAGGGCGAGTGCACAGATACTCGAACCATCGACAACGATACGACATGGTCGCTTCCAGCAGTTCATTACCGACCGGTGCAAGCGTATCCCTGGGTACCGTACAGCCAAACATCGAGGCGGTCTGAAAGTCAGGCGTCCGGACCTCCTGGCTGAAATCTATAGGTACCGGCCGGTCAACGATAACGCCTCGACTCTCGAGCATTTTGCAAAACGCATCGAGCTGGGCGTTGCATTTGTCAACCGTATCCTGGGGTCGTGGCCCCCATTGACCCTTCATGTCGCTGTCAATGGGCACTTTACATTCCACAGCCGGCTCCGATGGGGGAATCATGCAACCATCGGCAACGCCCACAATAACTCGTTTCAGCGGATCCCATTCATTCCATGAATTTACAATCGTTTTACCTTTCTTGACCTCTTCGCTCATAATAACCCTCCTGATTCAGGTGTATTTTCAAACAGTTCGCCAACCACGGTCCGGTGTTTCCGAAAACTCGATGCCCAGATGATCGTCTTATGAACATGGGGTACGGCTCATTCACCAAATTCATTTTGAATTCGGCGTCTTATATATGACACCATTCTCTTGTGGTTGCAATATTCAATGATTAGTCATAAAATGATCACTTAAAATAGTCATTTGACACGCTACTGACTGAAGCCTTCCACCTTCTGAAAACCTGTTCGATCAAAAGAAGTATCGAGAATATTTCGCTTATGTGGAGACTTCATCCTTTTCATCATCACCTTCATATGCACCACCAAGATGGATCATGGCCATGGAAGCGCCGCAAATTGATTGATCCATGGAGGCAGACCGTCTTATCCTCTGACCATCATCAAACAATCAAGGCAAACCGGCGCATAAAGGTTCAGACCACCTGATGGGTAAAAGCTTGCGTATGAATTTCTCGATCAATTCAGGAGGTATGTGTCTATGATTCTGCAAGAAGATAAAAGGCCTCATGTGAATCGTGAGCTCCGAAAGCAAATGGCCAATGGCGATGATGTTGTCTTTAAGGATGTTCCCGAATTCGCCTGCCAATTCTTGCCGGATTTTACGATCACTTATGTGAACCAGGCATGCTGTCGATATTTTGGCGTTAGACAAGAAGACGTCATTGGTCAGAGTTTTATGACCCTTATCTCGAAAAAAAATCAACCAACCGTCGGTCAGTATCTCCTCGCACTCAACCCTGGAAATCCCGTTCTGGCATTTGAACATCGCACGCCGAATGCCTCCGGCGAGACACAGTGGCAGGAGTGGAGCATCGCGGCGGTATTTCACCATTTGGAGAATACAGTCCACTTTCATGCAATCGGACGAGATATTACCATGTCCAAAACACCAGACAAAAATATAGAACACACCGAAAGACAATATCGCGCTGTGGTCGAAGATCAAATGGAGCTCGTTTGTCGTTATGGTCCTGACTTTAAGCTCACTTTCGTAAACCAGGCATACTGTCGTTACCACGGCAAGAAGCCGAATGAGCTACTCGGGCAAAGCTTCCTGCCTTACGTTGGACCGGAAGTCAAGAGAGAGGTTCTTGAATTTATCAAATCAGCCACCCCGGATCATCCTGTTGTCACAACACCCCAGCGTATCACCAATAAGAACGGAGAGACGATATGGGTGGAGTGGTGCAGGAGGGCATTGTTCGACGATGACGGCAACTTATATGCAATTCAGGGTGTTGGAAGGGATATCACCGAGTTCAAAAAAGCAGAGGCAGCCCTGAGGTCCTCAAAAGAAGCTCTGCACAAAAAAAATGCGGAGCTTGAGCACAAGAACGCGGCCTTAAACGAACTGCTGGAACAAATTGAAATACAAAAAAAGCATATCAAAGACGAGGTCATTGCCAATACAGAGGACTTGTTGATACCGATATTACAACAGCTAATCGCAAAAGGTTCTAAGCTCGATAATAGATATCTGACCTTGATAAAACGTTCCTTGGAGGATTTGACGTCATCCTTCGGTCGAAAAATCACTCAAAGATCCTTGAAATTGACTCCCAGCGAGATAAAAATCTGCAATATGGTCAAACGGGACTTGAGCAGTAAAGAGATTGCGGCTTTACTAACCATTTCATTAAACACAGTGGGAAGACACCGTCACAGTATCCGAAAAAAAATGGACATAACGAACGCGAATGTGAACCTGAACACTTTTCTGAAAAACTGGTAGTCTGCCTCCCAGCACGTCGGTTTCCGGCCGGGCACCGACACAGGCTATGCCTGACAGCAAAGCACGTTCTGTTCCTGAGATGGATATCTTGCCTCAGCTGCCAAACAGAATCCCTTCACGCGTGTTTTCGCCCTCCCTCGGGGCTGGCCCGCTCGATCTCCCTATTGTTGAACGTCACTGTCAACCACCGATTCCGGATTTTTTCCCATGAAAATCCGTCCTTGCCAACCGAGGGGATGTTTCCCCATGGCCGATGACCATCAATGAATAACTCCGCCGAACTTCGGCGGAGTTATTCGAGCCATCCATTTTTTCAGAAAGGTATCACCGATTGCTTATTGGTACAGTAAGGAAGGTTGTCAACTCTCGGTTTGTAACTCCCGTCATCGATACATTGACGAACGTGCTTTGCAATGTCTTCCAACCTTGCAAACCAGACATTGCCTTTGCCTTTCATGTATTCAATCAGCTCGAAAACCTTGCGCAAACGCGCCAGTCGACCGGTGACGAAGGGGTGCCAGACGCCAATCCAGAGTCCGCCGAACTCATATTGAGCGTCGAACTCCTCCCGAAACACGTCAATCCCTTTTGATGGCGATTTAATGGGCATCATATAGTTAAGATCCATGGTTTGGACAAACTGGGGCCAATCATCCAGTCCCCAGTGGCTTGGAAGTTCGATCAACTCGCCTCTGGCCGTCTTCAAGACATACGGCACATCGTCGCCCCCCAACGTCGCATCGTAACTGAAA
>Ga0180438_10012424_pt1 | contig 10132 bp, 17 predicted proteins | sample SS_ome_12_FD_132455 | JGI IMG/M metagenome (GOLD analysis project Ga0180438, IMG submission 132455) | Hypersaline lake sediment archaeal communities from the Salton Sea, California, USA - SS_3_D_2 metaG | ecosystem: Environmental > Aquatic > Non-marine Saline and Alkaline > Hypersaline >...
CCGCCGAGACCCGCTGTCTCTTTATTGCTTAGAAGGACCCAAAAACATTAATGAAAACAGTATGTTACTAACGATACTCCATAATATATACACATACAAATCAATCGACCTCTCACAGTACAGAAAGACACACATCCATAGTAACAGTGGCACACATCATGCATACTATGCAACTATCATACCACGATAATCATGGCACACCCCTTGCATATATAGCAACTACCATGCCACCACATAAAAACAAAAAGGCTTGCCGCTACCACACATACACACATACACACAGTGGCACGCCCCTTGCATAGAACACCAATGGCACAAGGCTTGCATATACAGCTATACACAAAGTTAGCCGGCCATATGAACCACACACAATAAACCCCCACTATATAATAAGGATACATATATGGATAGTTCAACGGTAGTTAATACAGTAGAGGCATACGGACCTGATGGCTTTCATATTACCCCTGAGGAGATTGGCTCTGTAATAGATCTTCTCAAAACAACACACGGCGCAATAGAGTTTGCTATAGCAGCTATTCTAATTGGCTTCATAATGTACATTAGAAGGAGATAAAACATGGCTTACGCAAAAAACAAATTGACCCCGACCAAAGCAGAATACGACGATATGGGAAACACCCCTATTGAAATAGCAGCTCTTCTCAATGAGGCATACAACAAGATAGCAGTATGGAATGGCTCAGAGTGGGAGCTTACCGTTTCCAATGATGATCAGCAGCGTATTAACAACTGGATTCTCGAATTCAATGCAGACCTTGTAGATCCGAACAACTAAGGATTAAACCATGTGGAGAATAGGATCACCTCTTCAAATATCGAATGACGTGAATCCAAGCGAATACTTAGTAGGCGTCGATCCAGATAGAGACTTTCTGGTAGACGGCCTTGATGCATTCCTTGTGGATGAAAATAATGATAAACTCACAGCACCAAAGGAATAATCATGGCAAACAGAGATGCAAAAGAATGGCTAGAATCTGTTACTCTTGATGAAGATGACATGATCTCAGACAGTGCTACAGACGTAGCCAGTCAGCAGTCTATCAAGAAATATGTAGATGATAGCGTAGATGGCCTTGCTACAGAAACATATGTGGATAATGCTGTTTTAGGACTTGGTCAAGTTTCCTTGAGTGTAGTAGCAGCAGGATCTTCATACTCTCCAGCATTTGGTGCAATCCATGCTATTACAGATAATGATATTGATGAAACCACCTTTACTCTCCCTGAGATTACTTCTGGTGATACAGGAAAGAGAATAAGAATAATGGCTCAAGATGGCGGAGCTGGTATCCGCTTAACAGCTTACACAGGCCAGCAGATCAATGGCTATACATCGATCTTCGAAACAACTGCTCCAGAGGGAACATATCACCTTGTTGCTGTTTATGATGTAACCACACCATATTGGATCATGACCAGATAAGGAGGATAATATGGCTTTTCACAATGGAGCAAACTCAATTCCACATGCAGTCACTGGGACAGATACCGGAACAGTTGTAGTAGCAGGTGACAATAAAAGACGGCATCTGGCGATATACGCTAAAACAGGTGACATCGAAATAGCCTTCGGAGAGGGTATCACATTTGATGATGTTTCACTACTTATCCAAGAGGGAGTTATGTGGGAGCCCCGGCACCCTAACACAGGACCTATCTGGCTTAAGGGTGATGGCTCAGTTGCAGTATTCTACCTAGACGGAGAAGAAACACCGATTTAGGAGGATGCCATGGGAGTATGTGATACAAGACAAATGTATTATGAGGGTGCAGAAGACGATCCTACCTCAATAACAGAAGCATGGTTAGCTGCTCAGATATGTGACAATGTTAACATTAAGCATCAGTTCTGTTGGGTAGATGGTGATTATGTTCATTTCATAGTACACATAGATGAGGGTAGCGGACTACTTCTTGGGGCTACACCTCAATTAACAAGAAGAATACTAATAGATGACCTTAATGCAATTCTTAGAAGTAATGCATTAGAAGAGCTCTATTCGGAATCAGAATAAGGAGCTAACATGGTAGACTATATAAATGCTCTGGCATGGATGGCAGATATCATATTAAATGATGATACGCTATCTTCAGAGTCAATCTCACTGCCAGTGTCCGAGTCCAGTATAAAGACTTACGTTGATACAAGCAGTGCCACTACATTACAAAATGCAGAAGATTATGCTGATATCGGAGATGCTGACACCTTAGCGGCTGCTATGGCTTACGCTGATGGTATAAGCGGTGTTACTCAAGCTTATGTGGACACAGGAGATGCTAATACTCTATCATCTGCTCAAACATATGCTGATAACGGAGATGCAACAACTCTATCTTCAGCTAATGCTTATACAGACAGTGAGTTAGCCGCTCTTCCGTTGATAACTAACGGGGCAGACGAACTTACTACTGCAGAAGTTGATCAACTTAAGACTATAGACCTGAATGTTATTGATAACAATAATTGGAATGTTGTTGGTACTCTAGACGGCGTACGGACTCCACGGATAATTGATGGTAATCCAAACGCAGCATGGACAGAGGCCTTCATCCCATTGACTGAAACAATCACAGATACATCAACCACATTTGGTATCTACCGCTTTCACGTTTGGCAGGATAATGGATCTACATCGACAGACAGATTATGTTGTACAATTCGTATTCCTAAAGGATGTTTCCATGATGGTACGAGTGTTCCGCCTCTCATGGATATATTCGGGACAGCAGAAGGTACAAAGAAGTTCGATAGAATCGTTGCCTCTAACATGGGAGTAACAGGGCATGTTGGTATCTTCCTCGTGGTTACAAATAATGGGGATGGTATCCTCGATGTTAATATTGTTGATGAGATAAACGCTGACTTACCTACCAGGTTAACAGCTGGCTCACCCACCTCGACATTAGCTAATCAGACCTCTACTGTGTATAACTATACAGGGTATGAGAATGCTAACTGGGGATCAGGAGGATCAGTTAAGATTTCTTCTAACGGTGATACATCAAAGCCTACATACAGTTTGTCAACCGGAGTATCTCAGCAGGTTACATATACAGCTCCGATTATTGATTCAACATCTAAGTATCCACAGAGCGGTGCCCAGGATTCAACCTGTATATGGGATCCAGTTAATAATGTGTTCTTAGAAAACCAGGTGGCAGGACAGCAGCAGACATGGCGTGTTACTATTAGCTACTCAGGTAAATCCTCAAACAATAATACAGGGTTCTATCTGATGCTCACCAATCCAATTAGTGGATTTACACGGCGTATGTTGGCTACACTACCATCCGGTGAAACATCTAACAGCTATATTACTTTTGAGGTAACCACATATTCTGATTACTATTCCATGCTACCAGCTTATGGTGGGATAGGATTAGGTGGGTATGAATTCTGGATCGAATCAATCGATACTGGGCTTAATGTGATAATCGAAGATATTGCTAGGTTTACACCACAGGTATAACTACCTAAATTAATTAGAAATAAAGTAGGGCTTTTTAGCGCCTTTTATTTCTCCCTGGACTACTGCTATTCAAAAGATTTAAAACGCTCTTAAACGAGCATTTACGGCCTACGATTATTAGGCAAGAATGATCAAAAAGTTTAGATTATTCAGAAATCACGAATACAGCTATAAAGGAGCTATAAAATGACTATAAAGATAGATTTTGATCTAAGTGCGTTCAAGGCATTTGCTAAGGTTGCTCCGAAGGAATTCGAATATGCCGCAAAGGATGCACTAGACAGAACAGCTGCTAAGATGCGAAAAGGATTTATCGAGGTGATTGACACGAAGAAATTCGAATCACTACAAGAGAATGAGAATTACAAATCAAAGTACCGACGTCCTATGGATATGATCAAACCAATGATTAGGTACCGCACAAGAAAATCAAAAGGTAAACTCACATCAGACATCGGTATCTTCCCTGGAAAGGTTGGGAAAAGAACGCTGAATAACTCTAAATTCAAATCACGTTACGGAGTAACAGTAGCACGGTTTGGCAAGGTATTCACCTATGGTGGGAGATTAAGAATTGAGAGTACAAAAGGACGCTTCCAGTCTGGACGTAAGCGTATGGTTAAGCAGGGATTCCATGTTAGGAAAAATCTGAAGACTATCAAGATCCCAAAAAGAGACTGGTACTCTCCAAATAAATGGCGTAAGCCGTTCAAGATTATACCCTATTTTAAGAAACATCTGGACATTAAGGTTGCCCAGAAAATGAAGAAATTCAATACAAAAAGGAAGGGAAGATGAAGAAACTATTAGGAGCCATGGCGGTAGTAGCTGTCATGATGTCAACCGCTAGTGCAGGTACAATAGAAGAGGCTTTCAATACACAGAATGAGCTGATACTTGAGCTGGCTAAGTCTCATAACAGCGCAGTTAAAGAGGTAAGAAGGTTAAATCTTGCTGTATCCTCTTTATCCGATCAAGTTATAGAGCTTAGAGGACGGCTACATGACACAACCCAACGTGCCAAGGTAGCTGAAGAGATTGCAATATCCATCCGTAGTGATACATTCGATCTCAAGGCAAATATCGTTCAGCTTGAAGGGGCAATCAAAGAACTAAGAACAGAGAACAAAAAGGGGTGGTTCTAATATGGACAAACTACAAGCATTAGAAAATGCTGCTGTCGCATTTAGTGCATTCGAACGGTATGCCAATCTCATGATGGAATCCCATAAGCAGGATGTCAATTCGTTCAAGATTCTTAGCAGACGGCGTGCTATTAAGATGGAGAAAGACTTAACTGCATTAATTAATAACTACCGTGACGTACTCAATCATTTAATGTACGAACTCTCAGTTGATGAGGAAGAATACATTGCATGCTGTAATATTTTTAGCTCCATAGTCTCTGGCCGACTCACGGATTTACAGTGTACCCATGAGGCCTATGCCAGACTCGTTAATCTGGTTAAGAATGATCGACTCAAATCTATGACAAGGGGTAAATCAAATGACTGAAATCAAAACCACATTAACTGCTGATATTTCTGATTTCAGCAAAAAGATGAAGACAGCAGAGAGACAGGCTGATAGGACATCTGATAGTATTGCAAGTAGCTTCAAAGGAGCTGGCGCTGCCCTCACTGGACTGGCTGCTGGTGTTGTTGGGGTAGGTGCAGCTTATCAGGGGCTACAGGCAGCTGCGGCTGCATCCGTTGGTTCCATTGATAATATGACAAATCAGCTTAGAAATACAACCCAGCAGCTTGGGATTGATACCGAACAGTTCATAGAAAAGCTGCAGCAATCTAGTAAGGGAATGGTGGATAACCTGACACTTATTAGGGAAGCAAACCGCGGCTTACTCCGGGGACTGTCTGAGAGTAACGTAATCGATCTGATGGGTGTTGCCCAGCAGCGTGGTGAGCAGTTAGGTGTTAGTCTAGAGGAAGCATTTAGCCGTCTGACCAGTGGTGTAGCAAAATTTGAACGTGAGCTATTAGATGAATTAGTCACGATCGATCATCTTGATATCATCTTCAAGAAGTATGCTGCAACATTGGGAGTCACTACTGATCAGCTGACCGAACAGCAGAAACAGACCGCTGTAGTTAGAAACATCATGGAAAAGACTTCTGGTACAGTTGCTGACGCTACCATAGCATACGAAGATCTACGTGCAGCTGCTGTAGCTTCTAAGAACACATGGGATGAAATAAAGGCTGATGGATTTGACTGGCTGGATAAGATGGCCGGACTAGTCTACAAAGCAGCAGATGCTTGGGACTTTATGCTTAAGAAGCTTGAGAAGTTCCGTGGTTCTGGTGAGCGACGTGGTGGGCTGATAGGTCCTATCGAAATTCCAATGCCAGATACTGGTATAGATGATGTACCTGAGGGTGGTATCGACACAAATAAGCTGAAGAAGAAGATGGCCGAGAACACCAAGATAGTCCAGGAAGCAGAGAAACTCAATCTAAAGTTACTAGAGATGCGAGAGAAATGGGCTAATGAAATGATATCGGTTGGTAAGCGTGGAGCAGATGCTGAGATTGCAATCCTTCAGGATAAAATGGAGAAAGAACTCAAGATAGTTGGAATGACTGAATCAGATAAAGCTACTGTACGTCAGATCTATGGTGATAAGATAAATAAGATCATGGAGAAAGAGAACGAAGCTAAAATAGCCAGTCTACAACGTGATCTTGAGAACGCCAGAAGATTAGTGGAAGCCGAAGAAGAGGCCATGCTAGCCAAAGAAGAGAAGATCAATGAGTTCATGGATAAAGAGAGGGATACTAGACTTACCGCTCAACAGCGTGAGCTTGATGAACTCTATGAACACTATGAGGCCATATGGAATCTGATGGACATCAATGACGAGCATAGGCTTGAATCTGTACGTCTATACCAGGAAAGAAAAGCTGAGATAGAAGCACAATACAGAGAACAAGAGATATATGATCACTCTACTTTTGGTTCTTCATTAGTCAGTGCTCAGGAGATCTACGATAAATCCATGGCAACATCTGCTCAGGATAGATTTGGGATGATAGCCACGTTTGCTCAGCAGGCTATGAAGATAGGCGGGGAGGCTGGTGAGAAAGCATTCAGGCTGAACCAGGGAATTGAGATCGCTAATACTGTAGTGAACACAGCTTCTGGTGTGATGAAAGCGTGGGCACAGTTAGGAGCATTCGGTGGTCCTATGGCCGCTCTTATTGCAGCTACTGGTGCAGCACAGATTGCCGCTATAGCTTCTGCAAGTCCAAGCGGTAGTAGCGGTAGTAGTACGTCTAGTTCATCCTCTTCAGCCACTGTAACTACAAATTACAACGAACTAGATGGAATCACGGCTACCTCTACTAAAGAGGAAGCTAAGGAAGGAACCTACACTATCAACATCATGGGAGACATCATGAATGAGGATTATGTAGACCTGATGGCAGAGAAAATATCGGATGCTGTTCAGGATAGAAACGTTGTCTTGAAAGCATCACAGGCAAGAACAACACAAAACTAAAAGGAACACAATGGAACTGTACAAAACTGATCTAGGGACTGTGCTCCATCCGGATATCTATTCCGGCAATGCACTCTATGGTAGGAACGCCATGGAATTGGTAAGCGAGTGTGAGGAAGTTGAATCTTTGATTATCCTTTCAAGTGCTCCGATTAACCTCCATGAAGACGTATCAGTCAGACGCTCTAATAGAGTACACCTGGTTGGTTGTTTGGCACTCCTTGAGATTGAATATAGGTTTGATCTGGACTATATGCTCGAGGATACCACACATGAGAAAATTATCACCAGTGCAGTAAAAGTATTTAAGAAAGATCTCCCGATGAGGGCACGGATGATTAAGAATCTCTATTACAGGGCTGTATCTGAGCTCAATATGGATGATGGGATTACAATCGGAAGGTAAGTAGACACTCACTGGATACTAATTAGACTGGGGATGGCAATAGCTGTCCCCTATTTTTTTAAGGGGGAATATGGCACAAGAAGGAGCATTTGCAACGGATTTGAATCAACCACTAACAGAAGAACAGGTTGATGCATTCATTGAGATATTTGAGGAGTACATGGGACACGTTGGTATGGTCATGTGGCGCAAGGTAGAGAATACAAATTACCACGGAGCTACTAAGACATACTATGAAGATGGTGTTGCTATCGTACATCATATAGCCCTTAAAACGCTTGATTTCTTCGTCCTCAAGCATGAGCTGGCGCATTGTATAGTTGCATTCGAAGAGCCGAGATGTAGATACCCCCATGGTCTTGCGTTCGATGACGCAGTAGACAGGGTAGAAAGAATTTTTCACCACTTTCGTGATTGGCCTGAGAGGAGACCTTAATGGAAATACATATACTGAGAGAAGCTGGATATGAAGAAGCACTAAAAGGTATGGTAATGTCATTTGAAACTGAGTGTCCACTGTATGATGTATGGACTGATACTAATGATATGGATCATATGGAACATGTAGCCAGGAAGCTATATAATAAGGATGGGGGTCATAACAAATTCCTTGAGCATATAATGCTGTGGGTAGACATCCGGGCTAGTTTGGCGTGGTGGAAACAGGCTGATACTTACCGTGTAGGTATGAGTAAGCTCTCCAAGTCAACCATGCATACCTTGATGCGTAGGCCTATAGTACAGGAAGACTTTGCCATGGATATACCACAGGTTACATTAAATCAACTGAATCAGATGAGAGAGACCAAACAGTTTGATGATCTGGTAATGGCACTTCCCTCTGGATACCTACAGACAAGGCGCTGTTGCTTTAACTACAAGACTCTCCGTAACATGATCAATCAGCGGCATCACCATAAGATGTACGAATGGCGTGAATTCTGCGAGTGCATGTCTGCTCTAGTCGATCACCCTGAACTACTTGAAAGGAAAAAGAAATGACTAATGAAGACAGGCAGATCCTAGAGAGAAGACTGACCAATCTGAAGGTGTATAAGAAGTATTTCACACGTACTATAAAGGGGTATAAGAAGCTCATCGATGATGGGGATTCTCCTGAGTGTGTTAAATCTCATGCACATACAAAGCTTAGAGAGTTGTATATCATGGCATCTACAATAAAAATTGATATTGAGAAGTTAACTATTCTACTGAGTTAGAAAATAAATTGAAAAAGTTAAGAAAAAGTGCTTGACATATATCTCGTTATGAATTACTATATGTTCAAGCTTAAGGAAAAAGCGATAACGAAAGGGGAAGAGCTCAGCCGACGAAACAGCGCAGAGAGACCCGGACACAAAAGAACTTTTCTTTAGAATCTTAACCGAAGTCGAAACCGGGGAGAACGAGGACCCGGTCGGGTGAGAGTGGTTTCTCACTCCTGATGATGACAGCCAACTATGAGGAGGATGACATGACTGATATAATAAACGAATACGGATACACTGATGAGCTTGATGAAATAAACTACTATCTTAATGCTGAAAGCGCAGTTAGCGGATACGATTATACCCTCAGGTACGAATCCTATGAATACGATGCTGAGTATCATGCTGAGTACTACCAGAAGAATAGACACCGACATAGAGCGCTTACCAGAAGAAACCAGATAGAGAATGCTGACCGTTATGCCGTTTACGCCAGTAACTACCGAGCACGTAAGCTGAGAGCTACTGCTGAGCTGACTGACTATGAATCCACCGAAATAAAGAAGCTCTACACGCTGGCCAGAGACCTGGAGAAAGCGACAGGCGTTAAATATCATGTAGATCATATATATCCTCTGAGTAGAGGTGGAAAACACATCCTTAGTAATCTTCAGGTAATAACCGCTAGTGAGAATGCAAAGAAACATGCGAAGGTTACTGTAGATAAAGACAATACTTATTGCGAACTTTAGGAGGAGATCATGCAGCTTACGTTAGGGATGGTAGGACAGGAAAAACAAGACAGAACAAAGCTTAATCGTACCCTGTATACTGCCTTCAGAAACTCAGTACTATTCAGAGATAATTATACCTGCCAAAAATGCGGGGCAACTAAGAAGTTGGAAGTGCATCACATGACTCCATACTATATGGAACCGGTTGGTGCATTCCTTATATCTAATGGTGTGACCTTATGTTTCGAGTGCCATAGGGCTAAAGGTAGCGGGCTTCATAGTATATATGGGAAGGACGCAGATGAAATCGACTGTATCGAATATCTTACTGAATCTTGTTATGATCATATTATATTCAAAAGTGATTTAGTTTCTTACCTTCAACAGGATATAGATACATTAGAGATGGAAATAGAGGTTGAAGATGAATTTAAAGATCTGAGTAAAATCAATACCTTAAAAAATAACTTCAAAAAAATTGAAAAAAGTTAAAAAAGGTGTTGACTTCGTGAGTCGATTATGAGAAACTGTAACCACGATAGAGGAAGAACGGAGCCAACGCTCAACCGACACAGAAAAAAGTCAAACCGGGACAGGACACCTCAAAAGGACTCAAGAGAGAAACCGAGGGGAACAAGCCACACTAAACAAAAACAATATAATGTAACACAAGATCGAAACAAGAAGTAATGAGTCTGAGATATAAGTCGCTGGAACGATGCGGTAGGTCACTGACACAATCGGTGCTCAAACCAACCACAGCTTAG
>Ga0180438_10012425_pt1 | contig 10132 bp, 9 predicted proteins | sample SS_ome_12_FD_132455 | JGI IMG/M metagenome (GOLD analysis project Ga0180438, IMG submission 132455) | Hypersaline lake sediment archaeal communities from the Salton Sea, California, USA - SS_3_D_2 metaG | ecosystem: Environmental > Aquatic > Non-marine Saline and Alkaline > Hypersaline >...
GTTGACGATGGGTAGCTTGTCGGATAGATTCGGAGTGTCAGTCCAAGCTTCGACAACTCCCTGTCGAGCTTGTCCCAGACGACGCCCGCTTCGACCGTGGCTGTTCGGGATTCAGCATCTATCTCCACTATCCGCTTCATTCGGTAGAAGTCAACGACGACGCCACCCCTTGTGGGGATGACCCCGCCGTAACCAGAAGATGCCTTGCCTCTGGGGGTGAGCGGGACGCGTCCTGTCCTCGCCCATCGGACCAATTTGACGAGCTCTTCCTCTGTCTCAGGCTGTACTACCGCCTCTGGGGTGGTGCTGCCCAGGAGAGGTTTGAAGAGGTTGGGCATGGCAGCTATATCATGACCGTACAGCTTCCGCTCTATCTTCCGGAAGGATACGCGATCACCGAAAGTCTGTTTCAACCACTCCTTCTGGTTTCTGCTTAGACTCGACATTCTGACTCCTTGAATTTCTGAACAGTATCCAGTGTTTGGAAGGGAAAGGGTTCAAACTCCAACTCTAGCATAATACAAGGTGCAGTGGAATGTGCAAGGTTAGACTCGCAAGAGCAGCAGACAGTCATCAGAAGGTATAGGCTTTGTCATGTGCGAGAAAGGAGTTCTCACTCGTCAGTACTCGATTGTCATGCCCACAGCGAATCACGACGCTCTGTCAACTCCACGTGCTTTTCGTTCTCGATCGGGGTGGGGAATATGCATCGGGATTTTCGTACCTTCGTATTCTCCGGAGCCCGGCGTGGTACGGCCGTTACTTCCTCAATTTCCCACTTTCCAGGGTAGCGGGGCAGAAGGGTGGGGATCTTCTTGGTCTCTTATGTTCGTGGTCCAGGATCCTTGAAATGTCCCGAGAGCATGTCGCAGACCTTCTCGAGGAATTCTCTCTCGCCGGCGGCAAATGGGGATATCCGATGGGAGTCGATGTCGAGCTCTCCTACTACCTCTTCACCCACGAATATCGGCACGACTATCTCGGATTTCACATCCGGGCTGCAGGACAGATAGTTCGTCTCCCTGGACACGTCCTCCACCATGAATGTCTCTTTCCTCTCTGCAGCCTGCCCGCATATCCCATGGCCAAAAGCGATCCTGATGTGCTCCGTAGGTTCTCCCACGAACGGTCCCAGAACAAGTTCATCCTTCTTCAGTTGGTCTACCAGGTAAAACCCCACCCAATCATAGTGATCCACGTCCTCTTTGAGAAGCGCCGCCACCTCCTGGAGCTTCCCTGCCAGGCTCACGGGCTGTTCGACGATCTCACTTACCCGGCCAAGCAATTCGGGGAACCGGGTCGTCTTCGAGTCTCTCTTCATGGTCCCTTCCGAAAGTGTGCACTATCCATGCTCTTATTTCATCCCTCACGCGTCTGAATTGGTCCAGGACCTCGCCCCGGGTGCCACGGAAGTCCCATGGATTGTCGAAACCATGGTGTATGTTTCTCTTCGTCGCCGGAAAGAAGGGGCAGGTTTCTCTTGCGTTGTCGCAGACCGTCACCACGTAATCAAACTCGCGCCCGCGATACTCATCCAAGCTCTTCGATCGGTGCGAGCTTATGTCCGCGTCTGCTTCACTCATGACCTTGAGGGCTTCCGGGCTGACACCGGTGGGTGCGGTCCCGGCGCTGAAGGCTTCAAACCTGTCAGGGTAGAGAAGCCTCAAGAAGCCTTCCGCCATCTGGGACCTGCTGGAGTTATGTGTACAGATGAAAAGGACAGTTGTCATCACGGCCTTCACGCTCTCCTCGTCATCTCTACACACCCTTCCGAACAGACATCCACGCACAGGCCACAGCCGTAGCAGCTATCCTGGACAACGGCCAGAGCTTCATCGTCCATCTTGCGGGCGCCGAAGTAACAGACGTCAACACAGGAACCGCAGGCCGTGCATTTCTCTATGTCGGTCTTCTCGATCTGGCTTCCTTTGTCGCACACTTCTTCAGGGCTCAGGAAATACCCACAGCAATCGTCACAGCAGAAGCAGATGCCGTCAGCTTTCGTCTTGTCCGATTGGTTGCGGAAGGGGCGGGGGACCAGGTGTTTCTCCTGGGCTTCAGACAGGATGTCGTCGACGTCTTTCCGAGAGAGCTCCCTCAAACCTGTCCCGCTGCTCCCGATATCGTCTCTGAACATAAGACAGACATCGACACGCGATCGATCGCACTGGCCTTTGCTTTCACGACATCCGCAATTGGCCACCCAGAATCTGCTGTACGTATCGATGATCGCCTCGGCCTCCTGCCGTGTGCAGACGTAATGGAATGCCAGATTATTGTCGTTCATCTGTCCTCCTGTTGGCGGGTCCTGTCCCGGCTTTCTTATTCAGGGAGGAGACATGCTTCACAGAGGCGGCGAAGACGTCTTCATCCCTTTCGTAATCGCTTGACCTGCTTCTGTTCAGCTGGACCCACTCCCTCATTCTTGGCTTCCCCATGGGCTGAAACGGAACAACGTGCTCTTTCTCAAGAAGCTTTCTGGCAAGGGACTCCGGTACTTTCACGCCAACTCCATCACCGTAGACACACGCGAAAAGTCTCCCTTCAATATAGTAGGCGGGAAAGCCGAACATCTTCCCGGGCTCAACTCCTTTTATTCTGCCAAGGATGGTGTCCAGAACCTGCTTGTGATTCTTGTTATATGAGGTCTTGTTCATACCTGCGTGATTCGCTTGAAGAGGCTGGAGCCGCCGCCAGGTAGAAGGAGGCTCCCTCAAAGATCAGAGAGAGCCGGACTGACTTCCTGGTCGGGGCGAGAGGATTTGAACCTCTGACTTCCTGCTCCCAAAGCAGGCGCGCTAAACCGGACTGCGCCACGCCCCGAGCTCTGATCTAGAGTCAAACTAGCACCCGGCATCCATACTGTCAACAGGTTTTGGGGGTTTGCCTCACCATGGACCTGTAGAACTGGACAGGGGATTTGCTCCTGGCCTCCTGCTCCATAGGGCAGGGACCTGTCTTCTCTGCGTTGAGTATCTCCTTCACCCGCTCAAGCGCCATGAAAGGAACACCGAACTCCTCGAGGACCTCCACCGCGCCGTCACTTACGATCGGGGTGAGGATCATGTTCACCCTCGCGTAGACGCACAGCAGCGCGGCGGCCCTGCCGACCATTTTGTCAAGAACGGTCGCAGCCACCATGTCGTCAGAGTGTTCCCGGATGCACTCGAGCAGCGGAAGAAGTCGATCGTCCTTGGACCTGTAGACCAAACCGCTCTTGTTCTCGACTACGAGAGACCAGGGGCCGGAGGAGAAACCCTCCAGCTTCTTCAGAAGTTCTCGTTCCTGCATTACTGGATGGCTCTCTTGCCGAGGAGTCTGACTAGAAAGGGCAGAAGGGCCAACTGGATGGCTACCCCGGGCAGTCCGGCGGTGAACGAGCTCGCAAGGTACGGAAGCGGATTCTGTAGCCCCAGAGCAGAAACAGCCGCGACAACTACGATTCTGCCTGAGACAAGGGCGACTGCAATAGAGAGCCAGACGTTCTTCTTGAGAGACTTCCTCATCAGGCCCGCAACCAGACCGTACACAGACATCTCCAGCGTAAGGAGAAGAAGAAGCGCTGCTGGCGGCATGCCGGTCAAACCGAAGCTTATCAGGGGGCTCAGTATCCCGGCCGCAAGGCCTGGCTGCCACCCGAGGAGAAGCCCCGAGAAGAGAATGAAGAAGTGCATCGGAAGGAAGGTGCGTCCCAGAGCGGGACCGCCGAACATGTGGACCGCGTAAGGGGTTCCGACTGCGAGAGCGACGAAACCGATGGTGAGTCCGAGAAGGACGATCGGCTTGGGTCTGACAAGAACCTCTTCCCGTACGCGCGAGCCTTTGTCCATATCTGAGCCTCCGTGAGTAAATTGAGAAAGAGGATATTATCCCCCTGCTCCAACAAGGATACCTATGGAGAGCGAAAAGTCAAGCTATAGGAATTCCATTGATATTTGGTTCTTGACAAATCCGAGTAGCGACATATTATTATATACGCAACAAATGTTGAGTTAATTATGGAACTGACAGAAAGACAAGAAGAAGTGCTAGCGTTCATCCAGAGATTCCTCTTGGAGAGAGGGTATCCTCCGACCGTGAGGGAGATAGGTTCGCATTTTGGCTTCGGTCCAAGGGCTGCCAAAGAGCATCTGGACCTTATAGAAAAGAAGGGGTACATCAGAAAAGGGAGGGGAGCGAGAACAATTCAGTTTCCCATCGAGGAGAAGCGGAGATTTGAAGGGATCCCGCTGGTCGGGAGGGTGGCAGCCGGGGTTCCCGTCCTGGCTTTTGAGAATCTCGAGGGATACATAAAAGTTGATGCGAACATTGCAGGGGGGAGTGAGGTCTTCTCACTCAAGGTCAAGGGTGAGAGTATGGTTGGTGCTGGAATGCTGGATGGGGATTATGTCCTCGTTGAGGCGAAGAAGACCGCGATCAATGGCGAAATTGTCGTCGTCCGGATAGGAGATGAGGCTACGGTAAAGGAATTCAGGAAGAAAGGGATTCGAGTTAGGCTTGTCCCACACAACCCAGAATTTGAAACACTGGAACTCCATCCCGGGGATGATTTTGAGATACTCGGGAAAGTAATAGGCTTGTGGAGGGAGATGTGATGGAGGTTTTCACTTTTGATTTGACAGTGTCAAACTGGGTGCAATGAGAAAGATAATACATATTGACATGGATGCGTTTTTTGCGTCGGTTGAAACTGCCTCCAATCCTTCGCTTAAAGGCATGCCGCTTATTGTGTGCGGGAACCCGGAAGGAAGGACCGCTGTTGCTTCGGCATCTTATGAAGCGAGGAAGTTTGGAGTAAAAGCAGGAATGGGTCTTCGAGAAGCTTTGAGGTTGTGTCCCAATGCAGTCCTCATAGAAGGCTCTCCCAGGAAATATGTTACAACGTCAGTAAGGATATTGAGAATCCTTAGCGAGTATTCTGATCTTCTGGAATTATTCTCTTTGGATGAAGCATTCCTGGATGTTACTAAGACGGAGCATCTATTTGGGGGTGCAAGGAGCATTGCACTTGAGATGAAGAGGAAGATCAGGGAAGAGTTCAATATTACTTGCTCAATAGGTATCGCCCCCAATAAGCTGCTTTCGAAGCTCGCGAGTGGGTTTTCCAAACCTGATGGGCTTTCAGAGATACTCCCGGAGAAAGTCCTTGAGACCCTCGAGGACATCCCCGTAGAAGAGCTGTGCGGCATCGGAGAGAAGACGAAGGAGATTCTTAACAAGATGGGGATCCGAAGGTGCGGAGAGCTCGGAAGATTTGATGTAAAGGACCTGGAAAGGGTTTTTGGAAAGGGCGGGAGGATGTTTCATGATATGGGACTCGGAGTAGATAAATCTCCTGTGCATCCCTATTACTTTGACTCGGTAACAAAGTCATTCGGGCACTCCATGACCTTGGACAAAGATTCAAATGATATGAGATTGCTTAACAGACATCTTCTTCAGCTATCTGAACAGGTGGGGAGAAGGTTGAGAAAAGATGGATATTCAGGGCGTACCGTTACCCTTGTTATTCGTTATGAGAACTTCGAGACGCATTCCCATCAGAAGACTTTTGGATATTCCCTAGATGAAGGTCTGGAGATCTATAACTCGGCAAGAAGGATATTGCGAAAGGTGCTCGATAGGAATAGAATGGTAAGGCTATTGGGTGTGAGTGTTTCAAATCTCTCCAGGGGCGAGAAGCAGCAGAACCTATTCGGGGAAAGAAGACATGACTCATTGAACAAAGCTCTCGATGAGATAAGAGACAGGTACGGCGAATTTTCTGTTACCAGAGGGAGCATCCTTTACACCGGGAGCAAACAGAATATCGTACCTTTCGGAATGGCCAAACAAAGGGAGATCAGGAGATGATCAAGATAGGGACTAGCGGGTATTCTTTTTTCGACTGGAAAGGTCCAGTCTACCCTCCGAGTCTCCGGAATTCCGACTTCCTTTCATACTACGAAAATGATCTTGGCTTTGACACCGTCGAGGTCAACTTCACCTATTACAGGTTGCCCACGACCAGAACGACTGAAGGCATGGCAAGAAAGGTCTCAGGCAAGTTCTCGTTTGTCTTCAGATCGCACAAAGATATGACCCACGAGATATGGTCAGACAAGAAGCGAACCCAGCTCATAGACAATACACGGGTCTTCACCCAGTTCATGGAGGGATTGAAGCCGATGTCAGATAGGGGGAATCTCTCCTGTCTTCTTCTTCAATTCCCTGTCTTCTTTTATCCGAGCTCTCAGAATGAGGAGTACATCCTCAGGTGCAGGGATAGAATGGGAGGGCTTCCTCTCGTTGTTGAGTTCAGAAACAGAGCCTGGATCACCGACAGGACTTTCGAGTTTCTCGAGGGGAATCAACTCGGCTACTGCATAGTCGATGAACCCCCCCTTGAGAGACTGGTTCCGTACAAGCCGGTCGCGACATCCGACACTGCCTACTTCAGGTTCCACGGGCGCAACATGAACTGGTTTCGCGCTTCCCGGGAGGAGAGGTATAACTACCTGTATTCAGAAGACGAGCTGAAGAGCTTCGTGCCCGACATAGAGAAGCTGTCGAAGAGCGGTCTCAGTACTCTGGTCTTCTTCAATAACTGCCACGCTGGGGCGGCCGCGAGGAACGCGCTCATGATGAAGAAATTCCTGGGGCTTCTGGACGAGTTCTCTCAGGGTCAGAAATACGCTCTGGGCGAGGACAAAAGGGAGCCCGGAATGCTCTTCTGAGGCGCGGTCTCCTTCTCTCCCGCATCTAACCTTGGGGACCTGAGTGCGGAATTGAGCACGAAATAGGCGAGAAGAAGCGCGATGAAAGCGATAGCGACAAAGATGAAGAAGGATTTCGCCATCTTGTCCAACGGTCGTTCCTCTGACAGACGGCTACCGGGCCCCGCCGTGAGCCCTCACTTCTTCAACAGGATCGTCTTTGATGTTCTTGCGAACGCGTTCTGGCCTTGCCGTGAGCACTTAAGGTCAAAGAAGTATATGCCGTTCGGGACAGCTCTTTGCCTTGCGTCGGTTCCGTCCCACTCCATTAGCATATAGCCTGCATCCACCGGACCGTCGAGGAGTGTGTTAATGACCTGTCCCGCGGTGTTGTATATCCTTAGCTCGACATGGCTCCTGGCCGGCAGCTGGAGCCTTATGGATGCGCTGTGTGAGAACGGATTCGGGTATGGATCCGACATGCCGTAGACAACAGGGATTCTAGCCCGCTGTACGAACTCGTCAATCCCGGGTTCGGTGCAGTAGTAGACCGAAACGTCGTCGATGTACCACCCTTCCCTTACTACATACCCGTCTGTTCCGAAATTGAACCTGAACCTGAGTAGTCCTGTGAAGGCGCTTAAATCGAATTCCTCCTGTCTCCAATCGAAACGACCGGAGAAGCACGGCGTGCCTCCAGGATAGGGACTGACAGGGTTGTCGACGATAGTGAATTTGTAACCATCAACAGGAGCGATCTGACTCCAGTTTGTGCCTCCGTCGGTGGACACCTCCACGAGACCCCCGTCCCAGGCCTGAGAGTCGTCGAGGGTTTCGGCCTCCATCCAGTGCCAGAACCGGAGTACGGAGCCTGAAGCCACGTCGACTTCGGGGGTGATGAGAAGCGAGTGATTTCTGTTCGCGTAGCCGCCCCCGCCCGTGGCGCCGCATTTCCAGGACCATTGATCAAGAGGGTTATAGTTCCTCGACTGAGACATGTGCCATTCGTCCACATAGCCGAATGAACCGTATTGGTGTGTCCAGTCGCCCTGGCCGTTCTCCATATCATCGAAGAAGCCGATACAGACCTGGAACTCGTGGTACGACTCGTCAAAGGGCTCGTAGGTGGTATTGGAGGCCGCTGAAGAGTCAACAGCTATGATCCTGTAGCTGAAGAGGTCTGCCGTGTCTGACACCGAGGCGAAATCGACGGCGTACGTGTTCGTGGTTCCGACTCTCTGCATCAGTAGAGGTGTTTCGTCAAGGCCGTTCCTCCTGTACTCGAGAGTCACCGACTCCAGAGCCATGTTATCTATGACTTCCGCGAATACAGTGGTTGGCCAGCCAGCTAGCGGGATATCCTCGAGCGGGGTGTGGTCAATTGAGGGCGAAACCGTATCCGCACCCACGTAGAAGGTGTATACGCTGTCGTCGGGAGCCCCTGCTGGAGCAGTCATGCACAAGATGGAGATGTAGTAGTTGACTGTGCTCCCCCCGGGCTGAGGGGGGATGAACCCCTCGTATTCATCCGGATTGCCGGAGGAATCCATTGCTACCTGTGTGAAGACCGTGTCCGGTTCAACAGAGTAGTAGAGCCATATCGTCTCAGTGAGCGGCATGCTGGCGATAATGGTCGCCACCACCGGATATGGATTGAGGGTGTCTTCAGTATCCTGGAGCGGAGTGTGGTCCACGGTCGCCACCCCCGGTCCTATACCGTGCTTACCGAATGCAAGGTAGATGGAGCACGCGTGCGGGGTCCCGTCACCCAGATTCCCGTTGTCATCGTCTGCTATAAGAACCTCTGTGAGGTAATCCTCGAACGTGAGGGCTTCCCCGTAGAGGGCGAATACCCATAGACTGTCGGTGAGAGTAGGTCCTTCATAGGTCCTGAGATCCCACATCGCCCCGCCGATTATGAGTCCGTCATTGTGTACCTGTCCTATGAAATCTTCCGGATATCTCCTGTTGTTCTGCTGTGAACGGAGATAGCCTCCGTCAAAGACCAGTCCGCCGTCGCCTATGTACGGGTCATCGTTCTGGGTGCACGCCATGTAGTCAGCGAAGCCCTCGTGCATGGCGCCGAACTCGTCGCCCATGCCGAAACTGTATATGTGGTCTATGATCCCGTGAGTATACTCGTGATATATCACGTCACTGAACAGAGCCAGGTTCCGAAATCCCCCCGGTGCGTTGCTGCCTTCGCCGAAGTGGATGTCACGACCGTCGTAGAAGGCATTGTCGTAGTTCGAACCGTACCGGACCTCCGCGACCATCTGGTAATCCATACCGTTGTAATTGTAGGGAGGGCCCTTTATCCAATTGTGCACGTGCACTACATGATAGTACATGTTTATCTCGTCCGGAAGGCCATCGCCGGGAGCTGTCCAGGCCCAGTTGTGGGGTGCGGACGTGGAAGCGGAGTCCGAGTGGAGAGCTTCCGGGCCGTCATCGTTGTCGACAGTCACGTAGGGTCCGGACAGCATAGATTGAACGGGGTATGTGCCTGCGGGGCCCACAGCAATGGTGTAGTATCCGCTGACATCTGTATTGACGCTGCCCGTCCCGGGAACTGTGACAGTCTCGCGGGCATAGGGCGCCTCGACAGGTGTTTCATCGTAGAACTCAGGTAGCATGAAGCCGGTGACCGTTCCATAAACGTCGTCGAACCTGATCTGGTTGTCTGAATGAATCACCTCGTTCGTGTGGGCGTCTACGAACACGAGCCAGTTCCCCGGTGGGGCATCGGTCCGGAGCCTGACAGACCAGGCGAGGCTGTAGGCGTATCCTGATGCGGTCTCGCGTGGAAAGATCAGGAGTTCGACATCCGCAAGCTCGTCAGTCTCCGGAACATAGCCCACTGTCCGGCCGGCGGTCGAGACCGCGGCTTCCTCAGCCACTGCAGGTGTTATGTCCACGCGGACATCCGGGAGACACTCTGAACCGAACATCAAGAGGTTCCCATTGTCGGCGATCCTGAAGTGGACCCTGCCACCGTATACGGGCAGGCCCCTGTGGGTCTGTTGAAATATGACATACCATTTGCCCTTGTAAGTACTCCTGATCACGTCGAGTTCACTGGATTCGACGCCGAAGAGAGCCTGGTTGTCGTCAACGAAAGCGCGGCAAGACTGCAGAACGCCCTTCTCGTCCAGCTGTGTCGTCAGACTCAATCCTGAGAGAAGAGCCCTGTGCGGCAAGTCTCTTCTTTCATCCCAGCGGAGTGACCAGTTGACATCGTATCTGGATATGAATGACTTCCACTTCTCCGGGAGCGGACCGCTCCCCGGGATGTGTCTGTGGATTGGGCGATCGAGAGTCTGGCCTCCTCCGGCATTCTCAGTGACTGTGAAAGCCTGAGCTGTGAAGGACGAAGCGAAGACGGCTGCGAGCGTAAGAACTGCGAACATGCTCCTGGACTTCATGGGTTCCTCCGA
>Ga0180438_10012426_pt1 | contig 10132 bp, 10 predicted proteins | sample SS_ome_12_FD_132455 | JGI IMG/M metagenome (GOLD analysis project Ga0180438, IMG submission 132455) | Hypersaline lake sediment archaeal communities from the Salton Sea, California, USA - SS_3_D_2 metaG | ecosystem: Environmental > Aquatic > Non-marine Saline and Alkaline > Hypersaline >...
CCATCAGGGCGTTGAACGCGATCAGCTGGCCGATGGTGAGTTCCTGCGCCAGCACCAGGTTGGCGCCGGTCCACAGGATCACAATGCTGATGGTGGCGTTGAACAGCTGGCTGGCGAGCCCTACCAGGATATTGAAACGCTGTGCGCGATAACGCACGTCCAGCGCATTGGTGTATTTCTTCTCCCACTTGAGGCGCATGGGGCGTTCGATACCCATGCCCTTGACGGTTTCCGCGCCGCCGATGATTTCCCCACAGGAATCTCTCAAGATCGCCGTGGAAATACTAACCGGCCGGCGTTTGCCGGTTGCGTCTACGATGTTGACCGTCTTACATACGACGGGCATCCCCGTCTCGATCGTTTCTTGCAACGCACAGTTACCTTCGCAGATGCTCGCCCGTAGAATGTCCTTGCATGGCTGGCCAAGCGCCCGGTCTTTCGGGATACCGGTGATACTCTCGGCTGCCCGGTTAAACGACGTGATACGCCATTCTCGGTCGACCGTAAACACGCCGTCGGTTATCGAGTCCAGAATAGCATCCCGTCGTTCTTCGTTCAGATCGTCAGCCATTTGTTTCTACAACCGTTCTTGCTGTGAGGACTGCCTAACCTTGACTATCGCACTCGCCGTCGTTGCGCGCCGATCTAACGCCTCCTGCTCGACCTAAACCTGCAAAGCCGCGCCATCCTGCCAATATCCTTTATGATAGTCGTCCGACGGACTGCCTGTCAATCCGACCCGCCTCGCGCGCGATAGTCCGTCAACGGGCGGACGGGACAAAAGGGCAGTACGATAGATATGCTTCCTGCACGGGTCCAGGTGCGGATGAATCGGATAAATCCCAAATGGCGGCGGCCTTTTGGAGCGTCTTATGCAAACGTTGACACAGTCTAGGTCGGCTGCCCCGCATGTCCAGAAACCACGCAGATTATCCTCTTATCCCTCCTCGGAGAAACCTGCACGATCGGGAGATGTGTCGGCAAGCAGATCTAGGGCTACTGACGGGTTTTTGGGCCATAGGTGGACGTAGATCATCGTCCTTCTCAGATCTGAATGGGCCAGCAGTCCACGAACGAAGTTGAGATCGGGCGCGCGGCTCCCGCAAGGAGCAAGCATCTGGAAGACACTGGCGACTAATCGGGTTGAACATACCTCACGGCTGGCATCGAGGTATTTGCCGAGTCAGTATGTCGAGACCTATCGCAAGCGAATTCGCAGAAACGAAGAACTGCATATGTCAACAGATATTGCGGCGTAAAGGACTGCGCAGTAATGACTTACAACGACAGTGGAGGCGGCGGGAATCGAACCCGGGGAAACGCAATTTTCTAAGTTATTGGCAGAAAACGACATGCAACTTAAGGCCTGTTGGCATAAGGCGTTCGCAGAGTCTCATCGTTTATCATCGTTTACTAGAATTTGCTAGAACTTTCTCCTCAAATGATCCCGTATTGATCCCGCGGCTTGTGTTCCTTGACATCGCGGCAATAGCAGATCAGTCTCAGACTCAGCTTTGTATCAGTCACGGGCGTAGCGAACATCCTCCATGGGCTCGGCCAACATCCCCGTGAGAACGGCCCGAGGAAATATGTCGTGACTAGGACTGCCTCGTGGACTTGCGCGAGACGGGCTATTGCGGCAGCGTTTCCCATCTAGACAAAGAAGAGGCGAAGGAGGCTGTCCATAGAGCCACCGCAACTCTCAAGAAGGCACAGATCTCTGCTCCAAAAGTTCTTTCAGGAGACTACCCGGACCGACCCGCCTCGCTAGCCCGCCTTCATCATACCCTTGCCTGCTCTGACATCAAGAAGTCTCAGAACCTTGGCCCTGAGATAGCGTTGGACGAAGGCGTTTATTGTGCCGTCCGGATACAACACGCGATTGCCAATCAACGCGTTGAATTTATTCTCGAAGGTTGCTTCCGCAACACCGCTCTTTGAAGTGAATTCCTCCTTTGAGTACCGTACGTTTTCCCACAGCCAGTGCCAAATTGTTTCATCATTAGATCCGTTGCACTTGGTGAGCTTTCTTGCCCTCGATACATCCATATTCGCCCAAGCTACAACGATCCTTGTCAGTTGCGAGTTTGCCGCCACTAGCAGCACCGCTTCGGGCCTTTCGTTGTCTTTGAATCCGTTCGGTCTTTCAAGCCAGGCACTTCGTCTCATCCTTACCTCCCCTATGGCGTCAACGTGACGCGTATCATCAGTCTCTTCGGCCCGGGCTACTCTCTTTCATAAAACGCAGTTGCACCGCCCGTAACCGTCTGCGTTTTTCACCATCTTCCACACAACTGGTTCCTCGAGGCATAAGGCGATTGTGAGGTCCAACCGGATAGCGCGCGCGACGTCGATGATAAGCTGATACAGCCTCGCACGAAACTCAGGAGTGTAACGGGCACGCCCGTCACCCGAACGACGACGCCCTGCCAAGTTGCCAGAAACAATGTTGTCCTTACCCAATCGCCGCTCCAGAAGCGTGAGAGCATTCGGATAAATGCAGATCCCTCCTAACGTGAGACGCTGCAACGGTACTCGACGTAGCAGGTCGCGTAGGAAGTCGGCATAAATCGCCTCCCAATCACCATGCGGAATGATCGGCATGATGACAGCACGGACCGGATACCCTTCTTCCGCGCAGCGTCGCATTGCATCGATCCGCGCCTCTACAGACGGTACATTCTCCTCGTAGTACTCGCAGACCTCCGGCGGATTAAGGCTCCACGACATGATGGTGTGTCCGCCATGTTCGAGATCGAGCAGACGTTCCACCGACGCCGACTTAGTCAGGATAATCTGCCGTGCGTACGCGTGCTCGGCGAAAAACGGCACCAGTTTCGTGCTATATGCAGTGAGCGGATCCAGCGCCAGACCGTCCTGGAGCTTCCCCAGATAAAACGCTGTGGGTCTTTGAAGCAAGTTTGCCCTCCGATCTATCTCAGAAAGGATATCAGCTAGATTCACATAGATCTTGACTGTCGGCGAGAACCGCACACCCGGCGTGCCAGCAAGATAGCAGTACTTGCATACGTAAGGACAAAAGCCATACACGGAGAAATGCCAGTAGTTGGCGCAAGTGTTGCCTTTCTCTTCGCTGAACCGCACCGCACTTTTCAACTCACCGAAAAGCAGTGTCTTCTTCCCTCTCTCGTAGAGGTTCAAGAGGTCGGTTTCCCCCAGATCGATGCGATTGTGCGGCGTGTCTAGAAGCTCAACAATCTCGGCTTTCGGGTAGACATCGCAGATTCCGCGAACAAATGACTCTCGTTCCGGGGTGTCCAGGCTACCCTTGCTCAGGATGATTGTTTCGACGTCGAAGTGTTGGGGCGCTGACGGAACGTGTGCGGCAGGCAGAAAGTGAGCTTCCTCCGGTACACCGAAAAGGTCAAGCTGGTCTGTTGCTCGCACTGGCATGCTCTCATGCTTCCGACCGCTGAGCGCCAGTCTAGGCTGCCTCGCACGTCGAACGCGTCTACTGCACGCGTATTACCTTGATCCCGGCTCGCCTGAGGACTTCACCGGTAACCGCCTCGCGGTCGCAAGAAGGACTTCCGCCTTTCAGATAGGCCCGACGCGCACCTACAATCTGTGCGATCTCGAGCGTGTACTTCGCACCGTCAATGTAGAATCCCGTAACGTCGCAACCGGTTTCTGGCGCGATAATGCGGAGACCCTCGTCGAGAACTTGCGCGCCAGTCCCGTCCAGCCTCTCGCTAGTTCGAGGTGTCGGCATTCCACCCAGTTGTTCAGGACAAACAGGCACCAGCACGTACTTTTTCTTCAGCCGTTGTATGAGCGCGGGCCGCCGCTTGGGACGATGGCCATGCCACCGACACGGAATACCGAGAAGACAGGCGCTGATTAGCACCGGTTCATGATAAGCACCCATATCCGATACAGGAAAGAGATACTCGCTCGTCTCGCTGTTGTGGGTACTCATGCTAAGCGGCCTCCACAATGACGCGACGCCGAAACCGATGGCGCCAACCCATGCAGAACTTCAGGCGCAGGCACTTCCCACACTGGACGCATCCGCTAATCTGAAGACTCTCTGTCTCACGGTCAAATCTTCGGCACGGGAAACATTCTACCATACAATAGCCGCAGTCGAGACAATTGATCATCCTTTTGATTACAGTGTCGGCAATCCTTTCGTCGATATTCCAGAACCGAACCTCGTTGCCTCTGCGCGCCCATTTCCCATCCACAGGTCGTAAGTGCTTCGTCGCTATCCAGTCGCTCTCCCGAATGTGATAAGCCAGCCCGCCTGACGGAAGTCGGCGTTTGACAGCGCCCACCACGTTCTGAGCCTTTAGGCGACGCCAATACACAAACCCATGTTTATTCAGCTTCTCCTCGCGGCTCTTGTAGTTCGCGTCCAGGCGCGCTTTCTCAATGAGACCACTTTCAAAAAGCATCGTCTCGATATAACCATAATATCGGTGGCAGACTTCTGGAAAGTGCTTCGCGCTATAGGCTTGCCTGCGAGCGTCCGAAGTGTAACAGCAAATGCAGTACGTGCGATCCATATGGTCATAGATTGGATTCAGCGGAAGTCCATACCGCGATCGTATGACTTCCAGAATCTCATCCTTAGTGAAGTTCAAAAGAGGATTGAAGGTCGGAAGGTCAAGTCTCTTGTAGAACTCAAATCCGGAGTGCCACTTGTGGCTGTATTCACTGCCCGACATGCCACGGAACATCACGCCTGCACGTGGGCTCCTTGCTCCTCGATCCTGAAGCCATTCAAGCAAACCGGTACCGATAAGCATGGGAATACACCATGCATCTGCAAGGGTAAGGAAGCCAATTCCCCGGTCCATCAGGTCGAAGTACTCCAGAAAGGGTCGGAGAATTTGTATCGAAAATCCTCGATCCTTCAGTTGCTCCACGTACTCAAGGTTGCCAGGGAACTCGAGTTCATGATGCACGTAAAGACAAGGCGGCTTCTCTGACTCCAGCGCCTCGTACATCATGGCTGCCAGAGCAAGACTGTCTTTTCCCGTGGAAAACGCGATGAACCGGTGTTTGCTTTCCAGCTTCGGCCAGACGTCGCGTATGCGACGTATCGTTGCTTGCACCTTTGTTGCTAATGGCTTTGTCATTCAGTTAACCCAAGGACTCGCATCAACACAAGCCCCGCTGTAATTGCTGGATCTCTGTTGTTAATGTGATACTGACCTGCGCATGCCTGGATCGCTTTCGTGACTACTCCTTTCATCTCATACCGTATCTTCACGCGCACAACTACATACCCAGAATCCTGCTCCGCGGCGAGTTCTTCGTCAAACACATCCCAATCGAACTCGTCTTCCGCGTCCAGTAGAGCTTCGAGTTCAGCATCCGAATAGCCAAGCGATGAAAGATTCACATCCTCCGATCGTAGTTCCTTCAGGATCTCCGCCAGTTTTGAGAACTCCCATTCAGCGATACGAGCGGCCCTGTTGTCAGCAATAGAGAATGCGCGCCGTTCCACGTCAGTCATTTGTAGTACGATAGCCGGCACTGACGTCATGTTCATCATCTTGGCCGCTTTCCATCGTGCATGTCCGGCGATTATCGTGAAGCTCTGATCGCAAAGTATCGGCACATTGAAGCCGAACTGCTCGATGCTTCTCGCGACGGCTTTGACAGCTTGCTCGTTTCGCCTTGGATTGTCCTTCCACGGTTTCAGTCGTTTCAGGGGTATCTCTTGAACTTTCAGCATGTCCGCCCCACCGACTGCGGGTCAGAAGCCACTCTTCATCGCAGCGCCGTTCCGATCGGACCCATGTGTATCACACCGGTCTTCCTTGCACAGACCAGGATATACTTCCTCACAATCCTTCATGTTTCGTAGGGTAAGAGGGAGTTGCATATGCCAAACATACGGGTTCGGCAGGCAAAGCATAGAAACCGAATCCTTTGGACAAAAGGCTGTTGGTGGGCACACCTGCTCCCGAGGGCATGTACGTGTCGATAGTGCAAGGCGTGCCACGGCAGAAGATGGGCCATAACTCCCTGGCATATAAGGATTTATGGAGGCGGCGGGAATCGAACCCGCGTCCAGAGGTACGCCAGCATAAGCATCTACGTGCGTAGTCTACATTTTAGTGATTCGCCATTCCCCGACGCCTGTAAACGGGCTTCGGGGAACCGCTAGTCCCGCTGAGATTTCGCCGAACGGTCCGCAGAACGGGAGACCGCCGGCTAGCCCGCTAATCGGCGCCTCTTCCACCCGCGCAGGCGACAGGTGGGGAGACGTGCTACCTTTGTTTAGGCAGCAAGTGCTAATTCGTGATTAGCAGTTATGTTTTCCCGATTTTTTTACGAGGTACCGGGACCTCGGCACGCAGCTTATACCCTCACTACCCCTGTCGAAACCGTGTCGCCCCCACATTTGGCAAGTCAACGTGAGCGCACCTGGTCCTTCAGGGCCCTCTCCATCTCTCTATCGAGCACGCGTCTTCGCAACTCCTCGCGTTTGCTCGGCATCCTCTTACCTCGGGCCAGGCCTAATGCTACCTTGGCCTTCCCGCGTTTGAAATACATCCGCAGCGGTACGAGCGTTAACCCGCGTTCGCTTATCTTGCTGTTAAGCCGGACAATCTCCCGTTTGTGCATGAGAAGTTTCCGGTCGCGTTTCGGGTCGTGGTTATAGCGGTTGCCCTGCTCGTACTCGTTTATGTGCGCGCCGAGCATGAACACTTCGCCGTTCACCACCTTAGCGTAACTGTCTTTCAGGTTCGCACGACCCGCTCGCAACGATTTCACCTCCGTACCGCGAAGCGCTATACCCGCCTCGTACGTCTCAATAATATCGTAGTCGTGCCGTGCCTGCCTGTTGACAGTGATAATCTTGTCGCCCAATTCCGTCTCACCTCTCCTACAAATCCTAACAACCTGTCAATATTTTATCACGTATCTCACCGCACTTCAAGAAAATTCGAACACGTAGAAGCCAAGCTCACTGTGCCCCGCCGCTTTCTGGGGCGCAGCAAGCCACGCCCCTACGTGAAGGAGCGCGGAGCCGTAAGATCACGGTGCGGTCGGGCTGGGTCCTTGTGAGACGCTGATGTAGAAGAGATACATCCCGAGCAGGACGCTCGTCTGGAACACCAGCTCGATCCATTGTCTCAGGCCTGCGCTCACAATCCACTGTCGCCCAAACAGTCCCAAGGTGAAAGTGAGAACCGTCTGGAGCACAAACGCCAATGCAGCAAAACACGCAATGACGGTCAGTGTCGGTCCTGGCTGGGATCGCCAGAAACGCAAACTCCGTTTGATAGCGGACTGCCAGGTGAGTCCATGGGCAACAATCGCCGCCGGTGCAAAAAGAAGGCTGAGCGTGATGCACGAGCTCACCAATAGGTAGACATTGACGTACAGGCCAGACCAAGCGCCCCAGTGCGGCACGAAGCGCTGTGCGAGAGCCAAGAACGTTCCCAACATATAGAATAGGAGCGCGAAAATGAGGTAAGTCAGATACAGCGGTTCGTAGTGCCCGAGCGCAAGCACGTGCAATGGATCAGCGGTTTCTCCTTTCAGGTGTGCGAGGAAAGTCCCCAGGAGCGCGCTGACGAACAGAGCCGAGCACGCCGTACTGGCCAAGATCCAGAAGGGCGTCGCTCCCACGGACCACACCAACCAAGCGGGCGATTGGGGCTTCCAGATTTGCTCAGCATCCCCTTGAACAGCACAGTACACAATGAGCCCCGCCAGGATCAGGCACGCAACCACAGTCACGCCTGTCAGGGTCCTGCCAAAGAGCCGAAAGCTTCGTTCCAGCTCTTCGGGACAGCCTTTGTCCTTGACGTAACGCCAGAACCTCCACAAGCCCAGTACTAGCACGAAACCACCGACACTTGTCCACCCCCCAACGCGAAAAGGTGTGATCATCAGCGGGATAAGCGACAATGGACGGGACACGTACGTTTCCCATCGCGTAAACTGGTGCAGCAGACCCCTGAAAGAGGTCGAGAGTGGTATAGGAGGCGGAACGAGATTGCTCGACCAACTCCCCCGGGCTGACGCGATCATGACAAAATGGTCGATCTGGCTGACGACCACACCGACAGCGAACAGAACAAGCACCCACCGGTGCCGCATCAGCCACTTGCACGCTTCCAGATACTTTCTTCGGAGGTCAGCACCCAGGCCAGCCGGTATCTTGCCTTTGCGGACCGTCGAGCGCCAACCGAAGGCGTACAGAGCGCTGCCGCCCAGACCCGCCAAGACAACGATAGAGAGGAACTTCATGAACGTATCGACGCGCATCGGCAGCTTCCCTCCACGGCTTGCAGGCAATGAGAAGCAGCGGTCTAGCTCAACTAACCGCGCTTCTCTTGCCAGCACGTACGCGCTTCACGCTCTCTCCCAATCCAGCCTACCGCGAGGGACAGGTTGATGTCAAGTCGGCTGGCCTTGACTCGGATCTTCCCGGTTACGGAAGCGTCACTCGGCGCGTTCCTGATGGCGCTGTTCATCCTCGTCGTTGGCAGGAAACTCCTGCGTTAGCAGAGTTCACTCTGCCCAGATCCCCTACCCTTCCGGTGCAAATCGTAGGGGCAGGGCTTGCTCTGCCCTGCCGCGTCTGGGCGCAAGTCGCCGCGGCGACCGGCCCTACGTCGGGCGTGGTCACAGTCGTTGCCACCCGCTGATTCGCGGGCTCTCCACGGCGAGTCTTCGATCCGCCACGGCGAGTCTTCGACGAGACGCCAGCGCTACCGACGGAGTTGTCTCCGGCCCTCACGCTGGCTTGATTTTTATGCCGTGTTCGAATAAGGTAAGTATGTGAAAGAACGCGGGGCGCGGGTCGCCGCGGCGACCGCCCCTACGGTTGTCTTTCTTTGTGCAACTACGGCTGATAACGTATACCAAAGAGGTAACATGCGTATGAAACTTGAAATGTCGTTTGGACTACAATCGGACCTTTTTCACGGGAAACTCTCCGAGCATGAGGTGCAGTGCGCGCACGATGCGGGGTTCACCTTTTTCGAGATGTGGGGGATGGACCCATATTTTCCGCTCGAGCCGCCTGATGAGACCGACCGTGTACGTACTGTGCTCGAGAAGTTCGGTATGACGGCCAAGTCTCTGCACGCGCCGATAGATAAGGGTTGGGATATCTCCGCCGTTGACGAAAACGTGCGGGAGAAGAGTCTGCGTAGGACAAGACTGGCTGCTGAACGGCTCGTCGCGCTGGGTGGCGATGTTCTTGTCGTCCATCCAGGCCGTGGTCGACAACCGGACGAGGACGTGACCAAAAGGATGAGCCAGAGTGAGCGCAGCCTCACCGAGATATGCGAGTTCGCCTGGGAGCTCGGGATCAAGGTCGCGGTGGAAAACCCGTGTCCGAACGAGGTGTTTGACGAACCGGAAGATTTGCGCGCGCTGATCGACCGGTTCGATCAAGATGTAGTCGGCATATGTTTCGACTCGAGCCATGCTAACATTTTGAGAGATGGTGTCGAGACGACAAAAGTGTTCCAGGGACGCGTCATGAGCGTCCATCTCTCGGACAACGACGGTCGCGGCGACAACCATCTGCCGCCGTTTGAGGGGAGTATCGACTGGGAAGGGGTTCTCGGCGTGCTAATCGAGGGAGGGTTCACGGGACCGTGGCTCTTTGAGGTTCTCGGTTGGGACGCAGACCCATACGATTTTCTGCGGAGGGCGTCCGAGGGCGCGGAACGGATGCGCCGCCTTATCACAGAAATCTCGGGAACGTAAGACGCACGCGCGTGACAGGAAGGGATGAACCTATGAACATATTGAACAGACGGACGTTCTTACAATATTGCTCCGCAAGCGGCGTTTTGCTTCTGCACAACCCGCAAGCGGCACGTGCTCTATCCTCTTCTCAGGAGGACTATCAACCGCCGCCGATCTTCCCCGAGTTGCCCACGCCGAAATCGCTTGTGGCAGCGCCGCTAGGGGACAACATGACGTGGCACGAGAAAACTTTTTTCACCTCTTTCCAGGGCCTGGTGAATCGTCGGGAACCGAGAGTCTATCTGATTGACAGCTCGTTCGACCGGGATTGGCTCGATTACTACAAGACGAAGTTCAGCATTGGATACAAGGTAATAGATGATCCCTACGAATTGGTCAAGATGTTCGCGCACGAGCTAAGCGGTTACGTCGTCTATGA
>Ga0180438_10012428_pt1 | contig 10130 bp, 7 predicted proteins | sample SS_ome_12_FD_132455 | JGI IMG/M metagenome (GOLD analysis project Ga0180438, IMG submission 132455) | Hypersaline lake sediment archaeal communities from the Salton Sea, California, USA - SS_3_D_2 metaG | ecosystem: Environmental > Aquatic > Non-marine Saline and Alkaline > Hypersaline >...
ATATCTCACGGCCAAACTGGCGCCCAATCTGCTTGGGGCAAACGCCCTTGCGGCGTATTCTTACATGGCCATGGTTCCCTTGATTCAGCCACCCATCATGAGACTTTTGATTAGGAAGGAAGAACGACAGATCGTCATGAAGCAGTTGAGACCCGTGTCCAAGCGTGAAAAGATATTCTTTCCACTCATGGTCACCGCTGTCACAGCCATCCTGATTCCGGCGGTGGCCCCCCTGATGGGCATGTTCATGCTTGGAAATTTCATGCGGGAAAGCGGTGTCGTGGACAGGCTGGCCGGTTCAGCCCAAGGCTCTCTCATGAATATCGTCACCATATTTCTGGGCATCTCCGTGGGTGCCACCATGCAGGCCGAGAAGTTTCTCACGGCCAAGCCGTTGCTCATCTTCACCTTCGGACTTATCGACTTCGTTATTTGCACCATGGGCGGGATATGGACCGTGAAGATCATGAATCTTTTCTTGAAGGACAAGATGAACCCCCTTATAGGCTCAGCCGGCGTTTCCGCCGTGCCCATGGCAGCGCGGGTCACACAAACCGTAGGACAACAGGAAAATCCCAACAATTTTCTACTCATGCACGCTATTGGCCCGAATCTGGCTGGCGTCATCGGCAGCGCGTCTGCAGCCGGCATGTTCATCGCCATGTTTGGTTAGAAGAAAAAGTGAGCTAGAGTCTCTAGCGTGAACTAAAGTGTCTAAAGTTGACAAACTATCAGAACTAACCAGTTAATATCATTAAATAGCAATGTGCGCTTTCATCACGGCTTGAGCGCATGAATCTGTTCTTCACTTAAGGCACTCTAGTTTACTTCAGCTCACTTTACTCACTTTGTATTCTGAAAGGACATTCCTAATGGGACCGGAGACCGTAGACTGGGGTTATGCCATCTCTACGTTGATTATACGCTTTGTAGGCATATTTGTTGTTCTTGGTATCCTCCAGGTGGTCATGCAGATCACCGGGAGGGTTTTTGCCCGCCTCAATGCCCGCCAAAAGGATGAATCATCCAAACCTTCAGCCGTTGCGCCAGAAGCACTCACCCAAGAACATGCCGCTGCCGTGGCCATGGCCCTGTACCTCTACGACAAAGAGTCCTGATCGTCCCCTCCCCTCCCAGATGCCTCCCCACCGGCCCATGCCTTTCTGGTCTGTATCCGGAAATATACCCCTATATATTTACTTTAAAGCCACCTCCAAACCAGCCTCGATATAGAGCTATTCTACCAACCTCCAGTGCGTGGGATGAACATAGGACTGTGTATTGGCTGGAGTGCGTATATAGAAGCAAAATCTAGATTCCGAGGACTCTGCTTTTCGACGAAGATCCCCCAGAAGATATCGATACTCTGCTGAACGTTCGCTGGAGGCGTGATGTTGTTCCTATCCATACCGAAGAATCTCACATCACATGGTGTGCCTATATATGGCAGGTAGTCACAACCCTCTGGCAGAACCGGGGGCTTGATAGCTGTAATCAGCCTCAAAGGCTGCCAATTAGATGGATACGGATTAATGCGGCACTACATATTGTGAAGGATTGGCAGTGCCGCATTAATCATTGACCAACAAGACATTTCCTGCAATATCGTGTCTTTAAAAAAGCACGTTCTTGTCCATGGATTGATGGAACTACTCCTCGCGTCGGTAACACCGACACCAAATTCCAGATCCTCCGGTTCTGCTGACAGCATCAGGAACAGCCTGAGTCAGGCATCTCATTTGTTTAGAACCGTTGGCAAATAGGTGTTGGACACGACATGGAGATGGATTGACCGATCTGCCAAGCGTGGGCAAGGCTACTCGCGACACACAGGGATTCGGGACACAGCAACTGGAGTACGATGTCGTGCAGGAGAAACGATGATTCCATCAGAGAGGATCTATTTCACCATTTTCGCCGACGAAAGAGTCGGCGTTGCAGACCAGATATCTCAGTTTGGCGCGTTTTACAAGCTGGGGGTGGCGTTAGGTTTCACCTACCGACACACTACATTCCACGCGCCGCGTAGCGGACCGGTTCCACGTTATAAACTGCTTTCACCACGGATCGAATGCTACCTGCGTAGCGCCCGACGCTTCCTTCCAGCCAGCGCATGGATCTCCGTTCCTTCTCGAGCACGCCCCGCACTCGATGCCTTTGAATTTCTGGGATTGAATCAACTCTTTGCGGAAACGACGAACGGACCTACCGCTCCCCTTGCAAATCAAATCAAGCTACGTCTGTCAGGTGACTCCTTGAAACGCAATCGAATTGCCAGTCTTGATGACTTGGAACGGTGGATTCGAGCGTCCGTGGTCGCCAACCAAAGTCAATCCCGTCCCCTTCGCGTTATTTTTGAACTTGGTTGGGGAGCCCGCCATCTCTTGAGAGACATACATCTCCGATACCCTTACCCGCAAGATGGACTTGATCTTCACCAAGGCTACTTGGACACCAGGCGCCGACGGCCCTGGCCGTCCCTGTTTAAGCCCGATCGGCTCAAACTCGTGATCCACGTTCGCCAGGGCGACACAGCGACCCTGCAAACGCCGTGGGGCACCTGGATGTCCCTCTGGTGGTTTAGCAAGCACCGCTACAAGCAGTACCCGACGTTTGAAGAGCTCTGCGAGCACGAGAAACACGCACCTCCGATTCGCCCCATTGATGTCCTTGGGTTTGTGGAGGGGCTCCATTCGCGTTGTGCACCCGATCTCTTTTCAACTCTTGTCTTTTCCGATGGATACGCGCGTGCTTCTGTTGTCCTAGGGGAAGCCTACCAATCGCACGAGCTGTCGGCCTCAGATGTGCGAAAGCTTAAGCGCGCTATTCCGTACTACGAGAAACAGTTCTTCGCACTCTTCAATACACTTGCGGAAACGCGACAAATCATTGGTGAAAAACGATCCAGCCTCTGCCATCTGATCCACTCTGTTCTTACCTGTGATGTTGTCGTCTTCACCACGCAGCAACAAATGATTCCGGGTCTGCTTCTAGCCTACGGAGCCCGAAACAGCCCTTTTTTGATTTGCCTCTATCGTGGGAGCTTCAAAACACCAGGTTTCTACGATCCTCCTGCCTGGTTTGGCCCTCGCTACATATCCGTTGATATCGATAGTCCCGATTACGATGCATTGCTGAAACGCTTGAGCGCCTGCCTGCCCAAGAAATGGACCCTAAGGCATCCTCGGTAGCGTCAGCGGTCGGCGGCGATTATCCGTCCGCGGGTGCTTGACTCGCTTGCCGGTGTCGCACGCACCTAGCCGGTATTACGACACATTATCAATCACATCCAGGGGGACGCTACACTGCAGCATGGAATCGATTTGCCACAAAGCCTGGTACATCCCAGCCTGCAAGACGTTGGCAAGCTGGATGCAGCGGACGTCATCGCGTGGCCTCGTTTGGACTGACCCAGGCTCAAACCAGCCGCATAAAAACCGCAAGGAGTATTATAGGTCTGACGCCAGAGGGCAGTGCTGAGTTCCAGCCCTGATCGAGATTCGGATTGTCCAGAGACTCACTGAAAGTTCCTTACACGTTCGTTAATAATCAAATCAACAGGCTATCTGATAGGTTTCTAATGGAGATCGAAAACAATGCCAATCCTTAGAGGGAAAAGGAGCAGATTTGAAAGATACCTTTTAAACACCCAAAAATCTCGACCTTTCAAACAGTTACCTATGACAACATACACCAAACAGCCGAGGAATCTGAAGAATGTGTCAGGTGATAACCATGGCTTTGCGCTCAATCAATGTCTTGATGAACCCTGAATCCATAATGTCCTCTCGGCATATTCTTTGTGATACCAGATTGATGTCCAATCACTGATAAAACCGCTTGATCTTGGCGGTGATTTTTCCTACAGCTTCCCACGGGTGCAATGCACTCTCTGATTAGGGCATATTCCTTCCATTGGCTAACTAAATCTCTGACCTTGGAGTTCTGATAACATACAGCGACACATGCTCCATTTAAATTAGGCTTGTGAAGTACGTCGAAAGCACCTAAGAATTCAACTGTTCTAGGGTGCGTCCAATCGGATATAAGACCGCTTGAACGTGGAGAATACATTCCAACTGCCTTTGTAATTCTTCGTAGCCAAAATAAACGTTTTGTCACTAGATTTCCTGCATCCATCCAGCAAACGCAGCATTTGAATTCACTTAAAGCATCATACAAGATGACCGGCTTCCAAGCATACTCGCCTGCATTCACTTTTATGTTAAAATAATCTGGATATTGTGAGTAATCGAATAGTCTTAGTTCTGCCCTTGGGAAGGTATCCTTTAAACATTGCCTTTCAGACTCTATTAGGCCTAAGTCGAAAACGATTACTTCGATATCTGGTTCGTGCACAAACAGACTGGATAAGAACTGACGAAGGCTTTTGTAATGCGAGCTGTCCGCTCCCGTAACAATCACAAGCTTATCGACTTCGGAATTAAATGGTGAGAATAAGCACGGCAGTAACTTAATCCATTCGAAAAGTTTCATTAACAATGATCCTATGGGGTTCTTGGACATCATTGTGTCGGCGCATATATCAACATTCCGAGAGGGGCCGGCTTCGTTCACCACCTTGCTGCGTTTTCCAAAAGGAACCAGGGATTGAACGCCACGGAAAATGCTCTCGCCAACAAGGAAATTCAACTTTCTGGATCTTCCCATCGCCTACCTCCCGAGACGCTTTCTCCATATTCAAGGGGAAGTATACCTCCCAAAAGGGAAGAAGTGAATTCTCCAGGCAGGACTGCCTGGAGAATTCTACACGGATGTCTGGGCCCTGGTTCACGAGTGATCCGAACCGGCATGTGCCCACGACCAATGTAAATGACCGCTTTGCACGGGAATAAGAAGGCCTGATTTCCGTTCCATAGGTATGATAACCCCAAAATCGTTGGGACGAAGGGCAAAAGGGAGATCAAGACGTCCTTTGGGCATACTTGGAGTTGGCATCATTGATACAGTGCCGCGTTACTTTTCCAGGTGGATCTTAAAACGATTCGGCGGTAGGTACGCTCTTGGGTAATCGTGCGGGACAATTGCAGCCCTAAAGCCCTTGCCAACGAACAATTTTTGCCACCCCTGTTGAGATCTCTCCCAACACTGGAGATATTCTCTGTTTTTGGAAAAAGCCTTCGTATATAACTTCCTTAGACTTGCCGGAAGATAAGTGCCGAGCCAGACTTTGTTGTGGTCGTCGAGGATCTGATATCTATTTGGCACTTCCAGATAAGCCTTCCCGTCCTTCCTTAGGACCCGGTAGATCTCAGCAGCAGCCTCATGCTGGTCGGCCCTTGGAATGTGCTCAAAAACATCTATTGATACCACAAAGTCAAAAACCTCCTTATCGAAAGGCAACTTCACCGCATCACCGTTGGTGATTCCACAGCCAGGGGCCCGTTTTTTGCCCCACTGCACTCTATCTTTTACACATTCGATACCGTAGACTTTTTCGAATTTGCTCTTCAAGGCAACACATAACCCGCCAAATCCGCTACCGACGTCTAGGGCATTTTGGTAACTGTTTAAGATTATTTCATCGAATAGGGTTTGAATAAGAGTATTGCCGCGCTCAATATCGTTTTTTGCATAGTTGATCCATTGTTGCTTCAGTTTTTCATGGAAACCGTATTCAGTCGCTTTTTGCTCCAAGAACTCTTCATAGGTTGCCATAATTCGCCATCCAAGTGATCATGAGACAGCTTTCGCCCGTTGGCGCATTGCCTGCACATAGGCACATCGAATCAACCAGTCGATTTCGTTATAGATCTCTAATAGGAACCAGAGAAGTTGTCAAGCTTCTAGCCGACTGTTGGCAGCTTGTCAGGTGCGCATTGGCGAAAACTGAGGGGGAAAGCTTGAAAGAGCGTGAGCAGAACAGACGACATCGCCGAGTTGCAGGGAAAGACGCAGAATCAGCCCCAAGACGTCAGAATATTGGCCTATGTTCGCTGAAACGCGACAACATGGTGACAGGGTGTCAGCAGGAACCACACATCTGGCGATAATTGTTACATTCTCGCCTGTTTATGAAAGGGCATGGTTCCTTGAAAAACCACTTTCTTGCAGGGCACCAGAAGTAATCTTTAAAGGGCTCGTTGCAACCAGACGGATAGAGCTTTTTCCTCGTCTTTTGCCCAAAAGAAATGCGATTCCCATCGGTTTTGACCTCCCAGAGTGCCATGAAGCTCACCTCCCTTTGTGATTAAGGTGATCGCCTGATACTATGATCATGCAATGTACATGCCAGTTTGATCTGCGCAAATCCCGTCATATCCGTCCCATGCTATGTGGAATTCCTTTGACGTCCAGTTACCTTGGCTGATATCCGATTCCCAATTTCTCGTGACCCATGAACGATGACCTGTGACCCATGCCCAAGGAAATCAGCCATATCCTCATTGCCAAAGAGGTACTCACGGACCTGAAGCGGTCTGAAAGCCTCCAACTGGCCCATCTCATTGAAAGGAACTTGGCCTCCTTCTATCTCGGGGCCATCATCCCGGACGCCTTCTTCTACGACATGACGCCTGTTGTGCGGATGTCCGGAAACAACCTTTGGGTCTCTCGTGCCCTTCACATGAAAGATGGGGCTGAAAACGACAGAAAAGCGGTGGGTTTTTTTAAGGGCATCTCGCCCGCCTCCCCCGTATGGGCGGCAAAGGTGGCTTTTGCCGCCGGCATTGTCACCCACACGGTGAGCGATCGTATCATCCATGGCGTCATAGAATATGTGACAAGAAGTTGGGGCGAGAAAAACGGCACTGCCATGGCAACGCACCGGCAGCTCGAGACACTGATAGATATGGTGCTGCTTCAGCCAATGGGCATCTCCCCAAGACGCCTTCACCTCGATGGCCTCGTTCACGTCCACCCTTCAACACGAGATATCCTTTTTTGCCACTACCTTTGCCGGGTTGCGGGAGCGCCAAACGCTCAGGGCCCCTCCCTCGTACGGGCCTTTAGGAAAGCCCACGTCCAACAGCTGTTTTTTGTAAAACTTTTTGCAGTCAAGGGCGTCTATGAGATCATGGCCTTCTCAAACAGCCTTGCCGCAGGTCGCCTGGAACCATGGTTTCGTCTCTGCTATCCCGAAAAGGTGGAAAGGACATCTTTTCCCATCACGGATCGGCTGGACCTGAACACCCTCGCAGACGGCCACTCCTTTTCGGAGTCCCTGCCATGGCTGATAAATGAAATCGTAGCCGATGCCATCGAGCAGATTGGTCAGGGGCTACGAATATTGGGACAAGGCGATTATGGGACGGGCTCAAGGGAAGAGTTTCAAAAGGCTTGATGGGCTTTGAATTGCCGTTTCAGATGTGAGGATGATGTTGACAGCCCCTGTGTAATCCTGTAACTAGTTTCCATCCAAAAATGGCCCTTTTCGCCGCCTCAGGCGGATCCGATTCCGCTATCCTGCGGAATGATCCTTGCCCGTGCCTCCCCGCCAGTGGCGCGCCGAATTGGAAACTGACTTTGCTGTGACCCTTGAGGTAGATGGACACCGACCAGCTTGTGTCTCTTGCGGTAGGATGGGGAAACCAGGCAAATGATCGATGAACCTTTAGGAAACGGAGGTCATCCGAAATGCGCAAATTTCTCATTGTAGCTGTCTGTTGTGTCGTCCTCGCGGCAGGTGGGTTATGGCTTGTTTCAAGACAAGGCAAAGGACCTGACAGAGATACTGGTTACGAGCCTGCTACCCTCCAGGACAAAACAGGGCAGGCTGAGCCCGAGAAAGTGATTGACTATGGGAAACTGAAAGACGAAGGAGACGAGGAACTCAATGCGCTCATGAAAGAGCGCAAGGAGCCCTATGGTATTGATAAGGGCATCGACATGGTCGTCAAGCCGGACGAGTCCATCAAGGTCGGAAATGAGACGGTTCAAATGAAGGAGATTGTGGACGAAGTCCGGCTGAAGCAGGGCGAGATTCTGGAGGCGGATTTAAGAACCGGCATCAAGGAATATGGGCCCGATGAATACGGGGTTTACGTGGTCCAGCCCAATGACAACATGTGGGACATTCATTTTAGGCTCTTAAAGGAATACTACGACCACAAGGAGATAGAGCTTTCCGCTCTGGCCGATGAGCCGGACAGGCTGGGATACAGCTCGGGCGTTGGCAAAATACTGAAGTTTTCAGAACAAATGGTCCACATATACAACATGAGGGAGCGCAAACTGGACACGGAGTTGGGCCTCATATACCCGTTGAGCAAGGTGGTCATTTACAACATGGGCAACGTTTTCGCCCTGCTGGAGAGGATCAATTACGAAGACGTTCAGCGGATCGAGTTTGATGGAGAAACACTCTGGTTGCCGGCAGAGCAATAATAGGGCTCAGCGTTACCCGGGCCGGAGGGCTTGAAGACGGCAACCCATGTGAAAGACCGGAATAGATTTCAATGATCAAACGATATACCCGTAAGGCCATGGGCCTCATATGGACAGAAGAAAACAAGTTCCGCACCTGGCTTGACGTTGAGATCCTGGCATGTGAAGCCCTGGCCAAGTTGGGCGAGATCCCCAAGAAGGCAGCCCGGAATATCCGCAAGAAGGCAGACTTTTCTGTGGAACGGATCGAGGCCATTGAGCAAGAGACGAAACATGACGTCATTGCCTTTCTAACAAACGTGGCCGAGGCCGTGGGCGCAGATGCACGTTACATCCACCTCGGACTCACATCGTCGGACATCCTCGACACGGCCATGGCAGTCAGATTGCGTCAGGCCTCCAAAATTATTCTCAAGAGGTGTGACCGCCTCCTTGCTGCCCTGGGGAAAAAGGCCATGGCCCACAAAGAGACTGTCATGGTAGGACGATCTCATGGCATACACGCCGAGCCCATTACCTTTGGGTTAAAGCTGGCCCTGTGGTACGATGAGATGGGGCGAAACAGGCGCCGTATGAAACAGGCCATGGAAACCGTGAGTGTGGGCAAGATGTCGGGGGCCGTGGGCACCTTTGCCAACATCTCACCCAAGGTAGAGGCCCATGTGTGTCGAAAGCTGGGGCTGAAACCTGCGCCCGCATCCACACAGGTCATCCAAAGAGACCGCTATGCCGAGTACTTCACCACCTTGGCCATCATGGCCTCCACCATTGAAAAGATGGCCGTGGAGATTCGGCATCTACAAAGAACAGAGGTGCTGGAAGCGGAGGAATATTTTTCCAAAGGACAAAAGGGCTCTTCTGCCATGCCACATAAGCGCAATCCCGTGTCATCGGAGAACCTCTCCGGCTTGGCAAGGCTGGTGCGATCCAACGCATCTGCCGCATTGAACAACGTTGCCCTTTGGCATGAGCGAGACATCAGTCATTCTTCTGTGGAAAGGGTGATTATACCGGACAGCACGATTTTGATTGACTACATGCTCAACCGTATGACATGGATCATCCGCCGTCTGGTCGTCTATCCCAAGCGGATGCAGAAGAACCTTGAAATGACCCGCGGGCTCATCTTTTCTCAGCAGGTACTCCTTGAATTGGCCAAACAAGGGGCTTCGCGAGAAGAGGCCTATAAGATGGTGCAAACACGGGCCATGGAGGCGTGGAAGTCAAAGAAAAACTTCAAGGACCTTGTGGTCAATGACCCGGACATTGGCAAGTATCTAACGGGCGACGAACTTGAAGCGGTCTTTGACGTGAAGTCTCAGCTCAGACATGTGGACACGATTTTTGCCCGTGTTTTTGCTTAACGGCTCCGAAGTGACCCTTGTTTTAGGGCCCGCAGACAGAAGAACCACATGACTGGCTCCTTGACATGGTTCAGGATTTGCCTTCTTGCCGCCGCCATGGCGCTCCTTTCAACAGGCTGTGCCAGGGTAAGCCGGTTCGTTGCGTCTGCCAACCCCTATCACTCGGCAATCTATGAGAGTGTTTCTGAGAAGTGGACCAAGGAAGGGCGTATTCATCGTGGTCTCGAGGTGGTCCTCATCGCTTCGGCGACTTTCAAGTCAGAGGCGTTTCGGAGCGCCTATACGGAGGAATACGCAAAGGCCAACGGGTTAGCGCCAGAGGAAAAACAAAGGTTTCTCGAAGACCAGCTCAGGGCTGCGAGCCTTGGCCACGACTTAGTCGTGGCGACTTTCGTGCCTGACAAAAAATGGGACGATTTC
>Ga0180438_10012429_pt1 | contig 10130 bp, 14 predicted proteins | sample SS_ome_12_FD_132455 | JGI IMG/M metagenome (GOLD analysis project Ga0180438, IMG submission 132455) | Hypersaline lake sediment archaeal communities from the Salton Sea, California, USA - SS_3_D_2 metaG | ecosystem: Environmental > Aquatic > Non-marine Saline and Alkaline > Hypersaline >...
ACGTTGACGCTCAGCTAAATTCCCCCCTCTGTGCTCAGCTAAAGTCCCCCTTTCATTCTCACGAATTTATGCAAAAAAAACAAAAAAACTGCAGTATCGACTGTAGTTGAGTGTTGTCAACTTGTTGTATGCGTATAGGAGCGGTTCCAGAGGATATTATACTCCGCTTAAACCGCCGGAGTTCACCGGCACGGAAAATACTTTTTTTCTACCTTCGTTTTCTTGAGTAAGAATGTCAGAACTGAGTACAACCCCACATACTCCTGCAGTGTAGTGAATCTTCTGGAATCCGTATGGCTGATGTTATTGATCAAATTCTACCAATATATCTTATTGATATATTTCGAATAAATAAAAAACTGTTTACGCGCGTAAACAGCTCTCTTTTCCCCGAAGGGGGTCTTAACCCCCCAAGTGGGATTTTTATAACACATATTTTTTCAGATGTCAAATAAAACAGAAAAAAAGTTAGCGGGGGAATTATTTGAGCAGAAAAGGGGGAATTTAAATGAGCGCTAGCGAGTTTATAAAGAAAGAGGAATTTTCCTATAAAGGGTGCGAATTGGGCTCTTCTTCATCACTAATCTACATTTTCTCAACTTTTGATAGCCTGCTGAAGACCATGGCTTGTGGCTGTTATCGGGAGCGTAGAACAGAATCAAATTATACACCTGCCAAAACACTTTTAGGAAATGCCAGCTACAGAAGAGATTCGCCCGCCGCTCCCAGTTGATATAGAATCTCTTCGATGGCGATTTTTGCTGTACCTCCAGGCGCTATATAATTTGCTGCTTCGCCTGCTTTACAGCCGAGAAGCGCAATCACGAGCGGGGCCAGCAAAGAGATCTTTTTCTCATCGAAATCCACCTCTTCCGGTAGCGGAAGGAAGATCTCTTCCTCTTTATTGAAATGAAGCTTCATCTGCATATACATGCCGTAGAAAATGCGGCGAAGCTGCTTTTCCTTGGTTTTCAGTAATAGATCCTTTTGACCACCCAGCCATTAACTGCAGCGAGTTCCTTCTGAGAACACAACAAATTCATGAGGTGATGGGCATCGGGTTAAAAATGCGTTCGGCCCTCTGTAGCTCGACGCGCGCGATAAGCGAAGCCGGTCTGGCCGATTAGTCTCTCGGCGTGTTAAGATGAACGACGACATGAAAATGGTTTCCGACGAAAAAAGAGCCCTGGTCGAGAGAATAAAGGAACTCAACTGTTTGTATGACATTTCGAGGCTGTTCAGCCAGCGTTCCCTCAGGCTTGAGGGTTTATTGAAGGAAATCGTTAGGATAATCCCCGGCGCCTGGCAGTTCCCCGAGAGAACCTGCGTCAGAATTTCTTACAACGGGCGGGAATATCGATCGAAGAATTACTCGCTGGGCAACACTTCGCTAACGGAGACGATCGAGTTGAAAAAGCGAAAAGGCGGGTTCGTAGAGGTCGCCTACCTCGACAACGGTTCCCATGATTCCAGGACAGTATTTCTTGAGGAAGAGAAGAAGCTCTTGAAGGCGATCGCCGGTCTGTTGGGGAGAATCATCGAGAAAAAAGAGGTGGAGATGTCATTGAAGCAGACTACCGACGAGCTGCACAAACAGACAGTGGAGCTGGAGAACAAGAACATCGCCCTGAGAGAAATAGTATCCCAGATCGGGCTGGAGAAGAAGGCTCTTCAAGATCAAATGCGATTGAACATCGAGCTCACGGTTCTGCCGCTCCTCAACAAGATGCGGAATCCGAATGTCCCGCCGGAGTCCTGGCATAGGTCTTTGAGCGTCGTACAGCAAAACCTGGAGGATATTACTTCCTCTTTTACCAGGAAAGTCGTCGAAGATCGAGTCAGACTCAGTCCACGAGAGCTGGAGATCTGTAATCTTATCAAGAACGGTCTATCGAACAAAGAAATCGCCGAGCTTCTGCAGATCTCTTTACTGACCGCCGAGAGACATCGACACAACGTCCGCAAGAAGCTGCGCATCGACAACCAAAAGATCAACCTGGCCACTTTCTTGCGCGATCTCTGATTCGCCACGGTTGAGTGATCCAGCAGAATTGGATACAGGTTTTATACAAGCTTATACCTGATTGCCTCGCCCTAAGCGCCTGAGTATCGTAGTAGTATATGGCAGCGAGGACACGTTATTTCAATGCCTACGATATCGATCGCATTCGCGGATTCCTCGAGCTCGCCACGGTCGGTGGGTCGGAACGGTACCGGTACCTGGTGGGGCTCAAGCAGGAGCTCGAGAATGCCGTGATCCTGCCGCCCGAAGAGATGCCGCCGGACGTGGTCACGATGAACTCCCAGGTTCGTATCAACGACATCACCAATGGGGGCACCATGTTGGTCAGGCTGGTATTTCCTCAAGAGGCTGACTATGAACAAAAAAAAGTCTCGCTGCTGGCGCCACTCGGGGCGGCATTGCTCGGGCGCCATGCAGGCGAGGAGTTCTGTTATGATGCCCCGGGCGGCAGCACAAGAATCGTAATCGAAGAGCTTGTCTACCAGCCGGAAGCAGCCAAAGAATACTCTTTGTAGAAGTTTTTTCCCGTGGTTCAGCATGATGTTTCTTGACACTTTCCACACGAGTGTGGATCTGGGTACGACTAACCTCCTGATAGGTATCAAAGGCGAGGGCATAGTGTTCAACGAACCGTTTGTTCTTGCCATAGAGCGGGACAGCGGCAGGATCGCGGCTTTCGGAAAGGAAGCGGAGTTGGTGGCAGAGAAGACCCCGAAGAGCATGACGGTCACTAGCCCGATGCGCAGGGGCGTAATCGCCGACTACTCTCTCGCCCAGGTGTTCCTCAAGCATTCTTTCCGGAAATGCGTCCGCAGCCAGGCCCTCCGCAGGCCGTCAGTGGCGGTGGGAACCTTGACTTCCGCTAAAGACATCGATCGCCAATCCCTCTATCAGGTCCTGGAAAACGCAGGGGCTGGCACCATCACGTGCTGCCACGAAGCCATAGCCGCTGCGGTGGGCCTGGGTCTTCCGATTTGGGAACCGAGGGGGGTGGCTCTCTGTGACGTGGGCGGAGGTGTCTCGGAGATATCGGTTCTCTGCCTCGGAGGCGTGGTAACAACCATCTTGCTTCCTCTCGGGGGAGTTGACTTCAACGCCGCGATCCGGAAATACCTCCAGGAGGTGTACATGCTCAACATCGGCAACCGCACCGCCGAGTATCTGAAAATCCAAAGCAGCTCTTCCGGTACCGGTGAAAACGACAGTACGGTGACGGTGAGCGGAGTGAATCGCCTGACCGGGCTTCCTCAGAGATTGCAGGTGAGCCCACGGGAGGTGCACCAAGTTATGACTCCTCTATTCACCCAGATCAGCGACGGCATCAAGAAAGCGCTCAGGCAAGTCTCTCCGGAATTGATGGCCGACATCGTCGGAAACGGGTTCGTGGTTTCTGGAGGAGGTGCTTTACTCAGTGGATTGAGGCATCTCATCGAGAGGGAAGTCGGCATAGCCGTGACCACCGCTGAAGAGCCCTTGACCTGCGTAGCCGTCGGCCTGATGAGTGCACTGGACGACGGCCGCTCGAACCGGGCTCGGCGCCGGGGCCTCGATCACGGGTTCCCGGGGTAGAGGATAGTGACATGAGCTGGAGCGCAAGAACGATCATTTTCATCACTGCGGTAATAGTAGTGATCTCGATTGTCCTCACGAGCGTCTACACGGTTGGCCGGCGGGGACCGTCCTGGTCCTGCGCTTCCGCAAATACATCCGACAGGCCAACCCGGAGTTGCACGTCAAAGTATCTGTGGGCATCTAGAAGTGCCTGAGAATTCCCGTGAAGAGGATATTCACGGAGCACTTCGGGGCAGTGGCACGAAGGCAGTCTTTCGACGGCGATCAGGGCTCTGAGACTGCGGGCCGTTACTTGATGGTTACGGGAGATCTCCACATAGTCGAGGTGAGCTGGTCGAATCAAGACAGGATCTCGGATCAGGTCGCCTGGGTCTCCCGGGTAACCGGCCAACGGAAAACAATCCGTGATACCTGCGAGGCAGTGATGAGCAGGCTCGTTGGTGACCGAGCGCTAGTGGATGTAATGGGCAGGGAACGAGACCGTATTGAGCGTGAAGCCCGCGACCTGATCAAATCCCAGCTCACGAGGTACCCGACGGGAGTCCATGTCATCACCTGCAGGCTCGGCGACGTTCTGCCTCCCCCGGAGGATGTAATCACCTCATTCGAGGATGTGAACAAGGGGATTCAGGATCGAGCCTGTCTGATCAACGAGGGCAAGACTCGTCTGTACTTCGAAGCCTTCAAGCAGGCGTTCGCGGGCTCCGAGGCCACGGAGCTCATCGACAAGAAGTGGTCGGCATCGATCTTCAGAAAGGATACTGGGTAGCCGTCTCCGACCGTCATTCCGCCGGTTTGTCTCGGTGAACTCCGGCGTCTCCACCGCTACATTACGTTCCAGCAGGAAGGAGATCAACAGCTCCTCGATGGTTTTCCTGGGTCCTGGAAGGTCGGCTCGGATTCGGAATTGTGCGTCGGTTCTCCTTTGCTGGAAGAAGGAGTGCATCCAGCGCGGGTCCATATCACCATGCGCGGGAGCTCTGGCCTTTCTTCCGAGGATCGCTTACACGTCCCGGCGGCCGACGTGGCCTTCTTCCTTGAGTAGAAGACCGATGGCATCGCAGCTGGAGAAATGGGCTAACAGGGTAAAAACCTCGCGAAGAAACTCCAGCTTGGAGACGCCACGATTAGCGATCCGCAGGATTTGAGTCGACGGGTTGGAGAAATCGTTGAAAAGGATTTTTGTATAATCTTCTGTTTTCACCGTTGTCCCATCTAATTGCACTTACGCGTTACTTCCATTCTGGATGAACATATATGGGTTGTCAATTGTGGAGGAAAGCTTCCCATGCTTGCGGGTCAGACCAGCTATTCGATTCGTATTGATTTCCAGGCGCTCGACACTGTTGGGGAAATCGACAATATCGAAAGGGAAGTTAAAAGTGATAGTATCGCCTGAAATCAGAGATGGGTAAGAAACGTCTTGGATTCGGGTTCTACCAAGGCGCGAAGCAATAAGAAAGTAGACAAGAAACCTATTCAACGAAGCAGGATCAGCCGGGTACGCCCATTCCGGAGGTGGCTGGTCGCAGGAAGAATTATATTATTCTTCTCTCCTTTTCCCATCCAAAACCCAGCCCCGCCTCCCATGACCTGGGACATGAGGTCCCAGGTCATGGGTAAACAGCCCTGTTCTGCCCTCCCTGGCAGAACAGGGCTGTTAGAATGTGACGGCAAAGCCAACAGCCAGTAGGTAAACTGGACGAAGTTCCTGCGGTTAAAAAACCGAGCCTTGACTGAAGTATATTAAACGCCAAGGCGGGACTTCAGCAATTTACAGAACCGCTGGGCTTGAGTCGAATCGGGATCGATAAGGAGCGCTTTTTCACAATCATCGAGGGCTCGAGAATAATCACCAAGGTGATAATACGTCTGAGCACGTTGAAAAAGCGCGTCAAACTGGAAAGGATTCAACCGCACGGCTTGGCTGAGATCCTCACGGGCAGCTTCGTAGTCCTCAAGTACCTGCAACGTGACACCTCGATGGTACAGTGCCTTTGCGTTTTGCGGGTTCAATCTGATGGACTCAGTAAAGTCGGCCAATGCGGCTTCATAGTCGCCTTCGGCAAAATACGCCATTCCCCGATGGACCCGAACAATAGCCTGTACATGTTCCTGGGTTGCCATGTTGAGTATCGAGTTGTAGAGAGAGATTGCGGATGCGTACTGCCCGGCATTATGTTGGGAAAGCGCCTTGACCAAAAGGTCGTCCATCGCGTCGCCCTCGGGTGGCAGAACCGGGAGGATAACTGGCTCCTCTTCTTGCTTCTCAAGCGTGCTCTCGGATTCGTCCAGTTCCTCCCCTATCATCCCACCGCATATCTCCCAGATCTTCTGCGATACACTATCGCGCCTTTTTCTGAGTTCAGCGTGGAGCCTTCGCTGGTAATCTCGGATTTCCTTGAAGATGAGATCGGACAAAGTGAGGTTCGCGTTCAGAGCGGCAAGCTTGCGCTTCAATGGTTCATCGAATGGTGTGAACTCAGCCTTGTAAATGAGCTCGTGTTCGATTTCCGCCCAGGCGTCCTGAAGAATCGTTCGCAGTTGTATCTCACAGACAGCGGGAGTTTCCCGCCCACAGGTCTCCAGAATGGGGCGTGGAACAGCAACGAGGAAATGGGTGGAGCTGTAACCAAACTGATTGAAGGAATGGTTCACCCCTTTCCGTTCGACCTCGATTACATCGAAGCTCTCTTGGAGCACGGTTTCGGCTTTGATGAGGTCCTCAAGAAAAGGACACACTATACGGAGGCCGAGAACGTCGCTGATACAGGGTGCCGGGTCTCCATGCTTTCTCTGGTCTGCTTTTCTTAAACGTTTGAAATAGTAACTCTGGAAAGTCTTCACCCGCGCCTTTATAGTCGCGCCCAACCACGCCGTCTGCAACTGTCTCGAGATCTCCGCTCTGAAAGCGCTCAGCACTTCCTCAGCTTTAAGCCGCAGTGCTTCGTATTCTTTCTGAATATCCTCCATATCCGGATCTGGAATTTCTGATCCCTGTGCGATCATTTTTCCTGTTTTTCCTCGCTGGCCGTTTTGAATGGGCTCACCACACCTATAGACTGTGACACAACGAGCGAAACAGCCGTTGTATTTGCCGTTATCGCGCTTGCGGCGGTGTGTAGAGATTCAAGGTCTTCCGAGAGCTATTGTTCCAATTGATTGTCTTCACTCCCCAACAGGGATTAAATACTCTACTAATTCGAGAGCAAAGAGTCTATCCGGTTCCTTAAAGACCGGTAGTTCCAACTATTAAAATTCCCTGCTTTGTCGTTCCATAGAGCTTGTTTTTCCATCGAGTTCGCTATTCAGGCGGATGATGGTTTCGTACTTCTTTAGTATAGAGATCACTTCCGAGGGTGTCGTTGCTTCAAGCAGATTCTTCACTACCTTATTGTTTTTAAGAATACCGGCAAGCGATGAAAGGATCTCGAGATACCTATTACGATGGGTCTCGGGAGCAAGGATGAGAAAGACCAAATGTACTGGTTTCCGGTCTATGGCAAAGAAATCGATCCCTTCTCGCGAGCGCCCTATAAGAATCACAGGCTCAGTCACCTCTTGGGTGATCACATGCGGTATCGCTATTCCTGCGCCGAGCCCTGTAGTCATTTGCTTTTCCCGTGCCCTTAATAGATTCAAAATGGCCGGCGGATTCTGACTGATGTCTCCGGCACGAAGCAGATCCACCATTTCCGTTAGGGCTTCGTCTTTGCTTCTGGCGGCAAGGACGAGATTGATCAGACGTTCCTGGATAAGATTAGATATGTTGATGAGCTTCCAGGCATCAGCATGGAAACCTCTTATCAGGGCTTGATCATCCTCCAGAATACCCTGTTTTTTTTGATATTCCTGAACGGTAATCATGGGCGGCCGCTCCTTTCCATGAACCTCCTCCGTGGCGTGGAGATAATCACTCCCATGCTTCTGGATCAGATGGATCTGTGGTCCGAGCCCTTCAAGCAGAGCAAGCTTTCCAAGCTGCTCAGACCGATTGATGAGCACGGAGAGAATTGCGAAGGACATCCGCCTGAGACTTTCTATTGCCTGGTTTCTGTGAATCCGTTCGTCCATGTCAACTTGGGCTATGGCTTGAATCCCGAATTGCCGCTCGATATCGATGAGCAGTCCGATCTCCACGCCATATCCACTGAAGAAGGGGACGCGTTCCAGGAGGCTTCTCCGCCCTGCATATTCTCCTGAAAGGGGCTGGGCAAGCATTGACAAGTCAGGATAGAAGAGATTCAGAAAAGGCCGCACGAGGAGCTCCGTGACCCGGCCTCCCCCGGGGATGACCCTTCGTCCAAACCGCAGGGGTCTTCTGTAAAACGCCTTTACATAGCCGATATTCGGGTTGGTTAGCAGTGGCCCGACAAGTCCGTAAACGAACTTTGAGTGGATATTACGAATATCTGAATCCACCCATACGATGATATCCCCGTTGAAAAGGTAAAGGCTTTTCCATAAATTTTCGCCCTTTCCTCTGAGGAGTTTCATTTCCGGCAGGCAATTGTCGGCTGAAAAAAAAAGGGCTCCTTCCCTGAGGGCGACGTCTTTCGTTCGATCTGTGGAGCCGCTGTCAACCACGCCGATTTCATCAAGAAGCGGGAAGCGGTCCATCAGGACTCGCTTGATAATCTTGATTTCCTTCCCAATCGATTTTGCCTCGTTGAGGGCGGGAAAACAGAGGCTTATTTTCAAACCCTGGGATAACTTGAGATTTACCAACCTCTCAAGATCGCCGAATTGGGAGTGATGAAAGGTCCTTTCTTTAAGCCACTGCTCCAAGTCCATCGCAGTACAGAAAATCCGTTAATATTCTAGCGCAAAGGATCTGGCACATGCAAGACCGACCTCCCGATATGAGCTGAGATAAATCAAGCAGGGTTTGGAAAAATAATTCATAGTATACTAAAGAATCATCGCACTTAGCAGGGGAGGGGTGCCATTTTTCACCATACACGCCCAACGAATCTACTGGTCTTTAAATCTACCAAAGCCTGAAGCGCTGATTGGACCGCCCCATTATTTAAGTATTATGACTCATCGGCACAGTATCCGTAAATAGCAGGCTCTATAGCGCCTCGTAAGGGTGGGGTTGTTTTGCGTCGCGCCAGGTCAGAGACACGATAGAGAATCAGAATTCGGCCAAAACCATTTTATGTGGGAATCTAAATCTGGAATAGGAGGTGCTATTACCAGCCTTTGATCTCACATCTACCAAGACGTGGGCAAATAATAGCAGTGGCCTGACCTCTGAAAAACTCGACGGCATGTTTATCGTCAGCTGAATCTATGAGTATGATCGGATGCCTTCGCCGACCACTTTCTTCCTCCATCTCGCGAATCGGATTTTCACCAAAATGCGCTTGATGTCCACAATCACACTCGAACGAAGATGGAATAATTCTGCATGCCATCGCAATGTTATCCTCCGAATCTCTACCAGTTATGAGCGCGAATCATCCCGGTATCTTCAAGTTTATCGAGAAAATCCTTCCTCGTTCGGGCGAGTACTTTCAACCTTTTTCTTTTGTAAGGCTTGATCCGAGCAATCTCGTGTACGAGAGCTACCTGCTCTGCAATCTGTTGATTTGAGGATCCGGCAAGCTCCTTCAATCGAGCCATATTCTTATTCGATATGTGCGATTGCCGAAGGTATTGAAAAACCTCTTCTTCCTGCTCGATTACTTCACGTTTTTCCTTGGGCATTTGGGCTCTTACAAGCTGACAACTTCTCATTCGGCAGCCGTCGGCCACAAATTCTGCAGTAGTGTCCTCTTCGTTTCTTCATATTCCAGTGGGGATCTCTACCGAATTATACCGCAAAAAATCGGCTCATGCAGAGGTGAAGGATCGGAGTGCCACAGAGCGATACGCGAATACCGGAGGGAATTGTGGCACTCGATTCTCAAATGTTGTATTTCTTCCTCGACACTGACAAACCCACTATCGCCGCAGAACGTAAACTTTCGTTGTAGTAGACCAGCAGATCGTATTCAAGGTGAATCCTCATTTCCGCCACTTTGGGTTTTTCTCCCATAGGGGCTACTCGGGCGAATGTCCAAAAGAGAGAGGTGGCGTCAGATCGGCGATCACCTCTTTTTTTAGTGCAAGAAGGGGAGTATTCGGCTTATGGTGCAAGCGGTAGGTTCTATGCGAAAATCAATCCACCCTTGGGTTGCATTTTATTGGTAATGTAAAATTGCAGAAATCCTTTTTTTCAGGAACGAAACCATGCTGAGTCTTCAGGATATTGTGCTTTCTCGTGGTGGGAGGACCATTATCAACGGCCTATCCGCTTCGGCAGATAGAGGCGATATCGTTGCGCTTCTTGGTCCGAATGGGGCAGGCAAAACGACTCTGCTACACTTCATAGCGGGTGTTTTAAAAAGCGATTCAGGAGACATCTATTACCAAGGGAGTAAGATTGACCTCACTTCTGTTGATTGGCGGCGTAGACTAACCTATGTTCTCGATGACGGAGGAATTATCCCGCTGCTCACCATGGAAGAACAGTTATACCTCCAAAGTG
>Ga0180438_10012431_pt1 | contig 10129 bp, 10 predicted proteins | sample SS_ome_12_FD_132455 | JGI IMG/M metagenome (GOLD analysis project Ga0180438, IMG submission 132455) | Hypersaline lake sediment archaeal communities from the Salton Sea, California, USA - SS_3_D_2 metaG | ecosystem: Environmental > Aquatic > Non-marine Saline and Alkaline > Hypersaline >...
ACTGCTAATATGTCTCCTCTCATAATATTAATGTCCTCTTACGATATAACTCTAAAGAAATATACCCATGACTAACATTATCGGTATCTGGAACGGTAATCTCAAGCCAAAATTTATAATTAGAAGGTATTTCTGCACTACAAGCTTCTGTGTTTAATTCATCTCCCATTGGACAAGTTCCACAAATCCAATGACTATTAACATAATGAGCAATTCGAGTATCCCCTGTAGCTTGTTTTGGAACTCCATTATTGTCTAAATAATAATGCCCATCAGGACATACTACATATATATCAAGGTAAGCTCCTTTGGGAGCATCATGAAAATACACTGCCCCTTCTTTTATATATATAGGGTCTAAAAATTTGAACTCTAATCTTTTTCTCTTATAGTTTACTCCAGAGGGCGTAATATCGTCATCATCAGTCGAAAAATCCCATGTTAATTCTTTTCCATCTCCGATATTTGTAGCAGAATCTCCTTGACCTGTAAAATGGGTAGTAGTGCCTATAGGTCTTGATTCTGCTCTAGTTATCATTTTACCATCTCCACTATAAAGGCACTTATTAGCATTAGCTTTATAATTAGTTTCAAAATCAGTTATTTCTTCTGCAACGAGTATATTACTGCTCCATAATAATCCTCTATCTAAAATAAAAACTTCATAACCTTTAGGAGTAGTTTTATAGTTTAAAGAAAACCCTTTGCTTAAAAGGTCATTTTTTAAGTTTGTCCAATCTAAATAAATTCTATACATAATTAAATAGCCTCCTAACTACCATTAACTACTGGAGTTAATGTTCCTACAAGAGCTAATCTTCTAGGATTTGTTACTGCTGAACTTGATAAATACTGTAATCTAATTTCTTCGCCTTCTCCTACGACAATTCCGCCTAATGATACTGCTGATGCCTGATATTGAACATTTTGAGTTGTTATAGTTAAATAAAAAAGTTCCATAACAGTATTTAAGTCAAAATCTCCTGCCGAACCTGTTTTACTATGTGTAACATTAGTAATATCAATTACTCCGTAATCTCCTGTTTGTAATGTAGCTTCAATGTTAGTTCCTACAGGAGAAGATTTAGGCACAGTTGCAGTTGCAGTTCTTCCAGTTGTGCCATCTTGATTAGTGTAAGTTATTGTAACAGTATCAGTTGGAGCACCACCAGCAGAGGTCGCAGTGGTAACATATACATAAATTTTTGTTCCAAATTTAGGTAAAATCCAGGGATTACTATTAGAAGTGAAAGTATCTGTAGTTCCTACAAAAGTTCCATGTGTTATTTCAGAAACTACTCTTCCTGCTTCATTAGCTACTCCTGAATTAGCATCAAAAGCAACGGCATTAAAATCATAACCATCTGGAACTGTATAACTTAAAAGGTCTTGCCATTCTCCATTATTGACGGAAGTATGCAATTGGTCAAATACTAATTGTAAAGTTTGGCTTTCTCCAGGTGGAGTAATATTAACATTTAGAACTGTCGAATCTGCGATATTGACATCTAAAGCTCTAACTCCTCCACTTAACTCAACTGAAGTTATGCCATTTCCGTCTTTATCATTTACTCTAACATCTATTCCACTATCTATTGCATTGAAAAGATTTTGTAATTCTGTTAATATATCAGTCGCAGAACCTTCTCCTAAAGCGTCTAATACAGATTGAAGGGTAATTTCTGTTGCTACAGTTGATAAGTCTACATCTAACCTATCGCCAATAGCATCTAGTTCATTTATAACATCTGTTCCTGATATTTGTCCTATAGCATTTAAGATATTTTGACTAGTAGCTTCACTAGCTCTGGTAGAAAGAGCTACATCTAATTGAGCCAAAATACTCTGTAATTCTTCTAAAATGTTAGTAGCGGATTCTTCTCCTAAAGCATTGAGAATATTTTGAACAGTAACTTCAGAAGCTCTTGTTGAAAGATTAACATCTAGTTTTGCTAATATAGCTTCTACATCTGCTTCTAAAGTAGTAAAGTCTTTATTTCCGCTTCCTTTTATTGCATCTCTTAAAGCACTAAGAGTAATGTCTAATTGTCCATAAATTGAATTTAATGTAGATTCTGAAGCTCTTGTAGATAATGCAACGTCTAATTGAGCTAAGATTGATTTCAATTCTTCTACAACATTCGTTCCAGAAGCTTGTCCAATTGCATCTCTAACCTCTTCTAAGGTTTCTTCAGTTGAAGGATTAATTCTGGTATCTCCAGAATCTCTAATTCCTACATCATCAATAGATAATGCTCCTAAAGCATCTATAATATCTTGGAGTTTACTTAATGCAGTTTCTCCAGATTCTTCTCCTACTGTGTCTAAAAGAGCCTGTAGAGTGCCTTCTTCAGCAGGGTCTATTCGATTATTTGACGAATCTTTAATCCCCACTACTTCAAATTCGTAATCTCCACCAACGATATTGACATCTAACGCCCTAAGTCCTCCACTGATTGCAGTAGAAGTTAGTCCGTTACCGTCTTTATCATGTAATCTAATATCTAATCCACTATTTAAAGTGGAATCTATATCTTGCAATTCTGATAATACATTTGTGCCTGATTCTTCACCTAGAGCATCTAATACTGCTTGTAAAGTTAGTTCACTTGCTCTAGTAGACAAATCAACGTCTAATCTTGATATGATAGTCGTTAATTGCCCTTCTAATCCATCTACAGCATCTTTTACGGCTACTAAAGTAGATTCAGATGCCCTTGTAGATAAATTAACATCTAATTTGGTATTAATACTATTTATAAGGGTCTGTATCGCTAATAGGGTCGCTTCTGAAGCTCTAGTGGATAAATTTACATCAATACTAGCATCTATGGAAGCTATATCAGCTTTTACTAAAGCTAAATCAGTAGCAATTGCCAATAAAGTCGCTTCACTGGCTCTAGTGGATAATGCCACATCTAGTTGTGCCAGAATACTTTGTATCTCTGTTAGAATATCAGTTCCAGATTGACAGCCTAAACATTCTAGTAAATCTTGTAGAGTATCTTCTGTTGCTGGATTAATTTGACTTCCAGATATGTTATGCAATCCAATAGGGTCTGGTGCTCCTCTATTTGATTGTGCAATTATTATTTTACCCATTATGAATACTCCTTTATTAATCTATAAATTCTTCTCTAATTATTACTTTATCTCTATATACAGTAAAGTGTTTATTGTCTTTTTCTATTTCAATTTCTAATTTTTGAATACCTTTACATAGTAATCCAACATCTTCTCTTTCAAAATGAACTTCAAATTTTTCTCCTGAAATAGTAACTCCACCAATTGCATCATTATCTACCAGAATATCGGCATCACAGCCTTCCCCTATTCCAGCTTTAATGACAAAACCAGTGAAATCTGTAACTAGAGTATTAGTCTCTAAGTTTATCAGCACGAAGGGCATAACAATATCCTCTTCTTGCCAAAACTCCTTTCTCTTTTGTAGATAAATTGCTTTATACATATACTATTCTCCTTAAAGCTCTATAGCTCCAGAAATTCCGATATTGCTCTTAAACCTATTAATTGCTCTAGTTATTTTTTCATCTTTACAAAGTTTAACAGGATAACTAATTGACAATGTAGGCAACCTATATTGGCTATAGTTAGGTTTAATTAAAATAGAAGCTACGAAAGCTATCAGATTTTCATCTTTTTCATCTGGAGTAGGGTAAATTGTGTTTACTTCCCCACTGGATTCTTCCATCCGATAAGGTTCACCCTCTCTAAGATATTTATTTACACTCAATTGAATCAATGAACTGGTAATAAAAGCTTCCAATTCAGTGTCAGAAAAACACTGATATTTATAATATATAGTTATAACTTGTCCAGATGTCAACGTAGCAGTTACCGTAACTGTATTGGTTTCTGAATCGAAAGTAAATGATTCTCCACTTCCTAACTCATTTCCATCAATAGTTACTTTTGTAACTTCAGTAACATTTGATTCGGTCAGAGTGAATACATTAGAGCCTGTATATTCAAAAGGCTCATTTGTAGTCTTTTCGGTATCTCCTACTAGGCTTCTGACTTTTGTTTTTATACGACTTAGCATGTTTGAACTCCTTCTTCATTCTTCTTACTAGTAATATCTCTTTTCCTCTATTAGCTTCAAACCTAAAATTATTTCTCTCTAAAACGGATTTAAAAATACTATTTCTTTTTACTTTTGCCCATAAATCAATCTTTTCATTCCACAATATTACCTTAATAATCTTATCTGCTTGTTTAGCAGTTTCAGCTAAAATCTTAACATACTTGCGTTTCGATTTATCGGAATATCCAACTACTAATCCTATCGCTCTCTTATCGTAAGCTATTTTATCTCCTCTATATAAATCTTTAAATAATACTTCAATATTTTCCTTAATAAAAAGACGTAAATTATTTTTCGTTATATAAAAATCTCTATAAATATCTGTTAGCTCTGATAAGATAGATACTATCTTAGTTCGTTCCTTCTTCGAAATGCCAGTTTTAAATATAATCACTTCTTTCCTTTCAATTTTGGAGAGTGGGAGGGCTGTTAGCGTAGCTAACGCCCTCCGACTCATTATTATCTCAATTATACAACGTCTCTAGCAACAGCAATCATTCTGGGGTTAGTAATAACCACAGCGATTTTTTCGTAAGCATACGTTCCGTAAGCTAACTTATTAGTGCCAGAATCAATAACAGGTGTAGGAATAGCTATAGTAGCTCTCTGTGCTGAATCAACATCTGCACCCATCAATGTCGCTAAGTTGGCATCAATCTGTCTACGAGCAAACTTAATAGGCTTACCCTGTGCAACTCTACTATTGGTCGCAACGAGAATAAAAGTCTCTGCGTCTAACAATCTGTTAGAAGCTCCACCATCAGTTTCTACAACACTACCAAACACCTTAGTAACCTTAACGCCTTTGCTTCTAAGGAACTCATTAAGCCCCACTCTGTAATTATGAGTTGTGGCTTTTTCCTTATCATAAAGGTCTATAGCTTCTTTTACAGCAGTTCCAGCTAACATTTCATATCCATCACCGTAATCTTCAAGCTGATGAATAGCTTTCGCTATAACATCATAAAGGTCTTCACCTGAATCCGCAGTGATTTCCTGAACATTACTAGCAGTAAAAGAACCACTAGAAGCATTAAGAATACCATCAATTACTAACTTAACTTCTTTCTTGTCGAGATTATATGTTATAATCTCTTTCTTCCGAGCAAATAAGCTCTGGTCGGAAGCATCAAGAATAGCGTCAACGCAAATCCACTCTAACTTTGACTGAAAGCCAGAAAACGCTACTTCCGTATCGCCAACTGGATTCCTCTTAACAGGGGTAATCTCACAAGTGCTAGTATTAATCGCTAATACTTCGCCTGTCTCTTCATCATAAGCTTGAAACGAAAAAGTCTTCTCACCAGCAGGAACTAAAATTATGTCGGCAACAGCCTGTAGTTCCATAGGGGCAGGAAGCTGTAAACTAATAGGCTGACCTATCAGTTTTGAAATCTCAAGATGCAAATTCTGTTTCTGTAATTGGTCTAAATTCATCTTTTTCACCTTTTAAAAGTTTTTTGTTTTTTCAAATATCTTTGAATTTTATCTTTTATTTATTCTTTTTTTGGTGTCCAAAGGCTTGGTCATCTACGCCTTTTAGCCACTCTTTTTGTTTGTCTTTAGCAGTTTCGGGTTTTCCACCGAAATCATCTACAGCAATATGCTTTTTAATCTTTTCTTTCTTCGCCATTTCTAATTCATACTTTTCTTCATCAAGAATCTCTTCATCTGTTAATTTGGTTTCTCCAAGTTCCTTTTTTCTCTTAATTAAAGTAAGCTCTTGGTCTTTAGCTTTGACTAAGCTATCCTTCTCTTCAATTTCCTTTTTAGCTTCCTCTACTTTTGCTTCGGTTGCCTTCTCGTAATCTAACCAACATTCTTTGACGGCTTCAGTCATAGTTTTTCCTTCTTTTCCTCTTACACAAGTTGCAACGGTTTCAGGAAGAGCTTCGAGAATTTCAGTCTCCATAGCTTTTACAGCTTTAACTTTAGGCATTGAAATGCCTAATTTTTCGGCTTCTTCTTCATTTTTAATTAGAAGATTTACCATATCCAAAGCTTTCGCCTTTTTGTAGACTCTCCTTTTAACGGAATTAGAACTAACTCCTAATTTCTCAAGAGTTTCTTTATCTAATTTCTTTAAAGCTTTTTCTACATGGGCTTCATCCATAATGGGGAGTTTCCTAATTTTCTTTAGTTCCCCTGTCTTTTTGTCTTTCACTCTTACTATTACAGCGTAGTCTGAATCTGATAATTTTTGTGCTTCCTCTAATTGTTCAGATTCATCTTCAAATAAAGTCTTTGCATACTCTAGAAAATCGTCTGTTTCTATATAGCGGTGAAACTTTGCTATTTCAATCATTTGCTTTCCTCCTTGTTTTGAAGATTTTGCAAGATTAGGCTCAACTAGCCTAATTGTTTTTATCTGTGTCTTTTTATAAAGGTTAGATATATTTAAAGGAAATACTATTCCACACTTGGAACATGTAATTTCTCTATTCTTCATTGTTGCCAAGTTCATAACTCTAACAGGTTTCTTGCATTGAATACATGAAATCGTTTTATCATAAACTATCTTACCAGCAAGGAATTTAGCAGTGAAATCTTTTAATTTACTGAATTCCGCTATATATACTTTTTGACATTGGCTACATTTAATTTTAGTTTCATCATTATTTTGAGCTATAATTATCCAGTTATCCACTTTACAACCTGGACATAATAAACTCCAACTTTTGATTTGAGGAGGGTAAACCATTTTTCCAGTTGGGTCTATTAAAGCTTTACAATGAACACATTTATTTAAAGTAAAATGTGGATTCATATCCGTTACTTTATTACAATTTGTGCATGTTACCTTTGAAAGTGGAAGAGCTTGAGTATTGACGTTTTCACTTGTGATGATTTCTGCTTCTTTGTGGTCTTGGTCATATTTTGCCAATACTAATTCTAATTCTGGAGTCTTGACCTTTTTTGCTAATGCTAATGCTTTAGCATCTTTAAATGCTGGAATATTGTCTTTGTTTTCATAAATCAAAGCCCCACCAGCTATTTCCATTTGCCCAAGAGCATAAGTGCCATCTTCAAAATCCACTCTGGCTTCTCTTGGACTCCAAATTTCAAAACTCGTTGAAAGTTTTCCTTTTTTGAAAAGCTCTTTTGCTTTTGCCCACTCTTCAGGGTAATAGCTCTTGTAAAAAGCTCCATAAGCAATTATCTTCCTATCTTTCTGAATATATTTATAATCAATATAATGACCTACTACTTTAGTTCTACTATGATTAATGTTAATAGGTTTTCCTATAATTCTAGGTAGAACTTTCAGTAACTTCTTTTCAGGAAGAATTGCTCCATTACTATTTGGTTTGTTAGTAAAAGCATAAATGGTTTTAAATAAACCTAAATCTAATGACTTAGCTTTATAACCTTGAGCTTCTGCTACCTTCTCCAAATCTGATTTTTCGCTTCCCTCAACTAATTCAGATATTGAATTTTGAGTAAAGTCTTCTAAAAAATACGATAATTCTTGTTGAGCTACGCTTAATTTCATAACTCTATCTCCTCCTCATTTATGATAACAAGACTTTCACTTGGTCGCCACTACCTCTCCTGAATATTAAATAAACATCAGGAGAACCTGAAACGCTTGTATCTTTCCACATAGCCATGAAATTATCAGCCGTCAGTGTGGGTTCAGTGCCTTGTTCATATACTTCAATTTTTAATTCTCCAGCAATTTCTACATTACCCCTAATATCCATTCCACCTTGATAAATGTTATTATGAGGTTTTATATGTTGTTTTATTTCACCAGAAGTCATAACTCTATATGTGCCGTCATCAGCAACGCCTACGAATACTCCATTACCATAAGTAATTCCTGTCCATCTTTCGGTATCTGCTGAAATACCTGTCCAATTTATTCCGTCTGGTGATGTCATTACTTTATTAGTTCCATATCTTGCTAATGCTACAAATAAGCCATCTCCATAAGTAACTGCATACCATTGATTACCTTCTCCTGATGATGTTCTTAATGTCCAGTTAATTCCATCTGGAGATGTAGCTACTCTATTTGAACTATAAGAAGATACTGCAACAAATAATCCATTACCATAACAAACTGAACGCCATCTATTACTTCCTCCAGGTGATACTCCTGCCCAATTGATTCCATCTGTAGAATATTGAATATTATTAGAAGTGCCTACTGCAACATAAGCTCCATTACCATAAGTAGCAGACATCATATTAAAACCACCAGTTCTTGCTGTCCAATTCACGCCATCTGGAGATGTTACTATTCTATCATCATTTTCACCTACAGCTATATATAATCCATTTCCATAACCAATACCTCTTGTATCACAAGAGATTCCTGACCATGCGTGGTATGTCCAATTGATTCCATCAGAGGAAGTCATACTTCCAGTTGAAGATATTGCTACAAATTGCCCATTTCCATAAGTAACCCCTGACCATGCGTAAGCAGGTGCAGGATAGGCTTTCCAAACTACTCCATCTTCAGAAGTCATTACCCTATTTGTTCCAGTATAAGTTACCGCTACAAACCTTCCGTTGCCATAAGCAACTGCACTCCAGGGATGACTTTCTGGAGGCGATTGTAATGTCCATTCAGTTGCTACAGAAGAAAGCCCTGCTATAATATCTTCAGCAGAAATTTCATTCGCTCCACCTTCATCTAACTTAGTGTCAGTGTTTTGAGTATGTTTTTTATCAACTGCATCTTTAGCATCTGAAGCAGATACTTCATTAGCTCCGCCTTCGTCTAATAAAGTGTCTTTATTTTGTTCATGCTTTTTGTCTACAGAATCTTTAATATCTGAAGCTGAAGCAGTATTTCCTGCTCCATCATCTATACTTTCCGCTTTATCTATAATAGCATCATCATCAGCATCATAAGTATCTTTGTCCATTAATCCTTCTTCGTCAGGGTCTAGAACTCTATCTAGCCTTCCAGTATGAGGATTTATTCTAAACTTTCTTGCCATAATTTATTCCTCCAGAACTTATAGTTCACTTATTTTTTTATATTCTAATCCTGCTCTACCTGCCCATGCTGTATCAGCGTTCCATCCGCCATCAGCATAATCAATTGCATTGGTAGTCGCATCTTCTCTCATAATGATAACTTTACCAACTCTATGAATATACTCATAGTAATTGTAAGTTTCTCCGCTTCCTGCTAACGCCTGTCTGTGAACATAAAAACTTCCTATTCCATTTCCTAAAAAATCAGTCATTGTCTTTTCCTCCTATTATGTGTTCCTTCGTCTTTCGAATACATCTGTAACGGAAGGATTTCCACTTGCGTCTTTCAAATCGAAGACTGCAATTACAGTTGTATTATCATCTTTATAAAAATACATTTTGTTTGTAGATGTATCAATACGCCATCTACCTGCGTTATATTGTTTAATTAGTTCAACTATTACTCCTATATCATCATTAAGATAATTGATACATGAGTAATTTCCTGTTTTTCCATAAGGAAAATGTGTAGCATTTGTAATTAACAAAGTCCAAGTTCCTAAAGCATTTGGAGTAAAATTAGTTCGGTATAATCCATTACCTAATTCAGTAATTGTTACTGCGATAGAGCCTGAAACTTCACTGCCACTTGGATTGTATAATTTAACAGTGAAATCCCCTTGCACTAATCCAGTTACTAAATTTCCATCTGCATCATTCACTACAAATTCATCATAATTGATTGCATTGAGTTTAATATTCACTTTCATATTATTTACCTTTTATTTGGTCAATTTCTTCTTTAGTTAATATCCCTTTTTTTAATAAGACGTTAAGTAATTTTTTTAAAATAACTCTAGGATTCTTTTTTACTTCAGATTTCTTTGCTATTCTTTTTAATCCCATAATAGTCCTACTCCATGTAGTTTGAATTCTTTGTCATTAGCACTGGTAATTTTCCATTCCATACTTGTTCCTGATGGTTGTCCAGATATATCCAAAGTGCCTGTTAATATGCGTTTTCCAGTTTCATAATCGCCTTCATCTGCAAGAGTAATTTGAGAAAAAGTAGTTCCTCCATCTCTTGAT
>Ga0180438_10012432_pt1 | contig 10128 bp, 10 predicted proteins | sample SS_ome_12_FD_132455 | JGI IMG/M metagenome (GOLD analysis project Ga0180438, IMG submission 132455) | Hypersaline lake sediment archaeal communities from the Salton Sea, California, USA - SS_3_D_2 metaG | ecosystem: Environmental > Aquatic > Non-marine Saline and Alkaline > Hypersaline >...
ACATGCGTGTCGATGGCGCTCCACTACGGAGTGCCCCTCATCACACTTGTCGACTAATTCCGCCACGCCCGCTTTGAGCCCGCCGGCATGACCTCGAACAAGAATATTCCGTTCGCCAAGAGCCTTATCGATTACATCTTCTGCTGGATGGGCTGCCAGTTCATCCCGGGCTATGCCGAGAAGAACACCCCTAATCGGACCAAGCCCGGTGACACCGCAAACAAGAACACCACAACCGCCCGCGAGGTTGTCGAAAAGACCAAGGACCTTGCAAAGAAAATTGACGAAGCAAAGGCTCTTCAGAACAAGGCTAAAAGCAAAGGGGAAGACCCACAGAAGCCCGCCGCCGCACAACCCAGGTCGGACCGCTTTCACGAAGAGACCGTCGACAGGATCACTGCCATCGTGCACTCAGTCGTCGGAGGAAACGGTGGAACCGTGCAAAAAACCGCACTGATGCAGCAGTTTAACGATCAGTTCCAGCACTTCCAGGACGACGCACCCGCTTGCGATGTCTGCGGCTCGATCTGCGTCAGAAACGGAACCTGCTATCGTTGCTACAACTGCGGCAACTCCATGGGCTGCTCCTGATTGCTGCAAGTGCCTGCATGCACAATACTCTAAAAAAACCTTTCTGCCGTAACCATCGGAGTTACAGACGTTTGGAAAAAATGCAAAGAGCACCGCGATAATTTTCACGTGTTTGGACTTGCACAAATATCAGACTTTGCTAAGATGCTCGCAACGGTGTTGGAGAAAATCACGGAGGATGGCAATCACATAATCGGTTGAAAAACCCTTAGCTGATTACGCTTCCATAAACCGGCAAAATGAAGGTATTTTGATTTTTGGGTCGCTAAGCATGGACGCTTGCGGCCCTCTTTTTTTTCGTCTGCATTTCACCTCAGTCCCCGCGATTACCTCAGCATTTCCACCCTGCCAGGTGCGTCAATCGCATGCCATCATATTACATTTTTGTAACAGCAGCCATCACTGCCTACATCGACGTCGCTACTTCTGCTCGCCTGTGCCCCATCTTTGGGGCATAACCGCCCCGCAGGGCCGCTTACGACAGAAACACCTCGCTGGCACAGCCGTTGCAATCTATTCAACCGTCGTTTCGACCCCGTGTAGTAGAAAAGAAAAGAGAACCTGTTTTGAAAGGAGCAAAGACCGTGTTACGCACAACCTGCGCATTGTTACTCTTAGCACTAACCCTCCCCCAGATAGCCAGCGCCGACAACTCCATAGGCGTTGACCTCACCGCTGACTTCTGCAGCAAGTATATCTGGCGCGGCCAGAACCTCAACGACGACTACGTCTTTCAGCCCGGCATCGCCATCACATACGGAGGCCTCACCGCCGCCATCTGGGGCAACCTCGACCTCTCCGGCTACAATCGTAACGCAGGCGAATTCACCGAAGTAGATTACTCGCTGGACTATTCGGCCGCTGTCCCCGGCATCGACGGCCTGGACTTCTCCGTCGGCGTCATTCACTACCGCTTACCCAGCGTGGGCCACACGACCGAACTCTACTGGGGATTCGCACTCGATGCCCCGCTCAACCCGTCCGTAACCGTCTATCATGATATCGACGAAATTGACGGCACATATGTCTCATTTGGACTCAGCCACAGCATCGATCGGATCATCGATCTGGCCCCCAACTTGCCCGTCGGAATGCAAATCGGCGCAAGTCTCGGCATAGGCAATTCCGATTACAACAAGGCCTACTGGGGCGTCGGCGGTACAAGAGCCAATGATCTGGCCTTCTCCGTGGCATGGCCCATCGAAATCGCCGGGTTCACATTTGCCCCGAGCATCAACTACGTAACACTCGTTGGCAGCGGACTCCGCCGAAGCGACGCCTACGCAAAGGGCAGCGACTACTTCTACACCTGCCTGAGCCTTTCCAAAAGCTTCTAACCTCCGCCCTCGCCGCCTTCCGACCGGACGGACCGGGTTTGACAAACGCCCCGCCGTCCGGTATTTTTTGCGCATCTCACATGCAATGTGAACCGCCGGCCATCCTGATCAGTATGCCCAAACTGTAAGGAACAGGCAGCAAGTGGAGTTTCCAGGTGCCGCACTATGCCGATTACAACATGCGTTTGATGGAGCCGAGTCTCGAGCCCTACAGCCCGAGCCGTCCCCCCGAAAACCGGGCCGCTATCCTCATGAGCGGCGGAGTAGATAGCTCCGTCTCCGCCCACCTCCTCAAGGAAGCCGGATGGGACCTCGTCGGCATAACCATGAAAGTCCCGGTCGCCTGCGACGCCGGAAAACGCGGTTGCTGCGGCGCCGACGCCGCCTTCGTTTGCAGCAAACTCGCAATACCCCACTACTTCGTCGACGTGACCGATGCGTTCGACAAACTCGTCATTCGGCGATTCCGCGATGCCTACGCAAACGGCCGCACACCCAATCCCTGCGTCGACTGCAACACCTTCCTCAAATTCTCGCTAGTCTGGGATCTGCTCGAACATGAGTTTGCGATCTCACGCCTCGCCACCGGCCACTACGCCCGCATAACGCAAACGGAACACGGCCCCGCCCTTCAGGCCGCTGGCGACAATGACAAAGACCAGAGTTACTTCATCTACGGTATCGACCGCCGCCGACTCGGCCGATTCATGCTGCCCATCGGCGAACGCACCAAGCCGGATGTTCGCGCGACGGCCCGACAGCTCGGCCTCAGCGTAGCCGAAAAACCGGAAAGCATGGAGTTATGCTTCGCCGGTGAGGCCGACTACCGCCGTGCTCTTGGCCCCTCACAGGCCGACCGCCCCGGCGACCTCACCGACATGACCGGACGCGTCATCGGCGCCCACAAAGGCATCTCCAATTACACCCTCGGCCAGCGCCGCGGCCTCGGGTTCGCCGCCGGAGAACCCCTCTACGTCGGCAGGATAGACCCCGCCGCCAACACCGTCGCCCTCGGCACCCGCCCGCAGGTCAGCCGCCGCACAGTCCGCGCCGCCGAATTTAACGCCCTGCTGCCCCACCTGCTTAGCCCCGCCGCCCGCCTGCTCGGCAAAATTCGATCCTACGGACCGCCGCACCCTTGCACGGTTGCCGACGTATCATCCGCGGAAATCGCCGTCGAATTCGACCAGCCCCAGTTCGCCCCCGCGCCGGGCCAGAGACTGGTCCTGTATAACGACACCGGACAGGTCATCGGTGGCGGCGAGATCGCCTGAGACGCCGCAAACAGGAAGCACACAAGTTAATGACTTGCCAAATTCGACCCGAATGGATACCATTTAACCCATGAAGATACCGCTTACAAAATACGGCCTGCCGCAGGTCGCCGTCTTTCCCGCGATCATCGTCGCGGCCATGATCGTCGGCTGCCTCCTTACTCGCGGCCTATCCCCGTGGATCACCGCGGCAATCGAGTTGCCCCTGCTCCTCATCCTCCTTTGGGTCCTGTCCTTCTTCCGCGACCCCGATCGCCGCATAGTCGCCGACGACAACGACCTGCTGTCACCTGCCGACGGCACAGTGGCCGACATCCAAAATGTCCCCAACCCCTTCGGCGAAGGCCAGGCCCTGCAAATCGGCATCTTCCTGAGCATTTTCAACGTCCACATCAACCGCGTCCCCTGTGCCGCCCGCGTCGAGGATGTCTGCTACAAAAAAGGCCGCTTCGTCAACGCCATGAACGCCGACGCCGGCCGCGTCAACGAATCCAATGACATCACTATGGTAAGACTCAAAGCGCCGCATGATCGACTCCTCGTCCGACAAATTTCAGGCGCAATCGCCCGCCGCATCGTCTGCAACGCCCGTCCCGGTGAAGAATTCGCCGCCGGCCGGCAGTTCGGCATGATCAAATTCGGATCAAGAACCGAACTGCTTGTGCCGATCCGCCCTGAGGCCAAATGTCTGGTGTCCGTCGGCCAAAAAGTCAAAGCCGGCCTCACCGTACTCGTGAGGTACAAATGATGCCCCTCGAAAGCGAAGGTGCAAGAAAGCGAAAGCTGCTGCGGCGCGTCCGTCGTCAGCGGCTCAGGTACATCACCATCCTGCCATCCTTGATCACCCTCATCAACGGTATCTGCGGCTTTGCCGCCATCGTATTCGCCAGCAAGGGTGCCGAACATATGTCCGTGCGCCAGATCGAAATGCCCTATTTCGCATGGTCCGGCTACATGATCTTCGTCGCTATGATCGCCGACATGCTCGACGGCCGCGTCGCCCGCATCAGCAAAACCACCTCCAGCTTCGGAGGGCAGCTCGACAGCCTCTGCGACTCGATCAGCTTCGGCATCGCCCCCGCGTTCCTCATGCTCATGGTGCTTGATCAGAATCTCGACAATATCGTCAGCCGAATAAGCGTCCTCGAAGGCTTCGTCTATCGCTTTGTCTGGCTCGCAGCCGCCGCATATATGGCCTGCGCAACCATTCGCCTCGCCCGTTTCAACGTCGAAAACGAAGAAGACGAAACCGCCCACATGAGCTTCGCCGGGCTGCCCACGCCGGCCGCCGCAGGCGCCCTCGTCAGCCTGATCCTGTTCTACCAGGACATGCTCCTGCACCACTTCGGCGACTCACGCCTCGTCCAGACCGGCGAAACCTTGCTCGTCGTCTCGCTGCCGTTTGTCGCCATAGGCCTCGCCATCCTCATGATCAGCCGCATAAGGTACCCGCACATGGTCAACGTGTACCTGCGAGGCCGCAAACCCATTACTCACCTGCTGTGGGCCGTCGTCATCATCGGCATCATATTCCTCTTTCGGCTGCAGACCGCACTCGTCATCGCCTTCTGCGGATTCGCCCTCAGCGGCTTCGTCCGCTGGCTTCTCTACCGCATCCGCGCCATCCGCCGAGGCGTCGATCACGAGCCCCCCGTTCTCAGCGTAACCGCAACCGATAACAGCGACATGCCGCAGTAATAACCCGGCCGAGCCATACCTGCAAAACAGAAAGGCACGCGCGGCCTTTCCCGCACGTGCCCCTGTCGATCCCTGACATATCCAACACGCATCCATCCTGACGCGAAATTATTGTTGCTTCTCGCACATCAACTCCGCAATCTTCGACTCCATCGCCTCCGCCCAGATCTGGTAGCCCTTCTTGTTTGGGTGCAGAAGATCAGGCATGATTTCCTTGCTCAGCGTCCCGTCTGCCTCGATAAAACCACCATTGATGTCCATATAGTGAATCATCTTGCCGTCCGCGATCTTCGACGCCAGCTCGCTCGCCCTGGCGTTCTTCTCCCGCTGCGGACATGGCTTTTCCGCACGCGGAAATATCGCAAGAATCAGGATCTTCATATCAGGCAGTTCCGCCCTGAGCTTCCCACATATCGCCTTGATCCCGTCCGCGATCTCCTCGGCCGTATTGTCGTTGCCGTTGGAGTTGTTCGTCCCGATCATGATCACCGCCAGTTTCGGACTGATCCCCTCGATCTCGCCGTTGTTGAGTCTCCAGAGCACATGCTGTGTCCGATCCCCGCCGAAGCCCATATTCACCGCCTTCCGCGGCGCATAATACTTCTCCCACGACTCCTTGCCCGCATTCTCCCACCCATGAGTAATACTGTCGCCAATCATCAGCAGATCAACCCCGCCCTGCCGCACCCGCTCCTTCACCGCCTCATGACGCGCACCCCACCAGTCGAACCGATGCGCTGGAATCACCGCCGAATGCTGCGCGAACACCCCCGCACCAATGCTCCATACACAAATTAAGACGAATAAACGCCGGCCAAACATCAGATGGTCCTCCAAAAAAGTCAATACAGTGGTTAAACTGCACGTATGTACTTGATTATAGCATCCCCAATACCCCACGTAAAGACCTCTTTTGTAATTGTTTGACGCCGTGGCCCCCCTCTGCTATCCTGCTCGCGTGGCAAATGTTGCAGCCGTGCAGGCCATGTGAGGCAGTATCGGAGATCGCGGAGTGGAGATCGTGGAGATCGTGAAGATCGTGGACGCCGCATCACAAGCCTCCCCCTATTTGGGGCACATGCCATCTTGATATAATATCTTCGGCACACCCCCGCCGAACAGAGCCGGCCGACATGGAAGTCCAGGCAAGTTAATGCTTCTTTACAGGTGACTCTTATGACAAATGGATTGTCTTTATACGTACATGTTCCTTTTTGCCGGCGCAAATGCGTCTACTGCGGCTTCTACTCTGAGCCCCTGGGCAAATACGACGTGGCCTCATTCATCGACGCACTTCTCGCCGAATTCGACCTCTACGAACTCCAGGACCCCGTCCGCACGGTCTACATCGGCGGCGGAAGCCCCACCTGCCTCGGCCGCGACAACCTCGTGCGCCTCATCGAAGGCCTCACCGCTCGATGCCCCGACCCCGAAGAGTTCACAGTCGAAGCCAACCCCGGCCAGGTCGATCCCGACCTGCTCACGGCCCTCCGACGCGCCGGTGTCGACCGCCTCTCCATCGGCGCACAATCCTTCAACGAAAACGAAGTCCGCTTCCTCGGCCGCGGCCACAACGTCCATGACACCAGAAACGCCGTAACCGAGGCCCGCTCCGCCGGTTTCGACAACATCAGCCTTGACCTCATCTTCGCCATCCCCGGATCAACCCTGTTGTCATGGAAGAAGAGCCTCGTCGCAGCCCTCGACCAGGACGTCCAGCACATCTCCGCCTACGCTCTCACCCTCGAAGGCGGCACCGCCCTGCAGTCCGCCGTTGCCGTCGGCGAGATCGTCTCGATTGACGAAGAAACAGACCGCCGCATGTACGAAGTTGCAATCGATATGCTCGCACAGGCCGGCTACAGACAGTACGAAATCTCCAACTTCGCCAGACCCGGCTTCGAATGCCGTCACAACCTCCGCTATTGGGCCAACGAACCCTTCATCGGAATCGGCCCAAGCGCCGCATCCTTCTGCCGCGGCCGACGAACCACGAACATTGCCGACATCCGCGCCTACGTCGACGGCGTCAGGACCGGCGCCCCCATACTCGTCGACTCCCAGGCCCCTGGCGACGTGCAGTTCGCCTGCGAGACCGCCGTGCTTAACCTCCGCCGAACCGAAGGCATCGACGTGCAGCAGTTCAAAGACCAAACCGGATATGATCTCATGGAACTCTTCGCCGCCGAAATAGAAAATAATCGCCAGGCCGGCCTCCTCGAAGTCTCCAACGGCCGCATCCGCCTCACGCGCCAGGCATTCCCCGTCGCCGATCGCGTCTTGAATGATTTTTCCACGGTATAGCCCCATGACAGATTCCCACGCAGACAAGCCCGGCAACCCCACCGACTCCACCGACGTTTGCGCCATCTTCGGCCAGATCGCACCTCGCTACGACTTGACCAATCGCATACTCAGCCTCGGCATCGATCGCGCCTGGAGAAAAAGAGCCGTCCGCGAAATGCGGCCGCTCTCCGGCCGTCGCATCCTCGACATGTGCTGCGGAACCGGCGATCTCGCCTTCGCCTTCGCCTCCGAAGGCGCCCAGGTGGTCGCATGCGACTTGAGCCCCCGCATGATCGAAATGGCCCGCGCCAAAAAGAGACCCCTCCACGCCAAACACAAGCAGCCACCCGCCGCCATCGAATGGCGAATCTGCGACTGCACCGCCACAGACCTGCAAGCTCAATCTTTCGACGTCGTCAGTTGTGCCTTCGGCGTCCGCAACATGGCCGACCTCACCGCCGGCATAAACGAAATGTACCGCCTCCTCCGCCCCGGCGGCCGCGCCTGCATACTCGAATTCTCCCTGCCTCCCAACCCCCTCATACGTGCGGCCTATCTTGCCCACTTCCGATGGATCATGCCGCCTCTCGCCGGACTCATCGCCGGCCGAACCGCACCATATCGCTACCTCCGCGACTCGGTCCTCCACTGGCACCGAAACGTCGACCTCCCCCAACTGCTATGCGCCGCCGGCTTCAGCGACATTCACGCTCTCCCCCTCACATTCGGTATAACAACCCTCCACCTCGCAGCCCGCCCCGCCGATACTCACTCCAGTTGACGCCTCATCTCCGCAGGCAGCTTTGTTGTCAGCTCTGGAAACGCCTCTATGATGCGCGCCGCGTCCGCAAGGTCCTTTTGCCGCTTGCTCTTGCGACGCCCCGCATCCGCATAGGCCCATACCTTGCCCTGCAGCACATCCGTCAGCCGCGCAACCTGCATTCTGTACCCCAGAACGTTTCGCTCTTCAGCCGCTGCAATGAAATCCTGGTAGCGAGGGTCAACCTGAATCTGAATCCGCAAGTCCGATCCGCTCCCGCTGATATTTATGCTGTGCTCGAATCGCTCGACCTTCAATCCGCGTACCGCTGCCTCCCTCGATACCGCTTCCGTGCCGTCGACCGCAACCACTATGTCCACGTCCAGACTCACCACCGGCTCGACGTACGCGTTTACCGCAAGCCCTCCGATCACACAGTAGCGCGATCCCGTCGAGGCGAGAATATCAAGCAGAACCTGCAGAATATCCGACCGCCCCTTTGCCACCGAATTAAAAAACTCTTTTTCAGTCATAAGCCTCCCATTGGACTCTCTCTTAGCACACAATCCTCCGTCTGTCAAGCCCGATATCGCGCTCTCCCGCCTCTACGGCTGTCGCCGCCCCGCACCTCGCAGCCCGTCCCTCCAACGCACCTAAAGTCATCCATCCGCTCAACCGACCTATAGCTGTGCAGCGGCAAACGCAGATGAACGCCTTGCTATTGCGAATTGAAACCTGCAACGCACGGCAGCCGGTCATGGGGGAAAAATGCGGCCCGAAATCGAACATACGCAAGGACTCACGCAGGAGGACCTCGTCCTCCATGCCCGCGCCCTCGACGCTCTCGACGAAGCCGTCATGATCACCGACGACAACGCAAACATCGTCTGGGCAAACCCCGCATTCACCAGCCTCACGGGCTACGCCCTCGACGAAGTCCGGGGAAAAAACCCCCGCATCCTCAGCAGCGGCCGCCACAGTCGCGAATTCTTCGAGGACATGTTCCGAACCATCCGCTCAAAACGCGTCTTCCGAAGCGAGATGATCGACCGACGCAAGGACGGCGCCTGCTTCACAATGGAAACCGCCATCAGCCCAATCACCGACGAGAAAGGCCATATCACACACTTCGTCTCAGTCAAACATGACATCACCCGCCAGAAAGAATCCGAACAAGCACGGCAGGAAGCCCTACATGTCCGCTCCCACTTCATCTCGATGGCCTCCCACGAAGTCCGAACCCCGCTCACCGCCATCAAAGAAGCCCTTCGTCTCGTCCTCTCAGGATACGTCGGCCCCCTCACCCCCGACCAGACCGAACTCCTCGACATCGCACAGCGAAACGTCGAACGCCTCGCTCGCCTCATCAACGACCTCCTCGACTTCCAGAAACTCCGCAGCACACGCATCGAACTCGCAATGCAGCTAAACGACATCAACGCCGCCGTCACCGAAACCGCCGAGGCCATGACGCCCACCGCACACGAAAAAGGACTCCGCCTCGTAATCGATCTCGACACCGGCCTCCCCAAGATGGTCTTCGACAAAGACCGCATCGTGCAGGTCCTCACCAACATCATTAACAACGCCGTGAAATTCACCCAGACCGGCGTCATCACCGTCCGAACCGCATGGCAGGGCAACCTCGCACGCGTCTCCGTCAGCGACACAGGACCAGGCATACCACAAAAAGACCTCGAAAGAATCTTCCAGGAATTCGAACAGCTCGCCGCCCCAAAGGCCGGCGGCTCCGGACTCGGACTGGCAATATGTAAACAAATAATCAAACGCCACCAGGGTAAAATCTGGGCCGAATCGCAACTCGAAATGGGAACCACCGTCTATTTCACCCTGCCCATAGTAGAACGCAGACGCAAACCTCGAGATCAATAGGTGTTCAATGACTGACAAAACGCTTAACAATACCGTCGACACGCTCCTCGAAACCCCCGAGTTCCTCCACCGCGTCCTCCAGGCCGCACCAAACGGCCTCGCCGTCGTCGACCCCGAAGGACGCATCCTATACGTCAACCGCACAATAACCGAAATGTTCGGCTATTCGCCCGAAGAAATGAAACAGCTCCACGTCCAGCAGCTCGTCAGCAGACAGTTCGGCGACCTCCACTCCGAATACCACCGCGCCTTCACCGCCGAACCCGAAGCTCGACAGCTCGGACCCGGC
>Ga0180438_10012433_pt1 | contig 10127 bp, 8 predicted proteins | sample SS_ome_12_FD_132455 | JGI IMG/M metagenome (GOLD analysis project Ga0180438, IMG submission 132455) | Hypersaline lake sediment archaeal communities from the Salton Sea, California, USA - SS_3_D_2 metaG | ecosystem: Environmental > Aquatic > Non-marine Saline and Alkaline > Hypersaline >...
CGTTGAGGGCGGGGCATGAACTGAAAATTCGCCTGCTTCGCACCCGGATTAAAAGCATCCTTATCATTTCCCTTTTCCTGGTGGGAATCTCTTTTATTGTCGGGTTTTGCTTTGTTTTTTTCGGTGGGCGAATTTTCTTCCCCTTCCTGAAAAATAGTCCTCAAAGAACCATTATTTTGGTGGCGCTTCTTTTCGGACTTATAGAAATGGCAAAATCGCCGGTGACAACCATTGCGATTCTTGACGAGACAAAAGCCCGGGGTCCTTTCTCTGAAACCATTTTAGGCGTGGTTATTGTTAATGACGTTATCCTTATCATACTTTTTGGCTTGGTCATGTCCCTGGGAAGCCGCCTGGTTCGTCCGGAAGAAGTCAAACCCGGATTTTTGAAAGAAACCTTGTGGGGGCTTTTCGGCTCTATAGGGATAGGCGCGGGGATTGGCTTTGTTGTGGGGCTTCTCCTGAAAAGGATCAGGAAAAGCCGTTATCTTATTATGATCATTCTTTCCCTGGGGATCACGCTTTTGGCAAGGTTCCTTCACTTGGAACTTCTTCTTCTGAGCCTTTCAGCGGGTTTTGTGATCGAGAATTTTACAAAGCAGGGAAAGGACCTTCTTTCCGGGTTGGAGGAAATTTCCCCTTTCATTTACCTGGTTTTCTTCCCTGTAGCAAGCGCCTCTCTTGATCTTTCTGCGTTGAAACACACATGGCATGTTGCACTTTTGATCCTTGTTTTAAGGAAGCTCATTATTTTTATAAGTGTTTGGTGGGGGAGCCGGGTTTCAGAGGATTTTCCGGAAATGAGGCGTTACGGATGGATGGGATTTATCAACCAGTCCGGCGTGACCCTTGCCCTTGCGATAATTATTGGAAACGATTTTCCCGAATTCGGGGAAGCCTTTAAGGCTTTGGCTCTTTCAATCATTGTGATTACGGACATTTATGCACCGGCTTTTTTCAAGTTTGCGCTGCATCGCGTGGGCGAAATTCCGGAGGCAAAGAAAAAAAATCCCCCGTAAAAAAACAAGAACAACAGATATACCGGTATTTTTTATTTTCAGAAAGGCAGGGCTTTTTAATCTTGTTGGCTTGAAATAATGACCCGGGAAAATTCCTCTAAACCGGAGCACTTGTAATCGGGCTTGATAGATGATTTGAACGGTTTCTTCCCGGATGAAATCAGGCAGGTTTTCAATCCGGCTTTTTTGCCGGCGCGGATATCAGTTTCTTTATCGCCCACAAGAAGGCTCTTTTCCATGATAACGGGGAGTTCCTTTTGTGCGCGGCGGATCATGCCGATCCCCGGTTTGCGGCAGCGGCATTTTTCCTTTATACTGTGGGGACAAAAGTATAACTTGTCTATATAAACCCCCGCAGCGCTCAGCTGTTTCAGCATGTGAAGATTCACGCGATAAAAATCTTCCTTTGTATAATACCCCAGCCCGATGCCCCCCTGGTTGGTGATAATCACGAGAAAAAATCCGGCTTTCTGGAAGCGGAGCAATCCCTCGATCGCGCCCGGGAGAATCTCAAAATCCTTCGGATCGCTGATATACCCCTTGTCCTTGTTAATCACCCCGTCGCGATCTAAAAAAAGCGCGGGCGCCGGTTTGGGAGGGGGCGCGTTTTCCGATTCCGGCTTCATCCCGTAAGCCAGCAGAGCTTTATCAATGATTTCTGTAGTGGAAATCCCCGGTTTCAGGGGAAGGATCAACACCTCGCCTCCGTATTGCTCCACAATGCCCCTGGAAGTGAGCTGATCCGGTGTGTAATCCCCACCCTTGATGTAATATGTGGGGCGGAGAATTTCCAGGGTTTTACGCATGCGCCGTTCCCCGTGAAATGTTACGTAATCCACACAACTGAGCCCGGCAACAACCAGTGCGCGGTCGTTTTGCGATACCAGGGGGCGCCCTGCTCCCTTGTACTTTTTCACGGAACGATCCGTGTTCAGGCTCACCACCAGGATATCGCAGCGGGATTTGGCTTGCTCCAGGTATTGCACGTGCCCCGCATGCAAAATGTCGAACACACCGTTAGTAAAGCCAATGGTTTTTCCCTGTTTTTTAAGCCGCTTTAATACGGGAGCCAGCTCTTCCCGTTTCTTTATTTTTGTATTTGATTTTTTCACAAACTTCCTTTTCCCCGTATAACAAGTTTTTTACCTGTTGAAACGGAGCACTCCGAATCGCCAGGGTTCATACGGAACATTTCTCATCTTCACCCAATCGCTTTGAACCCTCATCGGTTTCATGCGATGCCTCCGAACGTTAAAGCCCCATATGGTGGAGGAGCTCGGGGCATCCTCAATCCCTAGTTCCCTGAAAGGCAAAGCGAGTTCCGCAGCCCAGTAATCCTTTCCGACATGCTCCGCATGTTTGTGCCATTCAGGCACGAGTCCTTTTCCGGGCATGCTGTTGAATGTTGTGCCTTTGGGATTCACAAACACCCGGGCATAACTAGCCATATCGTGGTTTGTATCCAGGAAGATTTCCACGTCGTCGTCACCGAAGGTATAGGGAACCGGACCCGAGGCAAGGGCTACCAGGTTTTCCGGATGGGGTTCCTCCAGGTGAACGCCGATATAGAGGTTTTCCTCGTCAAACAGTGTTTTTACCCAGGTTTGCACCTTTGCAGGATCGCCCACCTTGTTGATTTGAAAATCCGTGATCGTGCTGGCGGATTGCCATGCTGTATCGTCCAGCACGCCATCCAGGAAAGGGGGTTTTGATGTATATTGCGCGGTTGTTTCCGGGGGAATGCTCAGCTCGTGCCTGGAGCGGAGCACAACGGATTCTCCGCGAAGGGTGTTGTAATAGGTTTCAATGGATGCATAGGGCAGGCTGTAGTATGCGTATTTCCCGGAGGGCGCCTTGATGTTTATAAACACCTCTTCCGTTCTTCCGGGAGCGAGCAGGATCGCCTGTTCCAGGGGCTCCACTGTAAATGCCGGATTCGGGATTTCCCACCGAACCGTAAACACATTCATTTCCCTGGTGCGGTTTTTCAGGGGAAAGGAATAGATGATATCCAGGGGATTTTGCACAGGATCGGGAATCTGCCCCCCGCTGGGAGGGGAAAAATAGGGAGCCGCACGGGAGCGCTCCTCTCTTGTCACATAATCGGGAGGCTTCACGGTTCCTGCGGGGATCACCGCTTCTTTGACTTCTTCTCCTTTCACGGAAACATACAAAAACTGGTGAAAGTATCCCACGCTGGGAGCGGAGTAATTCATGTTCCCGGAGGAGTTTATAATAAAGCATCGCAAGTTATCCACAATCTCCAGGCAATATTCGTGCGTATGCCCGGCGTACACGGAGCGAACGTTTTCGTATTTATTGAGGAGGCTCGCGAGTTCGCCCCAGTTGGATTTTCTATCGCGCCAAAGGGGGCGGTGCATAAAAATAAAGATATGTTCGGCGTCCTTGTTTTTATCCAGGTCCTTGGAAAGCCATTTCATCTGATTATCGGTTATTTTTCCGTAGCTCAGCTGGTAATCCGTATCCAGTATGGCAAAGTGGCTTCCCTTGTGATCGAAGGAGTAGTAATATTTATCCCTGCCCCATATTTCGCCGTAGATTTCCTCCAGGGGCAGGGTTCCCACATCGTGATTTCCTGCAACCGGGTAAAACGGCATGGAAAGGGGAGCGATCTGTTGTTTGAACAGTTCCCATTCCATGCGAATCTGCCCCGGGTCATACGTGTACCCGTGAATCAGGTCCCCCACCTGGATCACAAAATCCGGGCTCAGGAGTTCCACTTCCAAAACAAGGCTTTCAAAGACTTCGGGATTGTGAAGTTGGCTGTCTCCCAGAATCGCAAACTTGAACACTTCTGCCCGGGAAAAAAGCGCAGGAACAAGGAACAGTAAAACAAGGGCTTTTATTTTTAAATTCATAAATTACTTCCAGCCGCGCATGAAAAAACTCTCCCGTTTCCATTTGACTATAAAAGGAAACAGGAGAAAATTATACCTTGTATATAAGGGAATCAAACAAAAAAATGGGTTTCTCACACCGGGAGTCTATGCTGATGAAAAAACTTGTTGTCTATATGGCTTTCACATTATGCTCAATCAGCGTTTTTCCTGCATATGGTTTTTTAAGCCTTTTTAAATCTGAAACCCGAAAATTATAAAATTACAGTAAAGATGAAAAATAAAGAAATTGAGCTGGAGCCGGTTCTTCTTCGCAAGGGAGAGATCAAGGATATAGGTTTGAGGGTGGATTCGCAGCAAAAGTTTAGATGAGTATCAGTGAAAAAAGTGGAGGGTGAAATAAGCAATTCTACAAAACACTGTTAATATTTTCTTCAACCCAAAGAAGCACTATTTCCGCCAGTTTTACGCTGTTTCGATATTCTTCCTCATTTACAGGATTGTAATCTCCGGGATACCGCAGCTCAACAGCATACTCATTTAATACCCGGGAGTCTCTTATTTGTTCAGGGATTTTGATTTTTTGTTCCAATAAATCAAAGAGATAAGAAATATCATGGGTCTTGGGGAATATGATATCTTGGGAAATACAGAGAGATTTAAGTGCTTTTTCCACGGCTTGTTGAGCGTCAAAACAAAGGTCTTCATAGAGGATAAAATCAGCACCTGCGCCAATTTTGGCACGAGCAAGGCAGCTTTTGGCTCTTAAAAACCATTGCTTTACTCTAACCGGATTTTTCATATACGATCTTTCCTTGTTTGGCTGCCTGATGATATATAAGATAGGGATCATCCTTCAATTGTTCATATTTATCCATATCCACAACAACGACATCCACGGGCGCTCCGATATTTCTGAAGTTCAGGTATATCTGTTTTGTTATTTCCCTGGGGTTGATGGCATTCTTTTTTATTACCAGAAAGTCATAGTCGCTTTCCGGAACATCCATGTTTTGTGCGTGCGATCCGAAAAGAACAATAACATTAGGGTCCGCCGCTTTAATAATGGCTTGTATTGCCTTTTCCATGGAACTTGACATTTGAAATCCTTCAAAATTCAATTTGAGTTAAATCATATACTTATACTGAATTGAGTCAAGAAAGAACCGTTTTTTCCAACTTTGAAAAGATTTATTATTTTCTACGATAATTGCGGCAATATTCGAGTTTACTTACAGTTCCTTTTTCATGATCGCGAATTTGCGGGTGATGGTGAAGCCCAGGCGACCGTAAACCCCCTCTGCCGCGCGCATCCCGGTCCATAATACCCACGCGCAATGATATCCCTTGATCCGCATCTGGTAGAGGGTTTTGGCAAGAAGCACGGAACCAATGCCGCGCCCCTGGTACTGATCCGATACACCGAACGGACCGAAATGGCTTCCCTCGTATTGGCAGAATCCGATGATCTTTCCCCTGTCTGTTGCAATAAAGATCGAATCGTTTTCAAAAAGCCCGCGCGAAAGGTCAATCAGGTTCCGTCGCGCATCCTCTAACCACGGTCCCGGCATAACTTCCCCTTGAAATGCAAGGTAACCCAGGAGATCATCCCTTTTATAAGGGCGAATCTCTATGCCTTCCTGTTTGAGCCGGTTTTCCTTCTCCTTCACTTTTTCCGATATGGTAAAACGGGAAATCGGGGCATCCATGGCAATGGCTTCAATGTATTCCCGGAACCCAAACTTTTCGAAGAGCTTTACACCGTTTGCATAATTTTCCTTATCAATACCCGGGACAAAATAATTGGGGGTATAGGGTGCGATCAGGATTTTCTTTCGATCTCTTTTTTTGAACCATTGCAGGGAGTCTTCCAGGAGCGCAGACCCGATGCCGCTCCTTCGAAAATCCGGGTGAACCCCGAAAGCCGTGATAAAACCGTCGTCAGGGCGCAGCCCCACGTTCTCGATCGGGCGGTGCAGGATAAGCCGCAATGCGAACCCGGCAAGTTCCCCTCCTTCTTCCGCAACAACCAGGCTGTCCCGTTCCCGGTTAAGATCCAGCAGAACCTTGCGCTCGAAAAGACTGAGCGTAATGCCGTCCAGGGGCAAAGCCGCACACCATAAATTTAAAAATTCACCCGTATCCCTTGATTCAAAAGCACGAATCGTAACCATTGTTTTCCTCCCTTATATTAGGCTGTGTACGATAATTGCAATCTATTTTCATTGAGGTGTCAAATCCCGTTTGTGGGTTATATTTTCGGAGGTGCTTGTCCCCGTATTGCTCATGATCACGAACACCCGCCTTAGTAGGAACTTGGGCGAGGCAGGCGGTCACGGACACGAACACAGACACGAACACGGACATAATGATCACCAACACCAACACCAACACTATTGGAATTCACCCGGGATTTTCGTTGAAATCCCGGATTGGGTTTTCAGCGCTTTCATAGCCCTCAATACATCCTTATCGTTGGGCGCGATAACAAGGGCTTTTTTATAGTACTCCATGGCTTTTTCGCGATTTCCGCGGGATGCCGCAATCTGCCCCCCCGCAAAATAGATATCCGCATGGTTCGGATCGATCTCTTCCGCCAGCCCCAGCGCCTTTTGTGCATCGTCCAGGTATCCCTTATTTGCGGAGGAGTAGGCAGTGTTAACAAAACCGCGTCTTTCTATTGAAACAAAAATATGGAATTTATCAGTGACCATTTCGTGGAATGTAAGGGTGCGGTTCCATGCCACAAGGTGAAGGTAATATTGAACCAGAAACAGGTAATTCCAGATGAGGAAAACCGAGAGCGCAAGAACGGGAATAAACAATCGAACCTTGCTTTTAAGAAACATTAAAAGAGCGCCGATTCCCACCATAAAAACCGGAATGCAGTTTACAAAACGCCGCATGCCGAAACCCCAGCTCCCGTGCCAATCCCTGACAATACTGTTCATGTAAAGCTGGAGGCAAAAAAGGATCAAGAGAACAAGAGGAATCTTCCCGGCTTTTTTATTCTTCATCCGGATCAGGAGCCCGATTACGCCAACTAGTGTTACGGGTGTCCAGGAAAAAAGCCCGTTAAAGCTGGAAAACAGGATACTTATCACACTGGGGCGAAACCAGAGGAGAAATCCGCCACCCTGGGGAATTGTGAAAAAAGATCCGTAAAGCCTCTTCCAAGCGATGAATTGCGGGAAAAAACCCGCGAAACCGGATAAAATAAAAAGCGCGATATTTTTCCGGAATTCCGGATTTCGGAACCCGGATTTTTTCATAAGCCCCAATATCTCCGGTGTGAGATACAGCGAAAAAAGGATATTCTGCCATCGAACAAGGCTCATGCAAGCTGTCATCAACCCCAGCATAATCCAGCGAACCGGTTTGTTTTGTGCTTTCGTTTTTTCCGCATAATAGAGAAATAGGACAACGAAAAAAAGGGAAATCGCATGAGGCATAAAGGTTATAGGAAAGGCGTAATAAACCGCGGAGGAGGAAAACCACGTAAAAAAAACAGCAATAAGGGCAATCCGGGATGGGTAAAAAAGTTGCAACCAACGAAACGCTAAAATCAGCCCCAAAAAGGCATATACGGCAATACCCACAAAACAAGAAACCTGGTAAGGGGGGGAAAAGCCATCAAGGGGAGCATATCCGAAAATCTTTAAGATTCCATGCGTGAAAAGGTAAAAAGGCGCCACGGAAAGCGCAGGACCCAGGGAAAAACCGTTGGGACGCCTCCCCAACGGAGTTAATGGATAGGTAAGCAGGGCGTCAAAAGAATCCAGCGCGCGATATTCATTTTCAAAATCCAGATCCTGGTCAAAAACCAGGGAACGAAGCTGGCTGAAGTAACAAACCGGATCCACACCGCGTATCCCCATTCTTTCCGGGGTAATAATTCCTCCCAATGAAAAAAAAAGGATATGAACAATGAAAAAGACAGCCAGGGCGATCTCAAACCTGTATGTTTTCGCGAGAACCGTGAACTTGTTTTGTACGCCCGGAGAAGCTGTATTTGTAATGTTTGTGTTATTTTGTTCCATTAAGCCGCCAAACGGATAAAATGGTTCCGGTTCCAGTACAGGAAGATAAAAAGCGTTAAAACAGCCGCTACGAAAAAGAAAAACCTTCTTTTTGGGAAAATACCGGATACGGAAATTAGCTGCGCAGGGAGCGCTGTAAGAATATAACGATCAAGCGAAATAAACGGATTCGATGAACTCAATGAGAAATAAAACATGCAGCTGAAAAACTGCCACAGGAAAACCACACCCCATTTTTCAGAAACCGGGTTTTTTAATAAGTACCTCCCGGAGAAAACTGTAGCCATAATACTGAAAATCACGGTTCCCCAAACAAGGCACAGCTTAAGTATACGCGGATTCCTTATAGAATTTACCAGGAGCGCTTTAAAAGGTAAACCCAACATGCGATGTTCCCAGATATCCGAGTATTGGCTTACATTGTGGAAAAAGGAGCCGTAATATATCCTGCAAAAGCAAAGCCAACAAAGCATAGGCAATCCCGAGATCAAGGCGTAGATAAAGTATTCAGATTTTTTCTTCCGCACCAAGCCCCAAATAATTAGCGCGGCAATAACAAATACGCCAAAAGGGCGCACCAATGCGGATAAGCCAAGCACCAGGTATCCCAAAGCATGCTTATTTTTATTCCAGATAAGGTACAGCCCCAAAAGGTTTAGAAAAAGGAAAAACCCTTCTGTTGCATTTATGCTGGAAAACAAAAACCAGCTGGGAGTGAAAATGCTGAAATATAGGGTTGCCTTGCGATTTCTAAATATCCTGTCAAAGAAAAAAATCGCCAGGAGCGCCCCACCGATATTCAAAACCAGGGCAGCCATCCCCCAAGCCTTTCCAAGGATAAGCCCGAAAACATAAACCGCAAAAGGAAAACCGGGAAACCGCACCACAACCCATTGTCGGGCGTCTTTTAAAGATCCCGAATCAAGCGCACGAGCAAATGCGATATAATCCCTTCCGTCGTGGATGTCCAGGTACTCGGCAAAACTCGCCCCTGAAACCTGGAGGGTGAGGAGAATGCCTATAACCCGCAAAACCAGGGCAAATACCAATATGTGTAGGAGGGGGAAATAAAACCCCTGTTCGCTCTTTTGTGTTACCCGATTCATTTCACAAGATAACGCCCCATTTTTCGGTATGGGGTCAATAAAAAAAAGGAGGCTGTTCCCTTTGGAACATGATCGGATTTTTTTAATCCCTTGACCCTTTAGAGACCTTTATACCATATATCCGGATATCCCATTTGTGATAAAAACACGGGAAGGAAGACCTTTTGAAAAAAGAAAGACACATCCGGCTCTTTCTGTTTTTCCTGTTCCTTGCGCTTTACCTTTTATCCATGGGCGATCATTTTACCCAGCCGTTTTATTCTATTGACGAAAAATACATGCAGTTTACCACAAGTGCGATGGTGGAAAAAAGCTCGCTTCATTTTCCCGAGATGTACGGGATGGAGGCTTCCAAGCATGGAATCCTTCCCTCGATTCTTGCCGTGCCCTTGTATATTGCCGGAAAATGGCTCGGAACACTCCTTTTTCCCGGATTGGATCAGTATATCATTCTTTTTTTTGTGTTTTCCTTGAATGCCTTTGTGAGTTCCCTGGTTCTGGTGGTATTTTACAGCTTTTCCCGGTATCTGGGTTATCCGAGGAAATCCGCCTTTTATACAACGGTCATCCTGGGGACCGGCACTATTTTATTCCCTTATGCAAAGGCGTTTTTTTCGCACCCCCTGTTTTCGCTTTGCCTTTTGTTATCCCTGTTTGAATTTATAAAATACAGCCGCGAAAAAAAGAAAAAGCACCTGTTTTACAGTTCGCTTTGGTTCGGGCTTTTGCTCCTTACAAGGATTGACGGAATTGTTCTTCTTGTTGTTTTTCTCTTCGGGCTTGTTATTACCGGGTTTGAGGATTCCGAAAGGAGCCTTTTTCGCTTTGCCAAAAGGTCTGTTCTGTTTTTCGCCCCAATCCTGGGTTTTGTTTGTTTGCATTTTGTGATCGAGCATTTGAAGTTCGGAAGTTTCTCCGGGGTCGGCTATGGGAATGAAGCCTTTTCCACGCACCTGGCGTTTGGTTTGTACGGGCTCCTTTTCAGTTCCGGGAGGGGTTTTTTCATTTATTCCCCGCCCGTGATCTTAGGCTTTTTGTTCGCAAGGCGTTTCCGGAAAAAACACAGCCTTACAGCATCCATGATAGTGTTTATGGTTCTTTTGC
>Ga0180438_10012435_pt1 | contig 10124 bp, 8 predicted proteins | sample SS_ome_12_FD_132455 | JGI IMG/M metagenome (GOLD analysis project Ga0180438, IMG submission 132455) | Hypersaline lake sediment archaeal communities from the Salton Sea, California, USA - SS_3_D_2 metaG | ecosystem: Environmental > Aquatic > Non-marine Saline and Alkaline > Hypersaline >...
CCAGGTACGGAGACCGAAGTACTTGCCCGGTTCTCTACGGTTGCCGGTGAGAGTGGCAGTCCCGACACCTGGCGGGACGTGCGCGGCTTTGCCCTCAAGTTTTACACCACCGAAGGCAACTACGACATGGTGGGGAACAACACGCCGGTGTTCTTCGTGCGCGATCCCATGAAGTTCCAGCACTTCATTCATTCGCAGAAGCGTCGTGCGGACAGCGGGCTGCGGGACCACGACATGCAGTGGGACTTCTGGACCCTGTCCCCCGAGTCGGCCCATCAGGTCACCATCCTGATGAGCGACCGCGGCGTTCCCCGGAGCTATCGGCACATGAACGGCTACACAAGCCACACCTACATGTGGGTCAATGCCAAAGGCGAGCGCTTCTGGGTGAAATACCACTTCAAGACCGACCAGGGCATCGATTTCCTCACCCAGGAGGAGGCCGACCGGATTGCCGGCGAAGACGCCGATTACCACCGGCGTGACCTGTTTGAAGCGATCAGGCGTGGGGACTACCCCAGTTGGACGCTCAAGGTGCAAATAATGCCGTTCGCGGAAGCCGATACCTACCGGTTTAACCCATTCGACCTGACCAAGGTGTGGCCGCACGGTGACTACCCGCCCCACGAGGTCGGCCGGCTGACGCTGGACCGCAACCCGACCGATTTCCACACCGAAATCGAGCAGGCCGCCTTCGAACCGAACAACCTCGTGCCCGGAATCGGGGCCAGCCCGGACAAGATGCTGCTGGCCCGCCTGATTTCTTACGCCGACGCCCACCGGGCCCGCCTGGGCGTTAACTACAAGCAGATCCCGGTCAACCGGCCGAAGAGCCCGGTGCACAACTACAGCAAAGGCGGGGCAATGCGGGTCCAGAGCGTGTCCGACCCCGTGTACGCACCGAACTCGAAAGGCGGTCCGCAGGCCGACGCTGAGCGCTATCCCGAGATTGCGATCTGGAATGCCGGCGGCGAGTTCATCCGCGCCGCCTACACCCTGCGCAAGGACGATGACGACTTCGGGCAGCCCGGCACCCTGGTGCGCAAGGTCATGGACGACGCGCAACGCGACCGGCTGGTGTCCAACGTGGTAGGGCATCTCAAGAAAGGCGTGTCCGAGCCCGTGCTGGAGCGTGCCTTGGAATACTGGCGCAAAATCGACAAGGAAATCGGCGACCGCATCGCCAAGGGTGTGAACGGCGCCTGATCGCTCGGGAACCAGTCTCAAGCGGGGTTTCGAAAATTTCTGGGAAATCCTGAAAGCAGCCTTTGTAAAGGCCAAATCCAGGTTCGAACAGGAAGAAAAGGAAGTATGAAGCACCGCTCAGCCAACGCTTGGGAACATGTAAAGAAGGGTTTTTTGGATAGCTATGAGGCCCTTTCGGAAGCCTATGACAAGGCGGTGAAGGAATTTTAGACCGACCTTTCGTGGGGCACCGCCCGATTCTCGGCGTTGTTTCGTTCTATTGATCATAGGGAAAAAGAGGTGGGTTTTCCCGCGGGGTAGAATTCCGGGGTGAGTTGTGTCCAAGCAAGCAGCCGGTCTCAGCTATGCTGTTCGTTTCTCGGTCCTGAGAAAGTATTTCGGACAGCTTTGCCTGGTGATCGCCGCCCTGACGCTTATGCCTGCGGCAGTCTCACTGATCTCTGGCCAGACGCATATCACTTTTCGATACGCGATTGTCATTGCCGCAATGGCAGGGGCCGGCGGATTCCTTGGAAGAATGTATGGTCCTCGGGAGGTGCAGGTCAACGAAGCCCTGGTTTTGGTGGCTTTCATGTTCCTTTTTACACCGCTGGTGATGTCTTTTCCTATGATGGGTTCCGGATTGCCTTTTTCCGATGCCCTCTTTGAGGCCATCTCCGCCGCCACCACCACCGGTCTCAGCACGGTGACCGGCTTGGAAAGCATGCCCGAGACATTCCTTTTCGCTCGTGCCTGGATGCAGTGGTATGGCGGCCTGGGAATCGTCGTTTTTTCCCTCGCCCTCCTGTTCCGCCCGGGAACGACGGCCAAGAGGCTCGCTGTCACCGAAGCCAGGGAAGAGGATCTGGTGGGCGGTACAAAGGCCCACGCACGACGCGTGCTCATCGTGTATGCCGTTCTGACCGGGACGGGCATCTTGTTGTTATTGATCGTGGGGGTCGGATTCTTTGACGCTTTGCTTTACACGATGGCATCGGTCTCCACGGGAGGTTTTGCTCCTCATGATACCAGTCTTGCCGCACTGGACGGTCCGGGAATTCAATCCTCGGTTATCTTGGTCTGTCTGGCGGGTGCGGTCCCTTTGATTTTTTATTACAGGCTGTACAAGAAGAGCCGGCGACCGGTCTCCGATGTTCTGCAATTGCGCGGCCTGCTTATCATAGGTGGGTTGGTGAGTCTATTGCTTGGTTTTTGCATGGTTTCAACACAACACTTTGGATGGATGCAGGCGCTACATCATGCTCCGATTCTTGCTTTTTCAGCCCAAACAACAGCGGGATTTTCGAGCATGGAGCTTTCACAGCTCCCCGCTGCCGCCAAGCTCGTGCTGATTATGAGCATGGCGGTAGGAGGAGGCATCGGCTCCACCGCCGGCGGTTTCAAGATCTTGCGGCTTCTGATGATTATAAGTCTTTTGCGCGTGTTGCTCAGGCGGGCCTGCGTTGCCATGCATGCCGTCGTTGAACCGCGAATAGCCGGCCGGCGCATGGAGGAGACGGAGATCCAGGAAGCCCTTCTCCTTGTTCTGCTCTTTGTAGCCGTGATCATTTTTTCATGGCTGCCTTTCCTGTTTATGGGTTATCATCCGCTGGATTCCCTTTTCGAAGTGGTTTCGGCCACAGGGACAGTGGGACTTTCGGCAGGGGTGGTCGCCGCTGAGATGCCGTTCTTTCTCAAGGCGATCCTTTGCATGGACATGCTCCTGGGAAGGCTGGAAATTTTTGCTTGGCTGGTCATGGTATACCCCAGGACATGGATCGGAAGGAGGTTGTCGTAGGTCATGAGAATTGCTTTTGTGGGTGCCGGGGAAGTCGCGGTGAGGACCGCCGAATTGTTGATAGAACGAGGCCATGAGGTGGTTGTCATCGAAAATGACCAGGAAAAGATCGATGATCTCTCGGATAAACTGGACTGCAGTTTTCTCCACGGGGACGGGAGCAAACCCGCAATCCTTCGCGAAGTGGGCCCGGAGCAAACCGACGTGCTGTTCTGCCTGACCGACAGCGACCAAGTCAATCTGATCTCGAGTTTGGTCGGACGATCTTTAGGCTTCAAACGGGTCATCCCGAGCATCCAGGACCCTGAATTTGAGGGAATCTGCTGGGAACTGGACCTTAAAGATACCATTTTGCCGTCGAGAACGGTCAGCCGGTATCTGGCCGACATGGTGGAAGGCGTGGATATCCTCGAGCTCTCTACGGTGATTAAGGGAGAGGCAAGGTTTTTTACCTTTACCGTGGATAAAGAGAAAGGAAAGAGCGTCGCCGATCTTGATCTTCCGAAAAATACCAGGCTCATTTGTTATTATCGCGACGGCCGGTTCTTTCTCGCGGATGACACCACTAAGCTTCGCAAGGGAGATGAGATGGTCGTCCTGGCCCATAGTGAAGCCATCGGGGAATTGAGAGAAAGATGGAACCCAAAACAGGCAAACGATGACGAGTCTTAACAAGGAGGGTTGGTTCGGTATTTTGCAACCAGAAACGCTTAACCCCGAACCGCTCAACCTTGGGTCTATTTAAGAAGGAAACCATGAAAGAAAAGGAGAGCGACGGCATCACTTAATTCACAAATCAAAATGTGAGCGCCTACCATTTTGTCGCGACCCCAATATCCTGCGCCCACATTTTCCTTGACCCCCAAGGGCCAATCCCCTAAATTCGGGAATTGAAAAAGGGAACTTCTTACCACTCTAATAAGAGAGGAGGAAAGGATGATGGGAAAGAAAGGATTCATGGCGTTTGCTCTATTTGTTTTTGTTATCTTCACCAGTCTTCCACACACCACCGCGGCACCGCTGAAGCCGGGGGAGCCGATTGTGATCGGCGTTCCAACCGCCTTAGGTTCCATCGAGGGGCGAGACGGTTGGATGGCGATCCAGATGGCGGTAGAGGAGATCAACGCAAAAGGGGGTGTGCAGGTAGGCGATGCAAAACACCCCCTCAAGGCCTACTCCATCGATACAAGAGAGCATGAGCCCGGAATACCCGTGCAGGACGCATTGACGGCGACGGAGAAGCTCATTCTGGAGAGAAAACCTCATGCCATCGCATTGGGTAACTTCCGATCCGAGGTCTTGCTTGCCTCAATGGACCTCATGGCCAAGTATAAACTTCCATACATTTGTTCGATTGCCATGACCCCGTTGTTCCAGAAAAAGGTCTTGGAAGCATACGATAAGTATAAATACTGCTTTCGGAATTGCCTTAACGCACCCTACCTTGTGATGTATTTGCAGGGGGTGATGGATTTCGTAAACAAAGAGTATGGTTTCAGCAAGGCATACATAATTGTGCAGGATACACTATGGGCCCAGGGTACGGGCAAAGGCCTTGACAAATGGTATAAAAAAAACGGCTGGGAAGTGGGAAGCTTCGATGCTTACGCCTTGGGGGCCAGCGACTTCTCTCCGTCCCTGATCAAGGCCAGGGCCCAAAAAACCCAGGTGATCGTCCCTATCTTCGACATGCCTCAAAGCGGCATTCTGCTTAAACAAGCGCGGGCGATGCAGATTCCGGCCCTTCTTGCAGGGTTCATCAGTCCTGTTGCGCCTGAAAACGCCTGGAAGGTATTTGAAGGAGAGGTGGACGGAATGATTAATGTGATATTCGAAATCGGACCTGTTCCCGTGAAAGCAGTGCCCGATTCGGTTGCTTTCAACGAGAATTTCAGCAAAAGATGGGGAAACGAAGCCAGGATGAACCTGTCCGGCCATGGTCCGGGACCTAGCTACGACTCGATCTATATCTTTGCCGATGCATTTGAGCGTGCCAAGACGGTTGAGCCGGATGCCGTGGTCAAGGCGCTCGAACAGACCGACATGTCGGGTGTCGTTGGAAGGATCAAGTTCGGCAAAGACCATCAAGTAATCTATGGTTTTGACCCCAAAGAGACGGCCCTGGCCTGCGCCGTCCAGTGGGTGAAGCCCGGGAAAAGAGAGGTCGTTTTCCCTGAGGCCGTGGCAGAAAGCAAGATCGCGCTTCCGCCTTACATGAAATAATACTCGAGCTGGATTCTCAGGGCGATCTTATGTGAGAAGATCGCCCTGTTATTCGTTGCACATCCATGTTACCAAGCATCCTTATTTATGGCTTGATCAACAGCGTCAGCTTGGCCCTGATCGCCATCGGCTTCAGCATCACCTTCGGCATCAGCGGGGTGGCTAATTTTGCCTATGGAGGTTTTTATCTCCTCAGTGGATTTCTTGTCTGGATGCTACTCAACTACCTGAAATTCCCGCTTCTTCTGGCCATCATAACCACCATCGGTGTCGTCGGGCTTTTGGGCTTTGTCACTTACTGGGTCATCCTTTTGCGGGTTCGCGGGATACCCCTATCCGAAGTGATTGCGACGTTCGCGCTGGGAGTTGGGATACTGGAGTTATTCCGCTGGTTGGGGTTTGTGACCTATGAGTTCACGCTTCCCTATTTTAAGAAGGGCATGGTGATGATTGCCGGGGTGCCCGTTGACTATCAACGCCTCTTTATGATTGCCATAGGACTGGCATTGGTTCTTTTCCTATACTTTTTTACACACTACACACGCATCGGGTTGGCCTTTAGAGGGATCGCCCAGAACGAGCGCACGGCGATCTCGCTGGGGATCAAATCGGATTTGACGGCAGCCCTTAGTCTCGCCCTTGGTTCGGCCATGGCTTCTGTTGCTGCCGTTGTGATTCTTCCGCTGGGAATCATCTCCATCAATCAGGGATACGAGGTATTGCTGATAGCCGTCGCCGTGGGGATTGTGGGAGGATTAGAGAGCGTCCCGGGAATTTTGGTGGCGAGTCTGATCCTCGGGTATGCGCAGGTTCTGACCGGGATTTACTTGAAGCCCGAATGGATGACGGTCGTCTATCTGGCAGCGATCGTCTTGGTTCTTGCGATCAAGCCCTCCGGCCTTTTTGGTAAGTTTAAGGAACTGGAGGAAAGAGTCTGACGAATTCGGGATACGGGTGCGGGATCGATGAAATACAGGAAAGAGAGACTGGATCGGGGAATCAAGGCGAGATGCGAAGACATTTTCGCCCTTTCATCCTACAGGGAGATATTCTATCTGTCACTCCCTCGCCTCTTGCCTGTCATCATCCTGCTCGCGCTTCCTTTATTGAATCCTGTGATTGGAATGTATTGGGAAAAAGTCTTGATGATCACCTGTGTCATCGCACTGCTTGCGCTGAGCTGGGATCTGATGGCCTCTGTGGGATTGATCTCATTAGGGCAGGCCCTTTTCTTTGGCGCAGGGGCTTATGGTGCCGGTTTTTTAAACCATGCCTTTAAATTGCCCCCCATTTTGAGCATCCCTTTGGGCACGCTTGGGGGCGCATTGTTCTGCACGTTCTTGCTTCTACCTGTGATGAGACTTAGAGGGGTCTACTTCGCCATCGTCACCCTCACCCTGCCGTTGCTCCTAGCCCGATTTATTGAGACAACAAAAATTCTCGGAGGAACCGAGGGGATGAGTGCCCTTTCTCCATTCCCCAGCATATGGGTTGAAATGTATGTACCTGTTTTCGCGCTTCTTGTGTGTCTTTTTGGTTTTCGAAGATTAATTAACGAGGATTATGGGCTGGTGCTTCAAGGGATACGCGATAACGATCGAGCGGTCATGAGCGGAGCGATCAATATCTACTGGTTCAAGGCTCAGGCGGTGTTTTTGGCCGGCTTGGCAGGGGCATTTGCCGGCGCCTTCATGACTCATTACAACCAGGTGGTGGGAATGGCTGCCTTTGCCATGGATTATTCCATTTTGCCTTTAACCGCCGCCGTGCTGGGCGGTGTAGGAACCTTTGCCGGTCCGGCAATAGGCGCATTCATCCTGATTCCGCTTTCTGAAGTTCTCCGTGCCGTTGGAACGTTGAGAGTGGTTTTCTACTCGGCCATTCTCATCATCTGTGTGGTGGGTTTGCCGGAAGGTGTTTTTCACTATCTGAGAAGGAAGTATCACCAATTCGAAAGGATGGTCGAAGTGGGATGATCCGCTTTGGGTCGATGTGACGGACGACGAACCCCGTTAAAGAGGATGAACGCCAAGAATCGAGGTTTGGATTAAATTCAAAATTGATGACCCCGTAAAAAGTTAGAAAGTGCCCTTTTCTGTATTTCCGGCGCAGGTCGCCGTCCGGGAAAAACAAGAATTTCAGCGCCCCGACGTTCGCGGGCGTGACGACTCCGACGGCTCTTTAGGAGGCCGTCAAAATTCGTAGCCCGCAACTCAAATTTTCAATCATTCAATTGTATTTTAACGTTCAATCCTCATCTAAAAACGGCACGGGCATTCTTGCTGAGTGGTTGGGCGGGCTTTTTTTCGAAACAAATGGATAAAAATATTTTAAGCGTTGAGAACCTGAGTAAGAATTTTGGTGGAGTGGCAGCCATCGTCCGGGTGAGTTTTTCTCTGCAGGAAGGAGAGCTTCTCGGGATCATCGGCCCAAACGGCTCGGGAAAGACGACACTCGTAAATTTGCTCACGGGTTTTGTCAAACCGGATTCGGGGAAAGTCATCTACCAGGGGAAAGAGATTACGGGGAAGATGCCTTATAGGATAGCCGGATTGGGAATTGCACGGACCTTCCAGATGGTGAAGCCGTTTTATCAACTCTCCGCCTTCAAGAACCTAATCATCCCTTTGTATTCCTCCCGGGTCAAGAAACTGAGGGGAGGAAAGTACGGCGATCGGGACCATGTCGCTATCGACCTTCTGGAGGATGTCGGATTCGAACGCGACTCCTCCGTTCCTTACAAGGTAGCTTCCAGTCTTCCTCATGGCTATCTCAAGCGTCTTGAACTCGCACGGTGCTTGGCGCTTCGACCGGATTTACTCATTCTTGATGAGCTCTTTTCGGGGATGTCCATGTCGGAAGTTGCCGGCACCCTGCCCATCATCGAAAAACTGAGCGCTGAGGGCTTAAGCATTCTCATGGTGGAACATCGGTTGAGGGAGCTGTTTCGGATCGCACATCGGGTCATTGCCCTAAATTTCGGCTACAAGATCGCAGATGGACCCATCCGCCAAGTAATGGAGGACGAGGCCGTCAAATCAGCCTACCTTGGAAGCGAGGATGAGGGCTGAGATGCTTGAAACCAAAAGCCTGATGGTCTTTTTCGAAAACTCCCTCGCCATCAACGACCTCAACCTGGAGGTTCATGGAGAAGAGGTGGTGGGCATCCTCGGCTCCAACAGCGCCGGGAAGACGACCCTGATGAATACAATTTCCGGTTTGATGATTGACATCAAGAAAAAAGAGGACCGACGGGGAGGTGAACGAATCACCATCCTGGGTGAGATCAAATTTGAAGGGAAGGATATCCTTAACACGCCACCCGATGAAAGGGTCAAAAAGGGGATCGTCTTAAGCCGAGAAAGACATCCGATTTTTCCCGATAGTACGGTAGAGGAAAACCTGAAAATCGCGGCTTATCTCCGCAAGGATTCTCAGATCAAAGAAACCTTCGAGTTTGTCTATTCCATTTTTTTTCATTTGAACCATATTCGAAAAAGAAAAGCAGGCTTTTGTAGCGGAGGGGAGCAGCAAATGCTTGCCATCGGAATGACCTTGATGACCCGGCCCCGACTGCTCCTCATGGATGAGCCGCTGCTCGGACTTTCCCCTGTCCTTCAAAAAGATCTGATCCGAGCGATCAAGCAGATTCGAGGGGAAGGCGTCACCCTCCTGGTGGCCGAGCAGTTTGCCAGGCCCCTTCTGCCGATTATCGATCGCGGTTACGTCATCGAAAACGGAAGCCTCGTCCTGTTCGGGACCGGAAAGGAATTGATGGATAACCCGGAAGTCAAGGCAGCATATTTTGGAATTTAAGGGGTTCATGGAAGTAGCGACCTCCATCTATGAGCAGTTCGATAAAGTCTCTCGGGATTTCGCCGAGAAACCCGCACTCATCTACTTGGGCACGAGATACACTTTCTCTCAACTCCGGGATGTGACGGAGAGCCTGGCTGGTCACCTTTACAGCATGGGGGTCTCCAGAGGAGATAAGGCTGTCTTATATCTCCCGAATTGCCTTCAGTGGGTGATAGGCTGGCTGGCACTGCAGCGCATCGGTGCCGTGGCTGTCCCCATTTCCCCCATCTATACGCCCATCGACCTCGAATACATGGTAAACGATAGCGGGTCTGAGACCATCTTCTGCCTGGATACCAATTTCGGGTATGTGGCTCAAATCCTTCCTGAGACCAAATTGAAGCGGGTGATAGTCACCAATTTGGCAGAACTCCTGCCTTGGTGGAAATGGGTGATCGGGAGAAGTTTCAACAAGATCCCGATGGGGAATTTTCATGCAGGGGGGAATATCTTCAGTTTTAAGAAGCTTTTAAGCGGTGGAGGCCATGCTTCCTTGCCGCCCCATCAGGCAGAGAGCGATGCAATGGTGGAAATGCTCTACACAGGCGGCACTACGGGCCTCCCCAAAGGGGTGCCTTTTACAAACGTTCTGTTTCTGGAAGGGGCGGCTGAGCAAAGGTCTATGACTGAACGCTTCATCGCCAGGGGAGAGGATATCGTTGTCCAGGGAGGGCCGCTGTTTCATATCCTGGGTCAAGCAGTCGGACTGGGAGCAATGCTTTCGGGAGACGCACTGGTATTGCTCCCAAGGGTTAATTTAGATGGTCTCTTTGATCATATTCAACGCTACAAGGTCCTCACTTTCTTCGGTGTTCCTGCCCTGTACCGAATGATTTTGGAGCATGATCGGGTCGACTACTATGACTTGAGTTCTCTTAGGTACTGTTTCTCAGGGGGGGATGTCCTACCCTCCGAGGTCGCTGAAAGATGGTTCAAAAAATTTGAAACATCCATTTATTCAGGGTATGGAGCAACCGAGACGTGCGGTCGTGTGTCTCTGACGCCTATGGGTGAACAGGCCCCGGCAGGCAGTGCAGGCAAAGTCACTCCCCTTCAAGAG
>Ga0180438_10012437_pt1 | contig 10123 bp, 8 predicted proteins | sample SS_ome_12_FD_132455 | JGI IMG/M metagenome (GOLD analysis project Ga0180438, IMG submission 132455) | Hypersaline lake sediment archaeal communities from the Salton Sea, California, USA - SS_3_D_2 metaG | ecosystem: Environmental > Aquatic > Non-marine Saline and Alkaline > Hypersaline >...
AAGGCCGGCCTCGCGGGCAAGTCCGTCGCCGAGATATCGGCCATGGCGACCGACCGGCCGGGCGGACTCATGCACGTCTTCAATGCCGCCGCCTTCCTCTTCTTCGCCTACATTGGCTTCGCCAGCATCTCCCAGGCCGGCGGAGAGACCCGCAACGCCCGCCGCATCCTCCCCCGCGCCTTCATCCTCGCCACCACCATCATCTGTGTCTACTACCTCCTCTTCAGCGCCGCCTTCTACCACGCCGTCCCCTGGCGCTTCGTCGCTGGCTTCACCAAGGCCGCCCCGGCCGACGCCTCTGTACCCCTCATCATCGGCATCCTCATGCCCTCGGGCGTCGCCGCCTTGGTCGCCCTCATGGCCGCACTCGCACTCGCCAACGACATCCCGCCGATGCTCATGGCCACCTCCCGCCTCTTCTTCGCCTGGGCCCGCGACGGCGTCTTCCCGCGCGGCCTCGCTTCCATCAGCCACCGCTTCCGCACCCCCCACTGGGCGCTCACCGCCTGCGCCCTCGTCGCCACCACTTTCGTCATACTCTGCTACCGCTGGGAAAGCTACTTCGCCGGCGTCGACACCGTCGTCATCGCCCTCACCTTCACATACCTCCTCATCTCCGTCAGCGTCCTCACCCTCCCCCGATGCAACCCCGAGGTCTGCCGCCAAGTTGCCTTCATCCGCTCTCGCACGGCCCAAGTCATCACCTCCTCCATCGCCATCCTCTTCCTGGCCCCCCTCCTCTACCTCGAGCTCCGCGTCCAAAACAGAGAGTCCGTCCTCTTCTGGCTCGGCGCCATGTGCGTCGGCGCCATCCTCTTCGCCGTCATGTGGGCCACCGCAAAGTCGAGGGGCGTCGATCTCCGTGCCGTCTTCCGCTCCCTCCCCGACACCGCCGAAGAGCCCGAGCTCGCCGGCGGAGACGTCATCTGAGGCCCGATACACCCCGCCACAAATCAAGCGGGTGCGACCCATCGGTCGCACCCGCTCACTTCGCCCTCTCTCGGCCGGCCGAGCCGGTTACCGATTTCTCAGAAACGTCGGCACCTCGAGGTCCGCATCCGGCACCGGCTCCACTGCCGGGATGGCCGCCTCGCCTTCGCCCGCACGGCCCAGCCTGCCCCCGCGCTCGAACCCGGTGGCCAGGACCGTGATCCGCACCTCCTCGCAGGGCTCCTCGCGGATCACCACGCCGAACAGCACGTTCGTGTCCGGAGAGTCCGACGCCGCCCGGATCACCTGCGCCGCGTCCTCCACCTCTGCCAGCGACAGGTCGCTGCCACCCGTCACATTGAACAGAATCCGTGTCGCTCCGTCTATCGACGTCTCCAGCAGCGGGCTCGATATCGCCGCCTGCGCCGCGTCCGCCGCGCGCGTCTCCCCCGTCCCGGTGCCGATCCCCATCAACGCCGTACCCGCGTCCTGCATCACCGCCTTCACGTCCGCGAAGTCGAGGTTGATGAGCCCCGGAATAGTGATCAGATCCGATATCCCCTGCACCCCCTCTCGCAGCACCTCATCCGCCAGCCGGAACGCATCCAGCAGCGACACCTTCTTCTGTACCACCCCCAGCAGCCGATCGTTCGGAACCGTGATCAGCGTGTCCACCTTCGTCCTCAGGTTGTCCAGGCCCTCCTCGGCGATGCTCAGCCGCCGTCCCCGCTCGAACGCGAACGGCTTCGTCACCACCGCTACCGTCAGCGCGCCCTCCTCTCGGCTCACCTCCGCCACGATCGGCGCACCGCCCGTGCCCGAACCTCCCCCCATCCCCGCCGTGATGAACACCATGTCGGCGGCCCCCAGCGCATCCTTGATGTCCGACCGGCTCTCCTCCGCCGCGCGCGCCCCGATCTCGGGATCGCCCCCCGCGCCCAGTCCGTTCGTCACCCCAGGCCCGAGCTGAAGCTTCATCGTCGCCCGCGATCGCCCGAGAGCCTGCAGGTCCGTATTCGCGGCCACGAAATCCACCCCTTGCAGGCCCGCTTCGATCATGCGGTCCACGGCATTGCTGCCCGCCCCTCCTATCCCGATCACTCGGATAACTGCCGTGCTCGCACTTTCGATGCTCGACATGAGGCTTTCTCCCTCTCCCGGCGAAGGAACCTCTTCCTTCGTGGCCTTCGCCTCCGTAGCTTCCTGGCCCGACGGCTCGACAGAGTCCTCGACCTCTCTCCCCGACTCCGCAGACGCCGCCTCCGGTGCATTCGCTTTCCGTCTCTTACGTCTCCCTGATGCCACGGCTCAACCTCGCCGACAGACTGCTCTTCCCGGCCTCGCGTTCGGCAGCCTCCACTCCTTCGACGGTGCGCCGCACCCTACCTCTTGCGCCTCTACGCCCCCTCCGGCGACTCCCGCACCGCAACGCACACCTTGCTCGGCCGCAGTACGCGGTCGCCAACCAGGTACCCCTTCTGCATCTCCAGCGCGACCGTCCCCTCCTTCACCTCATCGCTCGCGGGCACCTGCGCCACCGCCTCGTGCCGCGTCGGATCGAAAGCCTGCCCCACCGCCTCGATTCCCCGCACCCCCCTGCGTTCCAGCATCTGCATGAGCTGCCGATAGATCAGCTCCACCCCCTCATACACGGCCCGCGTCTCGCGCGGCGCCTTCGCTCCCGGTCGCGCTATCTCCAGTGCCCGCTCGAAATCATCCACCACCGACAGCACCTCCGACAGCACCCCCGCCACGGCCTCCTTCCGCGCCTCCATGATCGCCTGGCCCGCCCGCTTGCGCGAATTGTCGAGGTCGGCGACCGCCCTGATGTAGCGGTCCCTCATGTTCTGGAGCTGCGTCTCCAGCAGCCCCAGCTCCTCCTGAAGCACCGCGACCTCGGACTCCTCTTTCGGCGCCGCTTCCTCCTCTGCCGAGACCAACGGCTCCTCCGGCAGAGCCGCCTCCGCCTCCCCCTGCTCCACCTCCTCCCGGGCCGCTTGCTCCACCACGTCTTCTCCGCTCGGCTTTTGCTCCTTGCGCTTCTTTCTCGTCACCGCCTTCTTCTCTCCCGATCTCCTCTTCGTACCCCCAAACCTCACTGCTCCACCATGAAAGCGTCGAACCCCTCCCGCCGGAGTTGATCCACCGCCTGCCGCGCCGCGTACTCTGTCTGATAGCTCCCCGTGAGCACTCGATACAGTGTCTGCGTCCCCTTCCGCGCCACTTCGATGCGAGCCGGATATCCGCTCCGCGCCAGTTCGTCCACCATACGGCGCGCTCCTTGTCTCGACGAAAACACTCCCACCTGCACCGAGTAGCTCCCCGCCTCCTTGGGCTCCTCCCGCGGTGCCGTCCCCCTCACTTGAGGAGTGCTCGGCTCCGCCGGCCGTTGCGTGGGCACCAGCGGCCTCCCTCCCGCCTCCGACCCCGCCCCCTCCGGCCGTTTCCCTTCCGGCCTCGACTGCTCCGGCCCACCCCCGCTCGACAGCGGCCCTTCCGGCTGCTCCCCGGCGGGCTCCACACCCTCTTCCGTCGGCATCTCCCCCTCCGGCAGCCCCTCGGGCGGCCGCTCCGGTGGCGCCGGAGGTGGCACGTACACCCGGCCCGGCTTCGCCGCCACCTCAACCGGCTCCGGTACGCTCGGCTCCGGCCCGGACTGCTGCTCGAACTTCGGCGCCATGTTCACATACAGCCGCGCCACTACCACCCGGCCGACCACGAACCCGATCGCCAGCACCAAAAGCAGCAGCGAAAACGTCAGCAGAATTGTGGGAAAGCCGCCGTAGCCTGACTGCCTCTTCATCGCCCCATCCAGCACGTCGACCCTGCGCCCGACACCTCGAAGATCATAGGCGATTGCCTTGGCCCTGTCAAGAAATCCCCCGCCTCTCCCCACCGACATCCAGCGCGAACGAAGTTCGCCCCCGTCCCCGCGGAGGCGAACCCCGAGCTTCCTGCTCCGAGGGACTGTCCGTCTATTCCTCTTCCCCCTCCATCTGACCCACCTGAATGTCGATGTCCTTCCGCTCCTCTATCCGCTCGATCTTCCCGTCGCGAATCCACACCACCCGGTCCGACACATCGATCATCTTCAGATCGTGCGTCGCAGAGATGATCGTCACCTTCTTCTCGTCGTTCATCTGCTTCAGCAGGTTGATGATCTCCTTGCCCGTGCGCAGGTCCAGGTTGCCCGTCGGCTCGTCCGCCAGGATGATCGCCGGATCGTTCGCCAGCGCGCGCGCAGTCGCAACCCGCTGCTGCTGACCGCCCGACAGCTCCGTCGGCTTGTGATCGTACCGGTCGCCGAGCCCGACCGTTCCCAGCAGCCCGATCCCCTTCTCCATTGCGTCCTCCGTGGTCAGTCCCGCGAACACCATCGGCAGCGTCACGTTCTCCAGCGCCGTCATCACCGGGATCAAGTTGAACGTCTGGAAAATGTACCCGATCTTCCGGCACCGCAGGAACGCCAGCTCCGACGCCGTGAGCTGCGCCATATCGACCTCGTCGATGAACACCGTCCCATTCGTCGGTTTGTCGAGGCCGCCGATCATATTGAACAAAGTGGACTTCCCCGACCCCGACGGCCCCATGATCGACACATATTCCCCCCGCCGGATGTCGAGCGCCACATTGTCCAGCGCCCGCACCTTCGTGTCTCCCATCGTGTAGACGCGGGAGAGATCCTTTGTCCTTACGATGTACTCATACACAGACATGCGCGGCCTCCCTTTCTCCTCAGGCTAGAACTCCGAGCGCAGCGCCGCCGCAGGCGGCATCTTGGCCGCCTGCCACGCCGGGTACAGCGCCGCCGCTATGGACAGGATGCCGCCGATCACGATCGCCAGCAAGATCGACAGCCACAACGGAATCTCCGTTCCGCCCAGCTTCAGCGCCGTCGCCGACCAGCTCTCACCCACTCCCCTCGCCCCGATCCGTCCCATGTACGCCAGCATCATGATACCCGCCCCCACGATCGCGCCCGCTATCGACCCCAGAATCCCTAGCAGCCCCGCCTCCAATATGAACAGCCGCACGATGAAGCTGTCCAGCGCCCCCAGGCACTTCATCGTCCCGATCTCCTTATACCGCTCCGTCACCGACATCAGCATCGAGTTCACGATCCCCACCGTCGCCACCAGCAGCGACATCGCCGCCAGCCACACGATCCTCGCCTGCAGCTCCGCCGCCTCGTGCTCCAACCCCAGCTCCGTCAGGTCCAGCCGCGCTTTCACGCTCGCCGCCGCCGCCCCGAACAGCACCGCGCTCAGGAACGCGATCCCCAGGAAAATCCCCGACGCCGTAATCGCCGACCTCCCCAACCGTACGAAGATGTTCTCCCGCGTCATCTGGAGCGCACGCGACCACGGCAGCACTATCTGCCTCTGAATCCCACCGCTCTCCAGCCCTTCAAGCACGCTTCCCGTGCCCTGACGCTCGCTCATCGCTCTCCCTCATCGCTCTCCGATGTGCCCACCGCAAACCCCACCAGCCGCCGCTTCCCCAGATCCCTCAGGTACGTCCGCAGCGACCATTCCGCCTCCGAACGCGTCAACTTATGCCGCTCCTGAAAGATCGCAATCATATCCGCCAGTGTATGTTCCCCGTCACACAGGTCCCACACCTGCTTCCCCACCGAATCCAGCTCGAGGCGCCGCTCTCCCGGTATCGGGAATATCAGCGTCAGCAGACGCACCCACCACGCATTCCGACGCTCTACGAAGAGCCGCAGCCCTCCGCCCTCGATCGCCTCCGTCTTCAGTCCTTCCGCCCGCACCGGCCGCGACCCAAGCACCTGCTCCGGCGTCAGCCGCGGCCTTCGCCGCAGCCGCATCCTCACTGCTCCTCGTGGCAGATGATCGAGTCCAGCACACCGCTGACTATTTCGCCCTCCCTCCCATGCAAGTTCTCCACCAGATACAGCCGGTTCGACACCGGACAGTGCCACGCCCGCGCATCGAAGTACACCGCCGGCGACCGTCTCACAATCTCCGCGGCCCGTTTTCGCACACCTCCGGCGAGCCGACGTTTCTCACCCCGCACCATTATGCCTTCGTGCCCCTTGATCTCACACTCCTCGGCTCGCCACCTCACATCTCGCCGCCGTCGATTCTCGTCCTCGAACCACTCTCTCACCGTCCGCTCCCCCAGCACCAGCGGCACCATTCCCCATCGCGCCACCTTCAGCGTCTCCCCATCCCGCTCCAGCCGCATCTCCAAGTAGCGCGTCATACGCTTCCACCCCTCCAGCCCGAACTCGCTGGGCGCCAGATATACCAGCCCGTCCGCCGCCCACGTATCCCATCCCCCGATACCGTGATCGTCCAGCGACTGCAGCACCTCCTGCGCCAGCCCCCGCCCCTCCTCCTCCGGCCGCCACGACACCTGCGCGATCAGCGCTCGGCCGCACACCTCGCAGTTCCACAACACCCCCATTCCGCACTGCCGTCCCCGCCAGGCATACGTCAGCAGCTCCTTCTTCGGCTTCCCCCGCTTGCTGATGACCTTTATGTCGGTCTTCACCTCCAGCCCCGTCGGCCGCTTCCGCTTCCCCACCGTCAAACGCTTCACGTATTCCTTTCTCTTCCGCTCCAGGTCGATGTGCTTGCTCGACCACTTCACCTGAAGTCGCGGCACGTACGCATCATCGACCCGCAGATACCCTGACTTCCTATCACCTCCCACCGCCCCCAGCGTCCAGTCCGACGGCACCCGGACCGAGATCCCCTGCCAACCTATGAACGTTCTCTCCTCGTCTCGCTTCAACCTACACCACCGCCGGTCCTAGAACGGCAGCGACCGGACGGCCTTGAAGATGATCGTCAACCCGATAGTGGCCATCCCCAGCAGGCCCAGTCCGCACGTGTATCCCGCCGCCAGCACCGGCGCGTACTGCATCCATCGCCGCGCGCCGAACCGCCGCGCGAAGTAGTACTTGCCCAAACACGCTCCGATGAACATCGGCACGTACACGAACATCGGATACACGAACCCGGCCACCGTCCCGTAGAACCACAGCACCGGTATCCGCAGCGCCGAGAACGCGACGTACAGCAGCAACGTTCCGACACCGCTGTACGCGATCACCGGGAACTTCAACGCCTGGATCAGGAATGTCGGCTGCCCCTCAGGCGACGGCCGCGTCGCGGTCGCCCACAGACACTGGTAGAACGCATGCAGCGGCCACATCGTCTGTGCATACGGATATTGCGACGACGGGATCTGGCTCGACCGCCAGAAGAACGACCAATACACGAAGCTCGAGGCCAACATCAGCGACAGCAGCAGGATCTCCGCCTTGATGATCGTCCGGAAAGTCGTCCCCGTCAGCTCCACCTCTCTGAAGCTGTGCGCCGCCCATCCGTGGTCGAAGAACGGCACCGGCGCAAACCAGATATCGACTCCTTTGTACCCGCTCAAGATAAACGTCGCCTGCGCGACGTACGGAACCTGCAGCGGCCGGCCGGTCAGCCCCAACAGCCGCGCCGACATATACGAAATCAGCGGCGTCCAGAAGAACGCGAACAGAATCAGGAACACCAGCGGAAACTCCGGCACCAAGCTATGGCAGAGGATGATATAGACGACCGTCGAAAACGACCATGCTCCCAGCGCCGCCCACAGCGGGAAATCGCCTCTTCCCTCCGGCACTTCCCCGTAGCCCCGACCACCAGCCTGCCCTCTCGCTCGCCGCACTCGCGCACGCAGCACCGCCGCAACCACGGTATGCGCGCCGATCACCGCAATCGTCAGCCCCACCCCGATCCCGATGCTCATGAACAGGTCGAACCCGAGCGTCATCTCGCTCTGAATCAGGTTCATCCCCTTCGCCCACGTCGGGAACAGCCCGGGGCTGATGCGATACAGCGTCGGCGCGAAGATGAAGTTCGAGAACATCGCCGCGAAGAACTGCCCGGCCACAATCGGGAATGGCACCACGAACCCCCAGAACACCAGGCCCAGCTCCGTCCCGAGCCCGATGCGGCCGGCCGGGAAGATATCCTCCGTGTTCTTCATCAGGTCGATGAACGGAATCGGAATGAGCTGCAGCGGCTCCGCCAGGAACCCGCTCGTAATCACCGGGATCCCTACGTAGAACACCCCGTACGCCCACCCCACCGGCGTCCCAACGCTGAGCACCGGCCACCGCCACGCCGCCTCCTCTGACGCCGCCTCCGCCGGCGCCGTCGCCCCCTGCGCCGCCACGTGCGCCATCGGGAACGGCAGCCGTTCCACGTCCGATGTCGTCCGGAACAGGAAGTACCCCAGCCCCACCCACTGCAGCCGGTCCAACACATTTCGACCCACCAGCAGCGCGATCGGAATCACCCAGTCCTTGTGGAAGAACGTCCGCTCGACATACGCCTCCGATCCCAGCGGCGGCGCGTACCACGTCGGCAGCTCCTCCGCGATCGCGAACTTGTCCGCCGCCGGAGAGTTCACGATATACTGCGACCAGATCAGCCACGCAAAGGCCCCGCCCGCCAGCGCGAACATCGTCTGACGGTGAATCAGCCCCTGCGCCATGTAGAACATCGTGTACAGCTCTTGCCGCGTCAAGACCGTGAATGACCGGCGCGCCACCTCCGTGAACAGGATGATCGTCGTCCATTCCGCCGCCGGACCCAGGTCCTGCCCCACCATCAGACCCAGGTAGATCGACCCCGGCATCATCACCGCCGCCACGAACAGCCCCCCCAGCACCGTCCTCAGCGTGAAGCCCGACTTGAACTCCGTCGGCTCCAGTTCCGGCCGGCGCTCCGCGTAGAACGTCCCTACGTCCGGCTGCTCCTCCTGCTCGGCCTCGCCTCTCTCCAGGTCCTCCGCCACCGGTTACCTTCCTCTCACAAGATTCACAGCTCCCGCGCCGCCTCGTCCCTACGAACCGGCCGCCGCCGCTCCCGTCGCCGGAGTCAACCCCAGATACTTGTCTCGCTCCTCCGCCCGCAGCGTCCGCCAGATCAAGAACTGCTTCCGCAGCGTGTTCAGGAACCGCTGGTTCACTCGCCGCCACGACGACACGTCCCCGCTCACCCGCTCCAGGTGCAGCAGGATCTCGAACACGTCCTCCATGTCCGTCGGCACCGTCCGCAGCCGCACCCGCTGGCTCACCCCGAGGTCGAACGGCGCCACCCACGCCATCAGCTCGATCACGTGGCTCGTCCCGTACTCGGCCTTCTCTTCGTACGTCTTCACATCTTCCGTCACGAAGTCGCCCACCGAGTACTCCTCGTACGCTTGGAACCACTCCACCATGAAATGCGTCAGTGCCGTCGCCTGCTCGCCGGTCACCGCAAACGGCAGCGGGATCCGCCACGTGTCCCCCTCCGGTTCCGGTAGGTGCCATCTCCGCTCGATGGCCGGCGTCGCCACCTCCGACGCCTTCCGCGCCGGATACAGCGTCGACAGCAGCACCACCCCGATCACCACCGACGTCGAGGCCACCGCCGCCACCGACGAGTAGTTCAGGTACAGACCGGGCAGCACGTTGAACACCGTGATCAGCTTCGCCATCCCCTGCCCGATCAGGTAGCCGAAGATGGCGCCCAGAATCGCGTATACGAACGACTCCGCAATGAACAGCATCGCAATGTGGCTCGGCGCCAGCCCGATCGAGCTGAAGATGTGAATCTCCCGCACCCGCTCATACACCGCACCCAGCATCGTGTTCAGCACGATCAGCGCCGCGATCAGGATCGGAACCAAGACATCCCCCATCCCGATGATCGACGTCCGCCCGATCGCACTCCACTTCCGGATTTCCTTCCCCGTACCCGCGTAGAGGTTAAACCCCAGCCGCGGCATGAGCGCCCTCAGCGTGTGCGTCACCTCCTCCGACGTCACGAAGCTCACCCCCACCGACTCCACCTCGGCCCCCATGTTCAGCGCCGTCCCGAACGGGATGAACACCACCTGATCCGGCGACAGGTGCAGATACTGCTGGAACCCCGACTTCTGTTGCTGCTGCTGCCCCTGGCCGCCTCCCTGCCGCGCCATCCGCTGCATCTGGATCCAGTCCACGGGTGTCAGCGGCTCCTGATCCAGGTCCACCACCCGCTTCGCCACGCTCGCATTCATGATCCCGATCAGGTCGTACGGCACCCCCCCGAGGAAAATCTTCACCTTCCCCACGTCGGCATCCCCGATGTGGAACTCCTCCGCCATCCCCGTCGGGATGATCGCCGCATGCACATCG
>Ga0180438_10012439_pt1 | contig 10122 bp, 11 predicted proteins | sample SS_ome_12_FD_132455 | JGI IMG/M metagenome (GOLD analysis project Ga0180438, IMG submission 132455) | Hypersaline lake sediment archaeal communities from the Salton Sea, California, USA - SS_3_D_2 metaG | ecosystem: Environmental > Aquatic > Non-marine Saline and Alkaline > Hypersaline >...
GTGCATCGTGGATGGATCGTGTAAAATCCTTCTTCGACGACCTGTCGCTGTAGGTGGACAGGCAAAGGCCACCGGCGTCACGGGCTTGATGAAGAACACCATGGCCTTGCATCAATAATAACCAGAAACCGAAGGGAGAAGGCAGTGTTAAACATTGCTGTGACTGGAGCCGCCGGCCGCATGGGCCGCGCCCTGATCGCCGCCTGCGATCTCAATGAACATACCCGGCTCAGCGCCGCGATCGAGCGCCCCGGCAATACCCTGGTCGGCAGTGATGCCGGTGACCTTGCAGGGCTCGGTCCGCTGAACGTCAAGGTCGCTGACAGTCTTGACGCCGTTGCGAGCGACTTCGACACCCTCGTCGACTTCACCACACCCGAAGCAACGCTGCAGAACCTCGAAACCTGTGTCAGGCATAAGAAGAACATCATTATCGGTACGACAGGCTTCGATGAGGCCGGTAAAAAGCGAATCAGCGCTGCGGCTTCGACAGTCGGCATCGTGTTTGCACCGAACATGAGCGTCGGCGTCAATCTCTGTCTGAAACTGCTCGATACGGCGGCGCGCATTCTGGCCGACGACGCCGATGTCGAAATTATCGAGGCGCATCATCGCCACAAGGTTGACGCGCCTTCGGGCACCGCGATTCGAATGGGGGAGGTTGTGGCCAGCGCACTCGGGCGTGACCTGTCTGATTGCGCGGTCTACGGCCGTGAGGGTATTACCGGCGCCCGCGACCGCAAGACCATCGGTTTTGAAACCATCCGGGCCGGCGATATCGTCGGTGATCATACCGTTCTGTTCGCGGCGGAGGGCGAACGGGTCGAGATAACGCACAAGGCATCGAGCAGGATGACCTTTGCCAACGGTGCTGTGCGCGCTGCCAGCTGGTTACAGGATCAGCCCGCAGGGCTGTATGATATGCAGGACGTGCTGGGACTGTAATCCGCGGTACGCTAAGGTCTGCAACCACATATCGAGAACTTACAATGCTAACGTTTAATATCGCTGTAGTATTTCCGGGGCAGGGATCGCAATCAGTGGGCATGCTCAAGGAGTATGCAGAAACCTGGGACCAGGTGGCGAACACCTTCGGTCAGGCGTCCGAGGTGCTGGGCTATGACCTCTGGGATATCGTCTGCAACGGGCCGGAGGAAAAGCTCAACCAGACCGAAATCACCCAGCCGGCCATGCTCGCCGCTGACGTGTCGGTAATGCGCATCATGACCGAGCTGTGCATGACCACGCCCTACGCGCTGGCAGGCCACAGCCTCGGTGAATATGCCGCCCTGGTCGGCGCCAATGTGCTGGATTTCCAGGATGCGATCAAGCTGGTCGCCGAGCGCGGCCGCCTGATGCAGAGCGCGGTGCCCGAAGGAGAGGGTGCGATGGCCGCGATCATCGGCCTGTCAGATGACCAGGTCATACTGGGTTGCAAGGAAGCGTCCGTCCAGACGGGCAAGCCGGTGGAACCCGTCAATTTCAACTCGCCCGGCCAGATCGTGATTGCCGGCGCTACCGAGGCTGTGGACAGCGCGATAGTCATGCTTAGGGAAGAAGGGGCCAAGCGTGCACTGAAGCTGCCTGTGAGCGTGCCCTCGCACAGTTCATTGATGAAACCGGCCGCGGATGAAATGGCCAGGGTGCTGGAGACGGTCGAGTTCAACACACCCGATGTCCAGGTTATTCATAACTGTGACGCCAGGTCGCACGACGATCCCGCGGCGATTCGCGAAGCTCTCACCCGGCAGATTTACAACCCGGTACGATGGACCGAGACCATCAAGATCATCAAGGAAGATGCCGATGCGATTATCGAATGCGGTCCGGGCAGGGTACTGACCGGCCTGAACAAGCGCATCGACAAGGATGTTAAATCGTTCGCGCTGGATACGCCGGCGTCGATGCAGAAGTTTCTGGATTCTATGTAAGAAAATAACACCGCAAAGGCGCGAAATACGCAAAGATATTTTTTTGTCCGGTATCTGTAGGAGCGGCTTTAGCCGCGAATTCGTCCCGGCTGGGGGCATTTATTCGCGGCTAAAGCCGCTCCTACGGCAACAAATTAAAACAATCTTTGCGTCCTTTGCGCCTTTGCGGTGAAAAATAAAAGGTAAATGAACATATGGCGAAAAATTTAGAAGGCGAAATCGCACTGGTCACCGGCGCAAGCCGAGGAATCGGCAAGGCGATAGCCGAGCAACTGGCCGCCAGAGGCGCCACAGTGATAGGAACGGCCACGACTGACAGCGGTGCGGATGCGATCAGCGGCTATCTGCAAGATTCGGGCGGCAAGGGCATGTGCCTCAACGTGACCGATGAGGGTTCCGTCTCTGCCGTGATCAAGCAGATCAGCGACGAATTCGGACCTGTCAGCATACTGGTCAATAATGCCGGAATCACCCGGGACAACCTGCTGATGATGATGAAGCAGGATCAGTGGGACGATGTGATCAATACCAACCTGACATCGGTCTACCGCCTTTCAAAATCGGTCCTGCGCAGCATGATGAAGGCCAGGAAGGGGCGCATCATCAATATCGCGTCCGTGGTCGGTTCCACCGGAAATCCAGGGCAAACGAATTATTCGGCCACCAAGGCCGGCCTGCTGGGCTTTACCAAGTCGCTGGCCCGGGAAATCGGTTCCCGAAATATCACGGTCAACGCCGTCGCGCCCGGCTTCATCGATACCGACATGACACGGGAATTGGCTGCGGAACAGCGCGACGCGCTGATTACCCAGATTCCGCTGAACAGACTCGGAGACCCGGCCGATATTGCTCACGCGGTCGCTTTCCTGGCCGGTCCTGAAGCGGCTTATATCACGGGAGAAACGCTGCACGTGAACGGAGGCATGTACATGGCATGATGCCCGGCGCGATCCCGATGCGCGCGTTTATATTACAAAATACTTTAATAAATTTATAAAGGAGCTTGATTTATATAAATTTATTAGCCACATTTAAATCGATTTCTATTTGTAAATCCAACTGGAAAGCTGTGCATTTATTAACTACAATACCGCGCAGCTCAAGACTGATCATAACAAGAGGAAACCTAAATGAGCACAGCCGAAGAACGCGTTCGCAAGATTGTAATCGAACAGTTAGGTGTGACCGAAGACCAGGCGACCAATGAAGCGTCGTTCGTTGATGACCTGGGCGCTGACTCACTCGACACCGTTGAGCTTGTAATGGCTCTCGAAGAAGAGTTTGAATGCGAGATACCGGACGAAGAAGCCGAAAAAATCACGACCATTCAACAAGCCATCGATTACGTAAACGAACATAGCGAATAATCTAGGCATCTCTGTACGGCCTGTTCTGCAGGCTGTTCTCACTTCTATTCAGGGTCAATAGTGTCAGGACGTCGCGTAGTCGTTACTGGTTTGGGTATTGTTTCCCCGGTGGGTCTCGACCTAAAAGAGTCCTGGGACAATATCGTGGCCGGCATCAACGGTGTCGCGCCGATAACCGAGTACGACGTTTCGGAGTACCCGGTGCGTTTCGCGGCCACCGTTAAGAACTTTGACGCGTCTCACGTCATCCCCGTAAAAGACCAGAAGAAAATGGATGTATTCATCCATTACGGGCTGGTTGCGGCCGAGGAAGCCCTGCTGGACTCCGGCCTCGAGATAACCGACGAGAATGCGGCCCGCATCGGCGTTGCCATCGGTTCCGGCATCGGCGGCCTGCCGATGATCGAAACCTGCCATATCAAGATGCTTGAAGGCGGGCCCCGCAAGGTCTCGCCATTCTTCGTGCCAGGATCGATCATCAACATGATATCCGGCAACTTCTCGATCCGTCATGGCATCAAGGGCCCCAATATCGCACTGGTTACCGCCTGTTCCACCGGGACGCACAGCATCGGCCAGGCCGCACGCATGATCGCTTACGGCGACGCTGACGTGATGATCGCCGGCGGGTCTGAAAAAGCGTCTTCGCCGCTGGGCATCAACGGCTTCGCGGCAGCGCGCGCGCTTTCGACGCGCAATGATGATCCGGCTCACGCGAGCAGGCCATGGGACAGGGACAGGGATGGATTCGTGCTCGGCGACGGTGCGGGCGTTGTGGTGCTCGAAGAATATGAAATGGCTAGGGCGCGCGGTGCCGACATTTACGCTGAAGTGGCGGGCTTCGGCCTGAACAGCGATGCCCACCACATGACCCAGCCTGTCGCTGACGGCAGCGGCGCGGCGCAGTGTATGAGAAATGCACTGGATGATGCCGGCCTGAATCCCGAGGATATCGACTATATCAACGCGCACGGCACGTCGACCCCGGCAGGCGATATTGCGGAGACCAACGCGATCAAGGCCGCCTTTGGCAGCGCTGCCGCTGACGTGGCGATCAGTTCGACAAAATCCATGATCGGTCATCTGCTCGGTGCCGCGGGCGGTGTTGAAGCTGTGTTTTCAATCATGGCGATTCGAGACCAGGTAGCGCCGCCGACCATCAACCTGGACACGCCTGGCGAAGGCTGCGACCTTGACTATGTGCCGAATACGGCGCGCGAAATGAAAATCAACATCACGCTTTCCAACTCGTTCGGCTTTGGCGGCACCAACGGTACCCTGGTGTTCAGAAAAGTCGCCTGATACCGTTTTCCGCGACCGTCCCTTGGCGTCAGTTGTTCAAGATTTGAGCGAACGCAGTTCGACCGGTTTCCAGAGCAGACCACTAACGTCATGCGGCGCGGGCAGGTCTCTGGTTTCCGATCTCTACCGGTTCAAGCCTGATTGCTATCCCTATCTGCTCGCCAGCACGGCTGTCGGCAACAACGGTCGTTTCGATATCCTGATAGCCCATCCGCAGCAGAAGCTTGAGCTGAAGCAGGGCGAACAGGGCCGCGAAGGACCCGGTTTCCTGGACAGGCTGGATGCCTGGTGGCTGCAGGAAAAAGCCGGTGCAGGGACGAAGACGAACGGCGCCAGGCCCGAGAACATACCCTTTGCCGGCGGCTGGTTTGTCTATCTCGCTTATGAACTGGCTGCAGAAATCGAGCCGGTGCTGGACCTGCCGGCCGGTGATCGGAGCGATACCATCGCGCTGGCGGCACGATGTCCCTGTGCGGTCATATACGATCACCAGCGCGACCTGCATACCGCGGTCGCCGAAAACGATTTCAGCCACCTGCTCGATACCATCGAAGCGGATTTCACCGCGGCGACGCGCGAACACAGCCCTGGTTCGACCGAAACAGGCAGCGTAAGGCTAAAACGCGTCGTTGAGGCCGATACGGCACCGTACCTGGATCAGGTGGCGCGGATCAAGCAGTACATCGTGGACGGCGACATATTCCAGGCCAACCTGTCGAGGCCCTGGGAACTCGAAATCGATGAAACTGCGGCCGACATCGATATCTTCGATCAGCTCGCACGCGCCAATCCCGGCTCGTTCGCGGTTCTGGCACGCCTACCGGCCGCGACCGTGATCAGCTCGTCGCCCGAGCGCCTGGTCAGCGTCGACAACGGTACCGTACAAACGCGCCCGATCGCCGGCACGCGACCGCGGTCCGAAAATAAAAATACCGACAACGAGCTTGCAACCGAACTGCTCGCGCACCCGAAAGAACAGGCGGAGCATATTATGCTGATCGATCTCGAGCGTAATGACCTTGGACGTATCTGTGTGCCGGGCAGCATCCGTGTCGATGAACTGATGACGCTGGAAAGCTATCAGCATGTTCATCACATTGTTTCGAACGTCACCGGCAGGCTGCGGGCCGATGTCTCTCCGGCAGACGTGATACGCGCCGTGTTTCCGGGCGGCACTATCACGGGGTGTCCCAAAGTCCGGTGTATGGAAATACTTGCGGAGATGGAGCAGGCGCCGCGCGGCGCCTATACAGGTTCGATCGGCTACATCAACCGGAACGGCGACATGGACCTGAACATCCTGATCCGAACGCTGGTGCGTAAGGGCGACCGCATCAGTTTTCGCGCCGGCGGCGGCATAGTCGCGGACTCCGATGCGCAGCATGAACTGGCCGAGACGCGCGCCAAGGCCAAGGGCCTGCTGCAGGCCCTGGGGGCTGAATAGATGAGCGGGGTGCTGATCAACGGTATCGCGTCCGACTATGTGTCCGCGCAAGACCGCGGCCTGCACTACGGCGACGGACTGTTCGAAACCATTGCCTGCAGCGGCACCCGCGCGCAGTTTATCGACGAACACCTCGATCGCATGCAGCACGGGGCCCGTGTGCTTGGCATCGCGTTTCCCGACCGGCAGCTGATTCTCGATGACATCGGCTCCCTGCTCAACAACAGCAGCATCGCCAGCGTGATCAAGCTGATACTGACCCGCGGGAGCGGCAAACGGGGCTATCGTCCACAGCACGAACACGTCGCCACGCGTATCTGCATGCTCGGAGCCTGGCCGGAGTACATCGATCGCTGGAAACGCGACGGGATAACAGCCCGTATGTGCAAAACCCCGGTTTCCGTGAACGCCGGGTTCGCCGGGCTCAAGACGCTGAACCGCCTGGAAAATGTACTGGCAGCCGGTGAACTCGGAACTGACGTCGACGAAGGCATCATGATGGACGCGGACGGCCAGGTCATCGAAGGCACGATGAGCAACCTGTTTGCGGTGATCGATGATTCGCTGGTAACACCGGATCTTTCGCGCTGCGGTATCGCCGGCATCATGCGCGAGCAGATTATCGACATCGCGAAAACAAGCGCCATGAAGATCGAGATCCGGAACACGGGTCGAGATGAACTGATGTCGGCCAGCGAGCTGTTCGTCTGCAACAGCCTGATCGGTGTCTGCGCGGTCAGGCAACTGGAGCAACGGGTCTATACCGCGGATACAATAACCCGAACAATCAAAACCAAACTACACAGAAGGATGCAAGCGGATGCAAAAGCTGCTGCCTAAAATCATCGTTGCTGGCGGGCTGCTGCTCGCAGTCCTGGCCTACATCGCGAGCAATATTCTCTATTCCGTTCACGAGCCGGTCGAAATCGATGAGGCCGTCACAATCGACTTCAAGCCCGGTTCGTCGATTCGAACGCTGTCAAAACAGCTGCAGAGCCACGAGCTGCTGCAGCACCCGGATTACTTCCTTGTCTGGGGCAGGCTGTCGGGCAAGGCGACCCGTCTGCAGGCTGGCGAATACGTTTTCTCGCCCGGTCAGTCACTGGCCGAGCTGGTCGATGACATGGTCAAAGGCCGGGTCAGGCAGTATTCCCTTACCCTGGTCGAGGGCTGGACGTTCAGGGATTTCCTGGAAGCCCTGTCAGAGCACGAGGCGGTCGAGCACACCCTCAGGGATGTCGCCTACGATGACATCATGGCCACGCTGGGTTACGCAGACCAGCATCCCGAGGGGCGGTTCTATCCGGATACGTATTTCATCCACAAGAACACCCGGGACAGCGAACTGCTGAATCGCGCCTATCAGCAGATGGAAACGCACCTGAACCGGCTGTGGTCGGAACGCGATGAAGGCCTGCCGTTCAAAACACCGTACGAAGCCCTGATCATGGCTTCCATTGTTGAAAAGGAAAGCGCGGTCCCGGAAGAGCGCCCGGTGATTGCCGGCGTGTTCATCAACCGCCTGCGCAAGGGCATGCGCCTTCAAACCGATCCCACCGTCATCTACGGGCTGGGTGAATCCTATGACGGCGACATACGTTTCCGCGACCTGCGCACCGACACGCCTTACAACACCTACACGCGCAAAGGCCTTCCACCGACACCGATCGCAATGCCGGGCATCGGCGCTCTCGAGGCCGTGATGCATCCGGCGGATACGGAATACCTGTATTTTGTTGCCACGGGCGACGGAACGGAGCAACATGTTTTTTCCACTACCCTTGAACAGCACGAGAACGCCGTAGACAAGTACCAGCGGAAACGGAACAAGTGATGGCTGAACACACGGGCAGGTTTATTACCCTGGAGGGCATCGAAGGCGTCGGCAAGACCACGAACCTCGAGTTTATGCGGACACTGCTCGAACGCAGCGGAACGCCCTGCGTGGTTACAAGGGAGCCGGGCGGCACGCCGCTGGGTGAAGCGCTGCGCGAGATGCTGCTCGAGCACAAACACGAAGGCATGAGTTCGGATGCGGAATTGCTGATGATGTTTGCGGCGCGTGCGGAACACCTCGACAAGATCATCCGCCCGGCGCTCGCGGCCGGCAACAACGTGCTGTGCGACCGTTTCACGGAAGCCACCTACGCCTACCAGGGCGGTGGCAGGGGCATCAATGCAAAAAGGATCGCCGAGCTGGAAGCCTGGGTCCAGGGCGAACTGAGGCCGGACCTGACGATCATCCTGGATGCGCCCGTCGAAACAGGCCGGCAAAGAGCAGGGCAGCGCAGCGCACCGGACCGCATCGAGAAAGAACAGAACGATTTTTTCGAACGCGTACGCGCCGGTTACCTGGGCCTGGCCGCGCATTATCCTGAGCGTATCGCGGTCGTCGATGCCAGCGTCGAGCTGGAAAACGTGCAGGACCAGATCCATCACGTAATGAAACAGTACGGCATCATCAAATGATATACCCCTGGCAGGAGCGGCAATGGCGGCAAATCCTGCAGCAGCGGCTGCAGCAGCGTCTCGCGCACGCGCTTTTGTTCCAGGGTCCCTCCGGCACCGGTAAAAAACACTTCGCACACGCGCTCGCACAGGCGCTGCTGTGCCGTCGGACCGATGATGCCGGCGGTGCCTGCGGCCGCTGCGAATCCTGCAGCCTGGTCCGTGCAGGCACACACCCGGACCTGCACGTGCTGGCGCCGACGCCGCCGCCAACTTCCACCAGCAGCAACCCGGTGTTGAGCATCAAGATCGATGCGCTCAGGGAGATGTACAGGGCCCTGTCGGAGACCAGCCAGTTTGGCGGCTATCGCGTCGCGGTGATCGAAGACGCCGACAAAATGCCCGTACAGGCCGCGAACAGCCTGCTGAAGACACTGGAAGAGCCAGGCAGCGAAACGCTGCTGATTCTGGTCAGTTCGCGCCCGCACCGCCTGCCGGTGACCATACGCAGCCGCTGCCAGTCGGTCCGTTTCCAGGTGCCGGATACCGCAACCGCCATGGAATGGCTGGGAAAATCCGGCGTGAATGACAGCGGTACCGCGCTCAGGCTCGCGCACGGCGCGCCGCTTCTGGCCAGGGACTACCTCGAGAACCATGTGGAAGAGCGCAAACTGCTGGTCAGGGCGCTGAGCGCCGGCAGCCGGGGCGAGCCTTCCATCCAGTACGCGCAAAAGCTGGCACAAATGCCCAGGGATCACCTGCTGCGATGGCTGCTCGACTGGGTCAGCGACCTCGGCCGCCTGCAGACCTGCGGCAGCGGCGCCGAACTGGTCAACGAGGACCAGCGCAAGGCGCTGGAAGCCCTGGCGAGACGGGCCGACAGGGCGAAGGTGTTCGGCCTGATGGACCAGATCAACGCCCAGCTGAAAGCCGAAGGGATTGCGCTCAATCCGCAATTATTGTGGGAAAACCTGCTAATATCCTGGGAGAACGTATAAGAAAAATCACCAGGAGTTTCTGTATGAGCGCACCCGCTGCCCGTCCCGGAATGCTGTCCCTGAGTATCAAGGACAAAGCCTCGTTGTACGCTGCCTACATGCCGTATGTGGTGAACGGCGGCCTTTTTATTCCGACTACGAAAAAGTACAGCCTTGGTGATGAAGTGTTTATGCTGTTGACCCTGATGGACGACGCGGAGCGCCTGCCCGTGGCCGGAAAAATTATCTGGATTACGCCTCAGGGTGCGCAGGGCAACCGCTCTGCCGGTGTCGGCGTCCAGTTTTCGCCCCAGGACAAGGGCGCCACGCGCAGCAAGATTGAAACGCACCTGGCGGGAGCCATGAAATCCGATCGCATCACCCACACGATGTAGCCTCGCACAGCCTTAAGAAACGGAGGCTGCCGGTCCCTTGTTTGTAGATTCCCACTGTCATCTCGACTGCATCAAGCTTGACGAGTTCGACAATGATTATGACGTTCTGATCCAGCGCTGCCTCGACGCCGATATCGAACACATGTTGTGCGTTTCGATCGATATGCACAGGTATCCGGGCATGCTCGAGCAGGCACGGCACTTTCCACAGGTATCCGTCTCGGCCGGCGTCCACCCGATGGCAGATCAGGCCGAAGA
>Ga0180438_10012440_pt1 | contig 10121 bp, 9 predicted proteins | sample SS_ome_12_FD_132455 | JGI IMG/M metagenome (GOLD analysis project Ga0180438, IMG submission 132455) | Hypersaline lake sediment archaeal communities from the Salton Sea, California, USA - SS_3_D_2 metaG | ecosystem: Environmental > Aquatic > Non-marine Saline and Alkaline > Hypersaline >...
CTTTTGGCTTCGAGGCCGAACTCACACCTGGCCAGCATCACGGCCAAGCTGTGTTCCCCCAATGTACCGGTCAACAGAACCTTATCGCCAGGTTTTATCCTTTGAGGAGATGGACGGGCGATGAGAGGCCCGACTCCTGCCGTGTTGATGTATATCTTGTCGCCCTGGCCGCGGCGGACAACTTTTGTGTCACCCGTTGTGATCACCACTCCGGCCTTTTTTGAAGCCGTTTTAATGGAGCGAAGGATTCTCTTTAAATCGTCGACCGGCAATCCCTCTTCGATGATGAGGGAGAGCGACAGATAACGCGGCTCCGCTCCGGAAACGACGAGGTCGTTGACTGTGCCGTTGACGCAGAGCGTCCCAATGTCTCCGCCGGCGAAGAAAATGGGGTCGACAACATAACTGTCGGTCGTGAAAGCGATCTTTTGGGGAAGATGCGCCGAGTCCTGAAGTTCGTCCAGGAATGGATTCCCGAGATTCTTGAGGATGAGCCCATCGATGAAATCTCTCATCAGCTTCCCCCCGCTTCCCAATTCCAAACTCACTTTATCCATCTCTCATCTCCTGGATTGTCTAACGTCTGGCATATTTATAATAAGCCAGGCAAGCTCCCTCGAACGAGACCATGCAGGGACCGTAAGGCGACTCCGGGTTGCACGTTTTGGCAAAGAGCGGGCATTCGGGTGGAGAGGCCTTGCCCTGAAGGACTTCGCCGCACCGGCAGCCCGGGAGATCCTCGCTTCCCGCTTTGATCCGCAGATCGTATTTCACCTCGGCGTCGAATGCAGCGAATTGTTTTTTCGGCCTAAGGCCGCTTCGGGGTATCGATCCCAGCCCTCTCCAATGGGCGTCTTTGGTCTCCAGTATTTCCTCTATGACCGCCTGCGCCTGTAGGTTTCCCTCCGGCCTGACGACACGTGCATATTCATTGGCGACGGTGGGCTTGTCGTCTTCGATCTGTTTCAGGATCGAAAGGATAGCCAGCAGGATATCGCCGGGCTCGAAACCTGCGATCGATCCCGGTATTCCGAATTGCCTGGCGATGAAACGGTATGGCTTTTCCCCGATGATAGCGCTCACATGGCCGGGATAAAGAAAGCCCTGAACGGCGATATTTTCGGCTTGGACGATCGCCCGAAGGGGAGGGGGGATCATCCAGAGGGCTGTCAGGACGGAATAGTTCTTCAGCCCTTCTTCATAGGCGTCCGTGATCGAGATAGCAATGGCAGGTACGGTCGTTTCGAAACCGACACCAAAAAAGACAACATCTTTCTCGGGGGAGTTCCGCGCGACCTCCAGAGACTCCTCCGGGGAATACACGATCTGAACACGGGAGCCCTTTGCCGGCACCGTGGTCTGAATGGAACCTTTTTTTGTGGGGACGCGTGTCATATCTCCGAAGGTCGTCAAGATGAAATCAGTCCTCGATGTGACGGACTCTATAGCAGCTTCGTGGAAATCGTTGGGAGTGATACACACCGGGCAACCCGGGCCCGAAAGCATCTCGACACCGGCATCCTGGAGGAGTTTTTTCAAGCCGAACCTGTGGATGGTCATGGTGTGGGTGCCGCAGACTTCCATGATCTTTATAGGGCTTTTCAAACGAGCAGAAATCTTATCGATCTCCGTGAGCAATCCCCGGATAATCGATTTGTCTCTGAATTCTTTCATCTGTGTTCTCGAGAGAACCGCGGTCCCTTTCGCAAGAGAATAAAGGAAAAAAGTGCTACTCTTTTAAATGGCTTGCATATTCACGGAGAATCTGGAGTGTTTCCTGGGCCTCTTCTTCGTTCATCTGGGATATGGCGAAGCCCGCATGAAGGATCACCCAGTCGCCGATTTTGACATCCTCTAGGAGAGACAGATTGGCTTTGACCTTAGTACCGAGGTAATCCACTTTCCCGATGCCGGATTCATTTATTTCAATAACTTTTGCCGGAATTCCCAAACACATCTTTCGAATTTCCTCTTTTTGTCCTTAATCCTTGTATGCACTATTCACTTGTTATTGCCATATCTTTTGACAAGCTAAACGCGTGAATAAGCGAGGTTCAATAAAACAAGATATGATCTCGAAAAACTTGACTAAAATGACAGAGTAGCAGATTTTAAGGCGCAGGTCTAGATTTTTGACAATTTGCAGGGGAGTTCCTATAATACCTGCATGCTCGAGAGTCTGGAAGGTTACATCAAGCCTGGAAGCGAAGAAGAATCCCTGGTCGATCAGCTCGATTTCACCAAACTTCCCACGCACGTGGCTGTGATCATGGATGGAAACGGCCGCTGGGCAAAACAAAGAAATATGCCGCGCGTGGAAGGCCATCGTGCGGGGTCCAAGTCCGTACGGGAGATCGTAGAGGCATGCGGCCGCTTGGGGATTCGGTACCTCTCTCTGTATGCTTTTTCCAAAGAGAACTGGAAGAGGCCCAAAAAGGAGATCGCCACGCTGTGGCGACTTCTGGAAGATTATCTCAGGAAGGAGGATAAGGTCCTTGTCGAGAACAACTTCAGGCTGATGGTGATCGGACAAAAGACCTCGATTCCCAAGTCGGTCGTTGAGGAATTGAAGAGAGTGGAAGCGCTGACTCAAAAAAATGATCGGCTGACGATTCTTCTGGCGCTCAACTACGGCGGGCGGGCAGAGCTCGTGGACGCAGCCAAAAGAATGATGGGCGATCCGGCTCTAGACAGAGATTCATTGGATGAAGCGACCTTTTCACGGTATCTGTACACGGCAGATATCCCCGATCCAGACCTTCTCATCAGAACCAGCGGTGAGCTGCGTGTATCCAATTTTCTCCTCTGGCAGATCGCTTATTCCGAGATCTGGATCACGGAAGAGCTCTGGCCAGATTTTCGAAAGAAACATCTGCTCCATGCTCTTCTTGACTACCAAAAAAGAGAAAGGCGCTTCGGAGACATTCAAGCCCATGTTGAACACACGTAAGCGACTGCCCACAGCGATAGTCATCCTCGCCATTGTTTTTGTCTGTATTCAGTATCTTTCCCGATTGGGTTTTCTTTTAGCCGTACAGGTCGTGATCTTGGCGGCACTCCTTGAATTCTACTATCTGTTCCGCAAAAAGAATATTTTTCCTCACAAGGTTCTGGGAGCCATCCTGTCGTTGTCCATCGGTTTCTCCTTTTATTCTGCGGATTTTTCTCTGGGGATCGTGCTATATGGGTGGCTTTTGCTTACCGGCATATATTTTGTCGTATCCATAAACTCTTTGGAAAAGATGATGCATTTCCCCAAGATGGTTGCCCTGACACTTTTTGGGGGGATATATGTGAGTTTTACGCTCAATCACATTTTTTTGATCAGGGAAGAACATGGGCCCTTCTACGTTTATTTTCTGCTTTTGACGATCGTTGCAGGTGACTCTGGAGCATTCACTTTCGGCAAGCTGTTCGGGAAGCATCCGATGACACCGCTCGCCAGCCCGAAGAAGACATGGGAGGGGAGTGTGATCGGGATCCTGTGTGCATGTTTGGGAGGCATGGTCGTTCATTTTTCCCTTCTGCGGGATACATCGCTCTGGAAAGCCATCGTTTTCGCTTTGCTCGTACACGCAGTGGCACAGGCCAGCGATCCTCTGGAATCTCTGTTCAAGAGGGCAGCCGGAGTGAAGGATTCCTCGAACATTCTGCCGGGACACGGAGGCTTCCTGGATAGAGTCGATAGTCTCATCCTCGCAGCTCCGTTTTTTTATTATGTGTTAACCTTCTTTGGAATGAAACACTAAAACAAATGTAAATGAAATGAAGAATATTGCGATCTTAGGCTCCACTGGTTCGATAGGCCGGAATGCCTTGGAGGTTATAGAGAACCTCAGCCACAAATATAATGTGACCGGCCTCGCTGCGGGCCGGAATCTGGACCTTTTTCAGGTCCAGATCCAGCGATTCCATCCTGAGATCGTGTCCCTCGAGACCGAGGCGCATGCCGATGCGATCCGGAAAAGAATCGGGAGGAATGATGTTCGTGTGGTCTTCGGTCAAGAAGGCGCTGAGGAAGTCGCAAGCTATGGGAAGAATGATATCGTCGTTTCATCCATTGCCGGCATCAATGGTCTGAGGCCTACCCTTGCCGCCGTGAGGTCGGGCAAAAGGGTTGCTCTCGCCAACAAGGAATCCATGGTCGTAGCCGGTCCCTTGATACAGAAGATGGCGGCAGAATCAGGAGCAGAGATCATCCCTGTGGATAGCGAACACAGCGGCGTGTTCCAGTGCCTGGCAAAAGAAGATCGGGCCGGTGTGAAAAAAGTGATCCTCACAGCATCCGGAGGCCCCTTTTTTAAAACTCCGGCCGACGAGCTGAAAAATAAAACAGTGGCGGAGGCCCTCAATCATCCCCGTTGGAGTATGGGAGAAAAGGTGACGGTTGATTCAGCGACATTGATGAACAAGGGACTGGAACTTATCGAAGCCCGCTGGCTCTTCGGATTGGATCCTGAGAAGCTGGGGATTCTCATCCATCCGCAGAGCATCGTTCATTCCCTTATCGAGATGCAGGACGGTTCTGTTCTTGCGCAGCTCAGCCCCACTGATATGAAAATCCCGATACAGTATGCGCTGACTTATCCGGAGAGGGAAAAGGGGCTTTTGCCCCCGCTCGATTTGAGTCAGACCGGAGCGTTGGAATTTTATGATGTGGATCATGAGAAATTCCCTTTAGTCGGCCTGGCGCGGCAGGCTCTGGTCAGAAACGACAGCTTTTCTATAGCTCTCAATGCCGCGAACGAGGTCGTGGTTGCGGCTTTCCTCGAAGAGAAGATAAAATTTTCCGATATTCCCGCTGTTGTGGCAAAAGTCATCGAGGATCATGACGCCAGAGAAGTGGCCACGATCAGTGAAATATTCGCGATCGACCGGGATTCCAGAGCGCGGACCCGTAAATTGTTGGAGCAAAGGTAGAAAGATGGGATCATTATTAGGAACAATACTGGCATTTGTGATCGTTTTCGGCATCCTTGTTTTCGTCCACGAATTCGGCCATTTTTTTATGGCCAAGCTGGTGGGCATTCGTGTGGATGTGTTTTCATTCGGCTACGGCAAGCGCCTTTTCGGCTTCAAAAAAGGAGATACCGATTACAGGGTGAGCCTTATCCCTATGGGAGGTTATGTCAAATTTCCCGGGGAAGACGTCTATGAGAAGGGCCGTGAGGTCGGCCCCGGGGATTTTATGGCGGCCAAAAGATGGCAGAGGCTACTCACCATCGTCATGGGGCCTGTCATGAATATATTGCTGGCTATCGTTCTGGTGGCAGCTATCAACATGGTGGGAGCACCGGTCCCGGTCTACCAGAGCCAGGCTCCGGTCATCGGTTGGATCGAGCCAGGTTCCCCGGCGGATAGATTCGATCTGCAGGTCGATGACGAGATCTTGAGTATCGACGGTCAAAAGACAGACACATGGAGCGATGTGGAGCTTGCCGTCGGGACCAAGCCCAAGCGGACCATAGAGCTCGAAGTGAAGAGGAACAGTGAGATTTTGCACATCGACCTTTTAACCGAGGGAAAAACCATCCACGAGATGGGATACGCGGGTTTTTTCGGCAAGATATTGACGGAGATCAAGATGGTCGTTCCCGATTCTCCGGCTGAAAAAGCGGGACTGAAGCCGGGTGATGTCATCCTCGCAATCGAAGGACGACCTGCATACTATTTTCAGTTTCAGGAGATGATACAGAAAAATCCGAATGTCGAGCTCGATTTTCGTATCCGAAGAGGAGAGGAGATCCTGACCATTCCGGTGACTCCGCGGCTCAAAGGGGATACCGGAGAAATTGGAATCGCCCAGGTGATCGAATACAAGGAGGAAAGCTTGGGTTTCTTCGCCGCATTCGGCCGCAGCATTGAAGACAATATGCGGCTGACCTTTTTGGTCATCGATTTCATCAAAAACCTTGTGACAGGGGAAGCGACGGCCAGACAGCTGGGAGGACCGATCGAAATCGCCAGCTTATCTTACACAGCAATGCGCATGGGATTTATAGCCTTGATGAGCTGGATCGCCCTCATAAGTCTGCAGTTGGGCATCATCAACCTTTTTCCGATCCCGGTGCTGGATGGGGGGCAGATCCTAGTGATCATCCTCGAGGGCATTTTCCGCCGGGATTTCAGCCCGAAGGTCAAACAGATCGTTATGCAGATCGGCTTTGCCATATTTATCGTCTTGATCGTGTTCGTCATCCTGAACGATGTGGTCAAGCGACTGCCCAACGGCTGGAACAGCCTCATCCCCTTCTAAAAGGGGGCTGTCACCTTTTTCTATTCCTCAAATGAACCGATCTCTTAGCTTGTGCGCTCTACCCCCCTTGCATATAATAGGATACAATACAGTATCCTATTTCTTTTCGGAGGTTTTTAGGACGGTATGATTTCAATTTCTTTATTGTGGTCCCTAGACCATGGAACGAAGTGAAATGAGCGATTGCGCATTCAAAAATTTTCAGTTCGTGCGCAGAGAAACGCGCCAGGTCAGAATCGGAGATTTGGCGGTCGGGGGCGGCGCTCCGATTGTTGTTCAATCCATGACCAAAAACGACACACACGATGTTTCAGCGACTGTGAGCCAGATCCTGAGAATGGAGGAGGCCGGATGTGAGCTCGTCCGCCTGGCTGTGCCCGATGAAGACGCAGCGTCTGCACTTTCCGAAATCAAACAGCGTGTTTCAATTCCCTTGATAGCAGACATCCATTTCGACCATAGGTTGGCCCTGGCCGCCCTGGCCGCTGGGGTGGAGGGATTGCGGATCAATCCCGGGAATATCGGCCCCCCAAAAAAAGTGAAAGAAGTGGTCCTTGCTGCTCAGGACAGATCTGTCCCCATAAGGATCGGCGTGAACGCGGGCTCTTTGGAAAAAACTCTTCTCCAGAGATATGGCGAAGCCACTCCGGAAGCGATGGTGGAGAGCGCACTGCGGCATATCCGGATATTGGAAGACCTGGGGTTCGATCTCATCAAAGTCTCTCTCAAGGCGTCTGACATCTTCCGGACCGTTAGAGCGTATCAGTTGATGGCAGAGAAAGTCGACTATCCATTCCATGCAGGAATCACCGAGGCCGGCAGTTTGGTCAGGGGAGCGGTAAAATCTTCGGCAGGAATGACGCTTTTGCTAAAGGAGGGGCTTGTGGATACTCTTCGTGTCTCGCTCACCGCACCGCCAGAGGAGGAGATCCGCGTCGCCTATCTCATCCTGTCGAGCCTGGGGATCCGGTCATCTGGGCCCAACATCATATCTTGCCCGATCTGCGGGCGGTGTGAAGTCGGCTTTGTAAACATCGCCAGCGAGATCGAGAATGCGCTCTCATCTCTCAAAGCGAACATCACGGTGGCTGTAATGGGCTGTATGGTGAACGGTCCCGGGGAGGCTAAAGAAGCCGATATCGGATTGGCCTGCGGCCGGAGAGTGGGGGTTGTCTTCAAAAAGGGAAAATTGGTCCGGCGGTTGAAAGAAAAAGAGATCGTTCCGGAGTTTATCGCCGAAGTCCTAAGCCTCGTAGATCGCAAATCCTAAGACCCGCTTGCCTTTTTCCAATATTCTAGATACTCTATAAAAATAATCGGACGGACGGGATGGACACCGTAAAAAACGATCAAAAAAACGATATCTCCAAAGAGACGCTGCGCAAGTATGAAAAACTCAAAGCAGTTTTGCGAGAGATGGGAAGCGTCCTTGTGGCCTTTTCCGGCGGAGTGGACAGCACATTTTTGGTGAAAGTGGCGAAGGATGTCCTGGGAGATCGCAATTTTGCCGTCATCGCCTCCTCTGAGACTTATCCGGAGAAAGAAACACAAAGAGCCATAGAGCTCGCCGACAAGCTGAATATCCCCTATAAGGTCTTGCGTACGCAGGAATTGGATAATCCAGATTTTTCGAGCAATCCTCCAGATAGATGTTATTTTTGTAAAAAAGAGTTGTTTACCCGGCTGAAGGAGATCGCTGCACAAAGGGAGCTCTCTTTTGTCCTCGATGGTTCCAATTTTGACGATATCGATGACTTTAGGCCGGGTATGCGGGCGTGTGAGGAATTGGGAATAAGATCACCTTTGAAAGAAGTGGGATTGGGAAAAGAGGAGATCCGCGCGCTATCCAAACAGATGCATCTTCCGACTTGGAACAAGCCGTCCCTTGCCTGTCTGGCCTCTCGATTCCCGTACAACACCGCGATCGACAGGCAAAGCCTCGAGCAGGTGGCCAAAGCTGAGGAATATTTATGGTCGTTGGGTTTCTCCCAGGTCAGAGTGAGGCATCACGGCAATATCGCCAGGGTTGAGGTTGATCCGGAGGGATTCCAGAGACTTTTGAATCCGTCCTTCAGGGCGAAGATCGTCGCAAATCTCAAACAACTGGGGTATGCATACATCGCTCTGGATCTGGCGGGATACCGGACAGGAAGCATGAACGAACCCCTCTCTCCAGAAACCCAAAACAAAAAATGACGCTGCAGGCTCAGCTCCCAGAGCTGGCCATTCTTCCAAACCCACCCGTGAGGACCGATCTGGGAACGTTTCTTGCGTGAATTACCCGCTATCCCATTACGGACCCTTTGGGGATCGAGTCCCTACACGGACACTCGGATTATTCGCACAACAGCCCTGCCCCTTAAGAAACGAGATTATCCGGCTTCTCGCCGGATAATCCCTGGACCAAGTTTTTTGCGGCCATCATGGCCATTTTCAGCCGTGTCTCATAGGTCGCACTCCCGATGTGAGGCAACAGAACGACATTGTCCAGAGATAGGAGCTTTTCTTCTATCTCGGGTTCTCTTTCATACACATCCAATCCTGCCGCCCAAATGTGTCTCTCCGCTAAAGCTTCGGCCAAGGCCGCCTCATCCACCACGGGGCCTCGGGATACATTCACCAGGATTGTTTCTTTTTTCATCGTTCGAATATTCTCTCCGGAAATGAGGTGGTGTGTTTGAGGATTAAGAGTGGTATGGATCGTGACGATATCGGCTGTTCGCAGCAGCTCAGCCAGAGGGACACAAGTTGCGTTGTATTTGATTTGGTCCTCTTTCGAGAGTTCTTTCGGGTCTGTGTAGATGACCTTCATCTGAAAACCCTGGGCTCTCTGGGCCATCGCTTTCCCGATGCGGCCCATGCCGATGATCCCCAAACATTTACCCGATATCTCCTTTCCGAGGAACAGGTCGAGTTCCCACCCTTCGTATTTCTTCGCCCGCACGAACGCATCCGCCTGCGGAATTTTGCGCGCCACTGCCAGGATAAGTGCCCATGCCAGATCGGCTGTCGTCTCCGTCAATACCCCCGGTGTGTTGGTCACCATAATCCCTTTTTTCCTGGCGTATTCGATGTCGATATTATCGTAACCGACAGCGCAGTTGGCGATGATTTTTACATTTCGGGCTGCATCCATAACATCTTTATCGATGGAAGCTGTGAGCAGAGAGAGAATCCCCTCTTTGTCTTTCACTTTCTCGATGAGCGTCGCTTTGTCCAGAAACGCCTCCTTCGTTCCAAGTTCGAAGTCCACGTGCCGCTCCAGATATGAGACGGCTTCGGGGAGCAATTTGTGTGTGACCAAAACTTTCGGTTTCATTTCGTTTTCCTCGTTTCCATTAAAATGGGAATCCGTTAAGATATCTGACTCCAACGGAGTTCCGATGATCGATACAGACTCACTTTTCCGGATCGATAAAGGGTAAAAAATACTTCTGGATATTCCGGGCAAGTTTCATCGAGTGAAATCCCACCCGGTGAGAGGACGATGTGAGTATGTCGCTCACCAGATGAAGGGCGGCTGCCCGGATGCCATAAAAACTGGCTAGAGCGAAAACGGCCGATGTCTCCATATCCACATAAGGGATTCCCTTCTTTCGTAGGCGAACCAACCATCTGGGTGTTTCCCGAAAGGGTGCATCTGTAGAGACCACAGGACCGTTTACGAAGGAAAGCGATCGCTCGGTAAGGGTGTTTTCAATTCTTTGCCTAATTTTCGACGATGCCCGAAATAACCTTTTTCTCGGGAAATAATGCCGGGATGTTCCCTCATCCGATAGAGCTTCCGTTACACTCACGGCTTCGCCGATGTCAGTGCCATCATCGAGCGCTCCACAAAAGCCCAGGATGAGGATCTCTTCGGCTC